>Ga0160505_100232_pt1 | contig 38909 bp, 21 predicted proteins | sample DIDeMG_FD_108225 | JGI IMG/M metagenome (GOLD analysis project Ga0160505, IMG submission 108225) | Enriched chicken feces microbial communities from UW Madison campus, WI, USA - DID2874_E49_Stillage MG | ecosystem: Host-associated > Birds > Digestive system > Large intestine > Fecal ... | reverse complement strand
TTTTTTTTTTTTTTTGTGTTGGGGTGTGGGGTGTTTGTGAGGGGGAGAAAAAAAAAAAAGAGAAGGGTGGGGAAAAAAAAATGGGGGTAAAAAAAAAAGGGATTTTTTTTTTTTTTTTTTTTTTTTGCGTTCTAGGAGGTTAGGAAAATTTTTATAGCAGGAACAAAAAATTTTCGAGAGGATGCGTCTTGAGAAATTTGAAGATAATTGGGAGGTTACTGGTGGGGGTTACCGGTGGGGGATTTTCACTTACTAGATCTGAGACATTAGGATGGTGAGATATGGAGACGGAAAGTATTAATAAACAGAACTTCCACCTTTTTCGTAAGTGGTTTAAATTTTTTTTTAGGAGCTTTGTGGCATGTTTTTGCAAACAAAGAAGACAAAGCTGTCATTTAAATAGTGACATTATCTCTGATGGTACATTACGCATCTGACTCCGTTCCCTACAGTCTCGAATGACAAGCTACATATGAGCCACAGTCTCTCGTCTGTTTATATACAGTCTCAAGACTTCTTCCTACCGCCTTCTGCATAGTCTACCTACAGTCCTTTGGGAGTCAACCTACAGTCTTTAGTGCACCTACAGTATTTAGTTCCACAGTCTCACTTTTGACTCTCTGATCTCAATTCTCATCTATGTACAGGATACGTTCACACCCAGACATCCCATACCACACACCCCCATGATCCTTATCATCTATCTTGATCTCATCTATCCTTCCTTATCCTTTCCTCCAAAAAAAACACATTCGCCTCTCCGATCATGGCCGTCAGACTTCTTCTGCGCCACGTGACGCGCCTGTGTCTCCGTATCACCGTCCGTCGCCTGCCTCGCCCCATTCGACTCTCTTCCTATACCCCACCATCTCATACTCTTGCTACCTTTGCAACCTTCAGTGGCAACTCATCCGAGGACATTGACTTGATTTCCCTTCGAAGACGTGTACACAGCACAGACTTGGCTGTTCCCTTCCGAACTTCCCTTGACGCCGCCGCCTCTTTGAATGGCTTGTACGATCCATCTCTGGTGGAACGCGCACTAGTGTCTGTATCTATGAAGTTGGCTTCCGACTCGGGCCCGGCTTCGGATAACCAATCTCATGCCGCCGCAATTGAAGAATTCGTAAGAAGGTTCAATGGTGAATTGACTGTGTTGGCCGACTTCATTCGTTCGTCCTACGCTTCCTCTCTTGGTTCTCTCTCGCAATTGTCTGCGGTAGAACTTTCTAATGTGATCTATATCTTCAGAGATATGTATACGAAGGGGAAAGTTCCCGCAGTGGACCTGAAGAACTTGGCCGCTTACGATGACATGGTGGCTTCGTTCTGGTCTTTGCTTGAACATTCCGGAGATCGTTCCCGCGTACCTTACATTGTGGGCTCGCTCTTGGAAAGCTCCAGGCTGATCTATGTGGACTTGTACACCCTGGGAATTGGCAATTTTCTCTCAGAGCTCCGGGTTTTGGCCACAGAATTCGACTTCACAACTCTTAAATCTTTGGATCCAGTGGTGGCAAAAATTTCGGCCCTTGTATCGGAATTCTCAAGGTACTTACAAGACCATGATTCAACCCACGACTACGATCTGGAGTTTTTCCGCGTGGTAATCTACGTGCTGCGCTATAGAAAGCTCCAGGACATCTTGGTGGCCGTGGGCCAGAAGAACATTTCGCCTCGGGATCTCCTTGCGTTGACCAAAGATCCTTCTGCAGAATCTATTCAACAATTGCTTGGTGCCGAGTCAGGCGAGCCCCAGAAACTTGAGGACTTGTTCTTTGTTCATCATCGCAATTTCTTCAATGTCATATACACTATGGTCGGACTTCCCCAGTTCGATACCATTTTTGCAACCCTTTATCTGGAAGCACAGAAACCAGGGTACACCGAGAGTGAAAAGTCTCAAATGGATAACTTTTTGGAGACATTTTTGCCCTTGGTATGTGGCGGTCTCGTTCCCATTGACGCCTTACAAGATACCAAGTATTCTTGTCTCCCCGTGAGATATAATGGCAAAGTGCTTGCTCCATTTAAAGTTTCGCACAACATATTCGACAATTACGGTTTTTCTTTGGCTGTGCTCTTCGACATTCCGTCCTACTTATATTTGATCGAAACTGCTTCCACCCACCTCAAAAAACCTTTTGAGGCCAGCTCAATTGAAGAGGTCTCTAAAGTTCTTCATTTGGCTGTTAAGGGAAGTTCTCTTATGGAGAATGAAATCAATGCTTTTGTTGCTTCTTTGAAGGAAATGCACCCTTATTGCATTCACAATCTTCGGATTCTTGACCAATTAGTCAGTCAAGCACCATTGATCCGGGCAACCAATGAGAAAGTATCTCATTATGCCTATGTTGCGAAAGTCGACCCTGAGATCGTTGACTTGACCTCTACTATGGCTGCGTCAGGTGGGGCTCATGGCTCCTCGCAAAGTTCAATCCGAGTTAACGGTCGGGAATTATCTGATTTTAAGAATGAGCTTGCTGATTTTAAATCCAAGGATTTATGTGAAATACCATATGCTTCAATTGGTGATGTGAATGTCATCAAATTGTTATCATCTAGAGTTTCAGATGTCATTTTGAGCGATGTCTCCAAAACAGACTCTGCAGTTAACCCCGAGAATGTCGCTAGCTACGCAACTATTCTCGAGTTGCTAACTGCCACTTTCGACATTAACGGAGGAGATGTCACATTGCTTGAAAGTCTTATCAAGGATGTGAAACCTAAAGAGCTATTCTTCCCTGAAGTGACTACTGAATATTGTCAGATTCCGGAATATCTCAAAATTCATGACTTCACTACCGAGCTTGAAATTCTCAGACTGGATGAGCTCAAGTCTCCATTCAAAGATTATACGCCTGAACAGATCCTTAGATTGATGAAAGACCGCTTTGTTGAGTTCAATGATGGGCTTCCAAACTCGAATCCATCCTCTAGAATGGTTCCAGCTAACTTAGCCAGATTCATGAGATTGTCTGGTCGTTTGAAACAACTTTTTGATCTTAATAATGGAAACACTGAAGTTTTGGACGCTGTCCTAGGATCCCATTCCGAGCTCCAAAAATTGGAAGCTAGACTCGAGACTCAGCGGAAGGAGCGGGAAGTAAAGAAAGAATTCGAGCAAGAAGCAAAGAAAGCTTCGGAACCAGATACAAAAAGTTTGTACGCACCTGGACCCTATCTTCAGATTCCTGATAAAATGCAGTTGCATGAATTTGTAAAAGAATTGGAGATTTTCAGACACGATGATTTGAGATCTTCATTCAAAAATTTTTCAGCTGAAAAGATATTGGGATTGATGCAGAAGAGAATCAAGGAGATATATAATGATTTGCCATGCACTAATCATGCTCTGCGAATGTCTAAAGATAATTTGATTGCGTTCATAAAGTTACATGCGAAACTCGAAAAGTTATTGGCCTGGAATGGAGGAAACACTGGTATATTGGATACCCTTATCCACTCTCAATCCGTTTTCAATGATTTTGAGGATAAGCTCAGCAAGAGGAAGGAAACCAATGACGCAAGAGCATCAAGTTCTGTCACTACTTCAGAGAATAATGTTTATAGGCAGCTCATGGATGATATGATGTTTGAAGAATTTGCGGAAGAGTTGATGGCTATCAAGCAAAAGATTGGAAGAAATTTTAAGTCTTCGACTCCAGATGAGATTTTGACGGCATTGCAAGAGCTAACCGATTCTGAAACAAGTATGGATTCCAAGGTGTTGCTTGGAAAGCTCTCGCGCAATTTGAAGGTTTTGTTCAAACACAACAACGACCAGACATTCGTTTTGGATAATGTATTGTTGAATGTTGAAGCCTTCAAGTCTTTCGAGAAGAATTTAGAAGACAGTAAATCTGCTGATAATAAGTTTGACATGTCTGAATTTTTGAAGGATGAAAAATGTGCTGCATCTCCGGTTGATTATCATAAAGAAGACTATGTGTTATCGTTGCTAAATTCCAACAGCACCCCTGCTGGGTTGGATTTAGAAACTGATGTTACGATTAAAGAAGCAGTCACAAGCGCGTTGAGCAAAGCAGAAAACAAGCTCTTTGAGGAGGACCCAGAAGAGTATGCCGCCATCAATAATTTGACAGCACAGAAAATCAGGGAGTCTTATGCTAAGCATAACATTTCGACTAAGGAATTTAAACGCATTGATAAGGAATCTTTAGAAAAATTTTTGAAGAGCACCAAGGTTGAGAGTGACAAGCAGGCAGAACAAAAGTGGCGTGAAAAGCAAGCTTATGAGTGGAGCAGCACCATGGCCAACAGTCAGCGCTCATTGGAGTCCGGCAATTTCTTTAATTCGCTTTCCCTTAGAAGGAAGTCTAGTGATTTTCCAATGTTTCCTGCTACTGAAATTAAGGAATACTTGGTTTTGACACCCGCTGGACAAACCTTCACATCCAAAGAGAATCCCTTGGGATCCAATCATGTTGCAGAAGATATGTTGGCTATTCTTGATAAGTTCAATGAATCTGAACTCGAGAAATTCTCCAAGAATGTCAAGAAGTTGCAAAAGAAACACTGGAAACTCATCGGCGGTGGGGGTAGCGAGAGAATGTTAGTGTTGAGCAGACCAACGGTGGCTCGTAAGAAGAAGGTTTTGACCAGGATTAAGACTTTGTTGGCGTCAACAGGAAGTGTGTTTTTAGCATTGATTGGCCTCAATATCTGGTTAGATGATATCCAGCAAGACGTTCCTCAGCAAGTTCCAATTACCGAAGATGGGGTGGAGAACCAAGAAGTGGTTGTTGTCTGCGAGCCCCAGCCTGAGCCAGAAGTTGTTTCTACTCCATTACCAAAGTCATCTAGCAAATCTCTCTGGCAGAGATTGATGTGGAAGGACTAGATGAATTTCATTTCAGATTGATTTTGCCTGAATTTAAGATTATTTCACATATTAATTATCATTATAAACTATGTTTTCTAGACCTCCATTGAAACTTCCTTATCGGCTTCCTTGGGGGGTTCCTTGGTGATCAAAGTAAATTTCCACGAAGTGAGCGACCCACTCGTACCGTTCCACCCTCTCAATCTGGTCACTGTTAATTTATCAGAAATGTCTGGGATACTAAACCCAGTCTCAAATATATGCTGATCGTGCTTTCTCTTTTCGATCTGGAGCTGGTGCTTGCTACTTAGAGGTCTGCCAGGTCTACGATCGCTTTCGATCTGAGCCAACTCCTCGTCGTTTCTGCAGATATATTCATTGACAATCTCCCTCATGTCATCTTGAGAGAAAACCTCCTTCTCCTTATCTTCGTTGATCTTCTCCTGGATGTGCAAGTAAACAAGAAGTTCATGGTTCTTCTGCTCAGCGTACTGAAGTTTTTTCTTTTGGAGCTTGTTCTCACGCTCGGTGGCTCTATTAAGTTGTTTAAACTTACGTCCCTTGACGTGAAGCGATCCCGACAGCTGCTTAGAGAGCTTTTTGGACACTTTATGGAGAGATTTAACGAACGGCATGGCTAGTAGATCAATGAGACCATCTCATCTCAAAGATATAGATATATTCTGCACAGAAGCTCGGATATGAAGACATGGAAGATTGTGCCTTTTCTGGAATCCAGCATCTAGAATTTCGGTTTTAATTAATGATTTTCATTTGGAGCTGATTGTGGATATTCAATTTTGTAAATTTTAAGAATATGTGATTTCTGGAATGGGTGGTACTTCTGAACATTTAGCTGTCCGCTACCGAAAATCTAGAAACTTAGAAATTAGAACGACCATTATGATACAGAATACCGGAATCAAGGGAAAACCAAATTATTAAGCAAAAATAAGCGAAGCTCGAGTGCTCAAATACTATAGCAATCTAGAAGAATATACAAATTAAGTTAGCTCTACATGAAAGTTTTATTGACACAATCTCAGGCAAATCCAGCCACATTTTCTAACCAGATAGTCTCACGCGACATATAACCATGACAGAAAAGCCCAAGAAAACCATCCGGACAAGCAAAAATCTACAAAACCAGGAAATTGATTTAAAAGAAAGAATTCAAAGACAAAAAAATCCTAATCCCTTAGCTCTTTCCCTGAACTTTCTATAGCTCAAATGACTGCACAGTCAGTTACCCCAGTCGTCTCGTACCCAAAACCACGAGAATACAGACTCCAGAAAAAATTAGCGAAAAAACCAACCAACTCTATCTCTCTACACAATGGCCAAGTACACAGAAGAACAGTTGTTCGAAGCACAAGAACAAGCATATAACCCTAAGCCAGACGTGTTGGAGGCTTTCAACCAGTTGGTTGAGTCCGTCAGAGAGCATGTGGCCAACGAGAAGAGAAGAGAGAAGTCCAACGGTGACACCTACATAGACGAGCACGGAAACGAGAGATCGTACCACCACTTGAACAGAAGAAGATTGTCTCGTTCAGGCAACAAGCCAAACTTGAGAAAGAAGGCTGTGGAGACCACTGTGGACGAAGATGGATGGGCTACCATGGCTAAGCCAAAGAAGTCTTTCGGTGCTGAGGAGGCTTTGGACGAGAGAGCAAAATTCAGAGAGTCTATCAAAGAGACTACTGTGAAGGTGAGACCAAACAATAAAAATTTGGGTTCGTCCAAGGCGGTGGATCCAAGAGACGCAATTGCTGACAAGCAGACAAACACATTTAATGCTTTCGAGGCATTGGGGGATGACGACGATGATTCAGAGTAATGACAGTCTATAGTAATATACGAGCGTCTTGTGCGCTTGAACGATAAGTGTTGTAGAGGGATTGTGGGTCATTTAGTTTAGTGACGTGACACCTGGTTTTTTGTACAGATTCACCTGACATTCAGTAGTTTACATTACTTGCAGAAATTGAATTTTGATGATTTTATTACATACAAATACACATGAGCTAGACTATGATCTCTTCGTCGTCTTCGCTGTGAAGCCCGTTAAGAATGGACTTAACGTCAGTGGTGTGGATCTGTTTTTGAAGAACAGATCTGGGGATACTAGCTGGTCGGTCGTTAGTGAATGAGAAATGATCGTTTGGTAACTTCGTGCCCAAGACGCTTTGCTTCAAATCAGACACACGCGGCATCAACGAGTGCTTGTAATTGTTAGCTTCGTGAAGATAGTGTGTTCCAATGGTCGGGAGTGTGTCAGAAGTCATTTGAGTAGCATCTGGAGAATGGTATCCGTTTGACTTGAAATTGCTGTTGAACAATCCAGAATGGATTGATGAAATATCGTTGGCCGTGCCCAAGCCATATCCATTGACCAGATTCGATCTCGGAGGTGTTTTGAAGCCCTCATACGCTTCCTCATTTGAATGAGATGATGCAGATTGCAAAAGCTCAGAGATATTGCCGTTTAATAGAGACTCTCCATTACGGAAGTCGGGATGCAAGTTTCTTGACCCAAACTTAGGTAAGCTTGTTTGAGAGAAGAATTCATAGAATGCCTTCTTGTTGACTTCATTGGGTATAGGTTCTCCCATTGCCAACGAGCCTTCGCCGTTAGTACCATCGAGCTCGTTGACCCACACGGCCAATTCTCTGCGTACTGCGATATCTTGAGCAACGTTTTTGGCGAGACTCAGCTGGCTAACATCAAAATGGATGCTGTCACGATACTTCTCATTCAACACCTTCAAAGACTCATTCAATAAGAGATATGCTGTAGTGTCTTTAGCACAATCTGGAAGTTGCTTTGTGACTTCCAGGATTTGCCAGTGAGGAAAAACGGGGAGGAAATTATGAATGAAATTGATTCCCGTGATTCCAAGCAAATTCTTCAATGTGTCCAAGAGCATCCGGGCAACGTACAAGTTGACGGATTGCTCACCAAAAAATGCGTTACAGTGGACAAGTAAGTGAGACAAGGCATTCTCACTGTTTTCGATGTAATCGTTGTAGTTTGGAGTTAAAAATTTGCCGTAATTCGTTGAACTGGCAGGAACGTTGACGTCTTCTTCGGATCTTTCATCTCCCTTGATCAATTCCGTAGTCAAAAACTCGTTGAACACAGTAAGATATTTAGTCTGAATATTTGAGATTTGCTCAGGAGTAGCATCTATAGCAAATTCCCTAAATGATTTTGTGAACGTCAACAACAGGAAACTCAGTTCCCAGTTTTCTAAGGTCGCATGGTTGCGAGCGATAGTGCTCAATTTTCTTGACAAAAGGTTCAAGATGGTGGAAATGGTATCAAGAAAGGTTATCACCAAATCATGAGTGATTGTGACATTGGATTTGGACGCAGAAATCATCACGGTGTCAATCTGCAACAAAATGGCTACAATTGAGTCCAGAACTTGGTCGAAATAGTAAATGTGACTGGATAGGTTGCAAATGCACTGAGAAAGTATCTCACTCAAGTTTCGAGTTTGATCGACACTGAGAACATGAGCCAGACCAATGTACAAGTTTGTCTGCAATGAGAGTAATTGTTGAAGGACATCAGTGATAGACAAGCCGATCATGTTGAAGTTAGAGGAGACAAGCCCCAATATACTCTGGGCATAGTGTACCACGTGAGGATAGGTAGCCTTTTGAGAAGGCAATTGTTCAGACACAACGCTCAACTTGTATAAAAGAGTTGATAACGCCACAAATCTCAATTGCACAGGGATCCACGAGGCGCACATCTCCAAAAAAGTCACACCCCAGGGACTCTCCTCGACATTCCCGTCCCTCAAGTTGTTATTCACCACTTCAATAGTGGCCTCACTGATCTGACTCGACAGAGATGTATTGAACAAGGCCTTCAACCCGTTGAGAGCCTCTTCGTTCAATTCGTCCTCAGTTAAAGATTCGTCGTCCACATCGCCATGGGCCACAGAATGTGCAGCAGCAGTGGCCACTCTGCTGACTCTACGGTCATCCTTTTCGACATTCAAGTTGCTGTTCAAACGAGTCAAGAGAGTATCATAAGAAGAGTAGTCACGAACGGTGGCCGTCAAAAGCGGAACACATTTCCCGATAAAGCGATGGCTTACAGCCACATTGAAGCCCAAGCAGTTGAACACATACCTCGAGGTCAACAACGAAAGCAACAACCACTCACGTTGGTTGGGACCAGGAATTTTCAGTTTGGTCACACCCACGTCAAGCAAGCCATCGGTGAGACGGGAGAAGGACTCAACAAAGTCCTTGTCTCCGGTGAAAAGGCCACCATCCAATTTCGAGCACAAAACGCCGTAGGTGGCTACAAGCGACTTACAGAGAGGCAATTCACCCGTGTTCAACACCGAAGTCAAAATTGAACAAACCTGGAAAGCAAACACGTTCAAGTTGTCTGCACATTTCTCTATAAGCGCCGACACGATGGAAAGGGTAACTTGCAAATTTCCAGACTTACTTCCACGAGAATCTGACTTGGTTTTGTGGTCCAAGTAGTCAATCACCTTCTCCAACTTGACTCGTCTGGTGGAAGCATAGTACAAGAGGTAGGAGAGCTCCAGCGGATTGGGCTTTTTGTCCACGCCTTTTCCAGGCGGGTAGCACTGAAGAATGAGCTTCTGATGTTTGGAGTGTAGCACTCTCATTGGAAAGAGAACAGAACAGGCGATAAATGGAAGAAGAAAAACCGGGGTATGGAACAGTTCAAGTAGGTGGAGAGTTTGGGAGACACGTGATAAGATTTTGGTACCAACTTCATGTGCGAAAACATGAATAATTACTACAATAGGAGCAGGAATCACCGGGGAAGGAAAATATAGCTCATTAACTTGGCGGGAAATATGAAATTGGTTGATAAACTAAAAATTAAGGAATGAAGTAAGTTAGTGACGGAACCTAGGGACAGAACCTGGGGAGCTCCCCAGGTGGGGCATGAAACGCAAAAGTTAGTGGAACATGAATTTGACCAGGATTCCTCAATTAGTAAAACCTTGTGTAGTGACGAGTGAATTCACATTCTAAAGATAGAAGATGCGAAACAATTAAAGCGCAATATAAGCTGCATAACCGGAAGAGATAAGACCTGGAATTTTGGGTAACTCGTCATGGAATGTGTGGGTTGACGATAGCTTGTGAAAGTCAACCAGAGTCACGAGGTGAATTTTTTAAGATAATGCGCATCCATCAGACTTCGATTAGATAAAAGTATCTGGAATGAGGCTTGGTAGGATAAAACCCAAATGTTCTTATAGACTTGCAAACAATGGGATCACAACATAGGGTCACAACAGAGGGATAACAACAGAGGGATCAAAACCGTAGGAAGTCACAAGTATTGGAGTTCTTAAAATACTCGAGTGAAGGGCGCAAGCGGGAGGATTTCGATTTCTTCCATCCGTAAATCTTTCCATTCATAAAACCCCTCCATTCATGAAATCCCCTCCACTAATTGATTCACCTAGCTGAGATCCTGATATCGCACCTTCAAGCAATACGGGCACATCATGTGTCTGCATCGCAGACATGTGAAGCGAGTCGCAGGCTCAATCACCAGGTCGCAGGACCTAGCACCATGCTCAGGTGCTGTTCGGAGTGTACCATAGGTCTTGCCGCAGTCGCAACAGTACCACTGGCAGACACGGGACGCCGCCGACGACGTTTTATGAGACTGCTTCAGGTGGGAGATTGCCACGGTGGGAATGATGAAAAGATCGCCCCGATGATGCGAGGGATGGGATGTCGATGTGGAGGACGGCAACGCCAGAATATTATGGTGGTGCGAGTGAATATTAACGAAATATCGATGCGCAGTAGTGGCAGATGTTCGGTGAGATTAGCGCAGAGGCTGGCACGAACGCTGTAGGACCTTGAGAAGCACGATGGCTGGTAGTAATAAGGAAGACACCAAAAAAGTGGATTGCGTGAAGAGAAGAAAAATGGTTGCAGAATCACATCTTCTAACACCGGGCCGTTTTTTCTATATATTCCATCGTCACCTTGGGGTCCAGACCCCCCGGACCGATTAACCCTCGATGCAGTGCAACCCATCTTTGAGTGATTTTGGCGCCTAATGGGCCTCCAGAATCGGTACACTACTGCACTGACTGCACCGAGTAAAGGGCCCCCAGGCTCTAGGTCTGAGGGGGGCATGTTGGACCATCGAATGTCACATCAGAACCAGTGGGACTAGGTGCAACCAAACGTTGGCCTGGCAACTGTGGCGAAAAACGTGACGCTCCCCACATGGATTATGATAGCGTAAACCTATTTTAATTCTTTTCTTTTGCTAGGTTCCAGTTGGGGGGATTCGCAGCCAATCTGTTTCTAAAAAGGTGTGCGGATGGAGACTCGCGACTTCTAGAGAAAAAAAATCCTTCAGGCTGGAACCTCACCATTCTCAAAAATAGAATGATGTTACGAGCGTGCTCCATTAACATTGGTCACCACCATCCGAATCCCTCGTGACTATTCGGGAAAAGTAGTAGGCAGGGATAACTCCATCGGCGTTGCCTCCGCATAAAATAACCCCGTTCCTACTGCGGTACAACTCATATCCGTTATCAAGTAGTCTGGAAGTATCTATGTAGATGAGGACATCGCAATTGGGTCGGATTCCCAGTTTGCTCCATTCTGCATCCGATGTGAAATGGATATGGTTCCGCTGCATGCGACTGAGGCCCGTTTGCTCAATGGCTGGAAGTTTGCGACGAAACGTACCGTGGTAGACGTTGGCTGGCATGGTTTCCGATGTTAGAAGTTCTAATTCTGGGGTGACAGCCTTGAGCGTATGGCCCTGGTTAGCGCAAATGTAGACGGAGTCATCAACAGACTTAAGTGAGAAGCGTTGCTTGTCGTTCTGTGCCACAATACGCTCGATGTCTGTCACTGAAGCTTTCTGAGATTTGAGTCTATGGTGATTGAGTAGAACATCCAATGCGATCCAGCCCTGAGGGTCGATGGCGAGTTTCTCTTTTTCGGCGCCGTGGCGAAGGAGGTACGAGAGAGATTTTGAGATCTGGACGTCACGTTTGTCGGCCATGGCGAGCTGTTGCAATGAAGTGTTAAGATCAGTAAGAATTTAGTGAATTCTGTAGAGTGAGAATGTGAGAAAATGAAAACGTGAGACGAGGACAATGAGCAGAGGACCTTGAGTAGACTACCCAGAACGTGATTGGTGTACCAAATTAAACAAATCCACGATTGATAGTTGAGTGTTGCTGAAAGAAATCTGACTCAAATGTAATCTACTGGATATTTTCTGTTTTCGTATAAGCTAGCAGAAGTTAAACTACATGAAGTGCAATTACACTGAAAAGCACAGAGTGAACCAAAAAAGTGGTGGTTTTTTTTTATCAACAATATAGGAAACTTTTAAAAATCTCTTTTCTTTAGTCTTTCCTTCTTCTTCTCTGTTCTTCCCCATCTTCCCTCCATTTCCTTCGCACTTCTATTGGCCAAAGTCACCATTGATCTAGTATCTACCCAATGCTTAACCTTGCTTAAATCTACAGATATTTGACCATTCTCCAAATCTCCAATCGTGTTGCTATGTACATGTCTTAGTTGTCGCTGCACTTTCTGGCCTTGACTCCAGCCAAACTGCCCATGTTGGCTCTGTTGCTTTGCTTGATGCTCTCGTTGCTTCCAAGCTCCGTCTTGTCGTGGAACTTTAAGAAGTATCTTCCGTCCTTCTCTTGTTCACCCTGAACGATGTTCTTGACAAGAAACCGTGCCACTTCATTGAGTTCAGTCACGGCCTTAGTGATCTCGGCCTCATCACTAAGAGCACGGTTGCTTTCGAAACCCTCTCTGACTCTGGTTCTGGCGGCATGTAAAACAACCTGATCTCCATTAAATGCCACTCGGGTGGCCCGGAGAGCATTTCTGTATGCCTGCAAGGCAAGGTTTTTGCTCATGGTTGGAAGAAGAGTTGGTTGAAAAGTGTGCAGGTTGGAGTAGTAACATCACCATTCAGATTGGCTACTTATATTCCATTGAAATTTATTATATTTGAGGTAATCCACTTTTTACGATCCTTTTTATCAAATTTTGCACCCTCCTCTTTGTTTTCTTTGTTTTCTTTGTGATTTTCTTCTTTTTCTCCAAATTTCTGCTCTACTCTCCGCTCAACCTTAATGGATATGCTATACATGACTCTATAACACCAATTTCTCCCTGGAATATGTGGGGATCTGCTTGGCCAACTCGATGCCCTCATCAACCAACAACTTCGTGTTTGAAGTATTGTTGCTGATGGTCAAAATGGCATCCAACTGCAATCTCTGGTTACTGACCTCATGAATGTTATCCACGACCTTAGGCTCATTCTTTTTGGTATTCTTAGTGGCATTATCGATTGCGATAATTGCCTGGTTCGTCAATGTCAAGTTGTAACTGTTCTGAGTCAAGGCATCGATCTTCGAGTCAATGATCTCGCTAAGTGTAGTGATGGTTGGAATTCTCCAGTTGAAGAGTCCACCAACATCAATAACGGCTTGCACCAACTCCCACGAGTTGCTGGTGTTAATATTGAGGAGAACTGATAACATGCGTTCCAATTTCTTGTTGGCGGTTTCAAACTCCACATTCAAGACCTCCTGAAGCTTGGTGGTGATCTGTGCAATAGAGTAGTCCCTGATTAAACGATCAACGGTGGCCTTCAAGAAAGACAAAATGTACTGAGCCTCATCTTGCTCTTCCAAGTTCATCTCGTCGGTGAGCTCGATTAAGTTGAGGAACTCGGCCATGAGTTCATCGATGGTGATGGCTGCACAGTTGTCGATGGCATGCTTCAACAAAATGGGCTGGTTCAATTGGGAGAAGAGCATGAGCATACCAGCAGCATATTTGCTTGGATACAATGGGTGGGTGAGAAGGTACTTCAAGGAGTACTCGGGCAAGAAAGCTTCATCAATGATCTGGATGTTCTCTTGGTCATCAAACTTGAAGACCAACGACAAAGCCTGTGAAATGAACTTGTCATCGACCACTCTGTCCAGAAGTGGAGAGAACCGGAAAGACTTGACAGTCTTGATTTTATTCTTGGCTTCTTTGAGGTATCCCAACAAGTGTTTGTCGAAGTGCTCGGTGTTCTTAGAAACCTTGTCATGAGCCAAAAGCTTGAGGGTTCGCTCTAACTGTACCAAAGCCTCTTCGTTGGCTTTCTGCAAGTCAGCTTCGGCTAAGTGAGGCATTCCACTCAATTGGACTTCTGTCTGGTCGCGGTAGAGCGACTTACCTAGAGACTCGCTCAAGGTGTTGACACCAACATCCACCAGGATCAGTTTCAACTTGCAAGTCTTTGTTCTGTCCTCAAAATTTAAGTATAATGCAAACGTGGATCTGGATTCGGGAGAGTTTCCAGCCACTGGAAGTCCAAATGCCAAGTACACCTCATTTCCAGAGTTGTTGGTATGGTCTCCCAACAAACTCTCGAACTTGAAGTTGATCAAAAAGACCAGCGATTTAAACGATAAGAGAAGTCTCTCGGATGATACTGCAATGATGGAATACAAGGTGTCCTTGTCGGATCCTTTAACTAGGCTTTCCAACGAGATGGATTTTATGGTTTCCTGGGGCTTCATGAGCCAGCTTGAGGAGAGACTTTTGCTGTCAGTATCGAAGCTGTAAATGACGCCATCAGCGTATGTATAGATGAGGCTGTGCGATTTGTCGTAGTCGATCGAGGTGTCGTAGATGTCGAAGGTTTTAGCTCCGTCCAAGGCAACAAGGTGGTATTTGACAGAGGACGAGCTTTTGGATGTTTCCACAAAAAAAAGCAAGTCATTTTTATGCTTGAAAGTGTGGTTGGAAATGAACGTCTGGTAAACCACCGAGTAGGACTTGGAAGAAGTGGCGATGTTGACAAGGCCGGGACCTTTGGATAATTCGAGCTTCTCTTCGGTAGAATAGTCATAAAGCTCGAGTTTTCCGGTTTTCAAAAGCACATAGATATGGTCGGACAGCGAGAACTTGACAGCTGCAGCAGGAGCCAGCAAGCTGATCTCACTGGTAGTCATGGACTCGTCAGCATGCTTCTGAATCAAGAGAAGCCTGCTCTTCTGTCTCTCAGTCAAACCAACAAGATACAACAGACCGTGGACATCCATAGAGTCTACCACAGTGCTTGGAGACAATGGATATGACCAGACCAATTTGGGGGTTGGCTTCAACACATAGCTGGCGATTATCAGCTTGGAAATACCCAAGTCGATGGTATCTGGGGTGAGATGCTGGAGGGATTTGCGAGACTCAGGGATGGCCACACGCGCAGGAAGCAGCAAGTCAGGGATACGAGGCAACTCTGCTAGCGAGTAGGACTCGCCCAATCCGGGGATAGGAAGCGACATGACAGGTAGAGATGCAAGATGAGTTGGTGATATTTTCCGATGAGACTGTGTAGTGGGAAAAAAACTGCGATGGGGGGAGGTGTGGATGTAGGAAGATGAACGGGAGACAATTATAGAATTAACTTCAGGATGAACATTTTACTGATAATTTTAATTTGGGAATAAGAGAAAATTTTATATTGTAACAATTTTTTTTTTGAATTGCAAAGAATTTTGATTTGATGGTTAATGAAAGGTATCCAAATGGATTTTACAAGTGACAAGTCCAATCTCACTCATTTAGTCTCACTAAATTCGTCTCACAATAATCAATCTCAATGTCCAGCATATAGTTCTTAACATCCATATACCCATACTCTGGTCAAGTACATTCCCAAGATATCATAATCACTGGATATAAAATACAAGCTTGAAGCACTCCTGAACGGTACTTTTTTCCAATTTCTCCCTTCCATATGTTCATTCTCATTATATTTTCTAATCTTTCGATCTATCTGTTTCTCACTAAACTTCTCCCGCCTATCGGTGTACGGGTGCGTCGCCAACTTACAACTGACCTCCATTCTTTACTCTCAGCTCCACCATGTCTCTACCTTCGACCTGGCGACAGTTCCAGCTATTTGACTTTCTTCCTATTCGAGATCCCAAATTCAAGTCGGATGACCCGCTTTTCTCCGACCCAACGCTCTCGGCTATAACGTCAACCCAATCTTATGTTGTATTTGCTGTACAGAATGCTTACATCAAGATTCTCTCCAAGGACAATTTGACATTGGTCAAACAGTTTTGTGCATATGACTTAGACTACCGCATCAGCTACATGCGGCCATTGATGCACTCGAATATCTTGGTGACATTGGCTGAGAAACAAGGCTCTCCGGCACTTATCAAGGTTTTGGACCTCACCAAGATCATGCAATTGGACGACTCGGCTATCCAGTCTGACGACACTATGAAGCACAAGTACGTGACCCAAGTGTCTGTTCACAATGGCGACAACTCCTTCCCCATCAGCTGCTTTGCCTTCAATGAATTCCTCACTTGTATAGCTATCGGCTTCACAAATGGAAAGGTTATTTTGGTTCGAGGGGACATGCTCAAGGATAGAGGGTCCAAACAGCGAGTAGTTTACGAGAGTACTGATCCTATCACGGGTATTCAGTTCAATCGCATGGAGGAAGTGTTGTATCTCACCACTACCTCCAAGATCATGACATTATTGACCACGGGCCGCAACCAGGGTAAGCCTTTAAGAATACTTTCCAACACGCGTGGTGCTGATTTGGACTGCTCAGATTTGGAGGTTAAGACCTCGCGGTTGATTGTAGCTAATCAAGATGGCTTGAATTTTTATAACCATGTCAGCAAGGCACAGGTTGTTAATTTTAATGTGGCGAAGCGCAAAATTCTTCGGGTTTTCAAAGATTATCTTCTTGTCGTGTGTCCACTTGAAGATTCCAATTCGGGGAGTTCCTCGTTGACAAGGTTGCTAGTGCTCGATTTGCATAACATGCACATTTCCTTCAGTTTGACCATTTCCAATCTGACCATTTCGCATGTTTTTGCCTCATATTCCGATAATACCATTTTCTTGCTCTCCACAGACGGTATTCTATACAAACTACATGAAAAACCAATCAACCAACAAGTTGAAATCATCTTGCAAAGAGATCTTTTCTCAATTGCCATGAGTCTAGCAACTCAATACCATCTTGATAATGGGACTTTGTGGAGGATCAACAGATTGCATGGCGACTACCTCTATGAAAAGCTGGACTTTGATGGAGCAATTTCGAAATACATCGACTGTTTGCTGCTATTAAGTGGTAAAACAAAGAATCCTAATTTAAAACCAGAAGACCTCGATGATTTTGTCATAAATGTCATCACTTCCTTCAAAGATATTTCCAAGATCAATAATATCACCAAATTTCTTGCGAAGTTATATGAATTGAACAATGCAGATAGTGATCAAGTTACCTTACTATTGTGTTGCTACTGCAAATTGAGAATGACAACTGAATTGGACACCTTTGTTGACGAACTTGATCTCGAGAGAGATGGCACTGCTAATTCTTCCTCGAAACTTGATCTTTCACTGCTTAATTTCGATCTAATCATCAATTTGTTCAAGGAAAGTGGGTTCTACGCTCAAGTCATTAAATTGTTGGTCAAACTTAACCGTCCAAATCTGATAGTTGAGCTTCAACTCAACGAGTTGCACCAACATCAACAGTGTCTTGATTACATCAAATCGCTTCCCATAGACGAGTTACTTCGTATTCTCATTGACTACCTGAAGGATCTCCTCAAGTGTATGCCAGTGGAAACCACGGAGCTTCTTATTAATGTCTTTACAGGAAAATATAAACCAGATACCACATTTTCTTTGATCGATACCGAAGACATCTCAAAGAAGGATCTGGATCTGGATCTCCCACAGGTTGAGAAAGTCCACATGTCGTCATACACTGCATTTATGAGTTACCTTTCTGGCCGTCTAGGCCACGAAGAGGAACAAGACACAAGTGAAACAATCGAGGAGCCAACGTATCTACCTCCTCGACCCAGCTTAGTATTTCCATGTTTTCTCTACCATCCTGGTGAATTTGTCATCTTTCTAGAAGCTTGCATTGAAACGTTCGATAAGTACCAGGGCAACATCAACGACAAGAAGGTGTTGTTGATGACTTTGTTTGAATTGTATCTTACTCAGTCTGCCGAGCACCCTGAGGAGAAAAGTGATTGGCTTTCAAAGGCAGGAGACTTGCTCCGTAAGCATCCAGACCTCTTAAACAAGTCTAAAGTTTTACTCATTTCTCACATTTACAAGTTTAAAGAAGGGGAAATATTCGCCACTGACAACTTAGGCAATTTTAACGAGGGAATGTTCAGGGCAGCTCAGGTTGCTGGCGATGTCCAAGGTGCGTTGCTGATAACAAAACGCCACGGAGATCAGAAGCCACTTTTGTTCAAGCTCATGCTCAAGTTTCTTGTGTCTTCAGAAGTTGTTTATAAACAGGCTACACCCAAGATCTTCCGTTTCCTCTTGGACAAAATCAAAGAGAACAAGGTTTGCTCACCTTTGGAAATTATCAAAATCTTGAGCTCAAACGACTTCGCTACCGTCGGTATTCTTAAAGACTACTTGATAGACTTTGTGGGGGAAACCAATAAAGATATTTCGAACAACAAGAAATTGCTCCAGTCTTACGAAAACGAATCCACAAAGAACACACTCATGCTAACTGAGCTCACACATAATGCATTCGTGATGCGAAACAACAAGTGTTCCAATTGCGAGATGCGTCTTGAGTTCCCGTTGATCCACTTCAAGTGCAAGCATTCTTACCATCAAAGATGTTTGAACGAAAACACATACATTCCTGGAGTCGCTGATTCGAAGCCGAAATGTCCTCTTTGTATTAACGAATTGCAAGCACTGGAGAATCTCCGGGAGTCCCAGATCCGCACCAGTTATGACTATGACGTGTTTAAAATGAACTTAGATGAGTCTCAGGACCGTTTCAAGGTAATCAGCGATTATCTTGGGAAAGGTGTGATGGAGGATGCTTAGGTGTTTGAATGGTGTCGCGAAGTTCAATGATATATAGTCAAAAGTTCAGCATTTCATAATTTAGACACAATGCATTTGGAAATTCAGTTAGCGGCGTATTACAATGCTCTTGATTATCTTCTCAACCACCAGAGCCAATATGTGAAAGAATTGAATGTGGAGTTTCAGAAAGATTATGAGGTCCGGTGTAGGAGTCAAAGAACAATATACCACCAATACAAAATTGGGCTTGACAAATTCGTCAAGGTTGGCCAGCAAAACTTGGAGCAATTTGATAGAACAGGTGACTTTTCCAAAATACGAGTTTGTATGCTTTTAAATCAGTATGTTCTAGGAGACCAACGAGTGAAGGATGCAGTCAGACTCACATGCCAGCAAACGAATATGGGCTCTTTGGCCACGATAGAAGTCATTTACAAGTTAGTAATGGATAGTTTTAAGCAGCTTAAATGCGACTTATTGGAGGTAAAGAGTGTTTTGCCAAATGGAGCTAAGGATGGAGGGACCATCGATGAGTTTGAGCATTTTGCAACCAATATGGCGGTGATTAAGGTGAATCATTTGATGAACAACGAAGTGAGAGATGGCCATGTCATGCATCGAAATGGCGAGTTTGAGCATCTAATCGACAGTCCCAATGACACCAGGCTTGTTGATATAAGGCTAAGGCAGAGCATCCAAAGGCAGAATATTCAGGTACACAACAATCAAATGCAGAATGAGACAGGGCATGATAGCCAACAGCAGAGCGACGCAGGCCGAAATTTTCGACGGAAATTTATTGGCCGGCAATTCCCGAAGGGAAAAAAAGAGATTGAAACCAACGACAAACCTCAAATTGTTCTTGACAGCTTCCATCGGAAACAACTTAAATATCTCCGGGGCCAAGTTCGAAAGCTAGTGTGCGCACTTGAGGCGTTGGAATCGGCAACCCAAACGATTCTACATCTGAGCGAGCAAACATCGAAGTATTGGTGGAAAATGCTTGGAAATAATGATTACGACTATGGTGTACGATATTACTTGGAAAAAAGTCACGGTCATCAGATATACATTGTGCAACTACTAGAGTATGTCCGAAGTGCCATCATACGGTGGAACAGAGTGGATAGTGCGATGAGCCATTTAAACCGGAAGGTGGAGAGATCTATACGATCACATCGTCAGTCACAACATCAGACACCACATGAAACACAAAGTGCAACTGAATTAACTTGTCAATCTCAATGCCAACCTGATCCTCAATGCCAATGTGATTCTCAGTCACAAAGCCAATGCCAATCACACCGGTGTCTGGTTGAATTTTTCTCCTTATCCAACTGTGGATCAGAGTGCATGCCATTTCGCGACCTCTTGCTCTCCTCCATGCAAATCGAAGCCGTGGCCTGCGTGAACTACAACGCTGACTTGTGGCATCATATGTGCAACAAACTCTCTGAACATCAATGGTCCAAGTATGACCAAATCGTTTACGACTACAATTCATCCGTGACATTCACAGAGTTTACCATTGGCCCCCCACCTTCCAGATCGGGTTAAGACGTCCCTCGGTTTGATGAAATGGCGAGATACAGTAGCAAACCAACGATGGCAACTAAGTGGCGAGGTGAATGGCAACGTAGATGGCAACGTAGATGACAATTGCTAATGATAGTTGGCCAATGATATGGTGAACTAAAAAAAATTTGCCATTGTTTGCAAATCATCCGCAATGCCACGTCGTGAATGCAACCGCAATCTTTTCTCTAGTACTTATCGGGATTAGCGACTGTGCCGAGATTGTCGATAGCATCGAGAAGTGAGAGGTTCTAGCAAACAATCACCCAGAGGAAAAAGTGAAGATTTTTTTAAAAAAAAAATTACGAAATATTCCCTTTCAATTTAAAATGTTATTTCTTTCTTCTATTTATACAAACTTCCTTCATCTTGTCCCTTATCGTAGCAATCCAAATCATAGCAGTCTTGTGACAGATGCGAAATTTTCGCCAATTTAAGGAGTATTCTCAGCCTGCCTATACTCACCCTGGAAACCACTTTTTTTTTGACGATCTCGTCTCCATCCAATATTCAACAGGATTTTTCTCGTCAGTTTTCAACAATGTCGTCTGATTCTTACGCCGCTGTCCCTCCTGTCTCTTCCGACAGCTTTGCTGCCTCCCAAGGCTCCTCCGCGGGCTCCACCCCAATCACCTCTATCTCGCCATGTGCTTTGCTCACCTGGCAAGATCCAGTCGCCACCGGTAAGGTGTTTGGTGCCCTCATTGGTGCTCTCATCTTGTTCAAAGTCAATGTTGCACCCCTCGTGTTCCATGGATTGTACATTGGCCTTTTGGTTGCCGCTGCTGCTGAGTACGCCGGCAAGTTGTTGACGGGCCAAGGTTTCGTCACCAAGTACCTTGGTAACAGACCAAAGTCCCACTCTCAGACCTTCAGAAAGCAAGTTTTGCCTGCTGTTGGCGATGTTGCTGGTGCTCTTGAGGCTTACGTCCACAAGGTAGCTTTTGCTCAGGACATTGAGTCCACTTTGAAGGCTGCCGGTGTGTCTTACATCCTCTACAAGCTCACCTCGTGGTTTTCCGTGTACTCCCTTTTGATCGTCACTGTGTTGTTGGCCTTCTCGTTCCCTCCTTTCTACCAGGCCAACAAGAAGGAAATTGATGCTGCTGTGGCTCAATACACCAAGATTGTCAAGGACAAGACCTCTGAGTACACTGCTCTTGCCCACAAGAAGGCTGCTCCACATCTCGAGACCTTGTCTAAGAAGTCTGGTCCTCTTGGCTCGTTCATCCAGTCCAAGTTCCCAACCAGAACCGCTGGTTCCACCGTCAACTCTCCAACTGCTGCCACTACTGCCCCAGTTTCCACCTCTGCCACCACTAAGCCTGTCGTCGAGCCTGCCACTGGTGTGTCCACTGGATCTTCTTTCCCTCTGGTTCCTCAGTCTGCTCCTTCTGGCGTTTCTGAGATCATCGAGGATGGTCAGGCTCACGCCACAAAGACCCATGCTCAGTTGTCGGACTTATAAGTGTTGAAATCCTGGTTCCAGTCTAATGTATTTATCAGCTATTTATTGTTCACTCCTCTGGCGTGGCAAGTCTCTCGAAACATGCAATATACTTGGAGCCTTTGTTCCGCTCCACTTTCTGTCCCTCTTCGGTAGAGTTCCACATAAGCTCCACGCACTTGTCCTTATCCTCCCACTCCTTCGACTTTCTCTCGAACAATGGGTGCTCTTCCAAGTGCTTAACCATCCATTCGTGCAAATCCTTGACGTCGGTGATTGTGTAGACGATTCCTCCCTCTTTCAACACGTAGGCATACTCTGAAAGCAAGGTGTTGGTGATGATTCTGGCCTTGTGCTTTCTCTGCTTGAAGTGTGGGTCAGGAAAGCAGAAGAACATTTTGGACAATTGACCCTTGTGGAAGAAGTTTGGGGTGAATTTCATGGCGTTTCCTCTCAAAACAGCCACGTTCTGGTATCCTTCTTGGTCTTTATTATGCTCTCTTAACGCAATGATACGGTCTTCGACATATTGGGTGACTTGAACACGGATCTCCATGCCCAAACTCAACTTATCAGGAAACTCGGTACCGAGCTTGATGAGCAAGCCTCCATAACCACATCCAATGTCGGCAAAGTCCACCAGGCGAGTCATCTGTTTATTCTCTTCATCGTAGAAGTGGGGGTACAACTTCAGCCAGTCCATGCTGTCTGGGTCCCTGGGATAATCTAGTCTGTGATCGGAAAATGGGTTCAGATGAGCTCTCTGTCTGTAGAATCTCTTTCTGGGCAAGTCGACGGCATCTGGCTCTGGGGTTGGAGTTTCGATTCTGGCATGTTTGAGTTGCTTTCTTGTTTCCTCCTTGACGGCTCTGTAAGCTTTTCTTTTGGATTCAGCCTCACGCTGTTCTCGCAACTGAGTCTCTTTATCCTTCTGCGGGCCCGGAATGATTTGTTTGGCCATTTTGTGTGATGAAATAGATGGAGAGTTTAGGTGAAAATAAATTTCCGGCATGAGATGAGCATTGGAGAAGCGGTGAGATTGAATACAATAATCATCAACAACTATATTTTATTGAATTTTCAATATTTGTCTTTTCAACCGGCCTTGCTTTTCATTTTCTATTTCTTTTCCCTGTCCCTCTTTTCCGTCCTTCCGTCCTTTTCTTCTCTACACTTTCTCTTTGTAAGTCTATTCTATGTACATGAATGCAGTTACTCGTTCGACTCCTCCGGATCAAGATCCTTCCGTCTCTGGTCCAACGTCAAGTAGAGCAGGGTTCCATTCGACTCCAAAGTTCTGACCAATCCGGCTCCTCCCAACACAGTCAACAACCCGGCCAACTGTCCTTGCAATTGCTCGCGATTAGGCAAAGTCTTGAATTGGTTCACCTCTTCCACGTTGAACACCGATGCCTCGATCTTAGCTCCCACCAAGAAAAGCTTCTCTCCAGACTGCTTCAAGATCTTCAATACCTGCTCCACCACACTAGGCTCGCACTGCGGGACGGTGATTACAGCAGTAGGGCCATTGAGCAAGGGAGACAATGGGTGCACGACGTTTTTGTTGCGGATAGTATTCTTGTGCAAAGCAGGATCCTCCTCATGAGCAGAACGCAAGTACACGTTGTAGAGACTGTTTCTCAAGTAGGTCATCTTGACTCCCAACTTCTGGAACTCATTTCTCACCTTCAAGTTGTCGGCCTTAACCAAGTTGTTATGGTGCACGTACAAGACGATTTCGTTTGTGTCATTCAAGTGCTTGTAGTAGTCGATCAAAAATGTCTTTCTGGATAAGACGTGCTTGGTGGTTTTACGGTCTGGAGACGAGAACTTTTCCCCAGCCTGGCTAATGATAGAACTTGTGGAGAAGAAGTTTGCCGACGCCACGAATGCTGGCAACTGGCGGCTAACCAAGCTTGTAGACACAGCCGGACGGAGAACCGCAGCTAGTGGAGCAAACAATATCCTCATGGTGTTGGATGGGTGAAAATCGAAGTTGGTTTTTGATTTTTTTTTTGGTCGCAACCATTTGCTCACAGCACGACTATGTCAGATTTAATGGTGGGAGTATGGACAACTGAAAAGGTAATATAAAAGTGAGAGTTGGTCAAGGATGCCTAGTTTAGTAATTATTTTGACTATTACTGTGATTTATTGATTTGAAAGGTGTTTCTGTTTTTTTCAACCTTTTCATTTTATTTTTTCTTCTGATGTTTGTTCAATTTGTACTTCCATGCTCATTAATTCTCAAGCATTTGCAGAACTTTCCTTAATCCACAGCAACTGACCATAAATCAGAATACACCAATAAAGAATAAAAAATATAAACACAGAAAAAAAAAGAAGTAACAATATTAGAAGCACAAATCGTATTCACTTACTATATCCCGCATCAGTCTCGTACTTTGGGGAGAAAAGCACTTGCCTAACCCATCCATCTCCACATCTTGCACGTGACTCACAAGGCTATAACCAACCATCTTTTTCTCTTCATCGCCCATCTTAAGATTAATGACTGACGCCGGATTCAATGATTTCCTCTCGTCTTTGAAAGCAGCTGCTGACAGCCAACCTGATGCCTCTCGCCAGATTAAAAAACAAAAGTGTTCCCCAACTCCCGAGTCCAGCAAGTTCGGTTATGCTGACATCAATAAGTTAGAGCATTGCACACGACTGCTTCAGAAAAACATCCGGCAGCTCGTCGAAGAAGCTCCCAGCGTGGAGGAACTCAACAATCTTATCCACGACCCGCTGCTCAGCTCGTTCACGAGGCAGGAGATGCAAGGAAACACACTCTTGCATCTTGCTGCTAAGATCAAGTCTTTGTATGAGGACAGTCAGTTGCCGATATTTGACGAAATCGTCGAAAACAGGGTGGAACATGGTAAGAGAAAGCTTGCAGACAAGTCTAAGATTGTCCAGGTTGACAGCCAGGAATGGGAGGCTGACACAGCATTTTCTAATCCAGATCTTCCGCCTATTCCCAAAATCAAGGATCCAGGACTCAGAAATAGAGTCTTCCAGCACAAGTCTACGTCTGCGAACAAAACGTACCTTGCAGAACAGGAGATTGTTCTTTCACACAACGAGAGACTCGAATTTCTCGGTGATTCGGTTCTTAACACATTGGTGACGATCATCTTGTACGAACGGTTTCCATATGCCAATGAGGGTGTACTTTCTCAAACACGGTCCCTGCTTGTCAATAACAAGACACTTGGGGAGTTTTCTACCGCATACGGATTCGACCAAGTGTTACGGTGCAATGTGGACGAAGAATCTCTTCGCAGTGGGAAGCAGAAAGTCTATGCCGATGTATTCGAGGCATACTTGGGCGCTTTGGCCATGGAGCGTGGTTACAACCTTTCGGAGATCGAGCAATGGTTAAAGGAGCTCATGCGTCCCAAGATCGAAGAGGCTGATACCGAGATCCGCAAGCTGGTGCCAATCAACAAGGATGCCAAAACAGAGTTGTACTCCCTTGTGGGAACAGCATCTTTTCATCCAACCTACAAGGTCATAGACAATGGCAATGGCGTCAACACGCCCTTTACCGTCCATTGTCTCATGGGTGACGAGGTGATGGGTGTTGGGGCCGCTCCAGGATCCAAGGAGGCCGGTCTCCGTGCAGCCATGGCCGCGTTGAAGAACAGACCACTATTAGAAAAGTATGGGCGGCAAAGGTTGGAAACAGACCGGTCCATTTCTGTTGTTAGGTCAGAAAGCGGAAATGAAGAGAGTGATGGTAATTCCACTTTTCCAATAATGGCAGGCAAGAATACCATTGCCAACAAGTTTGCCAAAAACGAGCTCTATGCATACTTTGGCAAACAGTTTGGGTTGTCGCCCGAGTACTCTGTTGTGGCTGATCCTGACAACAAGCGGTATAAGGTGGAATTGATGATCCGCGACCGGGTGATTGCTATTGCCTACGATATATCCAAAAAGAATGCCATGAGTCGAGCTGCCACTGCTGTTTTGGAGAATAAGGATAAGATGGATGAGTTAATGAAATGGATAGGATAGAAGATTAGTGATGCATTTAATGAATGGATTTCGCAGCCAATGCACATCTTGACACCAGTAGTACTAAGAGCGAATCAAGAGGAAGGGAAACGAAATCAAGAAGTTGACAGGGCGAAAAAAAGAGAATAATGAAATCTTAACCAAATCACAATGTATGGGCATATTCATATTCTTCACATTACTCAACATTTATGAAATGTACAGATAGTATAGTTAACACTATCCCCTTCATCGTCCTGCGCAGTAAAAATTTGATCTCTATACCGGGCGCATCGCATCTCAGCTCCATACTAGAGATTTTTTTCTTACTACAGCCAACAGAAAACCATGCAGTTAGCGGTCAATCAGGAGGACACCAACATCTTGCTTGGTGAGAGAAACACGCTAAGTGAATCTGTCTTAGACAAATACAGAACCGCCGGCCACATCACTCAGACAACTTTGAAGTACATCACCCAACTTATAAATGATTCCTACCACTTGAACAAGACCCCTAAACCTTACACTGTCCAGGAACTCTGTGTATTGGGTGATTCCATGCTTGTCAAGTTGCTCAGCAACGTTTACAACAACTCCGACAAGGTCAGAGAGAAGGGTATTGCTCACCCTGTCTCCATCGATGTTAATGAGTTTGTTAACAATGTCTCGCCCGAGTTGGACGCAAACTCTCCCGAATACACCCTCCAGCAAGGTGACGTGGCTACTATTACTGTGGGTACCCAGATCGATGGTTACACCGCCTTGTCCTCGCATACTGTTGTCATTTACCCACCAGGAGTGTTGGTGGACAATGAGTTGAAGCCTGCTGGTCCATTATTGGGAGCTAAGGCCGATGCCATGGCTGCCACCTACATTGCTACCGAGGCTGTTGTGGCTCTTTTGGGCCTTGCATTGACCCCAGAAAAAATGGCCTCTGTTCCTGGTTTAGAGAACACTTCTGCCATCACCGGTTCAATCATCAGATCTATGGTGGACAGCATTGCCGAGTCTTTTGGATGTGTGGTGATTCCAGGCTCCAAAGTCAGACGTGTCAGAAGATTTTTGGCTGGTCAGGCTGAGGGTATTGTTGCTGAGCGTGACTTTAAGGGTGTGGTTTGGGATGAGAGCAGCCAGGAGGCTAGCCTTCTTCAAAAATCGACTGGCTCTGACTTGATTGTGCACAGCAACCCTGGTGCCCAGAGTACTAATAACTCCTCTGCTATCCCAACCGATGAGTTTGTTGTGGAGGCCGGAGAGGTCTACAACATTGACTTGAGATTGTGTTCCACTGTAGACTTTGAAGTCAAGGGTTTGATCACTTTGGAGGATGTTCAAGACGTTAAGCCAACTGTATTCATCCGTGATGTTGCCATCACCCACCACTTGAGATTGAAGGGTGCAAGAAAGTTGTTGGGAATTGTGGACAGAGACTTCTCTGTTTATCCATTTAAATTGACCCACACATGTGAGTCTTTCCCAGTCAAGTTTGAGGAAGGCAACGTTAGAGAGCAACTCGAGGCCATTAAGGGCCAAGTAAAGGTACACAAGTTGGGATTGAGTGAGTTGACCAACAGATACTTGGCCAGACCAAAGCCTATCCAGGCCGTCAAGCACATTCCATTTTCCAAGATCTTGACCACTTCTAACCCCACCGGAAAGCATGGCATTGATGCTGCCAAGTTGACATTACCAGGAAAGGAGATTCCTTTACCTCAATTAAACATTAGTGCAGTTAAGTTGAAGTCTCTTTTGAAGTTTGGAGCCAGAGCTCCAGCTGTGGCTAGAGAGTCTACTACTGTTGTATTGAACAACCTCAATAACGAACTTTTGAGATTGACAGGAGGTAATCAGGCCGTAAGACCTTCATGGGTGCACTCCAAGTACCAGCTTTCGGGCCCATATGCTGGCCAGGTTCAGCAGTTGAGTCAGTTGGTGCAAGACCAAAGATTTGGTATCAAGGTGAAGGAGGTGCAGCCATACAAATTGAACACGACAGCATTGAACTTGGAGGAGACCATGCAACTTGATTAATGTACTATAGTTAGAAAATACGATAGAAGACAGAAAGGGAGGTAGATATCGTGAGATGTAAGTAGCATTCTTCGGAACATTAATTTACTGGAATCGCTTTCCTCTGGAAAGATGATCTTTCATTAATCACAAAGAAGAAAGCTGACGGTTTTGGAATGACGTATTTTTCCCCACTTATTTATGGTGACGCTCGACAATCATTATGACATCAATATCCACTAAATTTACATTCTGGATTTTTGTCAGTGCTCGAGTTGATCAGAACACCCTAGAATAGCATTGTAGTTCAAATGTATCTGACTAAAACAAATCCACTGTAATGGTTTGAGTCCTTAGCACATGGATATTTAGACTCACGCAGTGTGTGCTATTTTATGATAGCTATTCTTGATCGTATGCTCTTAAAGTGATCTAGAATTGCCATCACTGAATCGCCGATAAATCACAATCTCCCGAATGAAATGCGCTAATTATTTCAACACTGAGCCCATGTTAGTGTTGTCAGCCTGTTGATATCAAGAAAAAGTCAACAATATATTAAAACGCATATCGACTCCCTGTACCTGTGAGGCATCAACAACAATGAAAAAGGGTGCGCCTCACCTCAATTGCATCAAAAGGAAAGTGGAGCGCACCAACAACAGAAATAATAGCAATATCGCTGATAACAACTTGTTGGTCTAGTAAAACATCCACAATTCCAACCTCAACCCTCCATAAGGTCCAATCTTAAATAATATCCCAGTAATTGATGCACTAACTAATGGGCAGGAATATGCACTTACGAACCGTGACAAAGCCAATCATAACCGAGGAGATGAACCAAAGAAAAAAAAAAGAAAAAAAAAAGAAAATCAATACATGAGCAGAATCGGTTCGGTCGGTGTAGCAGCAATTCTAGTGTTCACTGACGAAATCATAAACAGCAACTTCTGAAACTTGGGCATATAACCCTATTACAAGGAACAGGTCATGTGATCGCAAACAATGAAGTTGAAAGTGCTAAAAATCTTCAACTCCCACAACAGATGCCCGAGAGGGTAAGTCGAATCACTCTCCCCATGTTTTTGCAAATCTACCGCCGTAAAACAAATTTTCATGGCCCATTCCCCGATAAGTATCTCCCGCCCCTCCCATAGTAAAATGTCGTGGGACCCTCATATGTCAATGTCGCGAGTCCCATTACGTCCCGCTTACATAATACAACCAGCCCCCCGACACCTAAATCACCATACATTTTTTGGACTTTTCTCACTTTCTTTATTCGTCCCCAAAGCACGAACTCAATTCTAAATTTTAATTGCAAGTACGTATCGCATGTTTTGATGTGTAATCACTTCCGCTGAAGGTATCTGTGTTTGTGGTAACATTTGATTGATTTGGATTAGCCGCCCACCCCCGTTGTTGACATTTTGCGTTCCTTGTTGTTGATTCTTGACTCACGGCCCATTTGACCCCGGACAAGCCATCTCCCTATCCCTTGTGTTTACGACCGCAGACTGTAGCGGTGATCTTCTATCTTTCCTGAGTGGTGAAGTGGTTTGTCGCCACCGAATGGGAAAGGGGTGACGGGCGTGCCCAAGAAGGAGACAGCACGGCTTAGTTTTCCGCACTTTAGAGCGAAAAATAGGTGAAGGTGGACAAATTTACAAATGAATTCAATGGGGGTTTAATCAATGGCAGGATGAGGCCAACAATTGTGATGGCAGTGCTTAGGTATCTCTACTACTGGGACCTGGTGGTGTTTGGTCTGGCGTAGAATGGCACGCCCATTTTTTGCGTTGGTTGCGCGCATCCGTGCACCCGACACCGCAAAAGGGACACGACCAGACACCGCTCCGATTGTCGAGATTTTTTCCCGTCACACTTGCCAGCCCCTCCTCTCCACTGATCAATCAATCAATAGTTCAAGTAACATCATACTAACTCAATCGCCAGAAATGCCCTCCCGTGAAGACTCAGTGTACCTCGCTAAGTTGGCTGAACAAGCCGAACGTTATGAAGAGATGGTTGAGAACATGAAGGCCGTTGCCTCCTCCGGTCAGGAATTGTCCGTTGAAGAACGTAACCTTTTGTCTGTTGCCTACAAGAACGTCATTGGTGCCCGCCGTGCGTCCTGGAGAATTGTTTCTTCTATCGAGCAGAAGGAGGAAGTTAAAGGCAACGAGCAGCAGGTTGCTTTGATTAGAGAGTACCGTGCAAAGATTGAGGCCGAATTGACCAAGATCTGTGAAGACATCTTGTCTGTTTTGACCGACCACTTAATTTCTTCCGCTCAGACTGGTGAGTCTAAGGTGTTCTACTACAAAATGAAGGGTGACTACCACCGTTACTTGGCCGAATTTGCTATCTCCGAGAAGAGAAAGGATGCTGCCGACTTGTCTTTGGAGGCCTACAAGGCTGCCTCTGACGTGGCTGTCACTGAGTTGCCACCAACTCACCCAATCAGATTGGGTTTAGCATTGAACTTCTCTGTTTTCTACTACGAGATTTTGAACTCCCCAGACAGAGCTTGTCACTTGGCCAAGCAGGCTTTCGACGATGCTGTTGCTGATTTGGAAACCTTGTCTGAAGACTCTTACAAAGACTCCACTTTGATCATGCAGTTGTTGAGAGATAACTTGACCTTATGGACTGACTTGTCTGAAGCTCCAGCTCAGCCGGAGGAACAGGAAGCACAAACGTCAGAGGCAAAGCCAGAAGAAGAATAGATAACTTAAAGGCGTTAGCTATTAGTTGCCCCAACTTTTGTTGCCCTTGTTCAGTTCTACTTGTCTTTTGTAACTTATACGTCCTATATCTCTCCCTCCCTCACCTCGACCTTTTTCTGCCCCAGCAGCTTCAATGAAGAGTTCCTCGTCTGAGGTGACGACATGAAGAAGCCACATGAGGAAAGTGAATATGAGCGAATGCTAAGAAAAATGAAATAAATGAAGAAATTCGAGTCTCTAGATAGCTTTGTTGTTAAAGAAATTCAATCTGCGAGCGAGCGTAGAAAAGATGCTAAAACAGAAAGCAAAAGCGATAGGAAACCATAAGATTCAAACTCGAAAACACCGAGTAATAAATTGATCCTGGGGTGTAAATCCGCAGGAATCATTCAAATCATCCTTCTATTATTTATCTCTTCCATGTTCTTCAAATCATAACATTCTGCTACTGCATAGCCTTGTGAAACAAGCTAAAATTGACGGTGGCCCAATGCTCACCACTGAAGATCCCCGAGATACTACCCCTATGAAAGCTGCAAAAATCATCGCCAAAAAGTACATAAACATATGATTTGCCACCTAATGATCTAGGTAACTATTGTGAGAAATTTTTTTTAAAGCAAAATCCCATTACTCCTCCCATTTCGTCCACCTCTACTCCTCCAAAGACGCGTACACCAAACCCCAGCCTGCACCACTAATCTTGCGCACACAATTTTCGGGATTGTTGACACCGTTCTTTCTACACCAAAAAAATGCCTGAGCCAGTCGGAATCGCTAACTTGCCCAACCAAAGGTACAAAATCGTGTCCAATCAAGGTGCCACCTTCACGTTGATGGTGGCTGGTGAGTCCGGTTTGGGTAAGACCACGTTTGTCAACACGTTGTTCCAGTCGGCGTTGAAACAGCACGACGACGCTAATGAGAGACACAACAAGTTCACCAACGCCCACCAGACTGTAGATATCTCCATCGTGCGTGCTATCTTGGAGGAGAAAAACTTCAAGATCCGTTTGAACATTATCGATACCCCCGGGTTCGGCAACAACGTCAGCAACCAGGACCTGTGGACGCCAATCATCGACTTTATTGACGACCAACACGAGGCTTACATGAAGCAGGAGAAACAACCTTCTAGAGGTGACAAAAAGGACTTGCGTGTTCATGCGTGTCTTTACTTTATTCGTCCTACTGGTCATTCGTTGAAACCATTGGACATTGAGATCATGAAACGGTTATCCACTAGAGTCAACTTGATCCCTGTGATCGCCAAGGCTGACACGTTGTCGCCAGCAGAGATGGAGACGTTCAAGAGCAGAATCAGAGACGTGATCGAGGCCCAAGACATAAATATATATACACCCCCTATGGATCTCGATGATCCCGCCAGTGCTGAGCACTCCAAGCAGCTCATCGAGTCCATGCCATTTGCGGTGATTGGCTCCGAGGAAGAGGTAGAGATTTCGCCTGGCAATTTCGTCAGGGGCAGAAAGTATCCATGGGGTGTGGTTGAGGTGGAGAACGAGAGACACTGCGACTTCAAGAAGTTGCGGTCGCTCTTGTTGCGCACAAACATGTTGGACTTGACTTTACTGACCAACGAGATCCACTTTGAGACATTCAGATCGTTGAAATTGGGCAACTTGGGCTCGGAGAAGGGAGACGATGATCTGTCCATCAAGAAGCCTAGAAGATTGCACAACCCCAAGTTCAAGGAAGAGGAAGATGCATTGAAGAAGTTCTTTACTGAGCAAGTGAAGGCTGAGGAACAAAGATTCAGACAGTGGGAGACCAATATTGTCACGGAGAGAAACAGATTGAATCAAGACTTGGAGGAGATGCAAGCCAAGTTGAAGACCTTAGAGGAGCAGGTGAAGAAATTGCAATTGTATAAGAAGTAGCTGGGATAATAATGAAAGAATTTTGAATAGCAGTCGCCACCTATGATATGGATAAGATTATGTATGAAATCGATGATCAAGACATAAACAAGTAGGTGATGAAGTAGGCGATGTGCACTGCAGACAACAACTACTATTAAGGTTACTTCCCCATATCTACTTGGTAAATCAACATGAGCGCAAGCCCGAATGAGGTCCAAGAGCTTTACAGAGCTCACAGTCCCAAAGAAGAAGAGCCCAAAACGGCCAAGAATTTCAAAAGAACTTATATTGCCTGTCTTAATTGCCGAATTCGGAAAGTCAAATGTGATTTGGGGAACTTCAGTCATCCTAAAAGCCGCTGCGCCCGCTGCGAGCGAGAACGTCGTGACTGTGTATTTGTGGAGCTGAAAAAACGAAGTGTGCTGAAGGTTCGGGAGGATAAGTCCAAGGCGTCAAACAATCTTGATCATGAACGTCCTCGAAAGGATGATGAGCCTAAACATTTCCTGAGCATGGAAGGAGCCATGGTGTTTCTAACCAATGCAGCAGGCAAGATTGCTGCAGTGGATGAAAGAGACAATATCAATGCACAGCTCAAACATGAGCAACTCGAGAAAGCTCCTGGCTTCGTGAGAAAAGAAAGTTACTCCAAGAATGAAGCAGGACCTCCAGCTCAGGACTCTGAGTTTCGACGCACGTCTATGAACTCTTCATACACTAGTTTGCTGAATCTGGATGCTCCAACACCACATGAGGCCAATCCGCCTCTCTCAATGGTCTCCCTGATACCTCCCTACATCAACAAACCCATCAATAGAAACACACGGTTGGCCATGCCTCCCGCAGAGAGTGCCTTCTCTGTGCGGCCAAGAGGCTCCAACGCCTTGGATGATATCGATTACATCGGGGAAGACGGCATTTTGACCCAGTCTGAGGCAGAATATTTGATCAACATGTTTTTTTCCACGATGCATCCGTTTTTCCCCCACATCCCCAAGTTTTTGCACCTGCCCAAAGTGCTTTCCGGGTATCCCATCTTGCTTTGTGCTATTCTCACCATTTCGTCTCGATGCCATCCACTAGCGACCCGGAATGCTGAAGGTGTAGCCAAGAACATCGAGATCCACGACCGCCTCTGGCTCTACGTTCAGCGATTGATTTCGCAGACAGTCTGGGCTGAGGCATCTACACGGTCCATTGGCACGGTGTTTGCGTTTTTGCTCTTCACAGAATGGAATCCAAGGGCCATCCATTGGAGATGGTCTGACTACGCCAATAAGGCAGACGATGCCACGGAAACAAGAGCTCCAGACAGTACAGAAACCGGATTTGGCAATGCATCTGGCGGCATCTCAGGAAATTTTGGAGAGCCCGCTGGTTTGGGTGCTATGAGGAGATCGTACAGAATGGCATGGATGCTTATAGGATCCGCGGTGAGACTCGCTCAAGATACTGGGTTCATGGAGCTCAGCCTGAAAACCTTTTTGGCTACACATACTGCGGAGATCAACAGTGTGATGAATATGAGTCGAAGAAGTATGTTGGGCCATTCCCTAGCAGAGGTGGACTTGGATAACGTTGATATCTCCGAGGAGGATATGGAGCAACGTGAAGACAATGAGTACCGTGTCCTCAACATGCTGGAGGACGAACAGAAACGCATCTATGGCGAATATGAGCTCCATTTCACGGAAGCTCAACGAGCACAGATCGAGCTCCTCCAAATCACCTCGTTGGGACACGAATCACTTTATGGATACAAAGCTCAACTCGGATCCCTAAGCCAGCGACAGAATCTTTCGGTGCTCAACATTATGAGTCCAATGATCAATAACTGGGGACGCAAGTATAAGAAGTTTCTTGTTCCGTCTAATGCAAAAATCACCAGAAAGTATACTCCGGAAGCACTAGAGGACCCCGAATCTCCAATATCAACTCAGTTAGCTGCGCTCATTCAGAACGAGTCATTCATTTTGGAATTCAACTATACCAAGTTGTACATTTATTCGTTGGCATTGAGTCCATCGCCAAAGTCTCGAAAATCCTTCAAAGACGGCAAGGTGACTCTCAAATTGGATGAGATCTCAAAAAGCGCAAAGTACATTGAACAGGCTTTCAATGCTGCCAACGATATTTTGTCAATGGCACACAGAGTTCACAAATTGCAAATGTTAAGATATATGCCTGTGAGATGGGTGACTCGAATAGTTAAAGCTGTGGCATTTATTGTGAAATGTTATTTAACAATCACAGCACATAAGTCGTCAGGATTAAAGGCTCCAAGTCTGAGCGTGGATAATTTCGATTCTACAGTCTTGTCTCTTTCGCTTATTTCGGTAGAGGAGATTGCACTGAGTATTCAAAAGGCAGCCATCACATTGCGAGATTGTTCTCCCGACGAACTCCACCTTTGTACCCGGTACTCCAATGTTTTAATGTACCTATTTTCAGAAATGAAGACCAAACTCAAGGGCAACGTCCAGAATGAGCAGTCCAGTGTTGCGGACGAATCCACCACACAAGAAGATAATACAAATAGCCAGCAGTTCCAAAACGGCGACTTCACAAAGGGACCTGCCATGGGAGGTTTCGAAGCGACACCAATTGACCAGGCACCCTCCAACCCGCAATTTATGGGTGACAGTGAGGTTATGGACTGGTTTGCGAATAATTCAAACATAGGTCTTGACTTCGTCGGCCCATGGACAGAATTGATCGAACAACATCTTGAATTCCAACTGTTTTCTTTTGATGACGGCCTTTCATTTAAGTGAGTCTATCGATCAGAAACTCTTTGCCAGTTCTAGGACTGCGTTGCACTAACCCAGCCAATTGCTGCTCATCAATTCTTCCAGTCCCCGAAATGTGAATAGGCAATCCACGGAAGGTGTCCCAATTCTGAATTGTTATAGACATTGCCAATAAAGTAGCTTGCGAATGTTCGGAAAACTCCGAGAATCCGAAATCATCGTACAACAGCCCTGGTAGTTTCGAAACGTCTTTGTACAAATCCAACCCGTCCAATATTCCATCGTCAAATGGGTTGAAGAAATCGTCCAGACCAGCTGTACCATTCAATGGAGGGGTTCGTTTCGTTACAAAGCTCGAAATGTCATTACTCAAGTCTAGCTTGGTACTGACTTCAGGTACTGAGTCAAGAAGCTCTTTCAACTGGGCCACTTTCTCGATCGCATTTCGGGCATTTATATTATCGTTTTCCGCCATGTACTTTAAAAGAGCCACGGCCCTGTTGATTTCGTAGTTAACCTCGGTATTGCCGATGATTGCAGCTGATATAAGCATCAAAAGAGCAGTAAAAAGGTGTTGACTGTCCCAGAATCCAAGTACAAAGAGCTTGTTATGCTCATAGATCTTCATAAGGATCTTTACGGTTCGAACGGCCGCCAAAATAGCAGTACCGAGGGCCCTAACAACAGGAACTTTATCTTGAATATTCGCAGCCGTGGATTTTTTGAAAAGAATCGAAATCAACGGCGCCACCACTAAAATGACTAGCTGATTGTATCTTAAACAGAGATTAGCTAGGTTTCTGTTAGTCAACAGAACAATGCTGACATTCTTATAGGGCAATAGGATGGAGGGCTCGAATTCGCCAAGCATTTCGTTCAAAGACTCTGTGATGTTTTTCAATAAAAGAGACTGATTGAACTTCTCTGTGTTGATGTAGTTCATTGAAAACGTTCTAATATTGGGTCCATAGATTAATGAGTTAAATTTGGCAACGTATTTGACCAATTGAACATTGCTGCTCAAGATAGCGGTATCGAAGCCATCATTCAAGTCGAGAATTGGGCTCTCGTTGGGGAGTGCCACGTCGGTATCTGTGTAGTCAATCGGCACAGGCATATTCATTTTTGCGTGCCAGACCACGTCGATAACCCAAATCGACCACCATAGGCGTTTTGTCTTCTCCTCAAATACCCTGTAACTGCGTAATTGCTCAGGCGTAAGGTGTGGAGGCGTTTCCATTTGGCGGTGGAACCCTTTCGCCACAGAGGACTGTAGAGCCACACTGAAGAAGTTTGTCACGGTATGGTAACGATTAAGATTACAGGCAAAAAGCCCTAGGAGCACGGCATTCTGTATGAATTGCACGTCGATTTCCTCGTGGGCCAAATTGAACAACTTGGTGGCTGTGGTGTAGTAATCAAGACCAGGAACTCGTGGAGCTCCAACGGTGACTTCAGCAATCGATGGCGGAAGACTTTCCAAAGTGTTATTAAACATCTGCTCGCCAAAGGCTAACATGACAAACAAGTGACAAAGAGCCAGGGGTGGAACAACTTGCAACACCTCGACAGAATCAACGTTCTGAAGATCAGTTGTACGGAAGAACTGATAGATTTGCGCCACAAGTGGAGTCAAAGTATCTGCATCCACCAAGTAGAATTCAGAAGAGTACGTTTTACACACCAAGTTCAAGAGCTTCCAAGCGTACACCTCTTCCGGCAATTGGTCTGCGCATAGAAGCAAAAGACGGTAGGGGATTTGCTCATTCTCCGTATCGGAGAGCAAGTATGCGTCCTGGGCTAGCAGCTGTTTGGCCCTTCTATGAACTGTGAAATTTGTTCGTAGTTTGGACAGTTGGACGGTGGAAGGACCCTGTGCACGGATCAAGCCTTCCAAGTGCTCAACACGAGCTTGGAGCTTGTTCAAGTCCAGCTCCATGATCATGATTTTGCGGTCCCGCGTGGGATACTGACAATATTCCTCCTTGTTGACAGACTTGCAATTGGCACAGGCGGGTTTCTCTCCCAGACACTTGATCTTGGAGAGTTTGCACCGAGTGCAAGCGTAGTGGGTCCTGCCAAACACCTTGAGGGGCTTTGGTTTGTCGGACATGCGTGCAGAGTGAAGATAGGGAGATAGGTAGGGTTTCGGGAGAATAGTTCGGCTAGGGAATACTGAGCAAACGTGATAAGGCTGAAGAAATCCAGGCCGTGGAATGGAATGTCTGGAGGTGCAAAATGAGACCAGGTCCAAAACCACAGGCAGATGGGGCCGAGAAGCAGGCAGGAACAAGAGGGCGTCGACCAAATGCGGGCCAAGGGGAGGGAGGGACCCGTTAGGAAGCTAAGAAAATATATATAGAAAAAAAAAAGGGATAATTTCACCAATCGACCAAATGAATACAGGTAAAGTAAAGGTGAAAGTGAAGATGAAAGTCAATGTAAGTTAACCAGAGATAAACAATTAAGGTCATAATCAATAGATGAAACAAACGAAACAGACCAATAACAGAGAAAGATGGAAAAACGGAAAAATGAAGCAAATTTGGGGGGCAAAAAGGGCCAAAACAAACCTCCCTCGCAATGGTTGTTATGACTTCGCAAAATTGGCCGGTGTCCGAACATTTTACGTCTTGGACAATGCGATTGGCGGACATTATGCATCCAACATACTTCGTAAGCAAGACACCAGATCTGGCGCACGAGCGGGCTTTGTCACCACCTCTCCAGCGTGCACTACAAGGTTGAGGAAAAGGCGAATTCACATGGGAGAGTAGGGAGGGCTGGACGTAGGATGAGAAAGGGAAGAGGGCCGAGATTAAGGAGCTCAGAGGATTTTGGTACTTGGTGGAGAAGCGTTGATAAGTTGGTCATTTGAGGTTAAGGGCCCAATTGAGCGGTTCATAGAGGCAGGCATTAGGGGACAGCGGGGCCAGACTCCGAAAAAATATAGGGCCAGATCGGCAGGACATTTTATAGAGGAGGACAGAAAGGAAAAAAAATAAATCAAAAGGAGTGTGTCACCATCAGATGTAGAGAACATCACATGAGGCAGAATAGACAAGACAAGACAAAAGGAATGCGAGAGAAAAAAATAAGAAAAAAAGAAGGCAATGCAGAAGAAAAAATGTTGTAGCAAATGGCATGTCGAAGCATTAGAAAAGCGAAATTGAAATAAGAAGTGGTGTGAGAAATAAAATTAAAAATTATACGGGAACGAAACAGAAATGTTGAACGGAATTTGAAGGAAAATAAGATTAATGTTATCAATTTTTTTTTTTTTGCCTATCAACCCTTCCAAGATCTAATCCGGTTATACCATAAACAAATACGATTGGATACATATGTAGTTTCTTGCCTCCAACCAATCAAAGGTGATGGTGTGACGGATTAAGTGGTATTCGGCTAGAAGCTTGAAGCAAAAGTGCACATCAAACAGCAAATCAGGTAAATCTTCATGGAATTTCGGGGCAAATGCCACAACACCGTCCTTCCTGCTCATAACCACAGGGGGGCAGAGGGAGTGCAATTTAGGGAGAGACAGGGCAAGGGATATGCCGAAGAGGACGATGGCATGACGGAAAGAGATAATTTATGAGACAAGACTGTGTTAATGAATGTCACAAAGAATGGGATATGTGAAAACATGAAAATATTCTAAAGAAACGGAACTTCTCGTGACATTAGCCGTAAATGCGCAAATTTTGACATCAAGTAGATTGAAAACCCACAACT
>Ga0160505_100231_pt1 | contig 38925 bp, 25 predicted proteins | sample DIDeMG_FD_108225 | JGI IMG/M metagenome (GOLD analysis project Ga0160505, IMG submission 108225) | Enriched chicken feces microbial communities from UW Madison campus, WI, USA - DID2874_E49_Stillage MG | ecosystem: Host-associated > Birds > Digestive system > Large intestine > Fecal ... | reverse complement strand
GTAATTAGTATGGTAGATAGTAGAGGAGGCTATATAGACAGTCACTCGCACCGAGTATGGATATTAATGAACACGAATATCTAGAATTTTTTTTTAAGGGAATTGTTTAGTACGTTCAATGCATGACTAGAGATGATATATTGGAAATGATGAGACATGGCTTCGAATTGTTGGTTTAAGAGCCGCAACTTCTAAAAGACAACATCGCAGGAGAGTAGTCAGGTGTAGTATCTTGGAACAGATAGTCGGAAGTAAGAGAACCCTCAAGTCTGAAAATTGGGAAGTAATGAGAGAAACAGCCAGAAGAACAAATTGTAGAAGTGACAACTGATAAGAAGCAATTCCGAGCAGGAAGAAATCAATACGGAGAGATGAAACCAGACTCACTAAAGAGTATCACATCATCCTGATCACTTTCTGATCATATTCTGGTCACAACATCCTGAATACATTCCAGTCCTTACAAATGCATATGTACAAAACCACTCATCGCCGCTTTACAACCTATATCCTACATCATTTATTCACACGAAACCTATAATTTACTGAGGAGACTTGGTGGTTCTCAAGTATGGCTTGATAGTGGTGAACTCTCCAAACTTGGCCTTGGCATCAGCATCCGAAACAGTAGGTGGAATAATCACATCCTCTCCAACAGTCCAGTCAATTGGAGTCACAACACCCTTGGAGTCAGTCAACTGCAACGAGTCAATCACTCTCAAAACCTCAGCAGAGTTTCTTCCAGTGGAGGCTGGGTAGGTCATGATCAATCTGACCTTCTTGGATGGGTCAATGATGAACACAGATCTCACAGTAGCAACCATCTGGTTGGCCAACTTGTGGAAGTCCTCCTCAGAAACCATATCGTACTTAAAAGCAATTTCCTTGGTTGGGTCAGCAATGATTGGGAAGCTGAAAGGGTTTCCACCGGTCACATCCTCGATGTCCTTGATCCACTTGTTGTGGCTGTCAACACCCTCAGTGGACAATCCCAAAAGAGTCACATTACGCTTAGCAAACTCTGGAGCAAGTTTAGAGAATGCTCCCAACTCGGTGGTACACACTGGAGTGAAGTCTGCTGGGTGTGAAAAGAGAACAACCCACTTTTTGTTCTTCTCTACAAACTCGTGGAAGTTAATTTTACCCTGGGTGGTCTCTGCGGACCAGTCTGGAGCCACCGATCCGATTCTGACTCTAGGCTGATCTTCAGGCTTGAAGGTAGAGTAGAACTGAGTTCTGACGAGCTGAATAGATGGTCTCACCAATTGTTTTGGAGCAGCAGACAAACGAGCAAATCTGGCAATCATGATGGAATCGAGATTGGAGGCACAATTGATGGATTTACCTCTTTGGAAATTTGTTACCAAGTCGTGGGATGTTGCAAAATTTCACGTGACCATCATGTCTATTTTATTAATCGTTACAACGAGATACTATGTACAGACAAGTTATTTTTCAGGTAACATGTTTACATCAATCCACCCTAGAAAGTCGTCATCTTGGTGGTTGTTGTTAAGCCAGCCATGCGATTGCTGCTGGAAGAATGTATCGAGCTGGTCTGCCATGCCCGCACCTCCAGCCATGGGGCCATTGTAGGGATAGTTGGCTGCCATGGGAAGTCGGCTATCAACTCCTGGTGACATTTGTGAGTCGTAGATCATAGGTGTAGCCTGCTGTGAAGCCAGTGGCTCTTGTGGGTTTTGCTGTGCTTGTGCCTGCTCTATTGCGAAGCTTCCTGTTGGTTGCGAAACTCCGGAGATAAGACCTTGGTCGCTGGTCTCAACAACATTATTTACTCCGGGGGAGTCCAAGTGCGGGTATTTGATCACATCACGATCTTTGATACTTCCCGTAGCCTCAAGCATAGATAATGGAATGCCGTTGATCTCGAGCGGCTTCCTTGTTCCATTGGCACTGTTGAGTTTGGCTTGATTGAGCGCCTGGTCAGTAGGTACCAATGTGGTGATTGTGGTACCGTTGGGAGTCGTTGTCATAATAGTCTTAAAGTCATCCTTCGTAATTTGATTGTAGAAAGGAAGTGGCTGCGGCCTCTTGCCTTGCGTTCCGTCTTCAGCATCCTCTTCCTTGATTTTTGTAGAAGGAACTCCGTCCGCCTCAGAATTAGCCTTCATCATCAATGTTCGTCTCTTAGCTTCATGTATGCACCAGACAAGGTCATAGAAAAGAGAGGCAGTCAAGTGCGACCGCATCCTGCTAATAATACTTCCGCCACCATTGCCAGCATCGTCGCTGAAGATTTCAGGATACGTGTAGAGAACGATATTCAAGTTTTCTAGCACCTTAGCAGTTCTTGAAATATCATTTTGAAGGTCTTTCCAAGAAGAGAGAGTATTCCTGAAAAGACGATGGACGGTGACAATGGACTGACGAGCACTATCAACATACTTATCAATAAGGTACCTTGACAAATGCAACTTGAACAAAGTGAACGCTGAATAAGTAATTGCTTGTCTCACATAAATAGGCAACTCTGCCAATGATATCGAGTTCAAACTCAATAACTGTGAAGTGATCGTGATAATTCTTGTGGCCGATAAATAGGCTGTACTCACATACTTAACCTGATCCTCAATAGGAGTACCAGGCAAGAATGCAAAACAGCAGATCATTAACCGCAAGTATAAATAGTAGATTTCGATTGAGGATCCTTCCATAATATCCAACTTGAATTTTAGTCTTTCCAACTCACGGTCAAGAATATTAAGGGATGCAGCTCGATTCAGTGGCTCTAATAATCCATCCGAGCGTGTGACAGAAATACCCATGACATTAACCAACTTACACTGGAAAATGGATAAAGAGATGAGGCAACGGAAATTCGATGGAAGCGTGTGGTCAATTCTTGCGTTCTCCAACAAGTAATCAGTGGTGTTAATGGAAGGAGGCAATCCAAGAGCTGAAGACCAAAACTGGTCACAGAAAAACACTGCAAGCCACGATCTAGTCCTCCAAAGGTCTGAGTCGGGTCCTAAGTTTGTTTGGGTTCTTGTGAACTCTTGGATGAACTCACCACCTCTGTGTAGACCCAACTGCAAAGAAAGATTCTTGGCCAAGCCTACGAATCTGTAAGAGCAGTCATCCAAAACCTTTTCGTTGGGAAGTGGCCAGACTGAAAGGATGATCAAAGCTTGGATCACATGCGTGGAACGCGGAGTTCGGATCCAGCAAGTCTCGATAGCCAACTGTTTGATTAAGGTTGCGAGGGACATGTACAATGTTGGCTCTGGCTCAGACAAAGATGCAGTCAACATGACAGTCCAAAATAAAAGCTTAGACTTAACATATAGCTGCGTTGCACTTCGAGAAGTAAGAATAGGTAAGAACGGCACAAACTTAGACATGAAGCACTCGTGCAACTCATCAGCTTTTTCGATGGGAAGTCTCACATCGCCCAATATAAACTCAGAGTACGTCTGGTTAGAAGGAAATTCTTTGTCGGAGGCCGGAGACATGTCCGTTCCCATGCGATGGTCGCTGGTGTAGGTTGCTGGCGAGTTGTCAGACGAGTCCACATGAAGTACGTGCGAGAGGTTTGTGATAGCCTGACTTGGGCCGGTGGCATCGTTCAAGATGACATTGTTAGATATGGATGGATTGAAGCTCGAGGCCATTGGAGGCGCCAGTTGCACAGAGGCAGCTCGGGTAGGTGTCATGTGCTGACCAGTGATTTGATCTATGGCCGAGTTTGGAGTGTTGTGTCCGGAGTATGGGTTTCTATTTTGGTAAGCCGGGTTACTGTGGGCCTGTTGAGGAGAAATCCCTGAGTTGGGACCTTGCTGCATGAAGTTCAAGTTGTGCTGATTGAGAGCTCTTGTCAACAAGTGCTCGTTCTTGCTGAGCATCTCAATCTTGGCCTTCAACTCCTCCACGTCTCCTATAAGCATTTGAATCTGAGAGCCCTTCTTGGGCTTGAATTGCGGGTCAATTTCGCACTTTAACCCCATCTTACTACAGCGAGTGCATGGATTAGGGTAGTTTTCCGAAGCATTGCACTTGATCTTGTGCTGGCGACAAAAAGTGCAGCTGGTGACTGGACGCGACTGCTTAGACATCAGATTCAGCGAACTGTGTTGCTGTTTGGTGCTCATACCAAGGTTGGTGGAGCTAGAGGCAGCAGAAAGTGTGGGGGAAGGCGACGATGACTGCCTTTGCTTCTTTGGATAGTAGTCTTGGGCTACCGACTTGCGCTTGCCAACGGGTGAGCTGGATTGCATAGCGGAAGGTTTAGGTAGGATGGATTTCATCTTGGACTTGTCCATAACGGGACAAGTGACTGGGTTGGAACAACAAAGGGCCAGCGGGAAGCACCCAAAGCAAAATTGCAGCCGAAAGCACAGAAGGATGTCAACGAAGACGACGACACGATCAGGGATAGGTTGTGGGCGGCTAAAGTGGTAACAGTCACTCGCTCAATGATCAACCGTGTAGTTGGTGACTATGTCCTCGGGTCCGACTGCGGATAGTGAGTTGGAGACAAAAGGTAGGAAATACAGGGGTGACTATGTGAAGGCACGAGGGTACTCAGGCAAGGAATGAGGCACGAAGTGTTGATAAGAGATAGGCCGGGCCCATGGGATGGGGAAATTGAAATCGAAGGTGGTAGGATACCAAAAAATTTTCCCCCAATTCTTGGATATGCAGTGAGTGAGAATCCCGTGGGGTTACCCGGACTGATGCAAAAGATAAAATGGGTGGGTGCAGTGGCTTATTGCCCTTTTTGGCTACGCCGCACGGCATCCATGTATGATCGTTTAGATAAAATTTCCATGACCTTGTTGAGTCACCAATACCTACCAGGAGGTAAGGCTTTTAAGTCTTCAAGCATTTTTATTGTTTATGCGTCTGTACTTAAATTCAAAAAGCTGGAACGCATTCTTACCGGGCTTTTTCTGTTCAAAATTTGTCTTTAAAACTCCATGCTTTAAGCTTAGAAATTTAGTTGCTGCGGATAATAATATCCTTAGAGAGAGTACGTGGAGGGTTCTAGGATGGCCTACGAGAACAGGAAGACTTACTAGAATTGATTTCACATTTATAAAAGCCCACAGAATAGAAGATCACAAAATCTTTAATTCGCTTAATTTCCGAGAGACTGGAATCGTATTACTTCGCACGTAACCAAGCTTTCCTCGTTTGTTGCCAGTTGTAAGCCGGAACACACGGCGAAATGCTGGTCCAGCGGGATTGCATCCACAGCCTCAATAGGAAGATTATTCACTCAACAACAATGGTGGCTGTTTTAAATAGCATCCGCATCTGGACGCATACATATATTCTTCAGTGGTTGCTTTTTCCCCAACAATATGTCTTTCTTCAACACAAATCCTTTCTTCGGCATTAGCTCCTTCTTCAGCACAAGCTCTTTTTATATCACTAGCTCTCGTCCTCATCAGTCTTAGGGTCGCCAATACCGTCCTCATAAATAGCAAAAACACATTCGCTTTCCGGAAGACACGGGCTGTCGTAGATCTTACAGATTCGCTGCTCTCCGCGGCCCTTTTTGAAGGATAACCGGGTAGTGGAACTGTGCGCGATGATATTTCCTCCAATCGGTTTCTTGGGGTCCGGATTGAACATTGCAGCTGAACCATCCACCTGGGCCACCACCTGGTTGGTGATCACAACGGCGATTCCAAACTCGTCGGCTAACCGCTGCAACGTCCTCATAAATTTAGCCACATGCGTTTGTCTCGCAGATAATTCACCACGGCCCGAGTAGTCCGTTCTATATAAAGACATAATAGAGTCCACAATGAGCAACGAGAACCGCGACTCCGACATCATCTGTGCTGCTTGGTGCAAGAGCTGGAACTGATGCTCGGCATTGTAAGCCCGCGCATAAGCAACATTGTCGAGACAATCGTCGGGGTTCAAGCCATATCTCTGGGCAATAGACACCAATCTGACGGGTCTAAACGTGCCTTCGGTGTCGATGTACAAACACTTACCTTCGCCACCACCCATATCGATAGGTAGCTGACATGTGACCGCCAATGTATGGCACAACTGCGACTTACCAGTTCTGAACTCGCCAAATACTTCTGTAATGGAACCTGTTTCAATTCCACCTCCAAGAAGCGTATCCAACTGTTTCGAACCTGTAGTCAAGCAAATAAGCTCCGATCTTCTACTGTGAAACTCGGACGCCGTGGTAAAACCCATTGGAACAAGCTTGGACGCCTCCATGCTGAAGCGATCGGCCTTTGCCTCAGAGATTCCTTTCACGGTGAGCAACGCCTTCTTGGGCGCGTACGCCACGCTCTCCACGGTGTGATACCCTTCCTGCTTCAACTTCTTGATATCTCCAGCAGAAATTCCATTTCCCTCGAGCTGTTCGATCAACAAGGGCCCAGAGAATCCTTCTTCATCTTCGACTTGATCTGACATGACGCGTAGGTTTGTATTTGATGACTGTCACGCGGGAAAGACTCTGGAGTAATAATTATTAAAGTACACAAATGTATTCAAATGTGGACAACTGGATAAGCTGTCAATCTCTAGCTGGAGTCTCTTTGTCTGTATTTGGTAACAGAGGAGAGAGATGAGTAATTGGTTACGCGAGACTAGGTAAACAGAGGTGTGCAGGTATATGTGGAGGAGGAAAATGAGAACGATCAAGAAGTCGTCAAACCAAGATGTAAAATTCTAAGTTGATCCAAATTTTTCTTTTCTGTTATCGTGAATATATATTTAAAATACGTATACGGCTGTGCATATATGTGCCCATCGCTTTATCATATCCGCATGACGTTTCCAATGAAGAGCTTCTCTTTACTCTCCTCTTCTTCATCAACGATACGTACATACAGATCATTGAAGCGAAAGATGGAGTTAAGAGGACTGAACACTTGGTCGATCATGAAAGTCCGTGCATACCGCAGGAGCAACTTGAACGGATTCTTTGTAGCAAACTCCTCGCCAAGGTAATGGTGACTGCGGATCTTGTTGGTCTCAAAGATGTGAAGAATAGAGGTCTCTTTGTTAATACGAGCATCCACAAATTGCTCCACAATCTGGTTGGTTAACTGATCATCAATGACGACTTCTTCCATAAAACCAAATCGAAGAACACATTTGTAGTGACCAGGGATCTTGGTAGCTCCCACTAGGATCTTCTCACTTGCTTCAACCGCGGGAATGGAGAGCACTCGAATGGTGGTGAAAATCACCACCGAAGGCACCGAGGCAAAGTTCGAGATGATTTTTGCGTACACGCTAGGAACTGTGCTGGGAGAAGCCAAATCTTGATGTGGAGTATCGGAGTAGATGATGGCGATACCTGGATGAGTGGCTAGTCTGGCTTCACCATATCTAGAGGCAACATTCGTGAACACATCTGTGTTAGTATCTTCCTTCCAGCGTAGGGTTTGGAAAATGTCCATTTCTTCTTTATCCAGACTAGACTCATCAATCTGGGTGCTTCCAATATTCATACCGTTGACTTCACTTCCGAGATCGATGGCATCATCTTCAGTACTCATGTCATTGCCAGTTTCAGTGAGAATTTCATTTCCAGTGTCGATCTCAGTTGCATTCTCAGCTTTAGTGCCTATTTGATTGTCTGTTCCAACTTCGAAGACTCCGGTACCTCTATGCTTCAAATCAACCACCTCGGGTGCTAGTTTCCTTTTATATCTTGGAAAAAGGTCAGCTATACGAACCCGGGAATTGAGCTGTTCATTCACGGTTCTGTCACGACAGTATCTCCAAAAAGAGAAGAAGCCGAAAAAAATGCTACACATCATTAAGGGAAACCAACCACCATGCGGCACTTTCTTCAAGTTGGCAATAACCAAGCAGAGTTCCAAAGGTACGAATATGAGGCAGAATACTAACGGTATCCACCACTTGAACTCATAAACGTAGATCATGCAAATGACCATCAATGTTGATGTGACCAAAAAGTCAAGAGAGATTCCCAAACCATAGGCTGACGTCACGTTATTGGAGTTCTTGAATCCAGCAGTTGCTCCCACAACTCCGATAAGAAGAAGAAGATTGGCGGCAGGAATGTACACTTTTCCAGCATATGATGAAGAAACATGGATCACACGAAGCTTTGGGAAACAGTCCAAGTTGATCATTTGAGATAAGATACTGAACACACCTAGAATTAATGCCTGCGAAGCAATAATGGTACTCAATGTTGCCAAAACGAACATTACCCAGTAAAATTTTCCATTCACACCTCCGGGAATTGAAACATAGAAAACGTTAGCAATTTCATCTGCATGATTTACCAGGTAAGCACCTTGTCCCAAGTATGTGATCATGAGGCAGATGAAGACAAAGGTGATACCAATCTGGCAGGGCACCTTACCGAAGTGGCCCAAATCTGCAAACATAGCCTCAGTTCCTGTGATGGCCAACATAGCGCCACCAAGAGCATCAATACCTGCGTTTCTGAGCAACTGGATGGCGTAGTAAGGTGACAAACTCTTAAGAATGGCTGGATGGTGACTTATGTTGATCACTCCACAGATCACCAAGCCAATCAACCACAAGAGAACAATGGGTGCGAAAACATGAGAAATCTTATGCGATCCCAACTGCTGAATGACAAACAAGACAATAAGCACTACTTCAGAGACAGCCAACACATTTGTGAACGATGGGTTGGCAACCTGAATACCAGCGACAGCACTCAACACAGAGGTCGTAGGAGTTAACAATCCATCCGAAATGACAAGAGAACAACCGAGGAAGCAACAGAAAAGAGTCAAAATGGAGATGAACTTGAGAACAGATGGATTCTGTTTCCATACCGAGTTTGTCGTCTTGGAAGACATAAAGCTTGATGTTGTATCGGTTCTTTTAAGTAACTCAAGATCAGACTTTTCTGGTGATCCTGGGATGATGACACCCTTGGGACCAAATCTCAAACACCTGGCAATCTTTGCATAAATTGCAACCTGACCACCTTCACCTTCGTTAGGACCAAAAGTCAATACAATCAACGAATACTTGATGAGCACAACAAATAAAAATAAGTAGAAGATCAACGATACCGCACCGTAAATGTCTTCACGATTTGGTGGAGAATGGTGGTACTTGATGGAGTTCAACACATACAAGGGAGATGTTGCAATATCTCCATAAATGGCACCAAGTGAAGAGTAGGCAAGCATTCCTATTTCACGATAGGACTGACTTCGAACAGTTGGAATCTCCCCCACGACTGAGACACACCCCTCTTCATCATCAATAGAGTGGTTATCAGGAGTAATATGGACTTGTTTTAGCATATATTAATTAGAGACTACAAGAAATACAGCAATACCTCATGGTATTTATGGGCGAGAGCCCGAGGGCCATTGAAACGAGGGGTCAGAGGCCAGCCTGAAACAAAATTTTTTTCTTCTATGATTCCGTATAGGCAGCGAAAATGAAATACTTGCAGAGGGAGAAAATGCCGCATCTAATATACGATGACGCACCTGTCAAGGGTCTGACAGATGACAGAAACCATGCATTTTGGTGCGATTTTCTCATCATTTTTTACACCAGACCAACAATTTGCACTCGACAGTAGTGGAAACGAAGCAATTTTTAAAATTTGTTCCTGAGATGATTCACTCTGTTCATTTCAATATTGGCCTTTCTTTGCCCAATTAGTGCTAGTAAAATCCCGCAAGACACAGCCCGTCAGAGGTTACAGTTTTGATTGGGCAACATCTAAATCCCTCACCGTAAATTCACCTGCCCACCCTCGTTTACCTAATATGGTCTAGGTGGCGAGCATGGCCCATGTGGTATGGAGAGGGATATATTTTGATGACGAAAGGAATTTTGATGACGTAGGAAGGCCTGAAACAGGAAGTCATTCTGACAAGGAGCTGAATTGAGAGATTATTGGTAGTTCAGATAAGAAAGTTATTGGTACTTGTAACATGATAACATAACGTGGTACACAATTTTGAGATATTTGATTAGTTTATAATGGCTGGGTATTTAGAATATTAAAGCGTGGTATTTTCGAATCCGTGGGGCTTTGATCTCGGCCTTAATTCCCTCATAGTGAAACGTATGGTTGCTCTGGTTAGTTTAGCAGACAAAGCCAAAAAATTCACGTTCCAATAGGGACAAAAATGTGGGGAATGTCCGACTGCAACTTCGATCGTATTGTTTTGATATGTTTCGATACGATTTGAAATGCCAGAGAATGTACTTTAGCGGAGTACATGAACCATGAGGTTTGCTCGCAACTGGTCCAGGATCTCTAGAGCCGAGGAAGAATTACGGAAGAAGGTGGGGAGGGATGAAATAAGGTGATTAATCAAGATAAAAAATTAAAAATTAGGGGGAAAAAGATAATAACATGGAAAACAAGTAGAAAACTGGGAGAAGGTGCCTAATGAGCAATTTCATCCATATATATTTGCCTCACTTTCTAATCTCAATCCAGCGAAAGATTAGTCAGGAATGATTCAGTAATTCCAACATTATTTGATAATCAGCATGATATAGACAAAATAATATTGAATAAGCCGAAATGAATGACTCCATCTAGTATTAAAAGAAGATGAAGATGAATATTTTGCTTGATATACATTATTCCTCATAACCTACACTGATAACCCCACAAGAAATACGTAATTCTCCTGGTAAAATTAGTTCTATAACTCATGAAACCTGATCACTTACCTTTTTAAACCATTCACCGACGTACTTCATAATTGCAAACCGAACCATTCATTCATTAAATAAATCCACTCCTCTCTTTCAACCTTTTTACTCTGATTTTGTTTGGGTGCACGTAACACGCGACGCGAGCTACTCATTTCCATTTCTTTACCGCTAGCCAACTATCAGAGATCATGCTGTCTAAAATCTCAGCCTTTCTCGATGGCTACTCCTTGGTCCACTACAACCCTTCCACGGACCGTCTCATTGTTGGAAATAGCGAGGGCTTGATCAAGGTGTTTGACCCATCTCAACCAAACTCTGAGCCAGTGTCTATCGATGTTCCAGAACACTTAACATCCATGTCATCCATGGGTGACCGTCTTCTCATCACCAATACCGAGGGTCAGTTGGCACTCTTGCTGGTGGGAAGCTCTCCTTCAGGCGAGGAGCGCTTCGAAATCGTTTACCAGGCTGATCTTCCTCTTCGAGACTCGGTATTTATTAACGAGGGAAACAGAATCGCATGCGGAGGAGACGACAATAATTTGGTGATTACTGACCGTCTCAATTCTGGTGCAGTAACCGTGCCTTTGTCGGATCAGATCGTCAATTTGTCCTACAATGCTGCTGGGGAGCTATTGACCGTGGCTCTAGCCAATGGAGAGGTGCACATGTTCTCGGTGGTCAACGAGCAGCCAGCCCTTGTGGAGAAAATCCTGAATGAGTTGTACCTGAAGGTCCATACCTCTGTAGACACAATCGACTATACGGGCGAACACGCACACGAGCTCATCTCAACCACACCAATCTGGTCCTCGAACGGAGAGACCCTCTATGTACCCACGCGTACTAATAGTGTGAAGGCATTTTCCAGGTTGGAATGGTCCGTGTTGGCGGAATTCAAGCCGGACAAGGACATCGTGGTTGCTTTCACGATTTCTCCTTCCAATAAGTCAATTGCTACTCTTCACAAAAATGGGGCCATTGTGATTTCGAGCGTGGAATCCGGCGAGGTGGTGACAACTACAAAAGCTGACCGATTGGAACAAGGAAATCTACCCACCAGTTTGGCCTGGATCAGAAACACATTATATGTTGGCTCCACCAATGGAGAGTTCTATACGTTGCCTGTCACTGTAGATGAGTCGAGTCTGTCAACTTCCACCAGGTCAGATGTCGATAGTCTCTTCTTGGACGAGGCTGACGAGTCTGACACCGAGGAACAGGAAGAAGACGGCGATAATGTCGAAGTCCAAAAAAGTTCGAAGAGAGTCGGACTAGACGACTCCATGATCATTGACGAGGACGACGAAGACGACGAGAATGATTTTGCATACTACAACAAGAGTGTCAATGAGTACTTGCCGTCGAAAAGAAAGCGTCAAAGAACACTGGAATCTCCAGCTCCAACTAACAGTGCACCTTCGCATGGGATCGTTCCATATTCGCCTGGATCAACTCCTTGGGTGAAATCGTTGAATTCGTCTTCAAGTAAAACTCAAAGAAAATACCTTTTCATGAACTCCAATGGATATGTCTGGTCTGTGAAGAGTAACTCTGGTGACTCTGCTGATGATCAAAAGAGTATTACCATTTCGTTCTTTGACAGAACTATCAATAAAGATTACCACTTTATTGACGTCAGTGATTTTGATTTATGTTCCATGAATGAGAGAGGTGTGGCCCTTGCGTGCTCGGGATATCGCCTGGAACTGAATCCTAATAGTGGTAAAATATTCTACAGACATCACAATGATACTAAAGACTCATGGGACAGAATGGTTCCCTTAATTAATGGAGAGTATATCACGTCTGTCTGTATTACCAGTACCGTGCAAGGAAACTCAGGAGACTCTATCATTGTGGTGGGTACTAACTTTGGCTACTTGCGATTCTTCAACCTTTATGGCCTCTGTGTGAATATAATGAAGACATCTCCAGTGGTGACTTTGATCTCTTCTGAGATCTCCACGGTGTTTGTCATCCATCAAGTGTCGCCAAACAACTATACCTACTCCATAATTAACATGAACGAAGACTACAAATTTCTTCAGCAAGACAACTCATTGCCTTTGCAACAACCGCGTGGGAACGAGCCCATCATTAAAGGTCTCTTCTTCAATAACTTTTCAGACCCATGCCTTGTTGCTGGTTATGACGATTCCTTATCTATATTATCACACTGGAGGGAGGAGAACAATGCAAGATGGGTTCCAGTTCTCAACTGCAAACAGTCAGTGACCGATTTCGGACTCAGTGATTCCAAGTCAAACTGGAAGTCATGGCCCTTGGGATGTGTAGACGACAAGTTTGTGTGCTTGATCTTGAAGAACAATGACTCATATCCCGGATTCCCACTTCCATTACCTATCGAGCTTGATATCAAGCTTCCCACAAAGTGCTTCAAGTACCTAAAGACTATCAGTGAGGATGGAGATCTGCCCGAAGAAATTGCCAATAAGCTCAAAGATGCTAAACAAGATGACCCTGAGGAAGAGTTCTTAAGAGCTTCCACGTTTGGTAAATTACTCCACTCTTCGTTGGCCGAAGCCGAGGACGAAGAAGAGCGCATGGATCAACTAAACGCATACAGTGTTGCCTTTGACAAGTCGCTTCTTAAGCTTTTCAGCACTGCTTGTCAAGATTCGCGTCTCAACAAAGCATACAGTGTGGTTAAGCTCATGAAGACGGATCGTGCCCTTCTCTCCGCGTCGAAAATTGCCGAGAGATTGGAGTTCGTCAATCTTGCCAGCAAAATTAACCAGCTCCGTGAAGACTTGCTCGAGTTTGGCAACGAGGAGGAATAACCTACAGTGAGAGAGTTGACATCACATAATACATTGAAATATAGATAACTTGTCCAACAAGCTTGTGTCTTGATATATGTACAGATGGTTGAACACGTTCATTGGTCATTTAAAACAGTTAAATCCCTTTGCTTGATTATTTAAATCAGTTGAATTCGATTGCTTGACCATTTAGAACTGCTTCTTGGCCCAGTGGTAGATAATTGGGGTCACCCACAATGCAGCAGCAATGTAGCCTGCAGTTCTCAAAGTGTCGTAAGCGTACTGCTCCTGCAACTTCTTTTGTTCTTCCGATGGTTGAGCTCCTGGTCCGCCAAACATTTTAAAATAGACTGATTGATTGTAGAGCAAATGTCAAGAGGTTCGATTTTTTTTCTGGTGGAACCTCGGCGCACGTGACTCCAATATTTGATCAATATGCACCACCATTGTACCCAATGAATTTTTGACATTCAACTAACGTTAACCTAAAATAATAATCCCAATGACGTCAATAAAACCGTTCAAAATGGAGGATCTCTTCGAGATCAGTTCAGTGAATTTGGATCCGTTCACAGAAAATTTCAATCTTCTGTTTTACTCGCAGTACGTCTGTGAATGGCCTCAACTTTTCTTCAAGTCTGTAGAGCCTGCCAGCCACGGCCACGAGATCAGTGGCTACATGATGGGCAAAACAGAAGGTCAACTAAGCAAAAAAGAATGGCATACACATATTACTGCCGTCACCGTTAGCAGAGATTACCGGAGAATTGGGTTGGCATCTGATTTGTGCAGACATCTCGAGAGAATCACTGCTGTGAAGCCATACGAGGCTCTCTTCGTAGATCTATTTGTTAAAGTCACCAATAGCACAGCCCGCCAGTTGTATGAGAAGTTGGGGTATTCAGTATACAGAAGAGTCATTGGCTACTACGGGTCGGTGTACCCTGAAGATCGAAATAAGGTGGATGACGAGATCGATGCATTCGACATGAGAAAGGCACTTCCGATGGATGTCAAGAATGAGACAGTACGTGAAAATGGCGACAAGGTATATGTTTTACCACAGGAGATAGCATTTTGAGGGTGAACTCAATAAAATGGAAACAACGATGAACCCGTAAAGGAAGGAAGAAAGAAAATGGGGGTTAAGACGATTAGAAAAAATGTTCAAATGAAGAGTTTGAGTGATACAGATTCTAGAGGAATTCAAATTTTATTTCTCTTTCGAGGTTCAAAATTTTTTTTCTTTTCCTGGTCAGATTTTTAATTCCAATCATGGCTATTGGGTAACCCCACAAAAATCTGTACCTCTCGCATTTGGCCACTACAAACGTATGATCAAGTCATTATTTCTAATCATACTACATAATGTCAAGACCAATAAGTGTCAGAGCACTACATAAAGACGTTTTATCCGCTGGCTCTTCCCGCTCGAGTTCGCGTGCCCGCACGCCTATGCCAGATGGTGAAGAAAATGGCTCTTTGGATGTGAATTTCAGCTCACTTGAAGAGTTGCTATCACAAAAGTTGGAGTCCTTGCAACAGCTCCTCTACCTGGCCGAGAATGAGGAGGAGGAGAACAGAGACTCCATGGTGGCTAATTCTCAGGACTTTAGACAGAAGAATGCAGATGCGATTAACAGGGCTAGAATCCAGTCAAGCGCTACCGGCATTAACGACATCATCATCTCCTTGCTGCATTCCCGAGCCGAAGTGTCATCGCTGTCTCGAGAAATGCTTTTGGCTCAGCTTTACAAAGTGATTGTTACCAAGCCAATTGTTGTACTCAATGAGGAGAACGCTGGCACCAAGGATTACGTGGGAGAAGAGAGTGTGCTGGTATTGGTAAAACTCTTGACTTCTGGCGATTATAGGTCTGCAAGTGAATTCATTTTGCTTTTCAGATCGGTCATCAGTTTATTGACCAGTGATCTCGAGGACTATGGTGAATTGGTGAGCACTGACTTCCTTGCGCACCTAGAGAAGTTGATTCTGGAGCCTCCAACTGCAAATGTGACGAATGAAAATAAGGCAAGCGTTATTACAGGTTTCTGCGGTTTGCTCTTAGTGTTGTATGCCGACACTTCGGCATTCGGTGTTGACGACAAGATCAAATGGCTCTTAGAGTACTCTCAAGGGTTTGTACAAAGTTCCATCAATCTTCAGAAGCAGTTGGAAACCGGCGACCGTGAATATTCCACATTGATGGATGAGAACGATGACAAGCGTTTGGTCAACGAGCAGGAGAGCAATTTGCGTGCTGAAGCTGGCATTGCAATTGCCGGATTACACGGAGTTGCTGTTCTTCTCACTTTGCTTCAAAAGGGAGAATATCTCAATGAGTTGCTCAACTTTGTTGCTACCGAGATGGTCGAAGTCATCGACAACGACTTCAACACGGATTTAGCGAAAGCTGGTGCCAAGGTACTTGCTCTATGCTACGAGTTGTATACTTATGAGGATGACAAGGATTCTGAAGAGGCAGATGATGAATTCAACTACAATGCTCCATATTACGAGCAGGAGTCTATCATTTCAATTTGCAATCGTCTAGCAAACACCACTGCCAAGAAGATCGGCAAGAAGGACAAGAAGGAGACCAACTCTGTATTTAGAGAGGTAGTCAACGCCATCGAGAATTACACGAATGCCGAGAAGAGGGAAGAGATTTACAAGCGGTCTCCAGTTGGTTTAGAGTTACTCACTGCATCCCTGAGCTCCACACATGTGAAATTGTCTCGTTCCAAGTCGCTTTCTATCAACAGCTGGTTCTTATATTTCAGATTGTTGCATCTAAAATGGTGTTTCGGGTTTGGTCTCCATGATCAGCTTGTGGGAAATGACCGCATCAGACCCATTTTGAGAGAGCCATTGACGAAGTATCAGGATAAGTACAACTATGATTCGGATGACGGATACAGCGGAGCAGGATTTGGAAGAAATGCCAGGTCTGACGTGGAGAGATTCGCAAAGGCTGATAAGAAGAGAGACAGCGACCTAAAGAAGGCCAGAGTCAACAAGATAACTCAGGCTATTGAGGGACTTGAGTTGCAAAAGTAATTTATCTATTTTCATAGCACATCCAAGCACAACTTAATGCCATGACTATTTTTTTTGAACGTGATAGAATGCATGTCTTTGATCACGTAGGTAGCACCAGCAGCCAAAAGTACATCTTTATCGAAAGTACTAGCTATGCCAATCACCTTGAAACCACCGTTGATGCCTGCCCTTATACCCGTGGGAGCATCCTCAAACACCACCGCAGTTGAAGATTGGGGTGAAGTGTTTCCTATTTGGCATAGTTGATGGAAAGCAGCAAGATAACCTTCCGGGTTTGGCTTGCCTTCGGTGACATCGTTAGCGGTGATGAAAACACGAGGAAAGCTCAAATTTCCAAAGAGTTTCTTGAACCAGCCATGAGCCAAGTCTTGAGTGCCGGAGGTGACAATTGCCCATCTTGTAGGAAACTGTTCTTCGATGCTGGATAACAACGTGGAGGTTCCTTCAATTTCTTGCGCCAAATGACCGTACTTTTGCACAATATCGAATTCAAACTTTCCCACTGCATCCTCGTCGCTGCTTCTATATGGGAAATGTTTTTTGAACGTATCTACCGTTCGTGAGCCATGGGAAACTTGAAGAAATGTCACTGGGTCGATTACTAAGTCTGGATACTCGGAATTATGAACGTTGACGGTATCGTGCCAATTTTTCTCCACTGCTGCCGTAGAATTCACTAAGGTGCCATCAAGATCAAATAGAAGGTAATCTACAGAGATTTCAACCATGATCAGTGACGATTGAAGACAGAATGAGGTATGAATGATGGTGTATGGAAATGTCAATGGTGGGGTATGGAGGTGCGGATTAGCAATTGCCCCACCTTCTATTTTATGTCAAACTCATTTTGCCAAATATCGAACTTGGACAAAAAATGATACTTGTCGTTGATCACTTTCTGGTCGCGTATGATGACATAGTGGTATATTCTGTTGTCAAATTCGCTAAGGGGAATATGTTCGTCATGGAACCACTTGATGTAGTCTCTCCAGATACATTCGTAATGTAGACAGAATCGACAGTATAGACATAAACATGAGTACACGAAGAGAATCCTCAAGGCCATTGGATTCTTCTTTCGTGCTAATTGTCCAAAGTCTACGTTTATTGTGAATAGCCAGCGAAAAAGGGCCACAGGATAGTTGAACTTGACAGAAAGTGCTATTGCTTTGGCCAACATATCAAGTGCATGGTTCAAACTCTGAATTTCCAGCACAGATTGCGGTCCTAGATCCACAAAGGCAATCGAATGGTAGTATGAATACAACTGTTTCCGTAACTCATCTACTATTTTCACTTTGCTGGTGGTGATCATGGCCAACTCGTCGTTCTCGAACAAATCACCTATATCAGACTTGCGGAGTGTATTAAGCGAACCCAGCGAGAGATTAACCATTCCAGATACCAATTCCAAAACATCTACTTCATGAGTGTCTTCCTCTGGAAAGCAAATGAGTGGCACAACCCGATGTGGATGACATGCAAGGAAGCCGAAGATCAACCAGCTGGAGAGCATCAAACCAGTAAGTTTCTCTGGCCCCTGATTTTGCAAAGAATCTTGTTGGGACTGTAATTCTAGCAATATACTTCGAGATTCCGCCAATACTTCTGAATAGTAATTTGCCGTGCGTCGAAATACGTTGGAATCTTCGTTCTCATCAAAAATGTGGGGATCTTGAAGAACATTTGAAACACCACCAACATCTCTCTCCTGAAGCAGAAGTAACTCAAATTCGTTGGCAAAATTGGCCTCGACATCAAGCTCCAAAAAGGGCCAGAGTCCAAGGCATCCGAATGAGAAGATGGTTTGTCTCAACAATCGGGAAGAGGTAAAGTACGTGGGCATCACATGCTTATAGACATAATCGTGCCTCTTGTTGACCTCGAATGTCAAAAATGGAATGCAGATATCGTTGAAGAATTTAAGAATACGGAGCTCAAACCTAGACAAATTCAAGTATGACGATCCGAGGAGAGTCTGGTAAGTCAAACTGATGTTTCCGATATTCTCTTTGGTATTGTATCTTCTTTTATTTTGACGAGCCAACTCGAAGTGCCCCAGACCATCAACGGCAGTCTGGGGAAATTTGAAGTTGCTGACCTTTTGGAAGTTGCTGGGATAAACGCATCGTCGATCTGTAGCGTGGCAATACTCACATTTTGGCTGAGCCTCATTGCACTAAATGTCAGTATTAAGCATCATAATTAGCAGACATTTTAATGTCGAGTTGCCATCTCAATAACATACCTTAATCCTCAATTTCTTGCAACTAAAGCATCCATTTCGAGATCTTCCCTTTCGAACTGTCATGACAGTATCCTGTGTAAAGTTGCAAAAGTCTTAAAAAATACGATTGAGGTGATATACAATCTATAAAGAAAACACATAAAACAGTCTAATAAATATGGTCGCGCTCACGCCATACACAATTTCATTACTGAACGACAAAGTCGGACACATCAAACTTTTCGGAGGAAATACCCATCTGGCCAATGTAATCCTTGGCCTCATCGGTCAACCTCTTGGTGGTAGCCTCATCCCAGTTGAGCTCATGCTTCATAATCTCAACCACACCGTCAACGGCACTTAAGGCTTGTCTGGCATTCAAGAATGCCAATCTACTTCTTCTAGCCAAAAAATCAAGTGGCGTTCTGATATACTCATACTGCAACGAGTACTTCAATTCAGCAACTGTGAATGGCTCATCGAAGTTCTGGTACGACAAACTGTTACCCTCAGAGTTCTTGACTTCGGAAGGAGTGAAAGTGTGCTCAGAAGCCAAGGTCACGGGCAACTTGTTGTAGTCGGACTGTTGGTACAACTCCAATATGAGGGAGGATCTGGAGCCGTAATTATGACTCAAGTGCTTGGCCAACTTCAATGGGATCTTGTACTCGTGGATCAATCTGGCAGAGTAGTTTTTAGAGTAGTCGTCACCACCAATAAGAACAATCTCATTGGTCTTGCATGGTCCCACCTCGTTAAAGGTGAAGTTCTTGAGCACAGTATCGACAGTCTCCTCGGCCATTTCTCTGTAAGTGGTCCACTTACCACCCGAAATTGTGACCAAACCAGAGTCGGAGGAAGTAATCAAGTGTGAACGCACCAAACCCTGGGTAGAGTTGGCATCCTTGCCCTTTGGCAACTTGCTAGGATCACGGGCCAAAGGTCTGATACCTGACCAGGCAGACAAGACATCGTCTCTGTTGACAGGGAAAACAATGTACTTTTGCAACTCGTTCAAGATGTCTTGAATCTCCTCTTCAGTTGGGACAGGGTTCTCAGGGACAGATTTCAATGGAGTGTCGGTAGTACCAGCCAATACCTTTCCTTGCCAAGGCAAGAAGAACATGACTCTGCCATCGGAGGTTGAAGGATCCAACAAACCCATGCTGGTAGGACCGTAGTATTCAGGCAAAACGACGTGAACACCAGATGATGGAACCACCATTCTTGGAGGTAAAGGAACTTTCGAAGGCAAACCCTGAGGGTCTTCATCCATTTCCAAGATCTTATCAGCCAAAGGTCCAGTAGCATTGACGGTGGCCGTGGCCTTGACGAGAATGTCCTCTCCGGTTTCGCGATTGCTTGCCAAAACACCTACCAATTTGCCGTTTTCCTTAATCAATTGCTTGACTTCCATGTAGTTCAACACGGTAGCACCTTCTCTAATGGCAGTAGTGGCCAAGGTAGCGTTCATTCTGGAATCGTTAAAAGTACCGTCGTGGTACACACAGGAAGCCTTTAAGTTGGCATTGTCCATCATTGGAGCAATGGCACTGGTCATTTCTCTGGAGAAAATGGTAGAGTTTCTCAAGTTCTGGTGGCCTGCAAACCAATCGTACATCTTACAGCCCACAAAGAAGTAAGGCACCTGCCACCAGTTGTAGACCGGGATCATGATCGGGAGAACAGAACACAAATGAGGAGCAGTACGGAGCATATTACCTCTTTCGTTCAAGGCTTCGATGACCAAGTCCAACTGATCCTTGGAGAGTTGGAAAATGGCCTTTTCCAAGTACCTGACACCTCCATGTGCCATCTTGGTAGACTTGGAAGACGTACCAGAAGCAAAGTCATTTTTCTCGAGCAAACAGACATTGAGACCACGAGTTGCAGCATCAAGAGCAGTACCGGTACCAGTAGCACCACCACCGATGACCAAAAGATCAAAGTTTTCAGTGGATTTCAATCTTTGTAAGAGCTCATCTCTCGATGGAGGAGCTTCGAGTCTCTTGAGGAGCGGTTTGTAGGAGTTTGTGATTTGTGGAGGTGCTGGAGGACGGATGAAGTCCAAGTAGACCACGGTAGCACCCACGACACCTCCAGTAGCCAACAAGGTTTTGGCGTAGATGGAGCTGAAGAATCGGGACATGGAAATTAGTGAGTCACCAGATGTGCTTGGTTAGCTGATGATTTGAGGAATATGCTGAAGTCCAAAAGGGAAAACAACTATCTCAGATGACGGATCTTAGACAGCACAAATGTGGAAAGCAAATGAAAGTGAAGAGAAAAATTCTTCCAGAGCGTCGGTTCGACAAGTTGGCCTTTTAATTAGATTCAGCGCTCCAAACACGGTGAGGTCGCGCCGATGGACAAAGTAGAGACCGGACAAGAATAGACAGGCTTAAGCCGAAGAAGTTGGCTGGTGGGGGAAGATGGAACAAATTAATACGCCAGAACAGGAACTTTGCAAAAGACGAATTTGACTTGTACACTGACCAACGATTGCAATCTCAAAAATTGTTTCAATGAAACAAATACAGCAATACAGTCGGAATCCGCAACCTTTATATTAACGAGGGCCCGGTAGACATCAGGCCCGAGCAAGAGTCTTAGTGCCATATGCCAGAGCGAGAAGACCTATGCGATCATAACCAGAGCAACGGTACTATCACTTACAGCAATATGGTGGGGGACATTTGGGGGAGAATGGTAACGGTGGTGGAGGGCCAACCGACAACACCATCAGAGGCTTTTTTATGTGGAAGAAGCTTCGTCCAGAGTATTTTTTTACCAGGTACTTTTGTTGTCCATGGACCGAGGATGGATTTCCAAGTAGTAACTCGCACCAGCGGAACACCGCCTGAGTCGCTCGTCATGTGATAGCGGTAGTCCGATGGATGAAATGTCTGGAGGATAAGAGGATACAAACAGACGATGCCTTGGAAAGAGGATGATTTTGGGAAGATAGATAGGAGAATTCCGAGATTAGAGGTGAATTTTATTGGTAAGACTTAAGGAATGACTTAGCAGGAGAATTTGGGTGTAATGAAGCCACTCAATGGTGTTAGTAATTGTCCATGAAGAGACGTCATATAAGTCAACTTTAGATCCCGTTATATAGGCCCAGAAGTCCCGATTATTCCATCCACTACATTTCCGTTAACGAAAAAAAAAAAACCTTGACAATTAAATAAAATTTGAAATTGACAATTAATTGCTGATAAGTGGTCATCTAAAAACACAGATATTCTTAAGAATCTTAAATGATTTTTTCAATAATTCCGGTGGCCGTTAGTATAGAATTGTCGCCTCATTGATGAGCCTACTAGTTCGCACCTGATCGGGCTAATCTCTCCAGTTTCAGAATCACCTGTGCGCTCTCCATTGTCCCAAGAATAATTGTCACCATATCAAATCTCCAATATACTCAAGAAGATCCGCTAGTATAGATCCTCTAATTAATATTCGCTTGATCCATTAACCATTCCGTAGTTTGGATCTCTCTCTGCCTACCTTCTCTGCCTACCTTCTCCGCTGCCTTCTCTACCTTCCTGTCCTTTTACTTTTCCTTCCTCTCCAACCCAATCTTATCGACCCTGCAGACAATCCCCACGATTCATTTCACCAACTACTACCCATGGACTTGTCGTCAGAGCAGACTCTTCAAGTTGAAGAATTCGTCTCCATCACAGGTATTGATGTGCTGCAGCCGGGAAATTCTGCCAAGGCAGCTGCCCTTCTCGCCCACCACAACTTCAATCTAAACAATGCCGTGTTAGCCTTCTTTGAATCGGGTCTTGAATTGCCAGAGCCAGAAATCATTCCTGAACCTTCACCTTTTGACGACTTTGCAGCGACCTCTGGCGCAGAACGCTTTGAAAGCTCGGTCATCCACCGTAACTTGCAGGATGAGTTTGCCATGGATCATTTTATGCCCAAACTACCCAAGGCTCCTCGCCTCTCTAACAAATGGCAATTTGACTTAGGAATCCATATGTCGAGACGTACTGCGGCACTTCTGGAGAAGCAATCGTTGCCAAACTCTTCTTCCGAACCTCCTAGACGCCCCTCTTTGCTCTGGATCATCCTTCTTATCATTCCTCGTGCATTTTCGTTGTTACTCTCGTTATTGCGGTTCCTAACGGGATTCGGTTCGTCGTCAGCTTTCAGGCCAGCTATTCGAGGCTTCAATTACGACACATATGAAGAAGGTTACGATTTTGCTTCCGACTTGAAGCTGCTCGAGGTGGCGCCCGACTTTAGCATTTCCACCTCGGACTTCAATAAATGCCACGAGCTCAGCCAGAAGGAGTACGACTTCCTTTTGGTGGTGTTAGTGGACAATTCCAGTACTTCATTTGTGGATTATATGGTTCTGCTGAACAAATTCCGCGATCACTTTGATGCCTCCACCGGAACATACAAGGACACTCAGATTTACATGAGCAACATCGAGAAGAGTCCGGAGGCGTTTGAGGTGGCCAAAACATACAAGGCTAGACGGTTCCCATATGTTTGCTTATTGGCAAATGTTTCAAATAGTCCGTCAGTCATGTCATCCATGTCCGTTGTTTACAAGGCCAATCTCAACATTGAAGGCGAGGATGATACCAAACAGGTCGTGGATCGTATGTTCAGACATCTCAGCAAGTGCCTTACGAACTATAATCCACAACTTGTCACCAAAAAGTACGATAAGCAGGAGATTGAATTAAGCAGGTTGATTAAAGAAAAGCAAGATGAAGCATACTTGGAATCTCTCCTGCAAGACAAGGTGAAAAAGCAGGAGAAGGAGCGCAAATTGCAAGAGGAGCTTTCCAGCAAAAATCTCCAGCTTCTCAAGAACGGATATCTTGCGCATCTTGCAAATTCACAGTGGTTTCAGAAACGGGTAGAGGACATTGCCCCTGCAAATCTGGTACGTGTTTCCATCAAGTTGCCAAATGGAAAGCGAGTAATTCAGAAATTTGACAAGACTGCACCATTGAAGGAGGTCCACTTGTTTGTGGAGCTTCAGTTGTTTGAGCAGCCAGAAGAGGTGGAGGAGGTGAACATGGAGCCACACGAGTACTACGAGAAGTTTGGATTCAGGTTTGAATTATTCAAGCCTTTACCTAAGGTTACGCTTCCATCGTCGATGCAAACCATTGAGGAGTTTGGAGAATTGAGATCTGGAGATAACATTTTGGTAGAGTACTTGGATGAAGAATAATGGACCACTGTGACCCACTGTGGAAGGGTATGGGGAGATAAAGCCTTTAAATTAATAGCCAGCAAAAGAAAGAATTTAAACCTTTAGGAGTCTATAACTTCTTAGACAAAAGAAAAGAAAATTCAAGGTCGACAACTCCAATCTAGATGGATTTTTGTCTCTTGTAACAGCATTACATAGTTCTTCTCTTCTCGGCCTATATCGGAACTAGATAACGGAAGCCTCAAGGACCCAGAGACTACGCCCTGCTCAGAGAAAATTTACTAAAAAACGGAGAAAAACACAAGAAACAATAAAAAAACATCAAAGACCGAAGATTCTCCACTTCAATTTCTTCTTTATATAACTACAGCTTTAGTAACCTACAATATTCCTGTGAAGACCTTCAGATCACTTTGGCAACCGGGTATTGGTCACAGCTGTGCACTTCGCATCAAATTACGAAATTCCCCACGCACCATCACATCCCATTGACCAACTGGAATTCAACATTGCCAAACCCTAAAAACCGATTAAAAAATTCCCCAGAAAATCTTTAATCGTCATCACACCAGTATATAGCGCACATTTCCACCCCCAAATTAATTTTTTCTCCAAGATTTTACCATAGCCCCGGAAGACAGTTTGGTCAGCTTCCACGCATGGCGGTGCGGCTGGCATAGAAGTCTCAGACGGTACGCTATCAACTCCCCTTTTGCTACTACACGTTTTTAACGATTTAACTCCCAGCGCCATGGCCAGCCGTCTCTCCAGAATAGAAGCCGAGAAATTGGCCATCATCCAAAAGTCCATGTCTAACCGCGGCCGCTCCAAGTCGCCCTCAGGCAACAATCTGCGCTCGTCGTCGGCCCTGGCAGACGACTTCAATAACAAGGAAATGAAGTGGTCTATCACCAACCACGACCCACTGGAACGATTACAAGACGATCATGCTGTCGCTGATGAGGATGACTCAAAGCATATGTGGGACAACGAGGCCAGTGAGGAGGAGCATATCAGTGACGACGACGATGGAGAGAAGTTCCAGTACGACGGAACCGGCAACATCTTGCCGAATTATGCATGCCACGACGAGAAAATTTCCGAGGTTTCGACCATCTTGGAGAATCTGAACTTGAACGACAGTCAAACCATCCAGAAGTTGGAGGAGCTCACGGCCACTGAGAGAGCGTTGGCCAATGCAAAGAACATCGGCAGTTCTGTCGACAGCAATATTGTCAGTAAACTTTCCGAAAACAAGCATGCGTTGACTGGTAGCGAAGCGTTGAATCTTCAGAATTCCGACCAGGATGCCGAGTCTAGAAGACAGAAGTTGGAAACCTATCAGGCATACCGTAGAAAGATCATTGACCAGGAGAACGAGAACTTGCGCTCGCATAGCGCCATGACTGCCATTAGAAAGGCACATGCTCTGGCTGACGAAGGTTCGCCGGGAGATTCTGACGAGGAGTTCATGGTGCCTTACACTTCTGCAGTGGAAGACAAGTTGGACTCGGAGTTCGCATCCAAGTTAAACGAAACCATCCAGGAGGGAGCCGTGGACTCCAACATTTCACAGTCGAGAGTGATCCAGACCATCACCAGAGGAAACTTTTTCCAGCTTGTTAACCCACAGATTAAGCCCAAGATGTTTCTACTTTGTATGGATTTTAGTCCCGAGTCCATTTTTGCTCTTGAGTGGGCATTAGGAACCGTTTTGGTGGACGGTTCGGTTTTGTTCATCGTTTGTGTTATTGAGGAGACCGACAGCAACCATCAGTTGAAAGGTAACACACTGGCCGAGACCGCCCGTGAAAAGTCCAGAATGGACATGTTGAACCGAGCTAAACATCAAGTTTTGAACTTGTTGAAGTTGACCAAGTTGCAAATTCATATCGTTATCGAGATTATTCACCATCCAATCCCCAGACACTTGATTTTGGAATTGATTGATAACTTGCAGCCCACATTGGTGGTGGTTGGTTCCAAGGGTCTGAGTGCCATCAAGGGTGTTTTGTTAGGTTCTTTATCCAATTACTTGGTGACCAAGTCCACGGTTCCAGTGATGGTTGTCAGGGAAAAACTCAAGAAGATCAACCGTTTCAAGAGCGGCTCTTCCGTTTTCGCCAACAATATCAAGCCTTTGACGTTGTCGGAGGCCAGAGTCGATTAACTCCGACTCCGAGTTTTATTTCCTGGTGGTCCGCTTTTTATATACACATTGATTTACTACAAGAATGAGATAATGAATTCCATTGATTGACCACGCCCGGTCCCTAACCCATTTATAGATCTAGATGAAAAGCTCTGAAAACGTCTTCTTGCCTTTGGTGAACATTATGCCACAATCTTTTGCAGGACATTTGCGAGGAGCACTGATTTGTGGATTAATAATGGAAAGCGCCTCGCTCTGCTTCTTGGACTGTCTTCCTGGCGGCCGGTTACCGATATTCTTAATGCATCGTCCACAGAATACATGACCACACTTGGCTGCGAACACTCGCTTGGAGAGCTCGATGTCAGCATCAAAGCATTGCCGAATGCAGAACCATGGAGCATTCACACGGAAGCGACCAGCGTACTCCGACAAATTCTCGTCATACCGTGGATCTGGCTTAAAGTCGGAGGGGATGCCTTCGCCTAGTTCAACTCCACAGAGCTCGCACATGAGGTTCTCATTGGCTGAGATGTTATTGGTGTAGCCTTCAGCCTCTCCAGCTGCAACACCCTCTTTCTGTTGTAGAACACGACGGTTGTGGATGTTTTCGTTTGCGATTTTGCGGTCAAGCGCAGCCTCGTCGTCTCTAGCTAAACGCTCCATGATGGTATTGGACACCACGTCCTGTTGGCCATACATATGGATCATACGAAGAATGGCATGTTGCCTCTGGCGTAGAAATTCATTACTCTCATTTGCTAGTAGAAACGGGATGGGCGTCTCGCCCAGGTCCTCGAAGTCCACAAAGAGTTGATTGCCATGTCCTGGAGGGTTATGACGTCGACGCACTCTGCGACGATTTCTAAGCGGCGGAAGCGGTGCTCGAGGGCGAGGTGGCGCTCCCGGATACTCAAGATCTGTCTGAATGGGGTTTATGTCGTTTTGTCCTGTGATTTCGACTTCGTTGCTGTCGGAACCAGCAGGAGTCTCCGAAACAAACTGAACATCGTCGTCTGATTCATCTGTGAGCACTTCTATAACGCTGAGGCGACGGCGCCGGTTCACAGGCGTCTCTGAGGTCGACATTTCTGGTTCCTCATCACTTAGGACTTCTATAATGCTGTTGTGGCGAGCCAGAGGTGTAGGCTGCTCCGATTCATTCGCTTCACTCATCCAATCTCAGTCGTTGAGGAAAAATGCATAGAACGGCTGGCAAAGGCAGTGAAGATAATTTTTTGCTGGTGAAGCAATCAAGGGGAGGAGAAAAATGATGAAAACTCGATTAATAAGCAAAAAAAGCTGCAAGTTGGTAGATGGAATGGTTCCGGTTGGTGTGGTGTGCATGAAACCCAATTTAGGAGGGTGGAGTTAGGTTGGGCAGACAGACAGGCGTTCGAATGAGAAAGGAAGGAAAATAATAAAAATGTGAAGCAATTTATCTAAGCTAAGCAAGATAGGAAAAACTCTTCATGTTTGCAAACTTGAAATTTCAATGAGTTGTCAAGAACATAAAGAAATTATTTGAAAAAAAAATTAAGGAGATAATACAATTTTCTGTAAATGTAGATTATTGTGTGAGAATGTTCCCAGCAAATGGCTATTCCTCATGTTTTGATGGCTATTTCTCAAATCAACACTTGCTACACTATCTGATATTGACGTTTATGCAAATTTAAAGGCAGGTAAAATACAGGGAAGAATAGTCAGCTTACTTCTTCAAGCCGCTTCTAATGTAACGTCCAACAACGATACAGTGATCTCTCTCATAAGGCTCCAAAGTCAACTGCTCCAAAGGCTTGATTCTCTCGTCTCTCAACTTCTGAACCTCTCTGGCGAAAACAGTCTCAGCATCGACGGTAGAGTCAATACAGTTGGCCTTAATAGAAATGACAACGGTACCTTGGTCCTTCAAGAACAAGTGCGAGTTCAAGGCAATGATACGAGCCTGATCAGGCTGGGCCACATCGGCAAACACAGCGTCAACCATACCGATCAACATACGGTACTTCTGTGGGTGACGAGCATCGTCAATGATAGGAATGACATTTGGTCTCTTCTTGGCCATGGAGATCAATTCTCTACCTGGTCTGTGAGAGAACTCGACGGCGTAAACCAATCCCTCAGGGCCGACAACATCGGAAACGTGAGAGACAGAGGTACCGGAAGCAGCACCCAAGTACAAAACCTTCTTGCCTGGAGCAATACCCAACTCATCAATACCACCCATGATACCGGCAGCCAACTTGGATCTGAAAGGATTCCACACACGGTACTCGATCTTGGTTGGAGCAGCGCCCTCCTCCTTAGCTGGCTCGTCCACAGAGATTCTCTTCTCTCCGTACACAGATTCACCTGGAGCCATGTTTCTGGTCACCAACAAATCCTCCTTACCTCTGGCAATGAAAACACCAGCGTGTCTGTGAGGCTCAATGACAACCTTGGCACCACCTCTGGCACCACCTCTAGCACCACCACGGCCACCTCTAGCACCGCCTCTGGCACCTCCTCTAGCGCCACCTCTGGCACCTCCTCTAGCACCACCTCTGGCACCACCGAAACCTCCTCTGGATCCACCACGGCCACCACCGAAACCACCTCTAGCACCGCCACGGCCACCGCCGAAACCTCCTCTGGAACCGCCTCTAGAACCGCCTCTTCCGCCTCTTTGAGCACCGAAAGCCATTTTATCTGATTTTATGTATTAAAGGGAAGATGTACCTTGTGAGAAAAATTTTCCTAGCGTACTTCAGCTATATGGAGGTGATGTGCGGGTAACCCCTGGGGATGAATTTAATGAAGATGAAGAAATGACTTGCTGGCAGGGGTTCTGGTTATTGAATTTAGATTTTTGTTAGTTAGATGGGTGGTTTGAACTAGTAAGAGATGAATAATTGGCTTCTTTGCAACTTGAAAGTGATATTTGGTGAGTGAAATGGACTGGAAGTTATAATATTAAGGAATACTGGAAAAGTATAGATAAAATGGTCATTGTTTTGGGAAAAAATGATAAATATATCTTTATCACATGAATATTGCCATCCCTATCCATTTTGTTTGGACTTTTATCCTTTGTGGCACAATTTACAAGGTCATTTATACTTCTATATTATCTCATGACGATGACCATCGTGCGGCGCACCAGACTCCTTAATATTTCCTATTTAGGAAGGATGTCCCTATAAACTAAAATATATTTTCCTTATGCTATTCAAGCTTATAGCGTGTCCTTAAACCTCTTCAACAACTTTGAATATCTTCAATATTCCCATATTGCATGTTTCACAAACCCAACTCTTATCTCCACAATTGAGACCTTATCCTGCACATATTTCTGTGTCTTCCTATTTGGGCCTTCTAAGGGCCGTCCATGACACGGGCCGACTACTTAACAATCACCAAAACCAGGTTTTTTCTCCACAAAATACACAAAAGTAATACATGTGGTATACCTTATATATCGTGGCAGGCACCGTGGTGTGCGGATGTCTCAATTCGTTACTTACCAAATACCAGGACAACCAATGTGTGGTCAACTGCTCCGATCCAGATATCTCCAAGCACAAGAACTTTGAGCAGCCAGCGATCCAAACTCTTCAGATGTTCATCGGAGAACTTGCTATTTACATAGTCTACTACATTCTCAACAAGTCGAGGCTCTCCAGCAGGGCCCAATACGAGCCAATTGAAGACAGTCAGGTGGCCACGAGATCCAAGAGCCTCTTACTCGCCATCCCATCAGTATGTGACATGTTGGCCACTACCTTCATGAATGTGGGCTTGATGTATACACCTGTGTCCATTTATCAGATGACCAGAGGCGCTGTAGTGCTCTTTGTCGCTGTACTTTCTGTCTTGTTTCTCAAGAGAAGAATCAGAAAATTGGAATGGATTGCCTTGTTGGTGGTCACGTTAGGTATTGCCATTGTGGGATATAGTGGCTCCAACAAGCAATCTGCGCCAGAAGATGCTGTTCTCGTGGTGATAGGCATCTCGTTGATCATCGTGGCAGTGGTGTTCCAGGCTGTGCAATTTGTAGTGGAGGAAAAGATCTTGGCCCACTATGAGTTTACTCCCTTGCGCTTGGTGTACACTGAAGGTTTCTTTGGTGTGGTGATTTTGGTTACTGCGCTTATCGTGTTGAACTTCATTGTTGGAGCAGTGCAAAGCCCAGCAAAGTTTGCGGACTCTCCATTCAACTTGCAAGAGTCACTCCATCAGACGTTTTCGCTGAAAGAGGTTCTTACTTCGTCATTGCTTATCATGGTCTGTATTTCTATGTTCAACTTTTGCGGTATCTCCTTGACTCACCAAATGTCAGCCACGGCCAGGTCCACCATCGACAGTTGCCGTACGTTATTGGTGTGGATAGTTGCCATGGTGCTTGGGTGGGAATCGTTCCTGTTTTTACAGAGTATTGGCTTTGCTACGCTTGTGTTTGGTACGTTGTGTTTCAATGGAGTGTTGCAGCCAGAGGATTGGAGTTGGGTTCCGCAGGTGTTGAAGGACAGCGAGCATAGAAAGGAATTGTTAATTGATGTTGTGGATGAGCCTGTGGACAGAATGTAGGGTTGTGACTTGCAATTGAATTTTTGTTGTCTGTTTCACGTCGTCGGTTTGTTCAAAGATCTACTAAGCTCCGCATTCAGAATTTGGAATTGAAGACAAAAAACTATTTTGGAAGATCACCTTTATTTAAGAGTAGTAAAACAATATTTGAAGCATAAGTATTAATCAAGAATATTGAAAATAAATAAAATAATTGTAGTTTTGGAATACTCAAAACCAAATGGTAATGTAACTCTACTGGCCATATCTGTAGTCGTGTGCACACCACCAAGCTCGCCACTTATCGTGGAACCTCCACCACTTAACAAATCAGCCATCTACAATGGTAAGTAACTCCACCAATCAAACTTTTTCTATCATCACTAACAAATAGTCGTTGAGAATTGTTCCAGAAAACAACAAGCAGGCATCCGTCAGCACCACCACGTTCGGTGATGCAGCAGAAAACACCCCAGCATTGCAAGATACCTTGAGAGCCCAACAAGGCCCATTGAACATTGCCTCGCAATTGAATAACCGCCACCCGCTCGAGGGGAGAGTCCAGAACTGGGAGGAGACACAGCAGAATACCAGATTGGAGATGTACCGCCGAGTTTTTGGAGCCGGAGAGCCCATTAAGAGAAGCATGGAATTGAACATAATCGACGCCACGGACTTCAAACCTCTGGTGCTTGGAGGGCCAGACTCCATGCATAGGGATATTCTATTAAACAGGGACGCCACGGTTGACTGGGAGGATGTTTACAAGGGTGGATTTGATTCTGGTAGACATGTTGCAGATTTCCATAGTGAGATGGAAAGACGGGTTGGCATTTAGAAAGTCTAAGAAAGGTGGAATATGCGGAATTTAGATGGAGAAAGTCTAAGAAAATGCAAATCTCAGAACTGATTTGATTGTAACAGTGAAAAGATAGAGATTGTTAGCGACAAATATATTGATGCTTGGAACGAGCCATAATACTAGTAGGATAGGTTCTATAAACTGAGAATCAAGGAAATTCCAATCTCCAACTCATAACTTAGCAGCATTAATGTGTGTTATCTATGAAATTTCAAAACTCCTTTTCATAAAATTCCAATTTCAGGTGTCTATGGTCAAACAATGATTTCTCAGCAATAGCTGCCATTATAATACTACAAAATAATGCGACAATCACCCAGCGACCTCGAAGTCTCAACATTTCCAGATTCACCTAGTCATACCCCCCAAAAAAATATCACAAGCTCATTTAAACCTTTTACTTTCAACTCTATCCATGTACCATCCCATAAACAACCCAAAACCCATTGGGAAAAACTCAAACATTCGACTTATCTAATATTACGAACACCTGTGTAGCGTACCCACGCCAAAAAAAAATCTACCAGTCGCATTAGCATAAAATTTTCCATCACCAGTGAAAATCTTCACCAACCCAGTCTGTTCGGATCGAAAAAACTTTTTCTAGCATCTCCAAACAGCATCGCTGCATCTGTCTAATCGTCTATTGTCGCATAATTCCCGCTCTTCGCAACTCACTTCTGCCACACATGGAAGCATCATTAGCTCAAGCCAACTGGTATGTACTTACTACTTATCTCCATCTTTTTCCGTTACCGCTACTAACTTTCACCAGGCAACATAAGGACCCTCAAGGTGTCGACCTGCAATCTATCCAGCAATCCACGGACAACGTGGTGGTGGATTCTGCCAATGCCTCTTTCAACCCCATCATCCCAGCCAATAAGAATGGGAAAAGATATTCGATGCGCCAGATCTTCCAAGTATGGTACGACAACGAAAGTACCATCCTTGAAGACGTCCGGGCCTCGCTGAAGAACTCGGAGTCCTACAAGGTGGCCAAGCCTACTCCCATGTACCATTTGGTATTACAACACGCAGTCAAGGAAGCCGAACTGGAGAAAGACTTGGATAAGGCCGTTTCACAGTTGTCTGTGGACGAGCCTCGAAGAACTGCCGCTATGCCTCCCCCTAATCTTCCTGCTCCAGCTCTGCAGACGATTCCTACCCTGGACCCATCCTTGAAGTTGATTCAGCCTTCAGAGATCCAATGGCTCTACCTTGATCCAAGTGGAAACGAGCAAGGTCCTTTCACGGGCGATGTCATGCAAGAATGGCTTTCGGAGGGCTACTTGAACTTCGACTTGCGGATTCGTCGTAGTGAGGAGCATCAGTTCCAGACATTGAGTGAGTTTTGTGAGAAGCTTCAGAATTTTTCCTTTCCTTTCAAGGTGCCTCTTCCTGAGATTGGACCAGTGCTGAAATCGGCATCTCCAAATGGTCCAGTTGCTCCTAGTGCTGGTGGTTCATTTCATGATGCCAATGTGGCTACTCCACTCCACCCCAACGGTTCTGGGTCCACACCTGGAACCTCGCAGCCTTTCCAACCTGGTCAAAATACCAACGGAAGTCAATCGGCGTTCGGTGCACCATTGTACTCGCAGTTGATGCCTAATGGCTTGCCCAACGGAGGATTGGGTGCTGCCAACATGCGTATGCTGTCTTCAAGTCACCTCTTCGACTACTTGGCCAACAACGACTACCTGTTGATTAATCAACAGCAGTATCCTCCAGCGAATCAGTTTGGAATTGATACTGGGATCAACCAGAACCTTGGTGGTCAAAATCTTGGTGGTCAAAATCTTGGTGGTCAAAATCTTGGTGGTCAGAATATAGGTGGTCAGAACATCGGTGGAGGTTTCGGGCAGTTGCACATGCTGTCGTTACTTCACCAGCCAATGCAGCCGCAGCCTCAGATCTCCAGAACAAGCAGCGCATGGGGCGTTGACTCGACTCTTGCTGGAAACAACACTGGAAGCAGTCTGAATCCGTTATTGTCGCAACCCAACCCAATTTCCCCTTGGTTGACTGGCATGCAATCTGCATCCCGGGTCAGCTCTCCGTTTGTACCTTCGTCAACTTTGGCTAGCGAACAAGCAGTGAAGGTCGATGACCATGTGTTGCATGATTTGCATAGCTCCTTCGTGACTGGAATCTTGAATGATGACAGAGAGGAGTTTGCTGCTGCTCCTGCCGCTCCTGTTGCTGCAGAACCGGAACTCAAACCTGAAGCTCCTCCTTCTGAATTCAATGAGGAGATCAAGCCTGTTGAACCCCAGGTGGAATCACCTGTTGTTCAGCCGCAAGAACCTGCCATCCCAGAACCAGAGCCTAAGGTGGAGCAACTAGTTAAAGCTATCCCAGCTCCAGAACCAAAGGCTGAGAAGCTCACGAAGGTTATTTCCGAGGAGCCTCTGCAGCCAGTGCTTGCTCCATGGGCTGCCTCCACTTCTTCCACCTCTACACAGCCAAAGCTTACCTTGAAAGAGATCCAGCAATTGGAGGCTGAGAGATTGCAAAAGGAAAGACAATTGAGAGCTGAGTTGAGACAAGAACAAGCGCAATCGCTTGCCAACAGCTTAGCTCGCATGTCTGAAGAAAAGTCTACCGAGAAGTTGACTTTCAATTGGGCCAATAATTCTGCTCAACAGACAACTATTCCAAAAACGTTGGCCGAAATTCAGAAAGAAGAGGCAGAGGCCAGAGCCAAGACAGCAAAGACCAACACCACCACGGGTGCCTCCGTTGCCAAACCCTCTTTGGCTTCCTCGTTGGCCAACGCTGTTCCTAAAGAAGACTTTTCTGCTTGGACCACTGTCGCATCTAAGAAGACTGCTCCAAAGAAGGTTGCTACTCAGACATTCACATCTTCACCAGTGAATTCCAGCTTGTCGCCACAGATGTTGAGAGCTGCGTCTTCTTCTTCGATCATTGGCAACAGTGTCAACAATAACGCTGTGAAGGAAGAATTTATGGTGTGGGCCAGATCTGCCATGACTAACTTGTACCCATCTGTGTCTAAGGATGATTTGCTTGAGATCTTCACCACGTTGCCAGTACACAACGATTCTGCCCAGTTGATTTCTGAGACTATCTACAGCTCGTCTGCAACCATGGATGGCAGAAGATTTGCTCAGGAGTTCATGAAGAGAAGACAACAGGTTGAGAAGCAGCTAGGCCACGGGGACAACGGCTCGTGGTCGTCTGCTATCATTGCTAGTGCTGACAAGATCCCAGCTGTCGATGATGATGGGTGGAGCACTAGCGTGAAGTCCAAGAAGAAGGGAAAGAAGAACTGATAAGGAGATAACAGAAGAAAATTGGCCGTTGCACAGTTGAGCCAAAAAAAAAAATTCTATTACGATACTAACCTTATGTATATAACCCCCGTACCAATCCTGTAGAAGTCTAATTAAGATTTCCCTGAGTTGTGATATAGAAACCCAAAGAAGAAGATTAAAGCAGGAGATCAGAAAATTGTTTGTGAGTGTCCTCAGAAGCATTCCTCATATTCTTTATCATTTTGGAAACCACGGAAAGGTTTTCTCGTGGAATCATTAAAATCGCTGATCTGGCCATAGAAAGATAGCTCATCTCAAAAGAGCCCATGGCTTCAGGTACAGATTTGATGCTTGATAGAAGACGACTGGCCAATCCAGCAACAATACCAGTCGAGTCAAGTGGGAGCTTCTTCAAGTCGAGCGAAATAGGAACGATTGTGTCCAGTGCAGAGCCAATGATACTTCTGTAATCAAACCCCATTGCAGAGCGTTGACGACCTGAGCCAGGAAGAATGAGAGAGATCTCGTTGAGCGACGTTCTGGTAATTGCAAAGTACTCCGGCACCTCTCCCGATGAAATGCACTGTGCTGCTTTGCTGATGCTATGTTTGACCTGGCCCGGTCTGGCACCGGTTAACAAGAGACGAACCTTCTTGTTAATTTGAGGCCTGATCTGAGCATCGCGAAAAAGCTTCAGAGTGTTATCCTCTAACTCGGAGGTGGTCTCGCGTGGCGAATCCGGGCTATCAGTGTCGTTGGAGATGTTTGGATTCACGAGGTAGCTCTTGGAAAGTATGGAGAACTCGAAGTTCTTCTTTGTTAAGATACGCACCACCTGGTCTTTTAAGTGGTACGGAATGAGCACGATGTCAGTAAAATGGCTCGAGAGAAAAAACAACGAGATTTTGTGGGCCGAGAGCGGCCTTGTGAGCTCCAAGATTCTCTCGGAGTTGTTAAACTCGCCCTCTGTATCGATCAGAAGGTTGAGATACGATTCCGAGAGCACCATCACATCGTCGTAGCCTAGCTGGTGACATACAGCTAGAGGTTGCTCAAAATAGCTGCGGCAGGCTTCTTTGGAGCATATCACCGTGCATTCGGAAGGCGTAAATGCAACGTGGAAGAAGTAGTCGTCCTCCTCATCGTAGTCTTCAATTGATGCATCTGACTCATGACGTTTCAATGAGTCATTATGCTTCGGAGTAGATGACTCACCAAAACTGTCGGTGGAGATGCTCAATGAGTCGTGTTTGCTGGAGTTATCGAATTTGGACGAGCCTGCTAGTTTTGTTCCCAGGTTCCTTTTCGATCCGGATCCATTGGAAAAATGGCTTTGAGTCATCAAGTGCTCAGTCTCTTCATCTTCAGACGATGATGTCGATGAGATATCGTAATCGTCGCTTTCCGACTGTGAATGGCCGGACTCACTGGCATTTTCGTAGCCTTCAGTGGTATTTTTCGAAGCTTCATGCAAGAGTTTCAATATGGAAGATGAAAAGAGCCATACTTTATCTCTGGGAACTGTGAGGATGGATAGCCTCACTGGGTTCAAGTATACTTGGCTGCTCATTGGGTCAAGAATACTTCTAGTAGAGAGAATTTCAGAAAGAGAGACCAATAAAAAGTCATAAAAGTTCGGGCGATAAGTGCTTCAATTAAGGTAACTAACCATTATGGAACAAAAAAAAAAAAATTGGAGAAATGAATCATCCCTCGGAAACCCCCGGATTTGAGAAACAATAGCATGGCAAGTCACGTGAATGTTGGGGTAACTGGGACAACCTATCAACCGGAGCACATTACACAGGGACGATCAGGGGCATTATTAGCGCTAAACTTAACGGAAGTGTCTGGCGCCGTATAAAGTACGAGGGAAAAATTAGGGGACATGTGCTTAGTAATTTCTCTATATCTGCGCCAAATTTTGGCGGTCGTAGAATGTTTCCCATAGCTCAATGGACTGTTTTTGAGACTCAATGGAGCTCTCGATGAAGATTTCCACGCTGTTGCGGAAGTCTTCGATCTTGTCCATTTCAAACTTATCGATTTCGCTCTTGATTGTGTCACTGATGTTGTTGAAGCTCTTTTCGAATTGCGTAACCTTCTGCTTTAATTTGTCCACCTCAAACGTCAACAAGTTGATTTTATCCACCGATGACTTATACTTGGAATTTAGCTTGTCCAAGCTCTCTTGCTTCTTGGTGAGATCATTCTTGTAGGTGATGTACTGTTGATAGATCTTTGATCTTGCCTCGAACACAGACTTCACGGACCCAATGATGCGCAAGTACTCTTCAATGGTGAAGCCAAGCGTCAACTGGTCCAGCAAGTTGACCCGATCTAGGTTTTCTCGGAGCTTCAGGTGAACCTCAGCAAACTCGCCTAGTAGGTCGCTTGTGGTTTTCAGAATCTCCAAGTCAGCAAGAGCATCGATTGTCGATGAAATTTCCTCCGTAACACCCATGATCTCTACTCTTTGCGTTGCAATCAACTCCAATGACTTGTAGAATGTTTTCAAATTATACTCGAGGTCTTCGATGTAGGCTTTCTTTTTCGAGAAATATTCGTCGGGCTCAGGAGCCTTCGTAGATATTGAGAATAACGAGCTCATGAAGCTGGTTGCTGCCGCTCCTGACACAAGAGGTGTGGAAGCAGTTGACGACACACTTCCATTCTCGCTATCGTCGTCTAAGTCAGGATGACTTGAAGCTCCGGAACCGCTAATTCTCTCTCTCTCCTTGGACTCGTTGGTGAAGTCCTCGCTGGTGAGAAACATCACAAAATCCTGGTCGTTGGCGAAGTCTACCACTTTGCTGATCTTGGTGAGCATCTTCTCAAGAGACAAGCGCCTGTTTTCAATGAAGCTCTCGTTGAACCGGCCAATATACGTCTGCTTGGTTGGCGGAGGCGGAATGATGCGCCCCGGGTGGTTATTTTGCAACTGGTGGTAAATCCACCTGAAGTCTTTGTACCTTCTGGACACTGTGACCGGCTCCTGGGTTTGCGGGAAGTGCAGAGTATGGTCGTTCTTATTTTTCGTTCTGATTGAGTACACAATGTGTGCGTTGGTGATGTCGCCGACCTTGATGGGGTCACCGACAGTGATATCAAGAACATTTGCATCGCTAGGATAAGTTTGCTCGTTGGTAGTGGTCGCCAATGGAGCGTCCACTTTAGTCACACTTTCCTGTTCGGGCTGTGCAGCAATATCGTAGAGCGGAGCATTGGCCTCTTGCAATAACGTCTCGCCTCGTGTGGACAGAATGTTCTCGTGGGTGGACCCATCGGCGCCTGATGAACCTCCTAAGGGCCCCAAGGGATCCGTGGCATCGGCATTGTTTTCCTTCAAGTTTTTGACTACAGTTTTCGACGGGTACCTTCTGGACCTCGTTGCACGGAACTTTCCATTTTTCAACTTGGCCGATTTCGTTGGCGAGGTCAAAACCTCAGTTGCGGGCCTGCCTTCGCTGGTAGGCACTTTAAGTGGTGTTCCACGATCGCTAAACAACGAATCAGACGGTGTCACCTTTGTGGGAGACTGCAATGCTGTCTCGAGGTCGTTTTCTTCCATACCATGTGTGAGTTCTGTCAACAAATTGGACGACTTCTCCTTCCTTTCCTCTTTTTGAATCTCGTTCAACTGGTCAATTTCCGCCTGGTTGAACACTGAAGACGATGCAAACTGGTCTATTGGTGCTTTCGTAGATGGCTGGTCGTCGTCGTCGCCTTCGTTAGCGTCTGATTTGCCGTCGTCACTATTGTTGTCGTCGTCGTCATCGTCGTCGTCTTTATGTGGGTTGTCTAGGCTGAGGGTGCCGAATCGATTGCCGAAACCATCATATGTGGACGAGGAGAATTGTGTCTGCGATGGTGCAAGCACGTCATCCCAGTGGGAGGCGGTCAAGTCGTCATCCATGTTGATATACGTAAAAGATGGAGGGTCGAGATTATATGGAGATTGAAGGCAATATGCCGGAGGAGTCTTTACGTTATTCAGGATGATTGTGTATGATGATGAATACATGACCTATAATATTGTGGTTGTCCGCACTACGATGAATTTCAATTTCTAGTTAATTTTGCAATTTGTTTTTATCCTAATTTCAATTAGGTTTACCATGCTGGTCACCTAGTATCATATTATTCCAGGCTTGTAAACGAT
>Ga0160505_100230_pt1 | contig 38946 bp, 27 predicted proteins | sample DIDeMG_FD_108225 | JGI IMG/M metagenome (GOLD analysis project Ga0160505, IMG submission 108225) | Enriched chicken feces microbial communities from UW Madison campus, WI, USA - DID2874_E49_Stillage MG | ecosystem: Host-associated > Birds > Digestive system > Large intestine > Fecal ... | reverse complement strand
TCTCCGCCTTGACCATAGATATCTAAAGAGAGCGTTGGATGTTCTTTTTTTGCTGCAGCAATTGCACGTATCACAAGATCAATGTGCTTTTCAGATGCCAAGCGAGAGACCGTCACAAACTTCTCCGCCTGTTGTTTGCCTTTTTCAAATGATTCTTCTGTCATATCGCGAATCCCCCCCACAGGGATCGTCACAATTTTTTCGGATTCGTTTGGAAAATCGATCAGTAGATCTTGTCTCTGCAATTCTGTCGCAACAACGATGTGAGTAACTTGCTCTAAATGCGTCAATGCATATTCATAATAATTGTTCCAAAGAGGCGCACGAGGTACATCACGATCAGATAAATGATCAGCATGTACTATTTCGATCAATTTGATTTCTGGAGGACAATGATCATATAAGGCGGCCTCACTTTCTTCTCCTCGATCAATGATGATAGTTTTGGTTTCTGGGAACTCTTCCATCAATTGTTTAAAGAAAAAGCGTTGCAGCAAGACTTCATTTCTAAAGAAGCGATGTTTGCCCTTAAAAGCAAACAAGTGAATATTCGTCATCACTCTTCCTCGATGAGGATCATTGCGATAGCTGTACATGATTTTTCTTTGATTCGTTCGATAGTCAAAAATCTCTACCCGATAATCTGAAACTAGCAATAACCCTTCTTTTTTTCGGCTAGGGGATTTTTCCATGTGCTCAACGATTTTCAATCCTGATGATGTGATGGTTTCTTTAATCCTATGCGTGTTCGTGGCGTCTACCAAGAGATCCTGTTTCGCGGTAAAATTCGCTTTAGCTCCTTGTCTTAAATAGTCACCTTCTAGGGCAAAATATTCCCACATGGAGATGACTTTATTGTCTGGTATCTTCCAAGCTGCCATCGCTTCATGAAGATTCTTTACTAATTCCATAAAAATATATTTATACGGAATATTTTTTCTATCAAAACAAGCAGCACGGTAGAACTGTGCATGTTCCACACCAGAATTGCCGATTCCCATTGCTTTATTTACAAAAAAATTCATGATGTCCCCCTTTTATTTAGGTTGATTTTTTTCTATTTTCTTTTAAATTTTCTAATACATTCAGTGCCCTTCGATTAAGTACGATTTTTTTCTGCAAACGATGCATAAGCTCAGTTGACTCAGTTTCTTTGTTTGGTTTTGCAAATAATAAAGCCAGTATAGAAAAATCATCGTGATAACAGGATTCCAGTAAAGAAAAATTTTGTCCCATTTTAAGGGTGAGTTGATCAGGATTATCGATTCGCTGATAGATTTGTTCAAGCAAAACTTCCAAAAACGATGAAGCAGCCGTAACACCGGGTTCAATAAATAATCCCGCTTCACAATCAGGAAGTGAATATTCTTTGACATAACTATTCTGTTTTTCGAATACGACCGATAATGCAGCACTTTCCCCCACCAACGGAGTAACTGCAACAATGTTTGCTCCTGAGTTTGCTCCTATAGGAACCACCGCCAAAGCTTGGTTCTCCTTAGTAGATAAAACCAATTCCTTAAAAAGAATCTGTTGGTGCTTTTTGTTTACCATATGAATTTGGTAATCAGTGGCGTTTTGTGGAAAACGGAAGCTCTCTTGAGTTGTTTCGAAGACCAGTTTTTCAAGAAAAAAGCCGTCTTTATCAAAAAATTCCACCAGCAGCTGGACTGCTTCTTTACGATCGAATTCAGCATGAAGTGTTAACTCGTACTCGTGTCCAGGCAGCAACATCGGCAACATAGGTGATTTTCGACTACTGTGAAATTCTGTTTTCGAATACCAGGACTTAATACTGACGCCAGGAGGCATCAGAGGTGAAGAATAAGCGACGTCACCAGAGGATGTGTAGGCTATTTTTGCGCCATAATTGTAATTATCATTAAAGTCGATCCCCCACTTGATACGGTACATGCGATTCATCGACTCCCCCATTTCTTATAAAATTTTCTTGATATTCCGATGAAATGTATGCACAAGAATATTCTTGTATTGTTTCAAAAACCAATTGTTGATGGCGGGACTATTGTCGTTATGACGGCCTATCATGCCTTTATATAGAACACGAGTCATGGGAAAATTGTTTTTTAGAAATTCAAATAACATTGGAAATGCCTCCATGTCATAATCGTCTTGTTTCATGTAGGCGATAGCAAATGTCGTTTGCCTGTAGTCTCCACTTTTAAACTTTTCCCAGAAACGTCCATTCAATTGACTACTTGCTTCTTCTGAAACAAAGCCAATATTGTAAAGCAGCATATCCAATGAAGTTGGAAATCCTGTTGGCCGATTGATGCGTTCATTGAGTGCAATAGATCCAAGATTCGTCAACGGTTTCCCCACGATGACACTGTTTGGACTCAAATCACTCGCATAATAAAGAGCGCCAAAAGTGCCCATCGACAATCCAGACAAAATGAGATCCGATTTTTGAAATCCCAACAATGCTAGTTTTTCTAATATGATTGTTACGATTTCTTGTTCAAATTTCTGGCTGCCTAGATAGAAATTTCCTCCTTCTAGACGGGGGTCACCAATCAGCAAAAAAGGACAGCCCATGCTCCCCATCATTCCACGTCCTTCGAATCCTTCAGCAGAGCGATATCCGGAAAAATAAACCGCTAATGGAGGTTTTAGGTCTCCTGGATTAAAGTAATAGATCACTTCTCCGCCCAGATGCTCATCATCCCGGATCCGGCCGCCCCCTGGAATCATGACACTTTCATCTGCCATTGCTCGTCGCAAGTGCATTTGTCCGATCGTAAATTGTCCTTGATTTCCTTTGGCATACAATGAGACGTTGATGTATACCTGTTGATCCAATTTGAAGTAAATCGGATCAACATTTATGATGCGATCGTGGGCGATCTCAATCACTTGAATGACCTGATTTGTGTTTTCTTTGATGAAAAAAAGTTTGATCTTCAGTATCGCCTCTCCTTGGATATTTGCGATCTCGGGATAAAAACATGTCCGTTCCTCTTTAGGGATCAGGTTCGTCATTTTCCAAGTAGTGATTTGCTGATAATCTGGTGTCAATTGTGCCTTTACCTGACAAGCTGCATGTCCTTCTTTAGTGATTTGCAACGATACATCTTTATTAAATTTCATGTGATCCATCGATAACTTATATCCTTGCTGCTTCGCTGAAAATTGTTCATTGATGCTACTAAAAACATTTTCCAACTGTTGTTCATCAAACAGTTTTGCTGCTTTTAATGTGAAGAGCGCTTGAACTTCGGGAGACAGCTGACAGTTTTTTTCGTAAAAGATTTGATAGGCTGGCAGTTGTTCCAATAGCTCCTTGTCTTCAAGAATCAACGCATCTTTCTCTAGTAGAAAAAGGGCTCGATGGTACTTGCTGTTATATTTGTCTTTCTCGAACAGCTGCAGTTCCTGCTCATCTTTTCTGAAATCATAGGCTAACGGAAGCCATTGATAAACAAACAAAGAAGAAAGCTGTTTTTGCCACTCTGAAGAAACAGCTGCAGCCGCAATATGGAATATCTTTATTTGTTTAGACGACGCCATAGAGCAGATCCCTCCATTGTTTGATGACATTTTCTTCGCTAAATCGTTCAATATAACTGATATTTTCTACTAGTGCTTGGTTCCAATTGTTTAAATCATCCATATAAAAAGCAATTGCTGGATCTAGGTCTCTGATTTGACCAATGATTTGCCCATTCTTTTGGTCATCAACATAATCGGTTTTCTTCCGAACGAGCTGAGGAATTCCTGCGCTTACTGCCAATGCTTGTTTCTGCACATCAACTTCAGCAGACAAATCAATATACAAACGTGTCTCATTAAAATCCTGTCGAATCGTCGTGAGGTGAGAATCCAATCGAAAGTGAATCCTGAAGTTGACATCAACTACTTCTACCAGATTTCTCCAGTTTTCGCTTTCTCGAATCTCTTCAATCGCCTCTTCATCTGTTTTAAATAACTTCTTGGCTTTTTTTGCTTCAAAATACTTCAGTACCTTCTGATACTCCTCAGATTCACTATCGACACCAAAGTGAGTATCAACCATTTCTTTTTGTGCTTCACGTAAAACGACTTCGCTTTGGAATGTCGTCGTTTCGATAATTAAGTCATAACGATCATTTTGAATGACTTTTTGCAGCAATAAGTGATGGATTCTCAGAACGTCTTCATTAAGCTCACCGGCGTTCCAATAAAGAACCAGCTGCGGAATGGAGTTGCTATTGCCTAGATGGAAAGAAGTTGTGTAAATAGGTATGCGCTGTATACGAGATGGGTCATTGACACCGGAATGTCTCATTAAAGACAAGAGCGCTGTTTGATTACTAGTGGAATCAGTAATAATTTTATTTTCGGCTGCCCACAATTCTGCTTTTTCCTCTGGTGCACACTTTGAAAGTTGGTGAGCATCAGAAACGATCTGAATCACTCGCTTTCGTTGCTCATTCGTTTTGACCAATCGCAGATTCCGCTCATTTGTCAAACAGATCAGTTGATCTTCGGATTCACTATTCCATTGAAATTGATTCATCATTTCTAAGAGAAGATCCTCCATACTTCGATACTGACTTTTCTTTAGTCCAATTCTTTGAGAATCAATCAGCTCAACATGCGGATTTTCTCCAAAGTATTCCACACATTTTTCCATTCCCGATTCGTTATAGTAAATCCTCTTTACTTGTTCCCCATTGTCTGTCTGCAATGATTTTGCAGAAATAAATCCTCGATCATCGAAGAAGAGAATTTGTCGGTAAGGGTCCGTCATTAAATACATTTGTTCCGCAAAGCCAAAAGCATTGAAACGAATTTCACCAAATGGTTGATCTTCCTTGATCAACGTGATACCAAAAGGCGTATAGACTTTCTCCACATTGTGAGAAAGAGGCAAGTCATCTACATCTAAAGGAAACCCATTGATCTTGTGAATATCTTGCAAGCGATCGTAAAGCGAAGTCATCTGAGCTGCTTCTAACCCATACGCATGCATTTTATAGCGCAAAAACGGGATATGTTCCAATAACAATAAGTGGTACGGTTCTCGATTGTTCTTGAAAAGCTGAATGACATTCATCATGTAGTCACTTTCTAAATTGCCGCTGCTGGTCGTCCAATCGGGAATAAAATAATTCAAAGAATTGCCTCCTAACATCCTCTAAAAAATCCGGTAAGTGCGTCTGGAAAAGAGGAAGCGTATTTCATTTGTGATAGTTTCTAAAATAATGATCAACATAAAAATACTTCCAAAATAAAAAGCTAAGTTGGAAATGATCTGATTTTGCAACCCAATCAATAACGGAATCATTGAAATGATCACAAGATAACTGTTGCCAAGCAATGCAACCGTAGATAATCGCTTCAATATATATATCTCCGTCTGTTTACCAGGTGCAATATTTAAAATATAGTCTCCTGTCTCTTTAAGATTTTTGGCTATATCGTAAGGTCGAACGTTAATAAAACTAAATCCATAACCTAAAACATAGAGAATCAGACCATAAGTGAAAACACCCCGCACATTATTAAATGAAAAGTAAGTCGTAATAAAATTCGAAAAGCCTGTGTCTCCCCACTTTTCATTCAAGAGTAAAAGCTGCGGCATTGAAAAGACGGTTACCGCAAACATAAACGGCATCGCTCCTGCAGGCAAAAGACGAATGGGAATATACGAATTGTTGAAGCGACTATCAATACCTGTCCGTTCAATATTGATGCGGTATTCTGCACTGTAAAGGAAAAGCGTTAGATAAATAAAGATTAAAGTCACTATAACCAAACCAATCATAAAATTTTGACTCAAGTGGACGGATTCTGTTTGTCCCGAAATTAACATAGCTGGGATGTTCATCAATAGACCTGGAACGATAAACAAGCTTTGACCACCGATTCCTTTGTCGATATTGATATCGGCTAGCCACGCAACGAACAATCCTCCAGCAGTCAAAATAAGGACTGCTCCTAAAAACAACAGGACAACGGATCCCCCAACAGCTTTTTGATCGATCATTGATGAACGAAATTTTAACACTAATGCGCAACTTTGAAGGACAGCAAATAAAAGAGTCATACAACGTTGAATATAGCCGATTCTTTTTGTGGAAAGATTTCCGATACTTTCTGTATCAATCATGCTGATCGTTGTCCAGATGATCAGAGCAGTCATATACGGTCCCATTCCTAAAGAAAAAAGCGTTGGAACAGTGAAATTTCCACCGGTTGATGTTGCTAAGAATTTCAGAATCAAGCTAGTTGATTCCTCTGGTATCTTTTCTGAAATAAAAAAAGGAATCGGAATATGCTTTCCTATCTCAACGATGAACAACAGGAAGAAACTCGCGATGATCCTACGAATGAGTTCTTTTTGATTCTTCATTTTCATCTCCAATTTTTCTTACTTTTTTTCATCTGTAAGGATTAACAAAATAATAGCAAGTTTAAATCCCCCTTTTTTATTTGTTTTTTTGTTGAAACGAAAAAAAAAATGAAAAGGTGGTGTTAGTCATTGTGGTATCATCGTTTTAAATTCAAATAAGAAAACAACGCTTCATTTTTAGATGATCATCTGAGAATGACGAGGATTGGAAAAAAAGGGGAGAAAATTCCGTAGAAACATCCCCAAAAAGAAGGATTTCATATGAAGAAACTAATTGAACTCATCATACCTCTTGTTTTGCTGTTAGGAGGTATCTTTTTTTTGAAAGATACTTTGACGAATAATGAAACACAGACTGCAGAATCAAGGACTCCTGACAATGAACCTAGTCCTAGATTAGACTTGAAAGCTGTCGTTTTACGGACTGAAGATACTTTGGAGGTAGCTGATCAAGAGTCCATCTATCATGGGGAATTTCCCTACTATAATATGGACACCACCAAAACCTATACGTTTTCCCTTCACTTCGTAACAAGTTCTGGTGAAGCGTTGCTTGATCAAAACAAGGAACCACTTATTGCGTCCAAAAAAATGAAACTAGCTGCTCCGAAGGGAAAAATCGTCTTTTTTTTAGAAGCCAATGATTTGATGCGGGATTATCTTTTTGAACTAGAGGACGTAATGATTCGTGCTAAATTAGCCAGTAACACAAATTAATCTGCTAACACTATCAATTTTTTGGGGAAGGATCAGCAAAAATGAAAGATAAAAAATTTCGCAAATATATGCGGTTAGCGAGAAAGGTTCAAAATCTCGCAGACAAGTATCGGCAATTGTCGGATCAAGAATTACAAATGCAAACTATTCTTTTTCGTCAACAACTCGAACTAGGAAAAAAGTTAGAGAGTATACTCCCACAAGCCTATGCTGTAGTTGTCGAAGCAGACCGTCGTGTCTTAGGAATGGAACCTTATTTTGTCCAAATTCTTGGCGCGATTGCTCTTTTTTATGGCAATGTTGCTGAGATGAAAACCGGTGAAGGAAAAACATTGACAGCCACCATGCCGATGTACTTACACGGTCTGGGAGGCAAAGGAAATTTTTTGATTACTTCCAATACCTATTTAGCATTGCGGGATATTGAAGAAACCGGGAAAGTCTATCGTTTTCTAGGACTAACCGTGGCTGCTGGAGTCCCCGAACATGAAGATGAAGGAGAAGAAGTCGACAAAGAGGTCGTCTATGCAGCAGACATTGTCTATACTACCCATAGCGCATTGGGATTTGACTACTTGTTTGACAACTTGGCCGTTTCTCCAGATGAACAATACGTTACCCACTTCAATTATGTACTGATTGATGAAATCGATGCAATATTACTCGATATGGCTCAAACACCATTGATCATTTCAGGAGCTCCCAAAGTCCAGTCCAACTTTTTTACGCTATCTGACTGGTTTGTAAAGAGCCTGATTGAAGGGAAAGACTACCTAAGGAGCGAAAATAAGCGCCACGCCTGGTTTACAGAAACAGGTATTCAAAAAGCAGAAGACTACTTAGGTATCGAAAACATTCTTTCAGAAAAATGGAAAAATCTTTACCGCCATTTAGTCATTGCCTTGCGGGCCAATTATCTCTTGCACTTAAACAAAGACTATGTTGTGGAAGACAATGAAATTCTTTTACTTGACGAAGCAAATGGGCGCAAGTTGATCGGAACAAAACTACAAGCTGGGCTTCATCAAGCAATCGAAGCCAAAGAAGGGGTAAAGATCACCACGGAAAGCCGATCCATGGGCTCCATTACCTATCAGAATCTCTTCCGAAAATTCAAGATTTTATCCGGAATGACCGGGACAGCCAAAACAGACGCTGACGAATTTCGTGAAACTTATAATATTGACGTAATCGAAATTCCAACGAATAAACCCATTCGCCGAAAAGATCATCAGGACCTCGTATATGTTACCAATCAGTCAAAGATCATGGCTTCTTTAGAAGCAGTAAAAAATGCTTTGATCCAAGAACGTCCCGTTCTGATTGAAACAGGATCGGTCTCAATGTCGACTTTATACTCTCTGATTCTCTTAAAGCATCGAATTCCTCATAACCTTTTAAATGCTACAACAGCGACCAAAGAATCCTGGATCATCTCAGAAGCGGGCAAAAAAGGGGCCGTAACAGTAGCCACTTCAATGGCTGGACGCGGTACAGACATTAAACTTGAACAAGACGCGCGGGAAAACGGCGGTCTGTTAGTAGTTGGAACCGAACGAATGACCAGTGACCGAATCGATAATCAGCTGCGGGGGCGCTCCGGACGTCAAGGAGACCCTGGTGATAGCATTTTTTATGTATCCATGGAGGATAAAATCGTTGTTGAAAGTGCACCTAAATGGGCAGCCCAGGAACGAGAACTATTAACTGAACAAGAAAAATCAGCCAATGGTTTCAAGCCATTAAAAAAGAAAAAATACAATAAATTGATCAATCAGTCTCAAAGCAATCGCAAAAATCAAGAAATTGCTGGACGTCAAACAACGCTAGAATTTGACTCAATCATCACCATTCAAAGAGACAAAATGTACAGCATGAGGAACAGTATCATGACAGGCACGCCAGTTGAGTTAGAAAAAATCTTCAACAAATGCATGGAAGAAGCAATCAATCAATTCATCACTAAGAAAGAGAATCTAAATAAACAAGCGATCCTTGATTTCATCTTTAATAATTTGGACTATAATTTTGATATTTTTGAAATCGAAAAACTGGATAAATTTAATAAACGAACCGTCAAAAAATTCTTATTAGCTCTGATTTCAGATCGTTTGACTCACATTCAGCAATTCATGCCAGACAGTTTCCAGCAGCTGTTCTTCAAGCGAATTGTTCTTTTAAAAGCGTTGGATACTCTTTGGATCGAACAATCAGACAACTTGCAACAATTGAAAACAGTCATCAATGGAAGAAACTGGGGACAACACCGTCCCATCTATGAGTTTCAAGTAGAGGCACACCGTTCTTTCACTCAAATGCGTGAAGCAATTTATCTAGAAGCAATCAGAAATTTATTATTATCCGAGTTGGTAAAAACAGAAGATGGTTCATTCGATGTTGAATTTCCATAATCGGCTATAGCGAATAAAAAAGCGTCACAGTTAGGAAAATCTAACTGTGACGCTTTTTTATTGAGTAGTAACACTTCTATCATTTTAGAAGAGCTAGGAAATTTATCCCAGCCCTTCATAAACTGAAAGGAACTGATTAATCCGTTTCACGCTTTGCTGCATCTTTTTTCTTTTTCATTAAAGCAATCGCAGCTAACAGCGCGGCAATTCCAGCAAGAGACATTTGACTACCGCTTGCATCAGATTCACCAGTCTTAGGAAGAGTGGCTCCAGTCGCATGTCCCCCCACTCCTATGTTGCCTTGTGACGTTCCTGTATTTCCGTTCGTTGCATTATTCTGCTCGGAATTTGTAGGAGTTGAAGTAGATCCGCTGATTGATGCACTTTCTGAAAGTGAATGATCTTGACTAGTTGATTGCGATTGTAGTTCTGAAAGACTTTCAGACAAACTATTACTATGATAGTCACTGACGATTTCAGAGTTGACATCACTTGTACTTGTACTTAACGAAGCAGATTCACTAACGCTTGTACTTTCGCTGATTGATTCGCTTGCGCTCATAGAGACGGAGTCCCGATCAGAAGCACTAAAGCTTTCACTCAGACTAGCAGAGTTGCTAGCACTTGTACTATCGCTTGTAGAGCCAGATTCACTTGTCTCAGCACTGCTTGACATTGAGTCACGTTCACTATCACTGATGCTTGTGCTTTCGCTAGCTGATTCACTCACACTTAGACTTTCACTTGTTGAGTTCGAAGCACTTACACTTGCACTATTCGACATTGAATCACGTTCACTATCACTGATACTTGTGCTCTCGCTAGCGGATTCACTCACATCCAGGCTTTCACTTGTTGAGTTCGAAGCACTCACACTTGCACTATTCGACATTGAATCACGTTCACTGTCACTAATGCTTGTGCTTTCACTGACGGATTCACTCGTACTTGTACTTTCACTCGTTGAATTCGAATCACTTACACTCGCACTATTCGACATTGAATCACGCTCACTATCACTAATGCTTGTGCTTTCGCTAACGGATTCACTCGTACTTGTACTTTCACTCATTGAATTCGAATCACTTACACTTGCACTATTCGACATTGAGTCACGTTCACTGTCACTCGTACTTGTACTTTCACTGGCTGATTCACTCATACTTGCACTTTCGCTTTGACTAATCGATGTGCTTTCACTTGCAGAAATTGACTCACTTGTACTGAAACTGCGGCTTTCTTCCGTAGAAATACTTGCGCTTTCAGACTCAGAATCACGAGTGCTGGAGCTGTCGCTTATACTCTCAGAAGCAGAGACTTGGTCGCTAGTGCTCATTGATTGACTCAAACTTGTACTGTCACTTGCACTAACCGATTCAGAATCTCGGAAACTTTCACTCGTACTAATACTTTCACTAATCGAAGTTGATTCGCTAGGTGAAACCACCGTCCTATTCCGCTCGCTTTCGCTAGTACTGATGCTGACGCTAACTGATTCACTTATACTCGAACTTTGTGAATCACTTGTTGAAGCACTCACACTTTGAGACTCAATCACTTCTTGTTTTTCGCTAAGCGACGTACTGATTGATGCCGATTCGCTTAGACTCGTACTAATTGATTGTGAGGTGCTAGTGCTTTCACTAGCACTTGCTGAGACAGAATCATTGGTACTTGTACTGTCACTTGTTGAAAGGCTAGAACTATTCGATCTTGAATATAGATCACTTAAGCTGTCACTTGCACTAGCGCTATTGCTGATCGATGTGCTAGCACTATCACTCGTGCTGAAACTACGTGATTCGCTTGCACTTTCAGATCTAGATACTAAATCACTTTGGCTCGTGCTTAAACTTAAGCTGTTACTGATCGATGTGCTGCCGCTATAGCTCAGGCTGTCACTTCGCGATTCACTCGCACTCTCTGATCTAGATAGTAAATCACTTAAGCTAGTACTTGCACTCAAGCTATCACTGATTGAAGTGCTCATGCTGTTGCTTACACTATCACTCCGTGACTCACTAGCACTTGTTGATTGAGAGTTCATTTCACTTAAACTTAAGCTAGTACTGCTGCTTCCGCTAAAGGAAGTACTTGTGCTTTGACTTAAGCTATTGCTCCGCGACTCACTGGCACTGGCTGAACGAGATAGTAATTCGCTCAAGCTAGTACTGCTGCTTTCACTCGTACTAATTGACGTGCTGCTGCTATAGCTGACGCTATCACTCCGTGACTCGCTGGCACTTACTGATTGAGATAGTTGTTCACTTAGACTTGTACTTGAGCTCAAACTCGTACTAGCTGAAGTACTATTACTGAAACTATTACTTAGACTATTACTTAAGCTAATCCCTTCGGAAAGCGAGTCGCTTGTCAATTGACTCAAGTTAGTACTCAAGCTGGTACTGTTGCTCATGCTAGTTGACGATGAATCACTCAATGAAATACTAGTACTTGTGCTGAGACTCAGACTTGCAGAAGTACTACTGCTGTAGCTTTGACTTTCACTTGCAAATGATCTACTTTCTGAAAGACTATCGCTATTGCTCAAGCTTGCACTGATTGACAACGAGTCACTTATTGATGTGCTGATACTCAAACTTTCGCTCATACTTACAGAAGCACTATTACTAATACTTGTACTATCACTAGTGCTTGCACTAATGCTTGCTGAGGTACTACTGCTGTAGCTAGAACTGTCACTAGTACTTTGACTAATACTTGCCGAAGTACTGCTGCTATAGCTTTCACTCATACTAGAACGTGAATCACTGATTGACGTACTCATACTATTCGATTCACTGTTGCTGATACTTGAACTAATTGAAGCAGAATCACTGACTGAAGTGCTGACACTTGTGCTCAGGCTCAAGCTGGCTGAAGTACTACTGCTATAACTTTGACTTTCACTAGCCCGCGAATCGCTAACTGACGTACTTGTACTTGTTGATTCACTAATACTTGCACTAGTACTACCGCTGTAGCTTGCAGAGTCGCTCGCACTTTGTGAAACCAAACCACTAGTACTCAATGAGGATGAATCACTGATTGATGTGCTCACACTTGCTGATTCGCTGTTACTGATACTTGTGCTTACAGATAATGAATCACTTAGCGATGTGCTTGTACTTATCGAGTCACTGTTACTTACACTTGTGCTGCCGCTATAGCTTGCAGAATCACTCGTACTTTGTGATACGGAAATACTTGTACTCAATGAGGATGAATCGCTGACTGACGTACTTTCGCTTGTTGAATCGCTACTGCTTACACTTGTGCTGCCGCTGTAGCTTGCAGAATCACTCGCACTTAATGATGCGGAAATACTCATGCTTAGAGACAGCGAATCGCTGATCGACGTACTCACACTTGTCGAATCACTGTTACTTACACTTGTGCTGCCGCTGTAACTTGCAGAATCACTCGCACTTAACGATGCGGAAATACTTGTGCTCAATGACATGGAGTCACTGATTGATGTGCTCACACTTGCTGATTCGCTGTTACTAATACTTGTACTTACAGATAATGAATCACTGATCGACGTACTTGTACTTGTCGAGTCACTGTTACTTACGCTTGTACTTAGCGACGAAGAATCACTTAGTGACGTGCTTTCGCTTGTGGACTCGCTATTACTTACGCTCGTACTACCACTGAAGCTTGCGGAATCACTCGCACTTAACGATGTGGAAATACTTGTGCTTACTGACAATGAATCACTGACTGACGTACTTTCGCTTGTCGACTCACTGTTACTTACGCTCGTACTACCGCTGTAACTTACAGAATCACTCGCGCTTAATGATGCCGAAATACTTGTACTCAATGAGGATGAATCACTGATCGACGTACTTGCACTTGCGGATTCACTATTACTGATACTTGTGCTTACTGATAATGAATCACTGATCGAAGTGCTTGTACTTGTTGACTCACTGTTACTTACGCTCGTACTACCGCTGTAACTTGCAGAATCACTCGCACTTAGTGATGCCGAAATACTTGTACTCAATGAGGATGAATCACTGATTGACGTACTTGCACTTGCGGATTCACTATTACTGATACTTGTGCTTACTGATAATGAATCACTGATCGAAGTGCTTGTACTTGTTGACTCACTGTTACTTACACTTGTGCTACCACTGAAGCTTGCGGAATCGCTCGCACTTAGTGATGCAGAAATGCTTGTGCTCAGAGACAACGAATCGCTGATTGATGTACTTGTACTTGTCGAGTCACTGTTACTTACGCTCGTACTACCGCTGTAACTTGCAGAATCGCTCGCGCTTAATGATGCCGAAATACTTGTGCTCAATGACATAGAGTCACTGATCGACGTACTTATGCTTGTTGAGTCACTAATACTTGCAGATGTTGACTCACTAGCTGACGTACTTGCACTTGTCGAATCACTGTTGCTTACGCTCGTACTACCGCTGTAACTTGCAGAATCGCTCGCGCTTAATGATGCCGAAATACTTGTGCTCAATGATGATGAATCACTGATTGATGTGCTCAAGCTTGCTGACTCGCTGATACTTACGCTAGTGCTGCCACTGTAACTTGCAGAATCACTCGCACTTAGTGAGGCGGAAATACTTGTACTCAATGACAATGAATCACTAAGTGAGGTGCTCAAGCTGGTTGACTCACTGATACTTACTGATAGTGAATTGCTTGCAGAAATACTTTCACTTGTTGAATCGCTATTACTTACACTCGTACTGCCGCTGTAACTTGTTGATTCACTTGCACTTAGTGATGTCGAAACGCTGACACTCACTGAGGATGAATCACTAAGTGAGGTACTCAAGCTCGTTGAATCACTAATACTTACCGATAAAGAATCACTAGTTGATATGCTGGCACTGATTGAGTCACTGATACTTGTAGATGTTGATTCGCTAACTGACGTACTCACACTTGTCGAATCACTGTTACTTACGCTCGTACTACTGCTGTAACTTGCAGATTCGCTCGCACTTAGTGAGTTAGAAATGCTTGTACTCAATGAGGATGAATCACTGATTGATGTGCTCAAACTGGTTGACTCACTGATACTTACTGATAGTGAATTACTTGCAGAAATACTTTCACTTGTTGAATCGCTATTACTTACACTCGTACTGCCGCTATAGCTGGCTGATTCACTACTAGACTCACTATTACTATCGCTAATGCTCAATGACATCGACGTACTAATTGAATTTGAGATCGATTCTGACTCCGATAAGCTTTCGGATAAACTCATGCTTGCACTCAACGAATCAGAAATAGATTCACTCAAACTAATGCTTTCACTGAGGGAAGAAGAATCCGATTCACTGATAGCGACAGATAATGATTCTGATGCTGAAATACTTTCTGATACTGAGTCACTTTCTGACAGAGATAGTGACGTGGATTCACTTAGTGATTCCGAGAGTGAAACTGATACTGACTCTGATAAAGATAAACTTTCAGAATCACTTGTACTGTTGCTCAATGATCCAGAAACAGACGCACTTAAGCTGGAACTATCACTTTCCGAATCAGACTCTGATACACTAGCTGATATAGATAACGATTCTGATGCCGAAAGGCTTTCTGACATTGAATCACTATCCGATAATGAAATAGATGTTGAAATACTTTCAGATAGGGATTCTGACAACGATTCTGAATCACTAATAGAAATTGATAGAGACATTGATTCGCTTTCTGAAATAGATGTAGATAACGAACCACTTTCTGAGTCTGATACCGAAACAGATTCACTGATAGAAAGAGACGTTGACTCTGAGTCACTCAATGAAATCGAAACCGATTCTGAATCACTTAAAGAAGTTGAAGTAGAGATTGATGTTGACAATGATTCAGAAGTCGAGTCATTCATGTCAGATTCACTTTCTGAAATAGACAATGACACTGAGTTGCTCTCTGAATCTGATACTGAAACAGACGCACTAATTGATGTAGAAATTGATTCTGAATCACTAACAGAGATCGATTCTGATAATGAGTCACTTTCTGAAATTGATTGAGAAAGAGAAACACTTTCTGACTCAGAAGTAGAAGTAACAATGGATTCTGATAATGATTCGCTTCCCGAAATAGACTCGGACGTAGACAATGATACCGGGTCTTGTTCATAATTGACCGTAAACATCTGTGGCGAAGAATCCGTTTGAGATGCTCCATTGCTGGTAGTATCAAAAGTTTGATTGGCAGCCATAGCTTCCGCTAATGTATTGTAGACTACTCCATCTGGTCCTGTAACCGTATAGATATACCCATTTCTCTCTAAATCTGCATCTGTCACCCCAAGAGTGAAACTTTCATTTGAAACACCGGAAGTACCATATTTTCCAACAGTGACAGTTCCTGGGATTTGCTCAAATGCTTCCCCTGTAGCAGGATCTGATTCAGGTTGATTATTACCAACGACACCGACTTCTTGATAGGATGGATAAAGAGTGATCGTAATAAATTGTTGATCACTGTCTGTTGTACTGCCATTATTACTAGTACTATCAAAAACAAATGTTCCAGTTTGATCTGCATAATAACCAGCTTGAGTTAGGTAATCTGCGATTAAGTCAGAATAGCTTAGTTCTTGACCAGTCGTCCCATTGATAGCAACTGTGCCAACTTGGTTTTGTAATGGACGGCCATCTGAATTAACAAAAGTTACATTGACAGTTTGTGTGTCTGCTGCAACGTAAATGGTTGTCAGACTCGCTTCAGTTCCAACTGTAGTAGATCCAGGCTGTACATTGCCATTCAATACGGCACCTGTTGCATAATAGTAACCTGGTGGCAAATTAGTCGAAGTATAGTAACTATTTGTCCAATCGATAACATTCCCGTAGTTTGCAGGAATTCTATCTGTTCCGGAAGCTTCGGTACCAGCATTCATATACTCAGAAGAGATTACTTGACCAGTCTTAACGTCGACATATTGGTACTGAACCGAATGATTGGCAACACCATATACATAAATATTATAAGTATAATTTGTGTTCTCCATTGGAACAATCGCAACCGTCGCTTGCCCATAGCTGTCCCCATTATCGGCATTAGTCGTACTATCTCCGCCGCTTTGACCATCATTTTTAGCTGAACTAGCAACTTGGGTACCGATTGCCCACATATAATTTTCAGGCATTAACTCATTGGCATACTCCAATGTTTGCAAATCAAGATACTCACCAATGTAATTAACGTCTGGATCAATTGGCATATCAACAGTTTTAATAATATTGCCGTACTGATCAACATAATTTACGGTTACGGTTCCTGGCGCAATCGCAACAGTCGCTAATTCACGGGTAGAAGTGTCTACAATGTTAGATGTAGTAACATTTCCAGCCGTATCTTTAATAGTTGTTGTCGAACCTGAAATAGTCATTTCCACGAATTTTAAGTTACGGTTGCCTTCTGGAGCAGCGGTTTGGCTACTGCTGCCTTGCCATGTACTGATCTGAGAATTATTCATGACAAATGTTCCCGAACCGGTAATCAATCGACCTGCCGAAACAGCTCCTGAAGAAGTTAGACGGGCTAAGTGCAATGCCCGCGGTGAAATAAAGCGAACTGTTGCACCGGAAGCCACGTTCACAACAGTGTTGGCATTCCATTGTTGCAGATCAAGTACCGTTCCTGCATTAAATGTAACAACCGCTCTATTCGTGACGTTTAGCGAGTTGGAACCTACTGTACGAGTTGCCGTCATTTGCAGATTTTGACCAAAAGTTGCGGTTCGGTCATTTGATTGACTTCCCGAGTAACGAGAAAAATCGAGTAGCATTTGGAAACCGTCTTGTTTCCAAGTTACGTCATCTCCGACAGTAATTGAGTTAAATCCATAATAGACAAGGGGATAGTTGTTGCTGTTATAGGTACTTAGCTCGTTTCCAATAATTGTCGCGCCATCGCCCACTTTAAAGGTGTGATTGAATCCTGTATCACTCGCATTATTGCCACGGATTGCCATATAGTAAAACATGGAGTAGCCGGTAGTACCAGCTGTCCGATTCAACTCTACATGGGCTCCGTTAGCGATTGCTACTTCACCAATTTGCATCAATTCTTGTTTGACATTTGCGATGACTTTACCTGATAAAGTAACGTGACTGTCCTCTGCATCCAGCAATCGTCGTGGTTGGTATGAGGTATCTGTCCCGCTAACACCATCTCGGCCTTCGAGAGTCACATTATTGATATTGAAGTACCAGTACCCATAACCTCCGGTTGCTGATCGTGAATCGATCACTCCATCTGCATTACCTGTGCCACTGTCTCCTGAGTTGGTACCTGATTGCCAATGAATCAAATTCACATCTGTGATCGTAAAGATAGAACCGCGAACTGTAGAACTTGTCCCTACATTAAATGCTGCTCCTGCCATATTGACTGTAAACCCATTACCGTCAATAATCACACTCGTTGCCCGCCATCCTAAATCACGGGTAGCCACATTGGTAGCTGCCGTAATATTAGCGGTTACCTCAATATAGGTAATCGAAGCATTTCCATATGCTGCTTTCAGCGTAGCCCAGTCATTCACTGCTGCATAAGTGCCATTAGCAATAGCTGTTTGCTTGTATAATTCCTTATTTTTCACTTGGTCCGGAACATCAACCGTCACCCCAGAAGGTGAATTGGTTTTGTTACCATCGTTGATTGCCTGCTCAAATTCTTCTCGGCCCATATCTGGATCCGCAGAAACATTGATTTTAACAATCTGCCCTGATTGGGTGGTGATGGCAAAACTAGCAATCAAATTATTGGCACTAGCATATTGTTGTGCTGCCCGAATCAAAGATGTGCTTGGTGATTTGCCATCTTTGACAACAATTTCTAATGCATTCGTCGTGGTGTCAACCGACGCTTGTACTTTCTTGGGTACTAATTGATCGAAGAGATCTTGTGCTTTTTGTGACTCCACTTTATTTTTTTCGGAAACAGTTTGTTTTGGTTGGTTCTTTTGACTTACTGAAGTTGAATGAGAGCCACTTGTCGATTGTGACAACGATAGACTTGTCGATTCTGAGGCACTTGACGACAATGAGCCACTTTCAGAAATCGAGGCGCTTTCAGAGATACTCAAACTTTCTGATTCAGATCCGCTCTTCTCTTCCGAAAGACTCATTGATTCAGAAACACTTTGAGATGCCTCGATACTGGTAGCATTGTTTTCAGTTTCTGAATCACTCATACTCTGTGATTCTGTTACACTCGTTGACTCTGTCGCACTTTGTGACTGGGTGTTGCTTTCGGATTCAGAAAAACTTTCCGATGGACGCATGCTTTCAGATTGTGAAGTAGCCTCACTTTCTTGCGTCGATGAAGCAGGAATTTTGGCATTCGTTTTATTTGCCAAGACGTTCTCGGCATTTGCTTCTTTGCTTGCATCTAAAGGCGGTGTGATTTCTGAAGCATGCGCCACGATTGGTGTGATACTCAATCCAGCAATGCCAGTAAAAGAAGTGATCGTTGCATAGACCCAATGTTTTCCGCTTTTATACATCTTGTAGCGTTCACTCTTATTGGAGCGTAGCAACTTTCGATAATTATTCTTTTTACTCATTACGTTTATTTTTCTCCCCTTTCATAAAACTATTTTTATAAGCTTCCCCTAGTCCTATTTTTAAAAGATAGGACAATTCATTATTTCATAACTAGTAAAAAAGTTACGTTTTGTCCCAGAATCGGGACAAAAAAAGAGCAACCTCTTCCATAAAAGAAGTCACTCTGCTTGAAATTCATGTTTGACTAGTTTTAAAGCGGCTGCAATCGTATCATCCATATCATAATAACGATAGTTTGCTAGACGCCCACCAAATAAACATTTTTTTTGCTGATGCGCTAATTTTTCATACTTGCGATACAGAGCATGATTGATTTGATCGTTAATTGGGTAGTAAGGAATGTCTCCCTTCCGCCAAGTTTTTGTAAATTCTTTCGTGACAACTGTTTTTTTTGTCACAACTGGACAAAAATGTTTATGCTCAATGATTCGCGTATAGGGCGTTTGACTGTCTGTAAAGTTCATAACTGCTGTTCCTTGATAATTATCTGTATCATATGTTCCAGTTTCAAAATGTAAAGAACGATAGGCCAACTCCCCGTAACAATAGTCAAAATATTGGTCAATCATTCCAGTATAAACAATCTTCTTGGTTGATGCTTCATGACGCGTACGGTCTGCAAAAAAATCAGTTTCTAAAGAAACTTCAATCAGTGGATTTGAAAGCATTTTTTGAATCATTTCTGTATAGCCCAATTTTGGAATGCCTTGAAAAGTATCCGTAAAATAATTGTTGTTAAATGTATACCGGACCGGCAGTCTTTTAATAATAAAAGAAGGTAGCTGAGCACATCCTCGTCCCCACTGTTTTTCCGTATAGCCTTTGATCAGCTTATGATAAATATCTGTCCCCACCAAAGAAAGAGCTTGTTCTTCTAAATTTCGGGGTCTTTTTATTCCTGTCTTTTCAATTTGAGCCATTAGTTTGATGCGAGCTTCATCTGGTCTTTTGGTTCCCCATAATTGGTAAAACGTGTTCATATTGAAGGGGAGATTATATAGCTCACCTTTATAGTTTGCAATAGGTTCATGAATATAGGGATAAAAATCAGCAAACTGATTGACGTAGTCCCAAATTTTTTTGCTCGATGTGTGAAAGATATGCGCACCATATTTATGTATGTCAATTCCGACTTGTTTTTCTGTATAACAGTTGCCACCAATATGTGCTCGTTTTTCCAACATTTTCACCGAGTGTCTCCGTTTAGCTGCTTCATAAGCAAAAACCGAGCCAAATAGTCCTGTACCAACGATTAGATAATCATACACCATGTATTTCTCCTAAATTTATTTTTTCTTTTATTATAGAGTTTCGCTAAACCAGAACTATAATTTCTTTTTTTAGAAAAAGAAAATAAAGAAGAAAAGACTGCTCTCTGTTCCATGAGAAAAATAAGTCTTGATTCAAATCACTTAATCCAGACAGCAAAAAAGCTCTGAAATCACAGCGGTTGTTAAATCAACCGCTGCTCTTTCAGAGCAATGTAATCATCGAAAGATTATTTGTTTTTCAAGTTGTAAAAAGCTTGCAAGCCTTTGTATTCAGCAACTTCACCAAGTTGGTCTTCGATACGTAGTAATTGGTTGTATTTAGCAATACGGTCAGCTATAAAAGACTTTAGGCGTTTTGACTTATTCTGTTTTGACAGCTATTTTAATGAATTATTTATTTCTTCATCTTATTAAAAAAGCTGAATTACCAATGTCTTTAATCGAGAATCACAAATTATTTAGTCAGCTATCTATAACTTAAAAAAACCTGTTTCCATGTTTTTATCAAACTCTATTTTTTACCTTGAATTGCTAAACAGAACCATATTTTCTTGGAAAAATCTAGCATTCAAAAATTGGTATAGTTGTTATTTATCAAATCATACTAATTAAGCTATTTAGTTGTGCTTTTTGACTGATTTTATAAAAAATAGTATCCCTTCTGACATTAGATACAATCAACTGTTGCTTAAATAATCCCTTTTTTAATCTAATGTCAGTAACATTAGATAAGCTAATCACACTAACCTTAGCAGACTTAAAAAATTGATTAGTCGCAATAATCATCTTAGATTTAGTAGCTATTACAAGACAAAGATTATTGTCATTATCATAACAATCAAATGCACTAATTATAGTATCTGATGATTTGACTTTAGTTGCGATTGCTTTTAGCAACTTATTATCATAGATTTCTGCATTGCATTCTCTTTTAATTTTAGTTTTTAGGTCTTTAAAGTCCATATTTATCAGCTCTTTCTGTATGTTTTGTATTTTTGATAAATGGACCATACCATCAATATTGTATCTAATCAAGTACAATATTTAATATTTTGCTTTTCTCAAAATTTATGACAAAACACACTTAAAAAATGACCCTTTAAAAACCTTGATTTTATAGGGTTTTTTATTATGTTGACAAAAAAGAGAGATTGTTGTTATATCAAGGTTTTAAGCATCTATTTTTGAAAAAACACCTCTCAGATTCAATTAAAAAAAATTTATGGGTAATTCTACACTAACTGTTCAAATTAAAGCATTTTTTATCTCAAATAATTTAAATATCTAATGATAAACAGTTAATAAGTATTGATATATCAAGGTTTTATTGATTTTTAAATAGAGAGCAAATTTTACATTTTTGACTAAATTAAATATGTTATATAAGTAAGCAATCGCAGATTGCTAATACTTAATCATTAAATTTAGAAAAATAGATGATTTAAATCTTGATTTATCAATGATATCCTTTTATCCCCCCCTAAAGTAATATTATATTATATATAGGGGGGGGAAGAAGCAATTTAAGTAGAGATATGGTTGATATATCAGAGTTTAGCTTACATTGATAATGATTAATTTATATAGTATATTGCTAACTCTTAGATACTAATTTATAGAAAGATACTTAAAATTGACTATAGACTTGTTAGATGCTAATAATTAAGTATAGATAATTATTGTATCTAATTAAATATAAAAAAGGAGTGGATATATCATGAAAATTGATAAAAGATTAAAGAAAAGCAATGAAGAAATAGTAAAGACTTATGTTTATTACCTAAATATGATATTTAAGCAAGCTTCAAGTATCCCTTTTGCAATCAGACAAAGTAGTAATGTTACAGAATTAATAGTTACTCATGATGCTTTTGAATATGAATTTAAGGATTATTCAAAAGCCGATGTAGTTAGAATCTGCAAACAAAGAGCTACTCAAAATAATCAGTATTTAGATAATTTAATAAAAGAACTTGCTAAAGCAAAAGCAATGCAGATATTTAAAGACTATCAAAGCTTTTTAAATACTAATATTACTAACAGTACTACAACAACTAGTAATAGTACTACATTAGATAAAGATTTATTCATCAGAAATTTAACTGAAGCTATTACTATAAATACAAAATATTTAAAAACTAAATACAATATAGACATTGATTTTGAAATCATTTATTTAGCTAATAAATATGTTCACTTTAACTGTAAAACATTAGAAGCATTAGATAATATTATCCCAGATTTAAGACTTTCCGATGAACAATCAGAACTTATGTATAAAGAAAATGATAGTAATGCAATCGAAAATGTATCTTGTGTAGTATATAGTTGGATTATGAATCATTTAGATACCACAACTAAATTGGCTTTATCTAATCAAGATGATTTAAAAGATATGCTTACAACATTTGCCCAAATAAGCAATGCAAAATCAGTTGAATTATGTAGAAATAAAGGATATCTGTGTATCAAATATGATGATAAGTTAAGCGATACTTTCTTATTAATTAGCTCAGACCCTCAATATTTAAAATCATTAATCATTTAAAGACTGTTTTCACAGTCTTTTTTTGTATGTTTTTAAATATAAAAATTGATTAACTATATTTTATAGTGTATTATGTACTCATAAATTAAACTAAAGGACTGTATAAAAATGATGGATGAAATTATTGCAGAAATTGAAGAACACTTAGAAAAAGCCAAAAAAAGAGCTAAATTGACAAACAAAGGTGTATTAAAAGTGCAAAGCGGAATCTATTTTGAAAATCATTTAGACCATCTAATCAGAATCTATTTGGCTAAAATGAATGATTATATTAAAGCAAATAAAGAGCCTAAAGAATTTAAAAATGTGTTAAAAACTGACTTTATTGACAATGTTTTGTTTAATTATTTTAAGTCAAATAAATTATGGGATTTAGAATTAGAAGATATGTTAAAGGATAGAGAAAGAATTCAAAACTTAGGTGATACTTTACTCGATAAAGTTTATAAAGGACTACCTTTAAGAACATTATTAAAACAGCAAAAAGGAACAGTCGGACTCTACACAGACTTAGAAATATTCAACAAAATTATTGAAACTACTCCTTTAATTTTTCCAAAAATTAATGGTAATAAAGCACTTTTAGTCAATTTAATAATGAAAGATTACTTTATTAAATATTGTGAAATGCAAAAAGAGGCTTTTGTTTCTAATTCTGAAGGTATTGCTAAAATGTTAAATTATAAGTTTACTGATAAACATTTCCAAAATTATTTCAAAATTTCTAAATTGACAAATGATAACTATAAAAATATTTAAAAAAGCTAGTATTGTCCTATCGATTTAGTAGTTTTACATTTTAATTAATATCTTCATTTGATATTCTTAAAATGTAAACTCACAACCTTTTATGACAATACTAGCTTTATTTGATATTCAAGATAAGATTAATTACTTCAGCTATTCACCACTGAATAATTCTAATTTACCATCTAAAATAACACCATCATTGATTTTTTCTGATAAATCAATGATAAATTTTCGTTTATTCTTGTTGTTGTAAAACTTAACACCAACTAATTTAACATTATCATTTTCTCCTATGATTTCAATGTCTGAATCATTCATAGCATATAACATTTCTTGCTTCCAAGCATCTTCTTTTTCCCTATCCTCGCCCTTTGGCTCGATAAATACTTGATAAACAAACTCTTCATTTTCTAGATAAAGAATAAAGTCAGGCATAAATCCTCTTGGACCACCAAATTCAGTCAATTTATATCTTGTTGCTTTTTCATCATTTCTGATTAAATAAACTTGCTTATATTTAGCTTCTAACTCATGAATAAAGCTTCCCATCAGTTCTACCATTGCATATTCTAAGCGATTCATAATAGCATCAGTATAAACAAACCAATCCTTCCCTTTCATTTGATGAAGTTCAATTCTTTGAGTAATATGTCCTGTTTCATAAAGAGGAACTACCACTTCATAATCTCTCAAAGTATCTTTAATAGAAATTGGTTTGAAAACTTTTAATCCAATTTCTTTCTGATAATTTTTGCGAATTTTTTCTTCACAATAAACTAAAAACTTATCAATAATTTCAAGTTTTTCGATGGCTGATAAATCAGAAATATGTTGTCCTTTAGGTAAAGATACCTTGATAGAAACACCATTGAAATATTGTTCACTATCAATTAATTCATCTTTAGATTGTAGTAAAGGTAGATATTTTTTCAGATTAATAAATCTAAAAAATGGGTTTCTTTGCAAAGCTTTTTTAAAGAATCGTTTATCAACTGTTAAATATTCAAATTCTCTTTGAATAACAGCATCAGCATTAATATTTCCTTGATAATCAGTTTCTACAGTTGAACCTATAAATTCAGTTTCCCATTCTTTAGTTATAGTGAATTTATCTAAAGAGCTATAATCTTCAGGAGTTGTTTCTCTACTTTCATTCACAAATAAGTTTCCTTGTTTATAGACACTTGAATTTTTGAAAGAATGTTTTAATTTTGTAGATAAAATTTTGACCGTTTCATCACTTGAAGTAATTAAGTTTACTGCATTCATTGATTTTTCAAGGTTAGCCAAATAGCCTTTTTCATTAATTGTGTGATAATGTAATGTTTCCAATATTCTTAAATCAGTATTTTGATTATCGAATCTTCTTTTAAAGCTTGTCTCTCCTTCATATCCAAAAGGAAAATATCTGGCTCCTCTACCAACCAATTGTGCTTCACTATCTGTAGCAGTTCTAGTAACTCCTGCACCTTCAGAAATTCTGACGATATCATAAAGATTTAGAACATCCCAACCTTCATTTAATTTTGCCACTGCAAAAATAACTCTGATAGGATTATTGATATTTTCTAAACTGTTCAGTAACACTGCATTATCTACACTCAACATATTCTTTTCATTGGCATTTAGAATATTTCTAGCTTCAAAATCCTCTTGAATTTCTCGAATAATACTATCTAAATCCTGTTCTAAAAAATAAGAAAAAACTTTGTAAAGTGTGGAATTTGAGGACACAGTTGTTTGTCTTTGATTGATATATTTAAATAAACTTTCTACAGATAAATTATCTATGATAGTATTGAAATCTTGTTGTTTCTGTTCAGATATTTTGATTTTACTTGATTTAAACATGATGATTGGCTTGAAATAAGAAATACCATTCTCTCTAGCAATCAATTTTCTATATTGGCTTAGAAGTATCGCATCTTTCATTTTCTCATCATCATTTTCCGATGATTGTAATCTCAATACATTCTTGGAATAGCCATCTGTCATAAATTCGCCTAAATCATACTTATAAATAATTTTATCGCTATATTTTTGAGAGATATTTTTATCATCCATATTAATAGTTGCTGAAAATTCTAAGAGTTTATTATTCGTTCTCAGATATAGCATTTTGTTTATGGTATTTTCCCAAGAAGTTTCCTCTTCTTTTTCCTTCTTTGTAGAAGCATTAAAATGATGGGCTTCATCCCCTAATATGATAATATCTTCCTCTTCCAAACTATCCAAAGAAATACCATTTTCTTTGGGTTTATTCAATTCCCCATGAATTTTTTGAATGGTAGTCAATTTCAGATAAATGGTGTTTTTATCTTTAACTGAAGGAAAATTTTCCACTGCTTGAATCATAATCTGCTCGCCATCAATGAAGATTCCATTAGGATTAAATAAGTATTTATTCGATTGACTATTTAGCATATTCTCTTGAGTTTTCTTAATAATCGCATCTGTATTCACAAGAAAAATAAAGTTTTGATAATTGAATTCTTTATACAAATACAACATCAAACTTGCCATTACCATAGTTTTCCCTGAACCAGTTGCCATATTAAAAAGCAATTGTTTTCTCTGGTAACCTGCATTACTTATTCCAGAAGCTAAGCCATCATCTTGCATAAATTGAAATCTTCTGAAGGCTTCTTCTTGATAATGACGAAGTTCATCTTTTAAATTAGCTTTTATATATTCAGGCACTTCATGGGGATTATTACTGGTATAAAACATATTAGACATTTGACCGTCTAACCATTCATATAACCGTTCTTTCGCCATGTTTAGTCCTCCTCACCATTGTAAAATCTATGGTTAAAGGCTTTGTCATTGTCTGAAATAATTACATTGGCATCTTCAATTTCAGAATAAGGCACATATAATTGATTCTTATCTAATGCTTTCTTGAGGATTTCTTTTTGTTCTTCAAAAGTTAAGTCATTGAAAGTAATAGAACCTTCTTCCTCATCATGCTCCTTTAGTAGTTCATTAGTTAATTTTTCTTTATCTAATTGGAAATTTAAATCAGCATTGTTATCTAATTCATCCCATAAGTCAGACAATTCTTCTTTAGTTGATGCTTGGTCAATTTTGTTCATATATATTTGATTTAATTCCATCAGTTCAGCATAGATAAATGAACCTCCTCCTGTCCAATCAAGTTCTTTAGAAATACCACCTTGTTCGCCTTCAATCACTTTTTGAAGCCTTGGAACAGAAACTGTATTAATATAATCCATCTGTTCAATACCAATAAATCTTCTATTCATTTTCATAGCAACGGAAGCTGTTGTTCCAGACCCCATATGGAAATCTAACACCAAATCATTAACATCTGACCCTATTTCAATGATATCCTTAATCAAATACTCAGGTTTAGGAAAACTGAATACTTTACCGTCAAACAATTTTTGTAACTCTTCAGTTCCTCGTCTGTTAGAATACTTTGCGTCTTGCCACACTGTTCTTGGAATTTGTTTCTTTGGACGCATCTTTTGTGCAATCCGATAAGTACCATCAGTTTTCAGCTGACCTACTAACTCTGTATTTCCAAGTTCTCTAACCTTGTTTTTTCCCCATCTCCATACAAACTGTGTTCCATCAGTTTGAGATAAAGGAGGGAAAACTTCAATAACATGAATATCATCTTTATCACAAGAAACACTTCTATAGCCACTATCATCATCAACAGTTGACAGATACATTGGATAATATAAGTTGGGACGATTTTCTTTGTTAAAAGCAGAATTACTGTTAAATAAAGGATGTAAATAATAATTACTAATAGAATCACTTAATTTGAATTTTTCTTCTGTTACACTCAAAGCATTAGTTTTTGTATTTTCTGAACTTTTTCCATAAACATGAATATAATCATGGGTCTGAGCAAATGCTCCATAATCTCTGCCATTTGGAGTCGATGTATTTATTATAGTTCCTAGATATGAATCCTTAAATATTGAATCCATCAATACTTTGAGTTCAGCAAATTCATTTCTATCAATACTAACAAAAATTACTCCCTCTTCAGATAACAATTCTTTAGCTACTTCAAGTCTATTCTTCATAAATGTCAGCCATGTGGAATGATTAAATCTATCATTATATTTGAAAGAATCTCCACCTGTATTGTAAGGTGGGTCGATATAGATTAACTTCACTTTCCCTGCATATCTGTCTTTTAAAGAGTGCAGAGCTAGTAAATTATTACCTTTAAGGATTAAATTATCTTCATCACTGAAAGTATCAACCTTTTGTTCACCATCAGCATCATATTTTTTCACATTCACAAATGCTTTGGGAGCTAAAAGGGTATCTATTTCATCTCTTGCAATGACCTCATTATAGAAAACTTCTTCTTTTCCAATATCTTCTTTAGTCATACCACCTTCTAAAATACAGTCTTTGTAAGGAAAATCTAAAACAACATCAGTATTGTATTGAAGATACTTACCTTCACTTGACAATCCAATGGTATTCGAATACTTTGTATAACTATCTTCCCAATAATCTTTATATCTCAAAATATCAATAAATTCTTGCACTTTAAAAATAACTACATCTCCAGCTTTCACCGAATAATTCTCTCTAATTTTCTGATTTTTCAATAATGCTGAAATTAACAAAGCATCATAATTTTTCAAATCATCAATAACAACTGGTCTTTGAAGTTCTTCTCCCATCCAATACTGTGGGAACTCTTTTAAAATATCTTTAATTTGTTGCATTAATCGAGTATCCATTTGCCATCTCCTAGTAACATTCTTGTCTTTCCTATTATATCAAGTTGCATACAAAAAGTCATGAGAAAATAAAAAGCCCTAATTAAAGGACTTTATCTTTATTATGATGACAGAACAATTATCTTTCTACCAAATAATCAATTATTTAATTAATATCTGTAAGCACTGCTCTAATAACTACTCGATTCTCAGGTGATTGGGTATTGTCATCATAGCAAGTGTATAATGTCAAAATACTATAATCTTTTATATCATTCAAAATCCATGTTTCATCTTTAGATACTATAAAATTATTATAAACAGTGTATTTGTAAGTATATTCACTGTCTTTTAAAACTATAGTATCTCCTTTTTCTAAATGATTAATATTTGTGAAAAGCAAATCACTATTGCTAATAATATGACTTGCAAGTATATAATTTCCTCTCCCCATTACTTGATTTTTCTTGTTTGTGACTGCACCATATAGCATTGCATCTGTTTTATTCTTTGTATTTACAAAAGGTTTACCCTCAAAAATAGCTAAATTTAAATCAATAATAGGTATCTCAATTGTTCCTAATTTGTTAAGTTTATCAGTTGTTTCTAGAGGTTGATAACTATTTTCTATAATTTCTTCTTTTATATCTAAGTTGATATTTTCTTTTACTGTCACCTCTTTAGATATTGTTTGATTTTCTTTATTTTCAGAAATAATTTTCTCTTTTACCTTTTCAATGTTTTCTTTTATCTCTACAATATCTTCTTTATTATTATCAGATTTAGTAACTATTACACTATCATTAAATTTATCAATATTTTTAGCTATTTCTTGATTATTACTTTGATTTAAAAACATTAGCAACAAATAAAAAGTAGTAAATATTAATAGCATTACAACAGCAACTTTTCTTAAATTTTTTAAGTGTATATATAACTTTTCCATCAATCCCCCTCCTATTTTGATTTAAAAAAAGAGTAGCGGTTAAACTACTCTAATTTAGCCTTATTTTTTAAATCTTTTAAATGCTATAAATGATAATAAGCTTATGATTGCTGTTGTTGCTAATGCTATTAGGATATTGTTATTTGTATGATTTGTCTGATAAAGCTTGTCTTTCTTATCTTCTTTTGTTGTTTCTTTTTCTTTAGAATCTTCTTTAGTCGTTTCTTTATTTGTATCTGTTGTTGTAGTATCAGTAGTTCCTTCAGTATCTGTTACAACATTACCATTTCCATCACCATTATCAGTAGGTTTTTCAGGGTTTGTTGGTGTTGTTGGTTCAGTAGGGTCTACAGGTTGTTCTGGTTCTGGAACAACAGGATTTGTAGGCTCTGTTGGGTCTGTTGGGTCAACTGGGTCAACTGGTGGGTTTACATCTTCTTTGTCCTTCACATAAATAAATTTAATAGTTTTATTATCATCTAATACAGTTGATATTGTGTCTTTTTTAGCTGTATATCCATCAATTTCTAAAGCTTTTTCATTAAACTCTGTTGACTGATTAGCTTCAATTACTTTAGATTCTGCTAATTTATTCCCATTTTCATCTACATAATCAATAGTCAAAGTATATTTAATATCAACTTTAACATTTACAGATACTTGTGTAGTTTTATTATTGCTGTTAGTAACTGCTAATATTACTGTATATCTACCATTTTTATTCCAATCTATAGTATTTTCAACCACTCTGATACTGTTAGTAATATCTACATCCACTTTGTCAGTCGCTGTTGCATTTAAAATATCAATAATATCAGATTGACTTTGATTAATTGTAAATGTCTTATCTTCAGCAATTAAAACTGGATTTTCTGCAACTACTTTTACCGTTACTTCTTTTTCTGATACTTTATTATATTTGTTAGTTGCTCTGTATTTTACTTGATATTCCCCCTCTTTTCTAAGATTTACATTATTTTCTACTACTTCTAAAGTCGGATTGTCATCTAAACTATCAGAAACACTTACATTTAAATCTGTTAGAGGGTCAAAGTCTTTATTTTCTGCTGTTAAAGTAGCATCATTTACATTAATTTCTGGTGCAAATACTTGTGCAACTGTCAATCTTTCGATTGTTTCTGATGTAGCTCCTTTAGAATCAGTTACTCTATATTTAATTTGATACTCACCTGTTTCCATCTTGTCTTTATTAAAGCCATCAGGATAAACTACTGATTTTTGTAGGATTAAACCATCTCTATCATCCTCTAAATCACTAAACACAATATTTTCCCACTCTTGATAACTTGTACCCTCTAATACAGTTGGATTATCAACTTTTGTATTAATAATAGGTGCTTGATTGACTATTTTTATTGATAGTCCATTCGCTCCATTTACTGTCTGTATCCCTTTAATTTCGGGGTTTTCTTTAAGTGTTGCAGTCAGACCGGCTCTAGATTCATAGTTACCCAAACCTGTTAAATTATTTGCTTTTGTTCTCATAAATTCGTCAAAATCAAAATAATGTGTACCGATGTCATGGAATCTATAAGTAATATCAAGCTTTTCTAAAGGTATATCGTTCCCATTTTGGTCAGTAAATTTAAAATTATTGTTTAAAGCATTTAAATAATAATCACTATCAAAACCATAACTCAATTCTAAATTTGACTTAATTGATACATTAATCGCTGTAATCTCATTGCTTTCTACTTGTTCTTGCTTTATTGTGTCTGCAAATACTGTTGTTGCTTGTGTAGTTGTTAAAATGCTTGAAAATAGTAAACCACTTGCCATCATTAAATTGATTATTTTTTTGTTCTTCATTTTTTGAAAAACCTCCTTTCTTTATTATTATTTTTTAGGTTGATTAAAACCTTTAGTAATAGCTAAATATATTGATATTTAGCTATTTAAAAAGCTTTAATTATTATCTTATTCTGCTTAATAAGTTTTGACCTTTATCATAAGCTCTGTCAATTTTTGCATTTTTGCTTTTAATATCACCATTATTATTATTATTTCTTTTACTTTTAAATAATTTAATTGCAATTGTTGATATTATAATAATTCCTAATAATATCCTAATCCCAACTGCTAAAAATCCTGAAAATCCTGAAGGAATACTTGAAAATCCGCTTCTGCTAAATTGATATTTAATTGCTTGTTTAGTTGATACTTTTAAATCATCATTAGCTACTTGCTCTTTTGCTGTTTCGACAATTGATTTATCTTGATTTAATACTTGTTCCTTTGTTTTATCTGTAAATAAAATAGATACAAAATTGCTTGTTTTTGCAAATATATTTTTATTTTCAGTTTCTTTTGTATAACTAACAGCTTCATCTAATTTATTCCCAAAACTGTAAGCTAATTTCCCACCTTTGTTTACTAATTCTTCGATATTTCCTCTATTTTTATCGATTGTTTCTATCAATCCATCTTTGTTTACTTTATCTTTAGCATAATTAGCTACTTGTGTTGTTTCATTAGCTATTTCTGCTGTCTTATCTACTGCATCTGCATTTGCTGTTGTTGCCATTCCCATCATCATCATTGTTGTTACTGCGAAAGTCATTATTGTTTGTTTTACTGTCATTTTAAACACTCCTTTGTTTTTTATTTATCTCATTTTTAAAATATTGTATTTATTTAAATATAATATTCATCTCCATAATTTATTTATAGCGTACTTAATTTAAATAGTCAAATTTGAACAACACTTTTAAACAAACATTGTTATATCAACAAAAAAAGCCTTAAATTTAAGACTTTTTTACATACTTGTTTGCTTCAACTATTTTTAGATAGTTTTTATAAAAGTATTTTTTATCTTTGTTTTGCTTGTTGTTTTTAATATTAAATAGTGTTTGTTTTGTTATTTTAGATAACTTTGCATATTGATTTACCGATATTTTATTAGACTTAATTGCATTTTCCATTAGCTTGATTTCTTGATTGATTATATCTTTATTTTGCTTCAAATCTAAGTATATTAGATATAATTTTAGATTGTATCGAGGGTTTTTAGATTGAGGATTATTAAAAAATGTTGTATCACTTAAACTGTATTTTTGCCTAAACACTTTAAAAATATCAACTCTACAATCATCTAAAATACTATCAATTAAGCTTTTTGTCTGTGTATAATTAAATCTAATCACTTTGTTGTCTGTAGTAGTATATTGATAGATATTATTTCCTAAATCTTCAAATTCAAAAACAATCTCCTTATTTTTTTCTTTGTTTAATATCTTTACTTTTTTCATTTTTTCACCTCTCTCTTAAAGACTTCCAAAAATTGTTATTCCTGATATTCCATTTATTTTTGTTGTTGCTGTTACTGTTTTATCCGCTTTAGATGTCGCTGTAACACCCATTCTTAAATTACTATGACCATCTATATAACTATTCATAAATTGTTCAAAAGTTGGATAGTTTGTTGACCTATCATGAAATTTAAACTCTAAATTTAGCTTTCTAGGCTTAATAATTTCATTATCTTGGTCTCTAAACTCGAAAGCTTTAGTAAACTCATCGGTATAATATTCTTCAGTCTGATTTTTCTTTAAATTTTTTATTTCATTTGTTTTCTCGATAATAGTGATTTTAGTAATAATTTTGGGGTCAATTGCATCCTCTGCTTGTTCTAAACCATCTGTAAATATATTAGCTAAACTCGGTTGTAAAGTATCTTTAAATAATACATAACTGATTAATACAAATATGCCAAATATTACAACTGCAACAATCACAAACAACCCTTGACCTGCTCCTTCTGTCATTTAAGACACCTCCTTTTTATAATAAAAAGCTTTAGATACTAAATAATTCTGTATCTAAAGCTTTTAAGTATCTCTTCCTTAATTTAAAATATTTAAGCTACATAGTTTAAGCTTGCTTCTGCACCGCTTGTTGCATTGTCGAAAATATTTTTTAAACTGTGTTGTAAGTTATCTCTAAATAAGATATATGCTATCAATACAAATATACCGAAAATAACAACAGCAACAATTACAAACAAACCTTGTGATGCTCCATCTGTCATTTAGCCTCCCTCCTGTTTTTTTATTTATATAAAAAATTATATTTAATCAAATACAATATCTATCTATATTTATATATTATCATCATCAATAACTGTAGTCAATTTTAAATATCATTACTATTTTTGTTAATAATTAAAAATAGCTTACTATGTTAGATATTTAAACTCTTTAATAAAAAAGTAATGCAAAAATAGTGCTTATCACAAGCACTATGATTTATCTAAATTTTTTAAATCTCTCCATTCCTTTTTTCTTGTCGCAATAGTTTTTTGGGAAACACTAAATATACTTGCTAATTCTTTGTTAGTATATTGTTTAGATTCAAAATGCTGATGTAAATGCTTTAGTTGATTAGTATTTAACTTATGTTTTCTGCCTTCTTTATACTCAGAATCATTTTGTCTTTTATACTCTCGACCTTCAAGCATTCTTTCAGCGATTAGATTTCTTTCAAATTCTGCAAATGCTGAAAACATAGTAAACATAAGCTTTCCTGAAGGTTTATTGTCTAGTATTCCCATATTTAAAATATTTAAGGTTATATTTTTACTAGTCAATAGTTCCGCTATTTTTAAAGCATCTGCTGTATTTCTAGCTAGTCTGTCAAGTTTAGTAACAATTAAAGTATCATTTTCTTTTAATATCTCTAACAATTCATTAAAAACTGGTCTATCTTTTGTGTTTTTTCCTGATACATTTTCAATATATATATTTTCTTCTAATACTCCTTCAGATTTTAAAGTTTCAATTTGTTTTAAATAAGTTTCTTTTTCAAATTGATTTTTTGTTGATACTCTTACATAACCATATTTCATTTTTCACTCCTCCAAATTGTTAATTTTCTATTTCTTAATTACCTCATCTTTTTACCTTCAGCCAACCTTTGATAAATAAGTAAATTTAAAAGAGGTAAAAACTTTGAATATATTACCTCAATTTACATCTGCTAAAGCTGTATTAGCTCTTTCATCACCATCAGTTTTGATTTCATTTTGGTTTTGATAGGTTTTAAAATTGTCTAAATTGTTATAGTATTCAGCTAATTCATTTTCAAATTCAATATCAGTAGTTTCTGCTGTTGACTCTGTTGTTGCTTTTAAATTATCAGATTCATTTGTAAATGCTTCTGAATTTAATGTTCCGATTCTTGATTCTTTTTTCCTTTCTTCTTGTTGTTTTTCAAAGTATTCTGTATTTTTATCTAATAAATCACTACCTTTTTCTGTAATATTATTGACTGATTCAGACACTTTACTCTTTGCTTTATCAACAATTTCTGTTGTGTTTTCTGCTATTTTATCTGTTTTGCTGTCAAAGTTTGAATAACTATTGTAAATGTAAATACAACTAATGATTGCTAATATGATTGTTAGCTTCCTTTTATATTTTATAAAAATAGGGATTATTAGTGATAATACAGCTAAACAAAATACAACATTATTTTTATTAGTAATCAAAAACTCAAATAGTTTCATATTTAATCAATCCCTCCTTCATTTAAAAACTCTTCTGGAAAATACAGAATAGGATTATTAAAGTCATAAACTTCTAAATTTGCAAAAGCTCTGACATCAATTTTATTTTGAACTTTAGCTGATGAAAAAGCATCAACTCCTATTTTTCTTAAATTTTTACCGTTTCCTTTAAATTCAATATTTTCTAATTCGCTATACAAAAATGCTCCATCTTCGATAATTTCAATACTTTCAGGAAAAACAATACTTGTTAGATAATTTGATTGAAAGGCATTTTGACCGATATACTTCACTTTACTAGGAATTATCAAAGTTCCATTAAGATTATTCGCAAACTGAAATGCTCTATCATCAATTACTTGCAAATTTTCAGGCAAAATTAACTCTTTGATGTCTGATTCTCTAAAGGCTTCTTTTCCGATATATTTTATAGAATCAGGTAATTTAATTGATTTAAGAGTAACATTAGCAAATGCTCTATCTCTAATTGCTGTCACTTCAATTCCTTTGATTTTTTCAGGGATTTCTAAATCTGCTATATAATCACTTGCAACATAACTATCTACAACTATCTCATTGCAATCTTGATTGACATAATAGCTAAAGACTTCTATTCCATCAGCATTTTTAAAAGTTTCTAAATCAGAAATCGGACATTTAAACTCTTCTTTTTCAACTGTTTCTGTTGTTCCTACTTTTTTTAATTCACTTGATTCTTCTTCCTTTTTATTATCTGACACTACTTCTACTTTTTCGTCACTATTAAAGTATTGATAAGTTATAAAGCTTGTTAAACTAATACTAATTAGACTTGTTAATACTAAAGCTATCTTTAATTTTTTATTTTCTTTCAATTCAGCTCCCTCCTTTTATTAAAGATTAAAGCTCTTAATTAGTTAAGAGCTTCTTATTTCTTCGATTTACTCGACTATTTAAACAGCTTATTTGAATGTCTAAATTTTTTTTAATATCATCTAGTGACTTGACATGTTCATAGTCATAGTAAATAAATTCTTTAATTTTGACATTTTTAATAATAATCTGAATCAAAGGTGTATCATAGCCTTCATTGTAAATCTGCTCATAAATTATACTAGTGTCTTTTCCCACCATTTTTTTAATATAATTATATATTTCCATATCTACAGTTTTCATTTTTTAAAACTCACTCCTTTTATTATATTTAATCAGATACAATATTTATATCTATAATTATTAATAGCATCAAAACAATCTGTAGTCAAATTTGAACAACACATCTCTATAAACACCATAAAATCAATGTTTATAGAGTTTTTTATTTTAAAATAGAAAAGTCAAATTAACAGTATTTAATCTAAATTTGTCATCAGCAGTATATTTAACATTACTAACTTTAACTAAATCACTATCAAATGTTCTTCTTGATTTCCCAATAATTTTTTGGAATAATACTAAAGAATAATCATCAGATTTAATAATATTGTAAAGTATATTTCTAATAGTGTTTACTTCTGTTTCTTTGTTCTCAACATCAGCAATATACTTTGATAATATTTCAAAACTCTCAACATTTAAGTCATCATTTACTTTGATATTTACTAACTTAAACATCAATACTTGTGTATCTAAAGTATCAATAAATGCTGATTTATCAAATGTTTTGTTGGTAATTGGATATTGATTAATGATTGATTGTAGTTGTTCGATTGCTACAAGCAATTCTAAATCATTAATCATATCATCAATAGTTGCTGATTGTTTACTTAATTTATCTTGCTTAAATCCATTGTCGACTCTAGATTTTAATATCAATCTAAAGTCTTTATCTATTACTAGCTCCTGATTTTTGTAGATTTGATTGTAGTATCTATAATTTAAATCTCTATCAAATGTTGTGTTCTCCTTTCCCTCAAATTCTAAATATTTCATTTTATTTTCCTCCTGATTTTTTATATTTTAAATTCTAAAACTTCAGTCACATTAATAAGATTACTGTTACCGATTCTTTTTATTTTTTTAGTCAAATCAATGCTATTAGATAGCTCAATCAATCTTGATAGTTGATAAATCATTTTGCTATCAAATGCAAATAACTCTTTAAAATAGTGTATTCCGATAAATTGTTTAGTGTCAAAAGTGTCAAAACAAGTATAGTTAGTAGTCAAATAAACTTTATTAAAATCATCAAAATCTATAAAATTAGAATTACTTATTACTACTTTATAATCACTATCTAACACATTAACATCTAATACACAATCAGCAACAGCATCTAATGCTCTTTCTAATTGCTTAAATAGCTGTTTTACATCTAATTTGTCTATTTTATTTTTTTCTGATTGTTCTAACTCATCAACTTTATCTCCATTTTGCTTAAAATCTAATACATAGTTTTGCTTGATTATCTCTAATTTACTCATGATTATCTCTCCTTTTTTGTATTTAATTAGATATATTATTTATCTATAATCTAATTAATAGCATCATCTAAATTGATAGTCAAATTTAAACAACACTTTATATCAATGTTTGATATACTAATATTTTAATGCAAAAAAAAGAAGCAAGGCGGAGTAACCTTGCTTCAGAAATAAATTTATAAATGACAGCGAGATATGCGACTTTTCGCTTTTAACATATCTCTATATTATTATATTAACATAGATACAATATTAAGTCAAATTTGAATGACATCATATGTTGTTAAACTTATCAAAATCAAAAATATCGCTTGATATTTCTTCATTTTCTTGACTATCAGATACCTCAAATTTTGATTTGATATATTCATCTAAATTTAAATTGTCAGTTTTGATGTTCTTGTATCTATATGATATTGATAAATTAACTGCAAAAATTATTAAACAAATCAAATAAAACATGATTAACTACCTCCTTTTATAAATTGAAATCTTCAAAATCAAAATCTTCAATTGTTTTTTCTTCTTTTTCTTTTTCTTCTAACACTTCTTCAGATTTATTTTTAGTAATAATATTATCTAAATCATCATCAGTATTATCAAAGCTACCTCTTATTAAATCGCCATATTTTTTGTCTGTATCAAAATATCTGTCAAAATTATTAGCTATTTCTTGAGTGTCTATAAAATGTGTTCTTGTTTCCACAAAACCGCCAATTTTATCAATCTCGACCTCTGCATTTGACTGCTGAAATGCTGTTGCATTGATTAAAAACAAACCTTTTCTTTGTTCTGATTTACTCTTTAAATATTTAGATATTGCTTCAGTTTTGTCTTGAGTATTCCAAACATCAGCCTCTGCATAGCCTAAAAATCTACTATCTAAACTGTCTGCAACCATCCCCAAGCCACCTTTTGATTTTGCAAACTTTTGGGTAATACATATAGTATTTACACCTCTGCTACCATGTAAAGTATTGATTGATGTATATAATTTCTCAATTTCTAAAGATAAATTCTTAATTTCATTCCCATCAACATCTACTTTTCCTAGTCTTTCAGCACTGTCTAAAGTATTTCTATATTCATCCATCACTAATAATATTTTTCCCATCTTGTTGTTTTTAAACTTTTTGTTGTATTGCTTAATATTTACACAACCATTTTCTCTAAAGGTTTCAGCCCTTTTTTGTGCTATATCATTTATTTTTACCAACATTTTATATGTTTCAATTGGATTATCGGTAATAAACATACCTTTTTCTTCCCATTTTAGTGGGAAATAGTCATCTTTAGCTTTAACTGATGCAATAAATACATCTTGATAATCAAAATATCCATTATCATCAGCTAGATATAGAGCATTAGTTATTAATCTTGTTGCAAAAGTTGACTTACCGCTTCTAGACAATCCACCAACTAGTGTGAAAAATGGGTCATCTTCCCTAGGATATTTAACTACATAATCCCCACTGTCTGTTGCACCTATGTTAATAACTCCCTCTTTTGCTTGTTCTAAAATGTCTTTAAATTTAAACTCTCTTGATTTGACATCAACTTTATATTTAAACTTAAGATAGATAGTTTTGTCATTTTCACCATCAACAATTGATGGTGTAATACCTGTAATTAAACCTATTTCATTAAGCAAAAAGTTTGCTTTAGCTTTATTAGTGTTCTGTAAAACCATTCTGATTTTAATAAAGTATTTATTTTCTAT
>Ga0160505_100229_pt1 | contig 39174 bp, 23 predicted proteins | sample DIDeMG_FD_108225 | JGI IMG/M metagenome (GOLD analysis project Ga0160505, IMG submission 108225) | Enriched chicken feces microbial communities from UW Madison campus, WI, USA - DID2874_E49_Stillage MG | ecosystem: Host-associated > Birds > Digestive system > Large intestine > Fecal ... | reverse complement strand
GGAGGATTTGTGGAGTTGGGTGGTGGTGGGTTGGGGTGGTGTGGTTGGGGGGGGTGTTTTCATGTTCCTGGTGGGCTTCGTTTTTTTTTTTTTGCTTCTTTCTCGTTTTTTTTTTTTTTTTTTTTTTTCTTTATCGGTCGATTCTAACAGAGTTGGCCTTCAATATTTTCTCGTAATGTGGCCCTGTCTTTCCTCTACTCCTATTACTTTTCTCGTATTAATTCCTCTTTCTTGGTGCTCTTGCTTGTTGAAATTTGACATCTCCATCTCCATCTCCATCTACTTCTTTTCATCTTCTCCACGGGATGCTTCTCCCTGACGCTATGCCTAAACTTTTCTAATGTACCACCTATGTTCTTCGCTATGCATTGATCGTCTTTGCATTCTTCATGGCATATATTTCTTGATATATTTCGTTTCATTTTGTAGCCTTGCCGACTCCCGCATGTCCCTGCAGCACATAACACTTATTGCACCCAGCTGACACAAGGTCCTGCGGCTATTTCTTCGAAGCTTGACGGCTGCGCTCTTCCTCACTTAAAATCAGAAGCCGCATCGCCTCTTCTATCATCCGGTCTTCCAATGACATCAAATACTGCTGTTGCGACTCACGCGACCCGCTTCCTTCGTCAAGAATTAAATTCGAAGCATGAATAGCACTGGCAGTGGCTGCCTTACGTGCTAGCTTGCTCTTTGCACTGGCGAGCTTTTGTTCCCAGTCTGGCCTTATATAATCTGTAGTAATAACTCCTTCAGCGTCTGCTGCCACCGACGAGCGGCGACGAGGCTTGCGTGGTGTGAATGGTGTAGCCTTGGTGGGACTACTAGGACGTGAAGTTTCGTCTGATGAAATAACAGCGTGCTCTCCGCCAGTCTCTTCGCCTTCGGGGATCACGTCAATGGACTGTCTCTCCCTGTAATCCTTAGCAGACATGGATGCTCCCATGCCCACCAATAAATCGATGGGATGCTCGTAAGTCACTCCAAAATTGGACATGGCACAGTAAGGACAATTGGCGTACTCCGAAATAAGTGTGTGTGGAAGTTCATCCTTCTTCTCTTCGCTCGGATCATCGTGTGGAGGATGCGGATCGAGACGTTTGATTTGAACAAAACATTCAGTACAAATCGGTTGGCGACAGCAGCGACTATAGTTCAAATTCCGGGGAAAGTACAAGAAGCAGATAGGACACTCGCTGGCATCCCTGTACAACCGCAATAGCAAGTCTTTTGATGGTACGTCTGGATCACTTGCCTCTTTACATTGCAAGTATTCATTCTCATACTGACGCTGCACTTCCTTCATTTTGGCGGCAAGCTCCTGATGGCGCCTCTTCAGCTCTTGCCGTCGGAAATGGTTCAGCGATTTGTGGATCTTGTGGTCATCCGCATCGTCCTCCTCTTCCTCGTCATCGAACGCCGAGTCTAATGCATGGAGAGGCATCTGACGAACCAAGGTGGCGATCTCATCGTCGGTCCATGACTCGTCAAAGTCCTGGAGCGGCGTGTAGAAGGGCGCAAGTCGCCGAGAAAGCACAAGACCCCGTACAATCTCGGTGTTGTAATCGAGATTCAGCTTGTAAATTCCATAAGGAGCCAAGTATCCACCATCCACATTCTCATGGATTCGCACAATCAAGTCAAGACAGTGCTTCTCCCTCATTTTCATCTTGTCCTCTGACTTGGAATTTGCCTTGGCGGCGGCAAAGAGCCCATTACTCAAGTGACTGGTGGAGCCTCCTATTAGCGACAGAGTAGTATTTCTTCGGGTCAGGCGGCCCACCGTGGAGCCAGAGCCGATGGAATTCAATGACAGCAGCCTTGCACGCTGGTCTTTGGTCGGGACGTTTCCCATTTTGCCACGAAACTAGTTGATTTGGTTGTTCCGCCGAGGGTGGACGCAGGAGGCTTAGACAGAGTGAGCTCCGGATGAGACGGGGGGAGGAAACGTGGTTTGTGGACACAGAAACTGTGGTGGACGCGGCAGAGAGAAAATCCGCAAGATATATCAAAGTTTCGTGGTGAGAGGAAGGCGTTCAATATCCGTTCCGTGAAGACTTTTAAAAAGAGTTCAGATTCAGAAGCAGGAACAACCCCACGATTTGGGCCCTGGTGAGTGTGTGTGTAGTCACGTGCTAAGTCACGGGACGGTACTTAATGAGAAGTTTCCCAGGATTAAAAATGCAAATGTTTTAAACCTTGAATGTAATTTCGTCTTTTTCAAATGTGAAATATAGGAATTGTTTTCGTAGAAACCATCTAAGTCTATTAATTTTCCCGTTTTCGGATGGTTATGGATGGTTTTCAAGGAATCAGCGACTGGAATGTCTCTCTTTATATGCCATCCACGTTGACAATTGCTGTTCCTAATTTAGCAGTTTGGGGCACGATCAATAGGAGACCATATCACGTAGGTAAGTTAATAAATCCGAGACAATTTTTCCGACCAACAAAAAATGGTTCGTTCCAGAGAGAAAATTAAAATTTAGGCGAATTCTTCTTTATTTCTTCTTTTTTTTTTGCCTGAACTATATAAACTTCTACATCTTCCGGATTAACTCGCTACATTATAACTCGCATGTTCCGTATATTCTCCGAGACACTGTCCGGAGTTAATGATGCCCAAATCTATAAACTGCGAGGGGCATGGTCATAAACATTTTTCAGTAGAGACTACTGTGATTAATTAATATGATAGAATTCCAAGAGAATTTTTGAATTATAAAGAATTCATTCTCTGTTCTCTCACGATCTGGTGATTGCCAACCCAAAACCTACACCTATCATGGCTAACACCACCATGATCCAAAACACTCCGAAGATGCAGCTCAAAACTTTTTGTGATCGCGTGTATCTGCGGAAATATCGCACCAGAACATCGTCGTGTTTTTCATTCAACGTCCGATCCAGTGAAAATTCGTAGTAACCTCCATAATCAAAGAATCCAAATGACAACATGAAGTAGATTGGAACCGCAACAAGTCCCATCACCATCATGGTAAACCACTTCGACCACGGCATTGCATTCGCTTTGGATGGCGTTTGCCAGTATTGGCCACTTTTTTCATTGTGACCAATCATTGACAAATGGTGGTGCTGTTTGGTGACGGTGTCTTGATTGACAGAAGAGGCTGGTGAAGGTACACGGGTTTGTTGCACCGAATTGGGCACCAGAACTGATGCATCTTCCTTAAGCAATATTGATCCAGGATGAGGAACACGATTATCGTCGTAGCGGCCAGAGTTTCTACCTTGAATGGAAGAGATAGAGCTTCCATACACTGAACTGCCCTTGGTGCCTCGGTACGCCGAGTCGGCCATGCAAGGACTCAGTTGCGGACTCTTCAAACCCCGAATGTTGGCAGCCGTAGGTGGAACACCAGGTGGTTTGCTTTGACTCTTCACATTCTCTGCAAATGGCATATCGATGCTTCTTGACAGAATGGATATGCTGCGTGCGGAATTGGACCCAGAACGGAGTCCACCATACGATTGCGACGGAGGTTGCGGGAAACCCAGCGATCTCCTTTCCTTTTCGTAAACGGACCACCTAGTATTGTTGGATTCTCTATCTTGGACAGTGTAGAGCATAACTGGGAGTTCTGACTGAGAGTCTATGCCCGCAGTAAGCCCGAGAACTTCAGAGGCCGATCCATGACGGTTTGCTGATTCTCTTGGAGAGGCTCTATTAGAGCCAAGAGTGACTGGTGACTCGCCAGTAGAACGAAGTCGCTCAGGACTTCCAAGCTTCTCAATGAGAAATGGACTGGCGTTTGGGCGACCAGGATCAAGTTTGGTGAGTAATTCTCCACTAGAAAGAGATAAACTGGTATGAGAAGAGTCTGGAAATGAATCGTCTGCTGCTTTTTCATGGCCCGTGGAGCCCTGCCCTGTGGCTATCGCTCCAGCATGCTCACGAGACGTTTGAGTTATGAAATCTCGAGAATTGCGAGAGCTCAGACCGAGAAAATCTAGAGAATGGCCAGATCTATGTCTGAGAAGATCACGAGAATGTCTGGAGCTCAGACTGAGAAAGTCCCGAGAGTCCCGAGTAGACATGGACCCTCGAGAAAATCGAGAGGCGTGTGAACCTCTGGATCGGTTCGAAGAGTTGCCAGACCCCCGAGCAGTAGATGATCCACGAGTTCCTCCACTTTGAGTGGTAGAACTGAGCGAATCTCGGTTAACCTTGGACCGCTCAGCACTGTCTAATAGAATCTCCGTACAATTGGTGGTGTCGAGTGGATATTCGGAAGAGTCCATGATATCTAGCGGTGTATCTACGCTTCCAAGCGGCGTCTCCTCAATGTCCACCACATTTTCTTCCTTTGTCAGACTCGAACGCAATGGTGTGACATTTGGTTCGGGATATGTAGGAGAGCTTGGAGTTCGAACGGAGAAGTTTTGATCGTTTGGAGTTTTCGGAAGAAGTACCGTGGCGACAACTCCGGATTCCTTCTTCTCAGAAACTTTAGATGCTGGTGAATCAGTAGAAGCCTTTGGGTCTGCTGGCGGCGATAGCCTTGTAGAAGCAATCAACTGTGAGAGTGCTTGCGAGGTAGTCGGTAGAGGAGGAGGAATGGGCTGCTGACGACTGGCACGGCGCTGGCCCAAGCCAATAGAACGTCCTCTGACTTCTTTTTCTTCAGCATTTGCCTGTGGTTTTAGAGGGTTGACTTTTTGGTTTTGCAGAAGTGGAGCTTCTGTGAATCTCGTAGCTTTCGTCGCCGCCTCATCGCCATCACCGTCCGAATCACTCAGAAAAGCCTCCTCAAATCGGAAAAAAAGCGTATCTTCATACTCTCGTATTATAGCATAGATGTTTTCCGCTGATCTTATTTCTTCCTCGGTGTATATGCTGTTCTGGGATGAGTCGGAGTCGGCGAACTCATTTACCCTGACAAGATGAACCACACCCTGGCCGTGGCCGGAATTGGAAGTAGCAAACGATGTCTTCAGGCTATTCGCCTGGTGGTTGTGTCCGAGAACAGCAGCTGTAGCTACATGGGCAGTGCCTGTTCGTAGAGAACGGTCTGGACTGGTTGATGATCCTCTGAAAAAGCCATGAATAGAGTTTCTCCAGGTGCTGGAGGTGAGATTGAAAGTCGTGTTATCTGCCACAGATGTGTCCTTCTCGTCATCTGCCAGCATGGTGGACACTTCAAAGCTTGTGATGATGGTCGATGTAGTCTTTAATGCAACTTGTAGTCAATTTTGAAGCTTGAGTTGTAGCTACTTATATCTGGAGCCTATCAGCGAAAGATTAGCCGGAAATAAAGAAATTGGACAACCAGGCAAGTCTAATGGTCAGGAAACACGGTGAACGCTGTGAAAGAATATTCTGACAGAATCAGTAACAAAAAGTATTGTAAGATGAAGAACCTCTAGGAAAAGAAGGTATTATGAAGCAAGCGAGCAACGATGTAAACGTTAGCGGAATGTAAGCTCAGGGATCCTCCAGGGAGTCTAGGCAGTCAGCACAAACGTCTAAGATGTGGCCATGATTTGGAAGTACTCCAGATGATCTATTTTCCCAGGGCGGATTCCAGTGTTGACAGCTGATCCGCATTAGGAAACATTACATGCATGTTGCATAGGAAGAAGCGAAGAGATATGCGGAGCAGATGGAAACGGAAATGTAAATAACAATCATACTGTGCTGGTGTACCTGAGACATTTCCCATTAGCGAATGTCCGTTATGGAAAGTCGAGTTAATTTGCTGTTTTCCCCTTAAATTAGTGTCTATCTGCTAGGGAAGTTGTAAATGGACAATTTGAGATTTTCTTCGCGTGCAGTCGTCGGAGCCAGGTCTGGCAACCAATCCTCCACATTGGGCCTGGTCGCGGATAATTCTAAAAACTCATCTTCCCAATCCGATAGATTGGATGCATTGTTTGATGATGAAATGTGCATTGAATACGGCAGAAAAAAGTCGATAAACATTACTTGTTTGAGAAAACTGATCTGGGTAATGTTCTCGACATCTTGCTTTTAAGGGGTGGCAAGAATCAGCATTTGTTGACAATTTAGACCTTTTCTTCTGTGCATGTAATTTCATTTCAGAACCACGCGTTCTAAACGCACTAGGCTGGTGATTTTCTCATGATGAGTGTACTGAGGAAATACAATTACTACTTTGGAATCGTAATAAAAGAAGAACATGAGTTGAGTTTCTTGTTAGGCGGATGGTATTGAGGATCATTAAATGACGATTTTCTACTTATAAATGTGGCCAAAATGTTATCCGACAGTCCATACCGAAAGTGACTTTGATAATAACTCTATGGCCTCAATCCTTTGAAGGGTCTTCTCCGTCAGTTCATGAAACTATCCAAAAACATTAATTAAAAGAACGATATCATATTTAGTACAAGAGAGGTTTTATCTAGTACATCCGAAGTCTCTCCCTCTTGAACAAGGAAGTCGCACATGGATCGGTGGAGGTGGACACACCAGCAACAGTGGTAGCAGTAGCAGTAGAACCAACAACAGCGGTGGTTGCTGTGGTAGTGGACGATGAGCCAGAACCTCCTCCTAATAAGCTTCCTAACAATCCAGTCACACCAGATAACAAACTGCCTCCCCCAAGAAGTCCGGTAACTAAGCCACCCAACCCAGAGCCACTGGAACTGGTGCTTGAGGATGAAGAGCCGGATGTGCTTGGGATGGTCAGGTTGCCCAGCGACACCGTAGACGAACACTTGCCGTCAAATGCATCAACGGCAGTGGCCGCGATTTCCTTGATAGTGTCGAAGCTCAAGAACTCTTTAACCAACTGGGATAACAATCCAGATGATTGGGTTGCACTGAGAAGAGCAGAAAGGTTGATCAATCCTTCTGAGTTGAGCTGCTTGACGACCTGAGCACCGAACGAAAGGTAAGCAGGATCAGTGAGAATGGTCTCCACCACCTGGGTGGCTAAACCAGAGGAAGCTAAACTCTCCAATAAGTTGACAATGATATCGTCCACATCTCTCTTCTCCCCAGCCTGCTCAAGGAGATCTGGTGGCATCAAGCCATCTCTGCGAAGCATCTCAATACCTTCCTCGAGGGTGTATGCTCTCTTTTCTGTACCGTCCTTCTTGAAGAGTCCAGTAAGAAGACTGAGTGCCAGCGACTTGATTGTGTTGAAGATGGACACATACAACTGACAGTTGAAAAGAAGGTCGTTAACAACAGACACAACCAAACCAGACTCCACAGATAGTTGCAACAAGCTCTGAAGAGAGATGAGTCCTGACTTGATGACATATTCGAGACCAGTGATGGTCAAATTCTTCAATGTTTCGTTAGAAACAAAAAATTTCAAAACAACAGGAGTCAATTCGGTGTTTTTGATAGCAGTCAACACATCAGTAACCACTTGGTATTCTCTCTCAGCCAATTCGGCTGCGAGATCAGCTCTCTTGACCTTTAAGGCTTGCAATTCTTCGTATGCCGCCAATGCACGCTCCAAGTCGTCTCGCTTCATAATCTGAGTAGAATCTTGGGCTTTTATAGGAGCAGGAGCAGACTGAACCACGGCAGAGGTGGCCAATACAGCCAACAAGGTGGAGTGAGATAACTTCATGGTTAAACGAATGGATGGGTATAGATGAGTGCAGAAGGGTGAAAGATTCCAAGAAAAGAAGGAAATTGGTGGCTCAGGGCCGTGACTTTATTTATATACGTTAAACAGTAATCTGAGCGCCCCATTTATTCGTCAATTGATACATTGGAATTGCTGAAATGAGTTAAAGCTAGGGTGCAAAAACTTCCCAATAGGGCAACTCACTGCAAGAGCCTGGCTATATGCAGAATGGTTCCATGCCGCACCTGCTTTGGGCATAAAATTTTGCCCTTTTTCGGCAGGCGCAAGAGATTATAACCTTTACATTTCCTGATTTGGCAAATGACCATTTCCTCAACTTCCCCATATCCAACTAGTAGGTATCTACCATTGGCTGTTTCTGTATGTCTTTTAATGTTGTTATCACTAGCAAAGTAACAGCCCCAGCGAATTCATCATACCTGTGTTATGGCCGCTTTGATTTCAGGAAATGCGGTCTACATATTACGATCTTCTCTAAGCCTCGGACCAACTTCTATACCCACTCTGGGTAAGTTATCTCCTCCATCCGGTGTCACTGTTTCAGAGCGTAGAAGTGCTATTATTCGATGGAATTGGCCAGTTCGGGTAATCCCCAAATAATAGTTAAGCCATGCATAATTAGACATAGAGACTACACTCAAACGTCAGAATGTCCTGGCATATTCTTTTCCATTGTTGTGGAACGGAAATTATCTGATCCGACCCGTTTCATGTGTTGGACATCATGATGATTACTTGAAGTACCTGTATCTCCATTCGCAAACTGTGAACTTGGAACCAGACCCTGCTAACCCGACAGGAGTTGAATCCTCATATTATTTCTACCGCTTGCCAAAGAAACTCATCAATGATGCCTGCTTTTTCTTTCCGTCCCCCTTCTTTTCAGTATTTGGCCTGGCAATTGGTGCACGTACGGGAGCTTTCTTTTCTTTAGGTTCTTTTGGCTCTTTTTCTTTAGATCGATACGTGGTGATGTAACCGTCCTCATCAACAGTAGTCACTGGAGGAGGAGTAGGTGACCGTGGTGTCTGTGATGCTGAGTTGACCATCTTGCGGAAAATAGAATCTTCGGGTACTTGAGCTGCCTGTGCAGCTTCTGAAGGCTGCGGAGCCTCTTCCTCAGTATTTTGCACCACAATTGGCTCCTCTTCAGCGTCGTCTTTCGTGTCGTCGCTGAAATCACTCAAATCGTCTAAGAAGAGGTTGCTGAGGTTCGTAGAAACAGTAGGGTTCGTGGGTTGTGGGACAGATTCGGAAACAGAATCCACATCCATGTCATCATCAACCATACTGGAAATAACAACACGTTCTTTGGGCTGCGACTGCTCCACTTTCCGAGATTTATATTGGTAAGCTGGTTTTGAAGCAGATTTGGAAGATTCTTCCTGTAATGATGCTTCTCTCTTGGCTGGAACTGATGACTTTGATTCGCCTTTTCTTGACACGTAATTGGAGATGAGACTTGGAGTTTTGGCCTTTTCCTTTCTGGACGTATACTCTAACTTGGGTTTGGGCTTTGACTCTACGGGACCAGTCGTGCTAGCCATGGCCATGGTCTTTTGAGGCACCTTGTTCTCCTCCTTCAGTTGTGACTTTTTTTGCAGCGATTTTTTGTCAACCTGCTCGACATGAGCGAGATCCGTTCCCTTCGTAAGTCCCAAGGCGTAATACCGGTCCAAATCCCCCAAATCAACCGGGTGTCTCAGATCCTCCATGGCTATGTCACTAGTCAGAGGGTGATTCTTGACCAATGTCAAGCAATACACATGGACAGTGCGGATGTCATCAAATTGGTCCCTCTGTAAGGCAAAATCGTCCTCATTCTGAAACATCTGAACAATTGTGGTGCCCAGACGCGTTCCCGTGACGATGAACGACGCGGTCACCGTCGACTTATTCAGATTGTAGTAGTCGTAAAGCATCTGTTTGGACTTGGACACATGCATGTTCAAATCTCGAGCAGCGGTTCTATATGTGACAACATGGGTCTGCAACGTGGAGTTTAAGTACTTGACTTCATTTTCAGAGATATCCATCGTCATTAGAAAGAGAGTAGTTGAGTGTGTGTAGGACTATGAGAAGTAGAGGTTTGAGATGAAGGAAGAATGAGTGATGAGGGTGATCTATTAATTCGAATATGCAAATAATTAGAGAAGTAGGAATATATTATATTGCTTCTGATCTAAGCTTGGGCATTGGAAATTTCTGTCGTTGTTTTTCCTTTTTGTATCTTAAGTGTTTTCAATCGGTAGGTATTTTTAGGTGCGTTTCTCTTTAGTAGATTTTACGTGCGGTAATCCAACTGCCCTTGAAAGGTCGTTTAAAATATTAGGAAAGTGCGTTACAACATTCTAGCAATGGTAAGTTATTTATTGAAAATGTGATAAAATGGTACTTGATCTGAATCATATTCTTCGTGTGAAGAATTGAATCAGTATTAATGGAGTAACTTTAAAGCTCTCGCATAGCACTTTATGTATTCAGTTGATTTAGATGATATAGCACTACTTCCTAAACAGAGTGTTACAAAGGCACGTCGAATTAGACAATAAAGCTCAACTATGGTTGGTATTTAGTCAGTTCCAGAGTGACTCTTCTCAATAACCCTATCATGATAAATTTATCTCTGCAGAGCTTTCACCTTCATAATTTCCAGGCTATGAAATTTATAAGTATTTCAGATTACCCAGTACATGAATGTTTCAGATTATTCAATTCATCAAGAATTCAAAGTACTCGATCCACAAAAAATCCAGAGTACTCGATCACTCAGTACAATTTTCTTCCATTTTTTGCTTTCTACATTCTACATTTTCCATTCTACATTTTCCATTCTTTAATATCCAGATAAATTCAATATTCACTAAAAACAATTCTATAAAATCCTAAAGCTCGTCCTTGACATTAGCGACCTTGGCAAGGTACTCTTGTCTTTGCTTCTCTCTGGCTTCATCTGAGCCTCCCAATTCGTTGTTGATCATTTCCTCAGTAACACCTCCAGATATGAGAGTTTTCCAGGTTCTCATTCTTTCAAATCCGTTACGAGCAAACTGGTAATCAGCAAATGCTTGCTGGATTCTCTCTCTGGAAGTAGCCACGAATGGACCATGCTGAACAACCTTCTGGTTCAAGATTTCTCCACCAATCAACACAAACTCAAGGTCTTCCTTCTCGCTCTCTGGGTATTCTCCCACAATTGTGTCTCCATCTGGGTTGAAGAACACATTCTCAAACTTGTTCACCTTGGAGTCCTTCTGGAGGATCAAGTTTTTGCCCTGCAAAACGTACAAGAAGAAGTTGAAGCCCTTTGGCACTTCCTGGGAAAAGTGTGATCCTGGCTTCATGGTGTAGTGGTAGTATTGCACTGGAGTGTAAGCCAACTCCTTCAACAGCTCCACGCCGTAACTCTTACCAGAAATCACCTTAACCTTGACCTTACCGTCCGGGGTTTCAGCCACGGGAATTTCCCATGTCTTCAAGTCTCTGTATCTTGGCTCAACCTCTTTTAATTTCTCTGGCAAGTCCACCCACAATTGCAAACCAATGTTGGGGGAGCCATCTGGGTGGATCACTGGCATTTCCGAGTGCACAGTACCTCTTCCAGCAGTCATAAATTGCAAATCACCTTCTCTTAACACACCTTTGGAGCCTGTGAAGTCCTCATGGGCAAATGCTCCCTTGGTCAAGAGGGTAATGGTTTCCTGGCCCAAATGTGGGTGTTCTGGGAAGCCTCCCACACCATTGGAGGAGAAATGGTCGAAAAGCAAGAATGGAGTGAAGTTTCTCATCTTCATGTTACCAATGCTTCTTCTGACCGTGGCTCCAACACCTTCGGCCTGTTCGATACCAGGAATAATAGTCTTAATAGTTCTGAGAGTAGCCATTGCTGTGATAGTTGTAAAAAAAAGTGAAATCCAGAAGACAACGAGAACACTTCTCATGTATTTATACCCCGATGCTGACAAAAGAAGGGTCACTTATGGGATGTTGATGAGATTAAATATTACTCTACGGAGTTTAGTAAATTTGACTAACTTGTATAAAGCTGTCTACGATGCATTCCGCAATCTTCACCTTAACTATTGGTGTACGGGTGTTTTCTCCTCATGTCAAGGGTGCGCCTGTCCATTAATGGCCATTTTGTTTGTCATCTCAGTTACTAAATTTTACTTTTTGGCTTGGTGTACGGATGTGCTCAAGTCATTCTTTCATTTTCCTTGGATCTTGACAAGTTTTGAGTAAAAAAAAGACTGATTTGATTATAATTATTAGTCGAGGTTTTAATCTTCTAGATTTTTCTAGCACGCTTAATTGTGTGAGATTGCATATTTTCGTACCGTTAGAATTTGTTAATTTTTGGTCATTCTATGACACAGGAATGCGTATTACCAAAAATTTCGGAAATAGTCATTAACACTTAAAATTGCAATTGAGTAAGATTGGACTGATTTTCAAATTCTAAAATGAGTCGAATCGTTGCATAATTACAAACTTCATATTCATATTGGTAACGAAAAAAGTAGATTTCTAAATTTCTGAATTGAATTCTGGAACATTGACAATAACGGGGAGAACTTATGATGGGCTCAAAACGGACACTAAATAGCATGAGAATGTGGGTTATATGTGGGTTATATGTGTGAACTCTTATTATTGAATAAAGCAAATGACACATATCGAGCGATCCAGACCTTAAAGTTCTCTTTAAGACCTCCCAACTGTGCTTCAGACCTTTCAGATACTCAGCATGAGTAGAGTTTCTAACCTCTTGATATCTCAATTCACACTACCATGCGTAGGAACATCAATGCATCAGTTACGACGGCCCACACCCACTACTTCTGTCAGTGGAACTAATGAAAATTCAAGGCAACTTACATTCAATTCTTCTCTCTTTATATTTGGTAAGTAAAACTAGTTAATCCTCTGTTCAATCTTTGAGCTTCAGTGAAACCCATTACCTTCTCCGTGCAAAAGTATAAACAGTAGGAAACACTATCTTAACAGGAGTAGTTATATCTACAGCAAGAGCTTTTGCCAATTCATCAATAAACCTGTCAACAGTATCCTCTTCGTCTCCATGCTCTTTTTTCCAGTTGTGATAGCCACTCCAACTCGTCACATAGTCTCGATAAACGCCCAAGGTGACATTACGCTCAATGTAAAGGGTTGTAAAATCCTTATCATTCTTTTCTGGGTCATAGTGATGTCTGATGATGTCGGTGAACAATTCTTCCGGAGGACTGACACCAGCCATGGCAGTTCTGAAGAATTCATGGCCTGGCTGCTCGTAGTATGGTCCAAAGAACCTCTCTGACTTGTCCCCATACTTCTCAATCGACGATCCATATGCGTAATCAGTGTAAATTTCATTGGCCTTAGAGTTGCCCACAAAGACTGGGTCCAAGTAAAACCAATAAGCTAAGGTTCCACCTTTTTTCAAAATCCTGGCACATTCCTTAAAAAAGACAGGATGGTCCATCCAGTGACAACATTCTGCACCCGTGATCATATCCACAGATTCAGGCTCGATGAATGCTGGCGACTTCTCAGCTGGAGCGACTTCAAAGCGAATTTTGCACCCATTAGTGCGAGGGTCCAGGTTACATTGCTTAACCATGGTTTCAGATATATCGGTGCCAATGACGCTATCAAAGAAATTTGTAAGCTTGAAAGCAACAAAACCAGATCCCGATCCTACATCCAATGCAACTTTGGTGTCGTTGGGTTGAGCACGGTGATACTTGATCAAAGTCTCATAGAATTGGTCAGGGTAAGATGGTCTGGCGGTGTTGTAGTGGGCAGCATCAAAATCTTTTTCCGAATAGGTAGCCATTGTTAATGAAAAGTATTGTTTTTGGATATTAGAATTGTGTCCTTGGGGATTGGTTTATACATTTATATAGATGGGTTGGTTATCACTGGTGGCCGGTTCCGGGCCGGTACCGGCATGTAATACTCAACTAGTAGCGGGGTATCACTACCAACTTTGCAAACAATCAGTCATTTATGAAGGTTAGGCAGGTACAAAGATCAGTCATCTACAATGACACATGTCAAAGTCAGTACAAATCCGTTTAATGCTATGTGGACGTAATTAGGTGCATCGGACTTAGAGCAAATTATTAAAACATAAGCTTCCAATTGTAGACAAAGTAATCGAGTGAAAGTAAGTGTCTGTGGAGCAAGGTCAATTAGATATCCTTCTTACCCTCAGCAATCTCCGAGGACTCCGAGCTTGACTGGCTCATGGCCTCCTTCTTCAACTTTCTGTTGGCCAAGAACTGGCGGTACTTCTCCAAAGTGATCTGTTTTTGCTTCTCCTTGTACTCGTTGACAAATTCGTACTGAGTCTTTGTGAGCTTATCCCAGAAGGTGAAGAATGGCTGGGAGTAGTTGGACTTGAAACCCCAATTCTGGTGGTGAATGTCGTGGTACAATGCGTTGTTGGGGAAGATCACCTGGAAAGGGTCCCATGGTAATCTATAACCACAATGGTCATCCACGGTCTTCATAGTCGCAAATGTATACAAGAACATTGCTTCACGTGGACTCAAAGCGGTGATGATGCCTGCAAGACCCGTTCCTACAGTATCAAGTAAGAAACCTTCAACGGGGTCATTGTAGAGCGCACCATACGAATATGGCACGTACAAACGGTGATGTCTGGAGTGGAAGCGTCTGTACAAGGCTTTGTTGACGTGCATCGTCCTGTGGAGCCAGTATTGCCATGTATCGATGATACAGAGAGCGATTCCGATTCTCATGGCTGACCATCCGTAACTGTAGGCAAACCACAACACTGAATCGGGCACAAAAGAAGGAAGGTAATGGTGCTTGAGATACCACATCTGGTAGAGCTCGTGGCCCGTGACAGGCATAGGATCTAGACGGTAGAAGCCGTAACCAACTACTGACTGAATCACGTGTTGCAAAACAACATCTTTCAAGACTTCTGACAACGACGCCTTGTTACGAGCCTGTTCTTCCTCGCTTGGGTGGATCCTATACTTCTCCGCTAGCTCATACACATCGATAATGTGGAAAAAGGTGGAGTAGACCCAGTAGGCGATGACGGGAGCCATGAGAGCCAAAATCCCATCAGGAACTCCGGAGATTAGGTTCTTTCTGGGCAACACAAGCACATCAGGCAGCCTGGCGAGCGAGATGACCGCAGAGAAGTTCTGGGGAGGTACAAACAACATAGGGACCGGGGAAAATGTTTGGAGGAGATATTCAATAGTGGGAAGGGTATTCGGATGAATAGGGAGAGACGTGTGGCTAATAAAGCGTGGCTGGAGGATATGAGTGGCTTGTTAGCGCCGTAGCGGATGGCTGGTAGCGGGTGGCTGGGGTGGATTCACGTAGATGAATGTAATATCAACTGTGACAAATCTGGGGAATAACACTGATGGCTTAACAAAAACGTACCGGAAGTTGCGATATATAAGACAGTCAGTGCGGAAAAAAGAAATTGGGTGCGAGATCCAAGTCTGGAGTTCAACTTGTCAAAAGCTGTAGAGGAAACGATTGAAAAAAAGGAAGGATTATATTCTTTTTTTTATTTCACTGATGGAAATTGAGAATAAAAGTTATTAGTGACTGGCGTTTTTGGTGAATTTCTGCCTCTTTTATACAGTGGAGTGATCATGTTTTATGGTCCGCTAGTGCATAGAATGTCGTGGTGCGATCACGTTACTGGCAATCGTTTGAGACGGGAAGAACCACACGTGATGTATCACGTAAGAGTAAAGACGACGGGGAAAGGAATGGGGAGATAAGAAGGAAAAAATTGTCGGATAAATATAGGGGCATGTAGATTTGGCAACGCTTTAGAAGCCTGTTTCACACCCGTACATCTTGACAATTAGTGATTGAATATACACCCGTACACCAGAATAGCATTTACAAGTCAATTGTCAATGTAAATATGGGATCCTTTTTGCTAGTTCTTGAAATATCCATAAATACAGCCCTTAATCTCTGCGTAGATTTCCAAAGAAACTCTAGATTAACTACAGAAAATTCCTGGATAGCGCGTTCTTCATCCTTAAACAAATTATTGGAATCTTGGGAGGTACGGGTCTACCAACCACTTGTAAATCACCTATCTCCAGCATCAACTTCCTAGTCATGTCTAGAACAAAAACGTCAGGCGACGAAATCTGGAAGAATAACGTGGAGAAAATCGTATGTATATGCAAGAAAATCTATTTTCATGGCATTCGCTAACCGCCAGAACACAGAACTATTCACTCTAGCCTACGGGTCAGTAGTGGCACAGCTCTGTAGAGATTTCAACAACAACTACGTGGAAGTCAACCAGCAGCTTGACAAAATGGGCTATAATATCGGTATGAGACTCATCGAGGAGTTTTTGGCCCGAACAGGCGCGCAGAGATGCGGCACATTTAAGGAAACAGCCGATATGATCACTAAAGTTGGATTCAAGATGTTTTTGAACATTGTTCCTGCCGTGGAGAACTTCTCATCGGATGGAAAGAGCTTTTCGATTGTCTTAACAGAGAATCCATTGGCGGAATTTGTAGAGCTTCCCGTGACCCTGGACCCAAAGATCCAGAAGGAGTTGTGGTATTCCCAGTTGTACTGTGGAGTGTTGCGTGGAGCGCTCCAAATGGTTCAGTTGGACACAGATGTGTACTTCGTTCGGGATGCGTTGCGAGGCGACGAGAAGACCGAGATAAGGGTCAAGTTGAATCGGATCTTGAAGGATGAGGTACCTGCTGGCGAGGACTAGATGGATAGAAAATGGGGGAGGACTAACGAGTCGAATAGACAGACAATTAGGGACTAGAATGAAGCACAGGGAGTTGCCAAGGGCTTGCTTTAAGTTTCCAAGCCGCCAAATTTCTTTGAGACTCAGACAGTTTTGAGTCTTGACACAATGATGATCGAGATGGACTCAATGGTGAAAAAAATCTGTTGATATCCATAGCATATTACAACAGGATATTTAATGGTGCTTACAATCGTGAATATTCTTGTATAGGTACTCTAGTGGTGTTTTTGGAGGTATTCTAGTGGTGCTCTTGATGTTACATTTAGTGGTAGCTTTGTTGGTAAATTGTTGCTCCTAGTAGCACTCTTTATCGTTATTCTTCGGCTATAACACTGACGCGATTGTGCAAATATCGCCAATGGTAACGATACTCCTCAGTCATGCCACCTTAATCCCACGTCTCTGGACATTACCACTATCCATGGACAAAAATTTTAGATGTCGTATAGTCAACTACAGATCCTATACTTTTCTGAAATCATTCTTCTCCAATATCTAATCTGAGTACCCTTCTAATCTCAGTAACCCTTGATTGTAGTGCTTGAGAGAATACCTTCATAGTGATTGCAACCACATACTCCTTACATCTCTCATCTGTTAACCATGCATTGCCAACTGGCAGTTTTCTACTCAAAATGGACCAAGAACTTCACCGCTAACAACACCCAAAAACTCCATCAATTTTCTTACTTTCATTGTGGTTTCTAGTGTCCCACCATAAATCTCCAAATCTAGCAACTTACTATCTAGCACCATGCACCACCTGCACTGAACTCCATACCAATAATTGCCCCACATCCAAAAGCTCCAACTACCATTCATGATTGCCGAGAAATTAAAAAAGCCTTTCGGTGAGCCTGAGGCTGAAGAGAATCAACCGATTCCTTCTGACAGAAGCAGCTATCTCGATATCATCCGTCGCATATTCTTTCTATTCACTTATGACTTGGTTATATGGTTCTTTGATGCTGTGATCCATACATTTTTCCGGGAATTGATGCCTCGAGGCACGTTCAACATCCCCAAAAAGGGTGCCGTAATCTTTGTCATTGCTCCCCACCACAATCAGTTTGTGGATCCGGTGGTGGTGATGACCACTGTCCGTAAAATGGCCGGACGTCGAGTTTCCCTCTTGACCGCAGCCAAATCGTACCGAAAATGGTTCATTGGCATTCCAGCACGTATGTGTGGAGCAATTCTGGTGGAGAGAGCACAGGACTTGGTTAAACCAGTCGAAGGAACCATTACTGTGGAGAACTTCGGCGAAAACAACGATAACTTAGTGGTTTTGGGCAAAGAAACTCAATTCACCAGGGATTGCATGGAAAAAGGATTAGTTGGACTTCCTGAGTTTCTAGGTAATGCCCAGATTGCTGAAGTTGTCTCTAACACAAAATTGATCTTGAAGAAGCCATTTAAGGTCAATTTTGAAAATCCAACTGAGAAAGATGAGAAGATCATCAAACGTCTCACAGAGGGCACAAAATTCGTTGCGGCTCCTCACGTGGATAACCACCAGGTGTTTCAAAACGTTTTTGATCACTTGAATGCTGGTAGAGTATTAGGCATCTTTCCCGAAGGAGGGCTGCATGATCGTCCAACTTTGCTACCATTAAAGCCTGGTGTGGCCATCATGGCCCTAGGAGCTGTTGCCCAATCCAGGGATCCAAACCAGGTAGTCAACATCATACCTGTCGGGCTCAACTACTTCCATCCGAACAAGTTCCGGTCCAGGGTGGTGGTGGAGTTTGGCAAGCCCATCAAGGTGACCAAGGAAGATGGTGCAAAATACGAGAAGGACTCCAGGGCGGTAGTCAATAAGTTGCTTGATTTGATAACCTTGCGCTTGAAGGAGGTCACGGTAACTTGCGATGATTACGACACGCTCATGGCCATTCAGGCAGCAAGAAGATTATACACTGCTGCCCATCGGGAAACTATTCCATTGCCATTGGTTGTGGAAATGAACCGACGTTTGATCAAGGGTTACCAAAAATACTCTGACCGGCCCGACGTGAAGGAATTAAAAGATGCAGTGGGAGAGTATAACAAGAAGCTTATGCAATTGGGGATTCATGACCATCAGGTAGAGTCCTTGACTCAGTCCAATAGGTTGTTTGTGACATACATGTTCTTTGACCGTTTTTTCAAAGTGATTCTTTTTCTTGGTTTGGCAATGCCTGGAGTAATTATGTTTGGTCCGATTTTCTTGGTTGCAAAGAAAATCTCCAGAAAGAAAGCTCAAGAGGCTCTTGCTGCGTCAACCGTGAAGATTAAAGCTAAGGATGTGATCGGCACTTGGAAGATCTTAGTGGCTCTTGGCTTGGCTCCAGCACTCTACATCTTTTGGGCCGTGGTAGCAACGATTTTGCTCACCAAGGCTGGATGGACCGGACGCTTGCCCAAGACAGTAGTTTTTATTCTCTGCTACTTATGGTCTGTTCTCACCACATATGCCTCATTGCGTGTGGGAGAAATTGGTGTCGACTACTACAAGTCGTTGAAACCACTTTTCTACTCGCTTGTTTCCCAGCACATTGATCTGTTGCAGCTTGAAAATCTTCAAAAAACCAGAAAAGAATTGGCAGAGCAGGTCGCAATCGTTTGTGAGCGTTTTGGACCTCTGATGTTTGATGATTTTAATGAATTCTATCGAGACTTCAACCAGCTCAATGATAACGACATCGATTTTGCTTCTGTTCTCTCTTACAATGATTCTACAGATCTTCGCAGAAATGCCTCACTCAACTCATTGTCAATTCACAATTTATCTGATGTCGCCATCTTCTCCAATCCTCAAGATGATCAAGAGAGCATCGAAAGCGACGACAAACATCCAAAACCCTCAGAGGGAAACGAACCTCAGAGCAGAGGAGAAGATTATGCGGAGTCCGAGCTTCCTCAAGAAAAAGTACGTCTCCGCAGAGTGGTAAAGCGAATGGAAGAAACGTAGGTTGGAAGTATTGAGGGGGAGGGTACTATCAGGTTTATCAAGACTGAGCATTTCTTCTCCAGGTTCATACTATCGTTGCTCATTGTGTGCAGTGGGAACACAATCAGAAATGTTTGTTTACCAAGAAATAATCTATTGGAATTTCACACCCGAGTGCTTTTATGTGTGCTGGCACTTTCTTCTTTGCTGTTTGCAAATGTGTTGGAGGTTTACGTGGTGAAGTTGGCCACCACAATTTGCAGAAAGTCTGAAGGGGCGAATGATAATTCAGAACAATAATTTGGAATAATGGTCCCGAACAATACTTCCGAACAATAAGTGGAACAATAATACGGAACAACAAAAAAAAAGGAACAATCGCAATAGGCATATGGTAGGGCAAGGCGATGTCGGAATGAGAGGGAGCACGAGTTAAGGAAATGAAGCGAAGTAAAATGGAATAGTTTGAGGTAATGTAGCTGAGGATAATGAACAGCTGAGGCAGTATTGACTGCTTGAAAGTTGTCACAGAACGCTAGTGGAAGTTTTTGGGAGCAAGGAGCATCACATATGTACTCCCTGTTTATGCACAGCAGTATGATCGTATTGTGTTGTAGTCTTAATCAATTTTTCACTGGAAATTGTCATCATGATCAAAATGAAAAGAAAGGCGAAACCATAAAAAAAGCAAAATGTACTTATGTACTTAACCGAAGCCATACCAATTAAAATTGGATACCAATGCACCAGAATAAAGAGCGCAACCCCAGATGCATGAGAAAGTGATACTTGCGGAGAAATGCCGATCTAAAAAAATAAGAATCCAGACCACCAGGATATGATGAAGGCATTCCATAAAATGAGAAAATGCAGGCAAGTGTTGAATTATACAGCCTGGCCAGCCCACCACAAACGCCCATGACAATAGTAGGCGAGAACCTTAGGCGAAAAATATCACGAAAAATATCACGAAAAATACCACAAAAAATATCACAAAAAATGTCACGAAAAATAAGAAAGAAAATAATTCGAAGGACGGGGGAGAAAAGATTCATACACAACACGAAAATGGAAAATAATCGCCTGGTTCTCGACATCACCCTGTATACACCGACCTTAAAACGAACAGGTTCGTAAATAAAGCTTTGGTAGAGAAGATCTGCGTGGACAGACACTGTGAGGACGATCCACATCTCTGGAAGGTTGGCCGAGGAAAGCAGCCGTGAACTCCAAATGCTACTAATCGTGGACAAACTTGATACCGAAGTTGGTAAACTTGCGAAGTCAAGTCGCCATACCAGGTTGCAATACTATTGTCCAAATCACGAGCACCCACCCAATTCACGAACAGGTCTTTACCAAACAAAGTAATAGTTACTTACAATCCCTGAACTTTCTACCCCTATCCGTGATCCCATTTGACATGGCCACAGTCATTTTCGATACATTCAAAATGTCGATTTACTTTTCTTATCCAGAACTTCGCCATCATCTCCGCCACGAACTCGATTTCACCTATAATGCACTGGGCAGGCTGAGTCCCTACGCGCTCGACCAAAATAGAACTGGCTTTCCATGCATGCGTAATCACAATAGGTGCATGGGCAACTTCATGTATCTAAACCAATTGCGTATGCCGAGTAGCCATCTTAGGTAAAACGCATTGGAGCCCTGATCCATCATTTCCAAGTTTAAAAACCTTTTGAGCGCCAGTCAAGAGTTCGCCATCTTTGTAATAATTGTGGAGTACCATCAGGTCTGCTTTGAATGCTCAACGAGTCAGTTTCTGGTGTTTTTACTCTCATTATTGTGCTCTGATAAAGCTCGCCGTGACATTCACTTTTGAAACATCCACACCACTCTAACGCTCCATTATACGCCCTTTGAACATGAAGGTACTTACTATACTTGTTTTGGTGGCAGCTGCAACCGCTACACCTGTACCAGCCAACATCAAATTGAGAGCCTCTGCTCCTCTGCTTAGTAATCGGCCTGTGAACGAGCCTGGCCTGGTTTATGTTCACCTGAGATAGTTACAGTGAACATTTAAGGAATCAAGGAAGGACAAAACTTTGGGACGGGAAATGCATACAAAATAATGGACAGACTGCAATGAACGCATATGATTTCATTCAATCATCACAATAACAAAACTAATGTAAACAGACAGTTTTATGCTTGCAATGGTTTATCCGCCGCCCTCATTTCTACTGATGGGTATCATTCCACCAAGACAATTGTCTGAATTCTACAAAAAGGCAGATGTCAAGGACCGAAGTTTCTGATGCAATTAACAGCCCATTTAATTGCATCCTGATCCCCACATCCCTCATTTTGGCCGCCCAAATGTTAGTTACATGGTGTACGGGTTTCACCTCCAAATCTTTTCAAGAGACCAAAATTCTCTCAACTTTGCGACTGCCTGGTGTACGAATATTCGGCCAAGATCTCCAAAGGGTCCGCCTTATGTAACTGCAGGAACACTTTTCTTTTTGTACGAACTCCCTCACCAGATGCACGTGACTACCACCCTCACCTTATCGACCGCATGACGCAACGCCACCATGAATCATCTATTCCCTACTATATAACTTTTTTTCCTCCATATCTTATTTGTCCTGGTGTCAAATACTATATTAAACAATCGTCCTCAATACTACAGTACCTTGCTTCCGACTTCAGTCTTTGTGTTTATACCCGACTTTGTCTTGACGCTTTAATCTTTGCTATACCTCCTTTATCGATACCCGCCGCCCTTTGCCACCATGAAAGTCACCTTCAGATTATCCACAGAAACTTCATACACAGTGACAGTCCCTGATAATTCGACGGTGGAAGATTTGCGTAACTCTGCCAAGGTTGGATGTCCGCCCTCAGCGAAGTTACCAGTGGACTTCAAGCTTATCTATAATGGTGAGAAGCTTGTGCCATACTACAACACACTAGAGTCATTCCGGATCACGCCAGACGTGGAAAACATAACAGTGATCCTCATGAGCGATGGCTCCGATACGCCTATTGCGTCGCCAAAGCTTGCTCCTCAGACTCTGGTGTCCGTGCCCAAGAAGAAGGTTAAGAAGAATAGATGTCTGTTCAAGAGCTGCACTTCTGCACCACTTCGCATGGTGGGTGATTGTGGCCACTGTCATGGCAAGTTCTGTGCCAAGCACCGTCTCTTGGAAGATCATTTGTGCACCGGGTTGCAATTCTGCAAGGAGAGTGCCCATGAGCGCAATGCAATGAAGCTCCAGAGCGAGAGCACTATAGCTTCTCGTGTTTAGCATGCCTAGATGGTGGGCTCCCGAGCTCCCGGCTCTCTTTCTTTTACCGGTCTCTGGAGACTCCGTATATAGACGCCCCATTAATATCTTTTTCGTTTGCAATCATCCATTGTATCTATATTCTAGATCTGATTTTAGTTCAGCAACAAGTTTTCCAAAATATCATCGTACTTGCCATTGGTAGCATTATTGGCCCGTGTTAAGATGTCCTCTGCCTCTTTGTAGATGGACTCCTGCTCTTTGCTTTCAAGATCGTGGGTATTAGCCAACGAGATCATCGCCTCAGCAACATTGGCCCATGTATCTGGATCTTGTTCATCCTGAGCGTCTTTCAAGTACTTCAAAGCACTATTGAAGAGCTCCTGACTGATTTTCTGTGCCTGTTCCTTAGTGAGTCCGTTGATCTCCTTCTGACCCTTGGAGTAGTATGTCAAAGTGGTGAAAACACTCGATGGAGTCTCTGCTTCCATGAGATATGACTGACCTAGACGCTTGCACAACTCTCTTCTCAAATCAGCAGGAGGCTTGCTCTGCAAGTCCAAGTTCTTCAAAAATCTCACACTATGTTCTCTCCACCATTGATTGTACTTGTCCAGTTCTCTCACGGAGTGGAGTGGATGTGTAGGAGCCAAGTCCACTTGTTTATCTTCATCATCTTCGTCATCACTATCTTCACCCTCCATATGCACTTTGCCAAAGTTATCACTCATATCGAGGAAATCATCTAAGGCTTGCAAGAAGTCCAAGTTCTCCAAGTTGAAATGTTTATACTCTTGTCTCGTTTCGGCCATGGAAACAGCCTCCTCCCACTTGGAAAGACTGTGATCAAGTGATTTGGCCACTTCCGGGTGTTTTTTGCTAATTTTGCTGTCCAAGGTCAACTGACTGACTTCCACCAAGGGAATTCTATTCATCAAAATACGAGCCTCGCCAAAGAGCAACTCAATAGACTCCGGATATTGCTCACGGCCAGCTTGGATCCGTTCACTTGCAGCTGTAAAAAACTGGGCAACCTTATCCTCCTCTTCTGTATGGAAGAATGCTAATGATGAAAGTGCCTGAGCATAAATGGCATGGAACCGACCATTAAGATCGATGATCTCGTCGTCCGCATCTTTACCAGAAATTTCACCACTGTTGTGTTTTTTTCTCAAAAGACGGTCACATTCATGGATAATTCCGTTCAACATCAATTCTTTTTTTTCCTCGCTCAGCAAAAAGGTTCTCCATAAGGCCACAAGTTGGCCTACTGCATCGTTTGCGTCAACTTCTTCGTCCATTTCCACGGTAAGTTCATTTTTGTCCTCGGAAACTTCTGAGGGTGCGGGTTCTTCTGATTCTGTTTTTTGTTTCTTGACTTTGGCGGCTTTTCCAAGGCCAAGGTGTCTTTTTGGAGCCATACTTGGATGCGATTTCTGTTTTGGAGAATATTTGATAATATTCAGATGGGTCGATAGGTTATAGATGAAATCACGTGTGTTCTCATCGAAAAATGCACGTGATATACCATCACGTGAGTATGAGCTTCTTCATGGACCTTTGTCAATCTTTTCTTTGAATCAATCATTCACATTTCCAGAGTTGATCTACCTTGAGTTATCCTCTTTGTGCTTAGCATCTTCACATTTGTCTTTCGCTTGCCAATCCTCCTATCGCCATTGGCTATGTTTAATCTCCTGCACATCAATTATCATCACATCACGTGCCCTTTCCTAATCACTATATTGCAAAATTTAAAACCAACGATAACTCCAGTTTAGAGCTTCAATAATGAATTTGTTGGCTTCTTTGTCTTGTAAGGACGAGGTTCACCTTGTTGTGGGAGGAAACTGCAACATTGCAGCACTCCGAGTCACTTCAATTTTAGCTTGCGGAGCTCATCCTGTGCTTATCCAAGATACAGCTGTTGAAAATTTCCCAGTCAGTCTTCAGGAAAGCATTGACACGGGAAAAGTCAAGTGGATCTCGCAGAATTTTACTTCGGAACATCTTACAACCCTCGGAAGATCTGAGGTGGACAATATCGTGGATAAGGTATTTGTCACCTTGCAGAGAAAAGAAGAGCATGTCAAACGTGAAATATCGAAAGAATGCAGGCGTCTCCGAATCCCTGTCAACGTATCAGACTCTCCTGACTTGTGTACATTTACCCTTCTTTCCACGTACTCAAGTGGAGACTTCCAGATGGGTGTTACCACCTCTGGAAAAGGATGTAAATTGGCATCTAGGATCAAGAGAGAATTGGTAAGCACATTGCCCAACAACATCGACGAGATCTGTAACAGAGTCGGAGAACTCAGGCATGAGATTCAGCAGCACGATATGGAAGTCGGTGCACACGACGACGATGCCGTCACCACGCTGAAGCTCAACTCTCTCGTAGAGGAATTCAGCATGACTCAGGAGCAGAAAGCCTCTCAAAGAGCACGGTTCTTGTCGCAGATTGTTGAGTACTACCCATTGAAGAAGTTGGCAGAAATTTCTGTGGACGACCTTGCAGCTGAGTACAAGGAGAAAAAGATAGAGGACATCAAGGAAACCAACGGAGACAACGTATTCAAGCCCTCCAAAAAGGGTTCTATCTCGTTAGTGGGTTCAGGCCCCGGTTCGGTGGCCATGTTAACACTTGGAGCCCTTCAGGAGATCCATTCGGCTGATTTGATTTTGGCAGACAAACTCGTTCCTCAGCAGGTGTTGGATCTAATTCCCACCAAGAGAACAAAGCTTTTCATTGCCAGAAAGTTCCCAGGAAACGCAGAGCGGGCTCAGCAGGAGCTTCTCGAGCTCGGATTGGCCAGTTTGGAGAAGGGAGAGAAGGTTGTACGTCTCAAGCAGGGCGACCCATACATTTTCGGACGTGGTGGAGAAGAGTTTTTATTTTTCTCCAAGCATGGCTTCACTCCCTCTGTCTTGCCAGGAATCACTTCGGCATTGGCAGCTCCTGTCTACTCGAACATTCCTGCTACTCACAGAGACGTTGCAGACCAGGTGCTCATCTGTACTGGAACTGGACGTCGTGGTGCACTTCCGAACCTTCCAGAGTTTGTTGCTTCGCGGACTACTGTATTTTTGATGGCACTTCATCGCATTGTGGAGTTGATACCTCATTTAATCGAGGAAAAAAATTGGGCTCATGACTTGCCAGTGGCCATTGTTGAAAGAGCTTCGTGTCCCGATCAGAGAGTGATACGAACCACTTTGGCTAAGGCAGCTGCGGCGGTTGAAGCATTGGGTTCCAGACCCCCAGGTCTCTTCATTGCAGGATACGCATGTAGGGTATTGACAGGAGAGATGGAGGGAGATTGGGTTGTTGAGGAGGGCCACCAGGGCGATGAGATAGGAGGCATTTTGCAAAAACTTGCAAATGGAGCATAAATTATTTATAATGGCATAAGCTGTGAAACCTCGCAGTAACTTCATGAAAACATTGTAGATGAACATTGTAGATGAACGGATTACTCATGTCCTTTTCTTGGTACAAGATGAAAGTTGGCCTTGACTAGTCGAAGTATGTCATTCAGGGAAGGAAAACACTATTGCGGTGAACAAGCTGTCGCTTGAAAGATTCTAGCTACTCAAAATTCCCTAGAAATATCCGGAGTGCTTCCACTTGCCGTTGATTTGATTGGAAGACTTGAGACACCCATTAATTATGACGATGTGGAAGACAGCTAAGGAAACAGGAGAAAGAGATTTACACTTAAAACCCAGCAAGACCTCAAATGCTTTATGTAATTCACCTGACTTGTCGTGATGGTCAAATTCGTTCGTATCGACGATTACTAGTCGGTCTAGTACATCTATTGCATTAAGAGGCTTATTTTATACATTCTGGTAACATGTAAGGCTAGGTAGATCATCTGCGGACGAAAGATAATAAACGGCGGCAAATAATTATGGGATAAAAGGTTAATCATTCACAGTAGAGTATCCTTGAATAGAAGGTTAATCCTCAGAATTAATTTACCATCTTAGAGTAAAATCCTTGTATAGTTTGGAGGCTTAACGTGGGAGTAAACCAGATGGAGAAATTTTTTCTTCGCCCGTGAACCTCACATATACGAGGAAATTGAGCCATGGCAGTTACTGACCACAGGCCAATGATGAATGCTTTTCTAAAGTCCGACATATACAATGCACCAGCAGTGAAAAATCTCTGACCTGCCGTTCTGGACGTTACTTAGTTACCGTAGGTGATGCAAGATTATTCCGCTACATCGAGTCATGCAGAGTCCCGTGTGGGATACCACTTCGAACTTTAGGAGTGATGCAAGATTTTTCCGTTACATTCAGCAGCATACTGTGTGGGATGCCACTTTACTATTTCAGAGACATGTAAGATTATTTTGGTCTCATCAAGCAATGCAACGTGCCGTGTGTGGGACTCGTTTTACTTTTTGAGAATGATGCAAGATTATTTTCTTTACATCAAGCATTGGACTGTTTCTACAAACACGAACCAATTACGTGCAGACGAAGCGTAAAATATGCACAGTTAGTCTGAATTCAATGTATCACCAACTCCCAATTGCTTGTTGATACCAGGTGTAGAAACAGGGGACATGGAGAACAATGTGGATGCCCTCCCACACGGCTGACAAGTGGGCGCTTCGGCTCTTTTGAGATACGAAAAATTGCGTGTTTGCCCGCAAACTCAAAATCGCAAAATAATTCAGGTGTTTGAAAAATAATACCACAACGGCCATCGAGATGAATGTGACCCACAGGCATCCTACAGTTGCATACGGCAGATTTCTGATGTCAAAACTAAACTTTATTCATTCTGCATGCGCACACTAACACATCTGTAATGGCGCCTGCAATGGGCCTGCAACAGCATTTACTGAATCCTGCCCCTAGTAGGGCCTGCAATCGCACTGACAATCATGCTTCAACCGTCTCCATAATCAATTCTAGTGAGTCAATCACATCGCATAGACCATGTATTCCTGTTTAAACACTCGTTGGACATGCTTTGCGCTGCGTGCTATCGCTCGCACTGCTTTAAGCGGCCGTCAGCTATCGGGAAATACATCGGGCGTGTCGTCTCCATTAGCGTTCGTGTTCGATATTGATGGAGTCTTAGTTCGTGGCTCTAAGGCCATTCCACAAGCCCATGAGGCACTTACTTTGTTAGATCAAGCGAAGGTGCCTTTTATTCTTCTAACCAATGGTGGAGGAGTCAGCGAGAAGGCTCGTGTGGAATTTCTCTCAGAAAGACTCAATTTTAATTTGTCTCCGCTCCAAATCGTCCAGAGCCACACTCCAATGAGATATTGGGCACAGACAGGCAAATTTAAACGAGTGCTAGTTGTTGGAGGAAACAACGACAATGCTCGCCATGTGGCGCTCGACTACGGATTTCCTGATGTCGTGATGCCTATCGATATCGTCAGGAATGACCAGGCAATTTCGCCTCACAACCGATTCACGGAGCTGGAGTTGGAGTGTTACGCACGTGATGCCGACGTCTCCAAGCCAATAGATGCCATTTTGGTGTTTAATGATCCCAGAGATATGAATACGGACATGCAAGTTGTGAGTGACTTGTTGAACTCCGAGGGAGGATTGGTGGGCACCAAAAGAAAGGTTCCGGAGAAGGACTCTCACATCCCAGCCATTCCAATTGCCTTCAGCAACAACGACTTTCTTTGGGCCAATGATTATAACTTGCCCCGTTACGGCCAGGGAGCATTTCGTATGATCACTGAAACACTTTATCGAGAGGTCAATGGAAATGACAAAGCTCTTCAGCTGACTATTTTTGGCAAACCATTCAAGGTGCAGCATGACTACGCCCATTGGGTTCTTATTGAGTGGAACAAGATACTACACGGGCATAAAGCACATGATTTCATGCCTAAGTTGCACGAAGAGGTGATGGACTCGCCATTTCAGAAGATATATATGGTAGGAGACAATCCTGAGTCGGACATAAGAGGCGCAAACATGAATGGCTGGGAATCCTTGTTATTGAGGACTGGAGTTTACAAGGATTCCGACTGGGATAAAACGGTGCACAGACCTTCAGCAGGGGTCCACGATAATGTGTTGGATGCTGTCAAGTCTGTGTTAATTAGAGCATGATAGAATAGTGGATTATTTTTTCTCAATAGACAAGATTTAAATTTTACTCAAACCTTGAATAGTGCTAGTAATCATTGGGTTGTGTCATGAGTAGTGTTTGAATCTTGAGAGTAGATGTATCTTAATCTTAAAGGGTGGCTGTATCTCGAATAATGACAGAGTTCTGGAGCGTTGGGGAGGTATTTTTCGTTATCAATTAATTGAGTAATTTTATGTTCATCAAAAAAAACTTTCAAATGTGCATCAAACGAGAAAACTTTTCAGACCAACTTCGTTAAAATGTTCTTATCATTCAAATAGAGATAAATGACTCCTGCTTAAGTATCTCTTATATTCTGATGCCGAAATTGTTAGGACAATCTTATGATATATTGGCTTCTTTCTTGATTGTATCCAACTTTTATAAGGAGCTGTTAGACTTTGGAGTAACTTTATTGGCCATCTCCACTAGGAAGTTGTTCTTGATGATAAAAAGGTCAAGCAACTTGGGCTCATCATCAGATTCACGAGATCATAGAATTATCCAATGGTAAGCGTATCAAGGAAAAATTAATCCTCGGTACTTCGCTAATGATGGCTTTTCTTCAAGCGCCCTATGATTATATTCTAGATGAAATTCTTACCTTGATTAGAGCGTGAATTCTGAAGAATTCGTCCGTCATCAGAATATTAAATACCTATCAAATTTCCGGCTATGGTTACCGTGGCCTTATCAATCATAGTCTCAACACATTGTCTCGCAAATTTCAAAAATACCTTTGTGCCATTGTTCCGTGCCTCCGTATATCCAGGGATATCCCGCCACAAGGAGTTTTCAAAATCGATCCTCATTGGGCAACCAAATTGAAACACCAAATTTGTTGGTCCAAAATTGTTTAATATTCATGGGGCCAAATTTTACATGGGATGCATCAACAACTTTGTTGGTCAAATTTTGCAATTGGAAGCTGTCTAGTAACAATCTGCTAGAGGGTGCGTGCACGCTCTTTTCATTGTTTATTGTCTCTGTGCGTATTTCTATGCTTTCATGGCCCCATAAAATGGCTTAAATTCTGAAAGCGACAATCGTCGGATGAACAGATTGCCGAAGCCTATGAAGTGGCCGAAAAAGCCGAGATTGCCTAACCTCCTATGCAACCAGGTCAAAATCAACCGCATTATGATATGGAATTGACTTACTCGCCCTGTGAACACCCCAAATTAATATGATTTTGGAGAAATCACCTCACATTCTCTTTTCCTACAATAATATGTATCCATAGTTACTGCTTCATGTGCGTAGATCGGCTTCACTGCAGATATGAGTAGCTTGTCACAGCCGATGCGGATTTGCGGAGACATGCGACGCTCCTGTGCTTTCTTCCCCGACAATAACCCAATGAAATGAAAAACTTTGAGGATGACACATGCCAGCACGGCTTTGTGCCTTTGTTTCGTAAACTGAGATTTTAGAAAAGTGTCTCGCCCAACTCGATCTGCCGGTTTCATCTCGTCCTATTGTCCCAGGGCACAGCACTGTTTAGTGTGCCTGCAGCTGCCAATGCGTGCCCAGTTCTTTTCAGATTAACTGCCGATCGCGATTAACAACCCCTGACAATGAATTCTTATAATTTTATCGAATCACAACGATCTTGACAATCTACCATAGACTTCGGCTTAAGTTTCAGATTTTTCCGAGCATATTGAATTTAGTTTTGTTACTTTGCATGCTCACTCGGCTTCGCCCGATACATTTTTCACCAAAACGGCAATCCGACATATATCAGATTGTGTCGTATATGCCTTGTCTTCAAGTCACATGGGCGCACCTTTACATCTCATATGCCTCGGGAACTACTTCAAGCTGCGTTGCCCGCCAGTAATCGGATGGCCAGAGCATCACAGATTTGTTTCGAAGAACCTTCGGACTTATTGCACATTCACAGTGCGTCAACCAACATCATTGGCTCTCAAGAGCAGCTTCATCACAATAATAGCCGCGTTTGTGGTTACGTCAAGGGAATGACTTTTGTTGCTTCAAACTTAGTGCATGCAATAAGTGTGTTCAACTACGTGGTGTCATGTATCGAAGTCCTGTTTATACAGTGATGCCAAGTGCATTGCAAATCAGTCATGTGTTTATTTTCGATCGGGCAGATTGGCGATTCTAGGTTTTGGCAAAGTGTGAGGTGGAAGGAACCAAAGGATGTCTCGAAGAAGATATTTCATGTGTTGAAGGATGGGAAAATGTTGGCAGCCTTGAACTCCATTATTCTCATGGGACCATATTTCTCTTCATCTGCGCCAAACGGAAGTAGCATGCACCATTGACACATTATGCAAGCACATGCCTGGCTCTGCAGCACTCATTTACGATATTCAAGTGAGTAAAATTTGACGAGAAATATCTCCGGTAAGGCAGATTTCAAAGGAAAATAAGTAACACTTGAGCTTAGACGTAGATCCCGCGTATTTCGTGAAATAAACTTAGTAATTTATATTACATCGCGTCACAAGCAACTAGAAGAGCATACATTTTATAACCGTCGTTCTACTGAATTTCGAAACCCATTGGAAACGACTTTCCAGTCTGTATGAGAATCTCCAGTCTGCATGATTGCCCTCAGTCAAAGTATGACGTCTTTCAAATATGGATATTAGCGTAGCTATGCTAAGTAAATTGAACTACACTCTAATTTTATTTCCTACATCGGCCAAGTTGGGATCTGCCACCTACTAATGCAAGCAGTCAAGCGATCAAAATCTAAACCTTCGAATGGATCGGAGATGTGTAAGTGGTTTGAGGTCTCTACAATACGAGAAACACCCCATTTTCTAGGGATTAGCCGAGAATGAAGAGCGTATAATTCAGGACTCTAAGGATCCGAACCCACCCGCCTCGCTCGCTCGTAGGTGGGGTGGTCTGTGCCGGCCTAGCCGTCCGACTATCTACAATCTGCAAGTTCGATGCGTTCCTACAGACCTTGCATTACCATCGGCGCCTGCTTGCAAGCGCTACAGGGATTTCAAGCTGCATGGACTTTATGATGCATATTGAGGTACAGTAACTTTAAAGGCGTTCAGGGTTGCGCGTTCCTAAAATAGGCACCCTTTTTTTTAGCCTTCCATACAGCATTCTGGTGACGGGGTTGGCCAGCGTGCACAAGCCAATCACCAAGTAGGTAACCTTTCCACTTCGAGCCAATCATATTGGCGGCGACCTACTTTTGCCCCACTATAACCCTTCAAGAATGACCACCACCGCGTGCTAAATGCTCTTAACAATCTACATTGCAGGTGAAATAATTTGTAACCCCGGAAGTTTCGCTTCTCCCCTCTCCATTTAGTTTTATCCAGATAACCCTCCAAATTGGGGGTTCCTGGCATGGTTGGCCGAAGTATTCTTCCATCTAAGAGGTCGGCAGATTTCTGGAAAGCCTATAAGGGGAGAATCCATGCATGAAGGATATAATCACCCGGTTCCATCAATTGCGCTTCTCCAAAGACGCAATTCTTGGGCAAGTTTGTGACAATGGTGCAACCAATAAAGCATTAAACATTCCACCATCAGTCACCTGAAATGAACAAAGAAGTCTTATGGCGTGGCTGTATAGCGACTATTGTTCCTGAAAATATTGTACTGGAAGTTCTAACTAAAAACAGGTGAGTGATGTAAGGCGGGATTGTGCATCCCTAAATAACAATATCATCGCCTGACAGGCCGCTCTGGACCCCACAATAGCCTGTAGTGCATCAGTCTCCTCCTCACAATGAACAATCTAAGATTTGTACTGAATCTTAGATACGAAGCTTCATTTGACGAGAGCAATGCACTCGAAAGTTATTGACGTGGCACTGTTATCATTCTTACGAATAATGGCTTAGCAATGGTAAGGAACACGAGAAGTGTTGGAACATTTTGGGGTGGAAATAAAAGACTCCTCTAGAGTCGAGTTGTTGCATGAAACATTCCATTTCTTTTTCGGTTGTAGATTGGAAAGTGGCTAATGCTTTTCGCTAACTTTGAATAAAGTTTAGAATTTGCTGGGTAAGTCTATCCTATGTGGCGAAGCGAATGATTGTAGTCTCTACATGTTTGTATTGCTCCAACTGAGGAGGCCATCAATTGGCAACATGGTGATATCATTGGAAAAGAAACGCTACAACAACCAGCAGTTTAGAGACGATATTCTGAGAAAGCAGTTTCATCAAGATATGTAGGATATATTCCGTGATAGCCAAATCTCAATCATTAAAGACTCAACGTGGCAAATATCGCTAAAATTATTCCTGAGACACTAGTGAATAGTCTTAGAGAACTCAAGAAAATGAATACCATGAAACTTATAAGGATGATTGACTACTGTTTTACATAACTTGTCTCCCATAAATATATATTAATGCAAAGCGTCGGCCCTCCCGACGATTCCAGTAGAAATTAAATGCCATAAAGTATTGTCTCAGTTTCTGAGTGGAGGCAATGATTGGTAAGGACTGTTCAACACAGGGCGTGGTAAAGCCATCCGATGGCCCCATTGCGCCAATCCTGGCAAGGGCATGGATCCCATTTCTGGTTGTACATGGTACAGGTATTCAGTGCCCGGCACCGACGGAAGAGGAACCTGTGGAAGTGGGGGTTGAGCACCAGCCATAGAAGGATGATGCTGAGGAGCTCCAACCACTGGTGGTGCAGTATAAGGAATAGGAGGAATCTCCGTCACCTGTGCCTCACGCATACGCTTCTTGGACTCATCCAAAGCCTGTTTCTTGATGGATACACGGCGGCCATTCTTTCCTTTGCATACCTTATTGTTGAGCACTTCTTCGGCTGCCAACACAGCACCTTTACGCTTGACAAGCTTTGCATGGAAAAGTCCACACGCATTGCATAGTGTGCGCAAGCCATTGGGGCCCCTGCGCCATTCTGGGGTCTCAGTAGTTCCACAACGGTGACACTTGTTCATAGGTTTATTGATCACTTCCGGAACAGAGTATGGCTTCGCTTCCTGCGGCAGATGAACATAGTTTGCATTTGCAGGGGTGACAACTGGCAGGTAGTATGCTGGGTGATAGTATGAAGGTTGGTAGTAGCCAGGAGGTGGGGGCACATTGGCATGAGAGTAGTGATGATAGTGTTGTGGATTGGCAGGCTGGGGACCGGTCTGAAGATGGTATGGAACAGCAGCAGGTGGAGCAGCCACACGCTGGTCCAGTTGAGCAAGCGGCAGCTGTCTGGCAGCTGGTACTGGAGCTCTGAATATCAGCAGCAAAGGCAGAGCATCGAGACTGGACTTTGGCAGGTGCAGATTGTTTGTGAGTTCAGCGATGGAAGGTAATTTAACTTTTGATGCAGTGGACATGGTTGACTGCTGATCCAGAGAAGAAGGATTTGTGAAGATCAAGGAACCAAATGAAAAAAAAAAGACTTTCGACAACACTAAGAGATCCAAGGGGGAATTAGGACAAATATATAACATTTGGTTAGTAGCAGGCACTATGCACGTAGCCGACACCAGATGTTTCTGAACAATCCACAAAGCCAGGAACTTTTTTAGGGTTTGAAGTCCATGCGTCTGCATGGAACATATGCACAGCGTCAAGGCAGCGCCCTTCATGCTTGATGCATAGCATGCAGAAAATATTTTCCGGTGCGTCTCCAAACTGCTAATGTGAAATTGATTTACCCACAAATTCTGCTGCTGCCGCGCTAATCCCTCTTGCACACACATCCAGGTGCCTCCATGCCGCAACTGTGAATCCTCGCACTGACATGCGTGTGAATCTGAGACGCTTCTCAGGTTAACTCATTCCCCAAACCTCTTTGTCTTCAAGGCTCTCACATTTCTTTGGTCTTGAAGTGAATGAAATGGGGGAAGGGATCCCCAATTCCACTCTTGAACCTGTATGTGATCTCTGTCACTAACTTATTACTTTCCTTGAATGCACAAGTTCTGATTTCAGCCTTATCGTTGTCTTTCTGTCTACTGGTCATTTACGAGTCCTGTAGACCAAAAGTGATTTTCCGTGGAGTATCCCTTGTTGCTACCTCTTGTTTGGTGTGTCCATCCCCACTATACATTTCTGTGTCTTGACACCAGCGATGCACCGAACGGGCCTGCTGCTGGGCTGATGCGCACATTCCCTGCATGAGTATGCCCATCGGATTCTATGCACCAATAATCTCTCTGTGTGCATCCCAACAGTGCGTGAGTGCACTAGTGCTCATCTGTAACCTTGCTCTCGTCTATGAAATCCGGTGTATGGCCCAAAATGAAGATTGCCGACTGGATTTTCGAGAATGGAATCTTTTCTACGATGTACTGAAGTGTTTCCATTAAGAATTCTTCTCCGAGAATTCCACCATACGGCAAATGAATAAAGAGAATAAGCTTTAATTAGCATGAAACCAACAATACCTTCCTACACGGCAAATTACTTCGTGGCCTGCTAATCCGACTAAGTTCGGCTTTTAGGACTTAGTTACTCTTTTGGTTTTTTAGCTTGCCGCTTTTTATGCTGTAGTCGCCCCCATATTTGTGCCCCATGCTGCCATATCTGGCATGAACCGTCGCCCCTAGTCTGTATCCTCGGGCTAACATGCAAATCTTCATACTTAGCTATGGTTCTCCAACATTTTGTCCTCATTACATGGTCAAAGGGGAGATTACGAAATAGGAAAATGAAAATAAGGAAGGTGACCCTGTGTTGTAAGCCCGGTTAACCTTATGCAACTCATGGTCTTGTCCTGAGATATAAGAGACTTTGCATTGATCTATCTGCACTGCCAAAGAGATGGTGTGACGCCAGCGTAGCGGACCTATATCTCAGGAATCGTGTAGTTTGAGTGTAGGGCTACCCGGAAAAGATTTGGAGCAACGTATCAAATCGTGCAAAATATGTCAGTGAATGCACACATGTCTCAGATACTGAGTGTGAAGTTGCAGTCGACAAATCGCAAATGTGAAAGAATGGCTAGTGACAATAAATAGCAGGGGGTTTTGGGGGTCCACAAAAGACAGTTTGCCCCTGTTTTCCCATTTCGTACAAAATCTAGGTCAGCACAGTCGGAGGTGTTAAAAGATGCTTTTCAACCAAGAGAAACTTTAAGCGCTGTGTATGCACCTGACGGGCCCAGTTGCAGGGCGTTGCCGGCAGCGATTTCTCGCAAAATGCACAGAAGATTTTGGGCTTGGGCAACATTTTTATTGTGGTGGATCCATTGAAAATCCCTACACATAGGTGATAATTGTGCATGTGAGGTTCGTTCCATCCTAAAACGATGCTTAATATAACTAGGCGAGGCGATCCTGCAGCGCCCCTACTCTTCCCGCTTGTTTGTCAACTCTTATGGAGATCCTCTTGACGATTGCCTCCTCTGTGGCTACAAACGGGCGACAATGTGAGAGTGCAATTCTATGTCCTTGCAATTTCGTCAGATTTGCCCGTGTTTACTCGGCTACGCATGGTAGTCTGTTTGCTTCTCACTCAAAAGGACCCTGCTGTGCATGCATAATTCTCAATGTTTTCTGGAATCAGATCTATTGGGGGTGATAAATCCTGATAAACAACTAGTACCTGCAGTGAAATTGCCCGATCTTGTATCCATGTGAACACATCAGTTCATAATTCTGGTTGACAATTAGTCAACCCATGCACCATGTATGATCCACATCTATTCATGTGCAATCTCTCTGGGAATTTCTGGCCGAGGTTCTATTGGAAACATCTTCTCTAGATCACATCAGATAGTCAAAATTGAAGGGAAAAAATATCTGGATTGATTTGTTGAAAGAATGATTCCTAAAATCTGGAACATTGATAACATTCTAGAGTTATCATTGACTTGTTCATAAAATCATCCATTCTCTCCATCTTAACTACTAATCCTCCATTTTAGCCCTAGCTTCTTCAACCTTTGTAAACAGTCTGACTGTCGTGTCATGGGCCGTCTCAAGAAATCCATTGTGTGCTTCAAACCCGATAACTATACATCTCGATGGGTTCGATCCTTACATGCCGCACATCAGGTTAAACAAAAGTGCGAATTGGGTATTGTCGAGCGGACACTACTTTTAGCTTGTTAGTCTATGTGATGGCACTTAAATGGTTGCCATGGGGTGACACATGCTCGGCATGATGGCATGTTTCCAGAATTTCTCGTACTTTGCTATTGAGTGTAGTAGGATCAAGGGGTCACTATATCTTGCAATTGAGGTTATACTCTTAGAGTTTCATCGAGGGGAATAGATGATGCCGGGGTTCCGATCTTTTTATAGACAATGCGGTGTCCTTATGCAATCAAGAGTCTCGGGATTGACGCAGAGAATTGAGCCCCAATTAACCATCTGTTAAACTAGAGGCGGCATGTTGCTCCTAGTCATGTTCCTGTGTGATATCAGTCGGGGCTTCAAAACAATAGAAAAGAGATGCTCATTTATTTCCTTCATCTTGCCCAAAATAGGTTAGTAGTGGAACTAAGAACAAGGGACGAGGCATGGGTGAGTAAAAGCTAAGAGAATACCCACGGGGCTAATGACGGTAGACAAAGATCATAGAGATAAGAATCGATCTTAATCAATTTGTCAGAGTTCACCGTCAACATGATGCGGGCCCGGCAATACTCTCGGAATTTTGGAAATAAAGATTTGGGTCGGATATCAGGCAATGGCGTCGAAATGCATCTATTGACTAAGCACAATCTTTAATCGAACTCATGCATCGTGGAAGCATATCCATTAAGATACTTCCTGCATGTCCACCGGAACAGGGTGTCTGTGAAGAGAGGGTGCGGGAAGCGAGAGATGCATGAGACAAATGTACCTTTAAGAAAGCGCATGGTGTGCATATATTCCCAGATTAGTCGTGCCAAAATCTTTAACGGAGAAGATCTGATTTAACGCCGCTCAGGTGTACTCCATAAAAATTACTTGCTTTTCTCAAAAAAACGTCTCGTGACTAATCACGTGTGTCACGTGCACTTACACGTGATTTGATGCGCTCTTCGTCCAATAACAAACTACCTCTTTCCACTTACCGAACAACCTCCATCAATATGACCGAAGCTGCTCAGGCATACGAGTTTCCTGCTATTCGTACGTATCTTCAAACTTTCGGCTTAAGATTGCCTACTAACCTCAGCCTCTCAAAAGGAGTTGGACGACAATGACATTCCTTTTTTGAACAGAGACAAATGTGCTGCTCATTTGATCACATACTACAAGTGTCTCAATAAGGGCACGTCGTTCTGTTCTGCTTCCAAGGATCAATTTTATGAGTGCCAGTACATTGCGTTGAAGGAGAGACTCGGCAAGAAGTAACTTTTGCATAATATACGAAACTAGAGAAGTGATGTAGAGGGATTGCAAGTTTGCGAGAGAAGGATGAGCATGAAGGTTGAAGTATGTCGAAAGTTAGAATGGAGAGGTGGAAGTGAACGGTTGATGTTTGATAGACCAGAAGGGGAAAGGTGATTAGGATTGAAGACGATTTGATGTGACAAGTTCAGCGGAAGAAAAGAACCGTGAAAGGATGAGGATGGCAAGAGTATGGAGTAGAAATTTACTTTGTCATTTGATTGTTGTGTTTGAACTTACATGGCCTTTCTGAAATCACCAATGTAAGCAATTTCATCTGTGTCATGCGTCATGGTTAATGAAGTCAAAGAAGTTGTGATATCACAGAAACCATGCAGAAAATTCAATGGCCAATCTACTAAGCATTGGCCTCTTTTTTGTCTTGTTGTGACTGTGGTTTTAATGAATGCAATTGACCATCGGTGTATTTCGTGGGAAAAAAGCACTCCTGATGTAAATAGCCATCCATAAATGTACATTCAGATTGTCACAAGAGTGCATTTCCTCATTACTCCTACGTTTTCCTTGTCTTCTATCCTTATAAATTCAGCAAAATGATTTCTTCTTCTTGTCACTGTCGTTGTTTATTTTTTTTTCTCAACTTCTCCATACTTTGCTTTCCATCGCACCTAGTAACCACCAGTGCAACTTACACCTCCTAAACTATCATAAAACAACTTATCCAATACTGGTTCTAACCATTCATTCACTCAGTTTTGTTCTTATTTGCCTCTAAATCACTCCTTCAATCGTCTTGTCCAATTGCTTTTCCCAATTACATTTTCAAATCACTCTACTTTTCCTCTCTTCGCATTCTTACCTATACATTCACTCTACCTTGCTGAAATTCTACTCCGAAAAAGCCCAAACTCCGAAAAAATGACCCTTCGATTTAATTTAACCTTCCAAATAATCCTCCAACCCTCATTTCCTTTCATTTCCACTATCCCAAATCTAAGACTAAGTATAGTACTGCAGGTAGTTTGGAGGTAAACACCGTACATCCCATTGGCTAACCTCACCTCAAACGTTAAGATTTCTCTTCTCCAGACAAACTAGACAAAATGGCTGTGACAGAGTTCCCCCCTCTTCGTATGTTGACATATTTACACCACGGCTAACTTCTGCTGGTTCTCGAGATTTTTCACTG
>Ga0160505_100228_pt1 | contig 39233 bp, 33 predicted proteins | sample DIDeMG_FD_108225 | JGI IMG/M metagenome (GOLD analysis project Ga0160505, IMG submission 108225) | Enriched chicken feces microbial communities from UW Madison campus, WI, USA - DID2874_E49_Stillage MG | ecosystem: Host-associated > Birds > Digestive system > Large intestine > Fecal ... | reverse complement strand
TTGATCGTTTTCTTGAGAAACAGATTGAAGTATGCTTTGAACGGTAGAGAGGTCAAGGCTATCTTGATGCAAGAGCACGTCAAGGTTGACGGTAAGGTCAGAACTGACTCTACTTTCCCAGCTGGTTTCATGGATGTCATCACCTTGGAGGCCACAAACGAGAACTTCAGATTGGTGTACGACATCAAGGGTAGATTCACTGTCCACAGAATCACCGCTGAGGAGGGTGCCTACAAGTTGGGCAAGGTCAAGAAGATCGCCTTGGGTAAGAGAGGTATTCCATACGCTGTCACCCACGACGGTAGAACCATCAGATACCCAGACCCATTGGTCAGAGCTAACGACACTGTCAAGATCGACTTGGCTACCGGTAAGATTACCGACTTTATCAAGTTCGACACTGGCAGATTGGTCATGGTCACTGGTGGTAAGAACTTGGGTAGAGTTGGTGTCATTGTGCACAGAGAGAAGCACGAGGGTGGTTTCGACTTGGTCCACATCAAGGACGCTTTGGACAACACCTTCGTCACCAGACAGTCTAACGTTTTCGTTGTTGGTACTGAGGCTGGTAAGCCATGGGTTTCCTTGCCAAAGGGTAAGGGTATCAAGTTGTCTATTGCTGAGGAGCGTGACAGAAGAAGAGCCCAGGGTGGTTTGTAAGTGTAACACTAACAAATTAATACAAATTACATATAAAACTTGATTGTAGACACCATAGTAGTTGTGGCATATTGCAATATGCACACCTATCTTATCTAATAATTATACTGTACTTCTACACCTCTATTTATCTTCTAACTACACCATGTTTTTCAAGGTAGTTGTCCTTGTGGCATTGATAAACATCGTGTTATCATATGAAACGGAAGGAGTCATACGTAAATTGACATTTAACGACATAAATTTTCTTCACACTACTGATACTCATGGATGGTATTCTGGTCATTTAAACCAGCAAGTATATGGTGCCAATTGGGGAGATTTTGTTCTGTTTAGCACTCACATGAAATCCTTGGCCCACCTGAAAGGTCAAGACTTGCTCCTAGTGGATAGTGGCGACAGGCATGACGGAAACGGCTTATCGGACATAACTGAGCCCAATGGTGCTAGGTCAATTCCAATTTTCATCAGACAGCACTATGACGTGGTCACCTTAGGAAACCACGAGTTGTATTTGGCCGAGAACTCCGATCAGGAGGTGGACGTGGTGATCCCACATTATGGAGAAAACTATGTCTGCTCCAATGTAGAGTATACTAAGAATGGAAAGTGGCATCCTTTTGGCAGGAAGTACAGGTACTTCACGACAGAGAAACAGGGAAAACGGATCCTCTCGTTTGCATTTTTGTTTGACTTCAACAGGTACAATTCCAAGACTAAAGTCACCCCAATCGCCGAGGCAATTCATCAACCTTGGTTCAATGAGGTTTTGGAGCAGTATCCAGCAGAAAAGGTGGATATGGTGCTTGTGGTAGGCCATATTCCGGTTGACAGACGCTGGAGTGAACTTGGATTTCTCCATGCCAAATTGAGAGACCACTATCCAAGTGCCAAAATCCAATACTTTGGTGGCCACAGCCACATTCGAGACTTTGTGGTGTACGACGACATGTCCACCGGGCTTCAGAGTGGGAGATTCTGCGAGACAGTGGGATTCTTGAGTATCAATATGACCTCAGACGACCTAGACTTGAAGTCCCGGTATTCTCGTTCCTATATTGACTTCAACAAGCAGCTGTTTGTCTTCCACAGCGGTGTGGGAACGGAAAATTTCGATACATACAATGGAACGGCCACCAACAACATGATTGAAATCGCGAGAAGGGAATTGGATTTGGACAGACAAATTGGATATGTTCAAGACTCAAACTACTACGTTGACTACGTTCCACTTACACATCCTAAGAATCTCTTCCGTTTGCTCACCAAAAAAGTAATGCCCCTGCTTGAGCCAGACTATGATAATGTCACCGTGAGTGACCAGCGACTCATTATCATCAACACAGGTTCAGTTCGCTACGACATGTACAAGGGTCCATATACCATTGACACGCATTACATTATTTCCCCATTCAAGAATGACTGGATGAAGGTGACGTTACCTAAGCATATTGCCATCCAGATAACTCCCCTTCTCAATAGGAAGCAGTACATTATTTCTGAAGGAAGTGGAACTTTGGACAGCGATTATTTGAAACCTCCTCACCAAAGGTATATTGGTTCAATGAGAGACAAAAGTTTGGCGAAATCATTCGAAAGTTCAGCATTTGAGAGTTCAGGATTTGGAAGCTCACAGGTTGGAAGTGCCGGAATTGATCAGTATATCATGAAATATCCAGGAATTATCCAAGCCATTTTTGACTCCAAGAGACTCACCAAGGGATACGTCACAGTTGACGATTTTGGAAGTGATGGCGATGACACCCGCCACAGAGCGGTGGTCAACTATCCCGTTCCAAATGTCGTCCAGAGCATGGAACTCAAGACATCGTCCAAACATGCACCTGTTGATGTGGTTTTCTACACGTTCATTCTCCCTAACATCAAGAGTGCCGTGGAGGAGCTCGGATATAAGTTGCCAGAAGTGCAATTGTATTCCAAAAAGTACTTGGGGCTCCTCCTCAATGATTATGTTGCAAGTAACCAAGTCTAATTCAGATCATCTTACTAAGTTTTTTCTACTTCCTTGTCTTCTATAGTATGCCTTCATTAACTTATATGCGTACCACACTATCCTGTGGTTTGAATGTAATTCTATAATCGAACAGATTGACGGTCTGAGCATCGCTATTGGAGACAACTGACTCGTCCACGGCCAAATTGAGATTGAAGCCAAACCACGGACCCCAAATAGGTCTGGGCTTCACCGGCGTAGATGGTTGGACCAAATCGCTTGTTTCACCAAGTCGGGAACGCCCACTCTCATCAAAGCGGACTTTGCCGTTGACAATAACCGTGTAGAGGCCGGTGCCTGGCACAAGATGGCAGTCAAACGAGCTCATCTGGTGGCTGGTTAAAGGTGCAGCCAACCACTTTTTCTGGAACTCCAAGCGAGCGTCGTTGGTGGGAGGCTCTGGAATTAAAGGATTTCCGTCGACGATGACAGCAGCAGTCTGTTTCAACTGCTGTGCAAACAGCGTAGCGTAAGCTTCGACATTTGGATATTGAGGCTGGGCTTGTGGAGCCAGAGAGAAGTATTGGAGGTCCAAAGAAGCCAAGAGCTTTTTCAAAAATGGCTCGATCGGCTGTGCTAGAGAGGTTAGCTCCAATTGCGGAGAAAACACTGAAAACTTACGTACTGGGATCCTGGTTATTCATGGTGGAGAGAGATGAATTTTATTGTACTGCACTGATGAGGATGACTGAGTATAATGGTTAATCTTAGAGATTGTTGAAAATTGAGAGAAAGTCGAAGATTAATCGACAGAGAATAGAAGAAAACAAAGTTGAGGAATTTTTTGAAATAGCAAAATTGAGTGGTCCATTAAGTGTCACACTGAATGGAGGATTGAATAATTCAACGAAATGGTAGGGAAGAATATTTGAGAGTATGGTATGTATGAGAAATTGAGATTAATAGACATTCATTGACACCCACGAAATTGTATAGAAGACCAGAACATGCCAATATCACAGGAAGACAGATTCGGTCGAAATCACTGACGTGAAATTCATCCGAAAGAGAAACCGAAATGCAACCTATCATGACCATATGCATTGACCTCGTATTGCCGTTTTCAGTATATGATTGATAGCAATCGAACAAATGCACACTCATTTTGACACAGAAGAAAGTTCCACTGTGAAGGAGACTGTACACCTCTAGGCGATTTTCATTTTCTCTATGAGTTCTCTGTCTGAAGACTCTGGATCAATTCAACATTCGAGACCATCTCTCTGCAACAAACATATACAAATAGAGACCAGTTAATCGTGAAAAACCTGGGAAACTAGGCAACCTTGATCCAACCAAGTCAACCATTTCATCCACACTTCGCTTCCCTTACCACTTACACGTGCTCATGACATCAGCGAATCCACGACATACTCCAGACCCAGAGCAAGCAACGATAGTCCCGGGCACACAACACTCACCCATACATATAGAGAGGATCATCCGGGGTTGGAAAGGGACAACATACAAAAATGCCAGGAGACAAATCAGAAATGGCCAAGAACATCGCAACTTCTGTTGCCGGATCCATTGGAGGAAACAAGGTGGCCGATGCGCTCCATTTAGGTGGTGCAGGTCACATTGCTGGAGGAGTGGCTGGCAGTATCGCTGCGCAGGAAGGTGAGCAGAAGGTGGAGGATAAGGCTCGCCAATAGTGTATAGAAATAAAAATAACCACAAGAACCAGCACAGATCATGTAGAGAAGGTGGATTTACGCCAGAGATCAAGGTAGATCACAATAGACGGAGTGGGTATTTTTAGTCGCATGAGGTTATCGGAAATTACGAAGTAGACGAGGTGAGATGATGTGGAAGGTTCTTGGATGAAAAAAAAAAATACGGCTGGGCCCATGGATGATATTGCCCGACATTGTAGGAGTTGTAGGTGTGTACCCATCTGTTGGTAGACCTCATTCGCTCTAGTGTGAGAATCACAATTGGACTCCACTGACCAACTAAAAGACGTGATCTCTTTGCAACAGTACTCCAGTAAATTTCATCCCAACAAGTTATTCATCAATTTTATTTCATGATCTCATTTTGATCCCAACATTCCAATTGTTCCCACAATTGCTACATTTAACCTCAATTTAACCTCACATCACCCTCTTGATTCCATTGTCTCCTTCCTCGCTTATCCAGACATTCCCAATCCACACCCCAGCACACATTCCATCAATAAACATTACATCGTCTAAGCTCATCAACAACGCAAACGCCAGCCAGCAACAATCACCCTCGTACCTCCTCGTCCCATCATCATTCGCATCCTTGGAGACTTCGACCAGCACACTCCTGCAGCCAGACGCGCGTTGCGGACTGGCCGCCGCATAGGCCCCCATCAAATGTCAAGTTGGCTGGAGTTTTTGCCTATTTGGGCCGGAAGTTGGCTCAATGCGGCACTCTCCAGTACTCTATTATCCGATCCAAGCAACGTCTCGCTGTTCACCAGCATTTCTTCGATCCGGTCCCTTGATCTGTGTGATCCCATATATATCTGTGACTTTATCCCGATTCATTGATTGTTAGTTTATTTTTTCCCCTGACTTCTTTGTCTTTTGCAATCTTTGTCTCTCGTTACCAACTCCGTCTCGCTTTGGAGTCCATCTGACTTACATTGACCCTGTGGTTTTATTTTAGTCACCACCACCAACTTTTTCAACGCTTCCACTGTCAATTCCCTTCTTTAATTTTGCAGACGGAGACCTGTGAATAATTAATTCACCGCAACTTTCGTTTTCCAATCCAAGAACTGCTCGCTTTTTTGGTGTTTATCAATTTGTTGGTGTTAACAAACTTTCACCACATCGATCATTTTACTGTGCTTGCCCTCTGATTTTTATTAAAAATCTTCAGTTTCTTCCTGTTGAGTTGCAATTTGGTTTCAAGAGTCGTTGCTTTGTCGTTTAAAGCTTCTCCTGCCTTACCAATTTTATTGCTTTACCAGCACCCCAACCAAACTTCCGTCTTATCTGCCTCTTGCATAGCATAGCTGTTGCAACTTTCATTTCCATCGCTGCTTCCTCTGCCCCAGTCCAATACTATGAGTGTTGTCCTGTCGGCTATGTTCAGAGATCAAATTAATTCGTTTTCCAGAGGCGGTCTCCATTCCGGGTCCACTCCATTCAACGAGTTACTTGCTCAATTTAAAACAAGAATCACAACCACTCAGAATCTCGGTCCAGTGTCGCCTTCTCGCAGTCCGCCGGGCTTCTCTGACGCCCATTATGTCAAAAAACGCTCCTACAGCGATAGGGCCAACGAGTCGGATTCGCTACTAGATGCTCCGCCAAACAAGAGATCGAGGACTGCTCCTCCTTCTCCACCATCCACATTACGTGCTTCTACGAGTTTCCCTTCCGATGCTGCATCTTCAAGACTAAAGTTACAGCCTTCGTCCGACCATTACTCTAATGACCGTTCTGGTCGCATTACGTTGCCTAGTCTCAGCGATGCATTGAATGGAATCCAGACCCAGTCCACCAGACCTCCCCAGAAGTCCATTGTGCCTACTGTGTCGCTTGACTACTTTGACACATACAAACCTAATGACGAGCAATGGCGCTACGGGTTGTTGGACTCCATCAAGAGCTCCAAGCCACTGTTCAACTTGTCCAACTATAGCTACTTGGGAAAGCATGCCTCTACCAGACAGGCCAAATCCCCCAACAGTAATGAGAAGTTGCCGCCTATTCACCATCTTGGATCGGACGAAAGACCCAACTTCGACGCTCGTGTCAGTTCGAAAGCATTGCCTGCTCTTGCTGAACGGAAGATTAACTTCCCATACGAGTCCAACTATACTTATCTCAACAAAACCTACTTGACGGATGTCGAGAGATATCCCGAGTACTTGGAGTTGGCACAGTCGCTCATTCAGCTTTCCAGGCCACAGCAATACGTTGCTCCACAGCCATACTATCCAATGTACAAGCCAGAGTACGTGGAGAAGCGTCAGCAGTACGAGCGCAGCCAACAAGAAACACAGAGCCACCAGCACGATCACCATCACCGTGCACAGCACCACAATAGCTACCAACACACAGAACGTCATCATCACCAAGAGCCAAAGGAGCTCAGTGGCCACGAACATGTTCACGCCCACATTCATGACCGTCGCCACCAGCAGGTCAAGCAGACACAAGACAAGTACATTGCATCCCAGTGGGCTCCATCTAAGGAGCCTTATTTCGGTTACATTGGTGGATCTTCACCTTCTCGTGTACCCCAACTCTCTCCCAGGGCATACGTGACACCAGACTCTAGTTTCGAGTACAAGCCTTCGTCGCCTTCCAAGAAGGACAAGAAGGAGTCGCTGCAGCGTACTCGATTCATTCCCATCACACCTCCATCTGTCAAAGACAAGTCTAGATCGGAGTTGATGAAGTCCCCTCCTCGTTCCAGCCAGACCGCACCCCGCGTGTGCATCTCGTGTGGATCAGACCAGTCTCCATGTTGGAGACCTTCTTGGTCGATCAAGGAGGGCCAATTGTGCAACTCGTGTGGATTGAGATACAAGAAAACCTCCACTAGATGTCTCAACGACGAGTGCAAGAAGATTCCAGCCAAGGGAGAGTGGTCATTGATGCAGACCAAGGGTAAGACCACGTTTGATGACGGAGAAGAGGCTTACAGTTGCTTGGACTGTGGATGGAAGGTTGAGGTTAAGAAATAGCCTTCCGCATTGCATTTCTTCACTTCTTTTGATATTTTACATATGGAGGATAATTGATAACTTAATGAGATGATGAGTAGAGAAGGAGCAGAGGATGATGGATCAAGGAATAACGAGTGTAAAAATCACAGTGGAATCATCGACAAGAAAGAGTATAGAATTAGGTTAAGAAATGATCAGGTAAACAGTGAATCGACAATCATGAATTAACATGGAGATATTAGATTGGAAGTAAAAATTTCAAATGGTAAAGACTTGAAAAATTATACACAGAGATTAAGATTTAGATTTAAATGAGTTGAATGGCTCAGTCTTAGAAAGTACAAGAACAGAGAAGGAAGAATATATGATGGTTCAAGCTTCCGCTTCCATCTGTTCGCAGCTAGACCAAATGAGAGTATAAGTTAGAGTTCCCAGCTTCAACTATATAAATGGGACACAACACCTTATTTCCGGCTTCAAGAGACACATGTATACTTATTAAATCTTACTTAAGATCCCAGGTTTCAAAGATTTGTTGGTTTTGGCCTCTTGAGTACAGCCAATCAAGATAGTAACTTTAATATACCAAACAATAACCGGAAACGTCGATTAAGGTTCAATCTGAGAATCTACAAATTTCATTATTTTCAAACTCAATCAAACTCGCCAAATCTTAATTATCTATGAGTTTCCCAAAATTTTGAACATCATCTCAGTAATCTCACTTGATTTCAATCTCACCGATCCAAATCAGTAATCTCAGTAATCTTAATCTCTCCACTCCACTCACCCTCATAGTCTTGATCCACCACAAAATCCCACAAAACCTACAAAAATTAACCAAAACCAGAACTAATTAAAAAAATACCAATTTCAATCTTACCGTTGCTATCCCAATTTTCTTCTCACCCCCTACTTCCGATATCCCATTCTCCATAGAACATGATAGAATGGCAAACCGGCACACAGTGGCAACATTCATATCGATAGACCAACCACCTTTCTTCCCCAATCATGTCTACCATCAAAGTCCACATCAAATCTTCTGGTGACAAGAAGTACGAGGTGTCTGTTGACACTTCTTCGTCCATCGAAGACCTCAAGGTGATCATTTCGGCCGAGGCTGATGTGCCTCCCGAGAGACAACGCTTGATTTACAGTGGAAAGGTGTTGAAGGACTCTGAAACCGTGGCCTCCTACAAGATTCAAGATGGCCACACCATCCACTTGGTTAAAAGTGCTGCTCCAAAGACTGATGGAGCCGCTGCAAGCTCTGCATCAACTACTACATCTTCGGAAAGACCTGCCACTGCCTCTTCAGGAACCTCTGGCTCGGTGCCTTCCAACATTGCCGCTGGACAAGGCTCGTTCAACCCATTGGCAGACTTGACAGGCGCCAGGTATGCGGGGTACACTCAGTTGCCTTCGGCGTCGATGTTCGGTCCCGACGGAGGTATGGGTGCTTTCCCAGACGCTGATCAGGTCAACCTGATGATGTCCAGCCCGATGTTTCAGGAACAGATGAATGCGTTGTTGCTGAACCCACAGATGTTAGACTTTGTGATCAACCAGAACCCACAGTTGCGTGCCATGGGTCCGCAGGTGCGTGCCATGCTTCAGTCACCAATGTTTCGTGATATGCTTCTGAATCCAGAGACCATGCGTTCCATGATGCAAATGAGCCGTGCTCAGGCTGGTGGTGCTGCTACTGATGCTTTTCCTGCGCCAGGCCTGAACCCTACGCTAGGAGGAGACAGTGCTGGAGGTGCTGATGCCTCTACAGACTCTACCGGCACAGGAGCAGGAACCGGAAACCCTGCAGCAAACCCATTTGCATCGTTGTTCCCCAATGGAATGCCTCCAATGGACCCATTTGCCATGTTTGGCGGCGCTGGAGCTGCCGGAGCAGGCGGTGCAGCTGCACAGCAGGATGACAGACCTCCAGAGGTTAGATATGAGAGCCAGTTGGGCCAGCTCAACGACATGGGCTTTTTTGACTTTGAGCAGAACGTGGCTGCATTGAGAAGAAGTGGTGGTAACGTACAGGGAGCCGTGGAGTTTTTGTTATCCGGAAACTTTTAGTAATGTAAGCCTTATGATGTATAGGCATGATATGAGTGTAGTAGTTGACAGTCAAGGAATGAAGTTATACGCATGTTTTCAGTCACCACCATTTGAACTTACATAATGGGTCAGTAGAACATTTTTAAACACTTGAATCGCCCTTTCGAGCCGATTTAGTCCATTATTTCTTATTTTTTCTTTGAAGTTTGTACTCAATAACACTGTCCAATATCATAGTCCTGCAGATAACGACAGTACAAGTTCTAGTGTTAAAACTCACAATACTAAAACTTCAACCTCATGACTAAACCTCCAGCAGAATCGGTGGAACCGGAAAAATCCGATGTTGCCGAAACAAACATTGCACACAGAACACGCAATGCTTCTCGCAGAGATTCTTCCAATACCAAAGAGGTTCCTGCCAAGAAGGTTGAACCTCAACCTCGCCAGAGGAAACAACGACAAAAACCAGATTATATTCCACCTTTGAACAGAAGACTAGGCCCCTATGAAGATATTCTAAATCCTCCAGTTAGTACAAGCTCATCTATGGATCCCGTGGATTTCGAGCTTCGGAAATACGTGGGGTTGATAGTTAAAGCTTCACCAATAAGTCCAGCATTTACCCAAGAGTTCGTGGAGGAGCTCTCAGACTTATCCACTACCTATATGAACCACCTCATATCGCTGCTTCATGGATTCACAGAAGTGCAACGCCATCACAAGGCAGGAGTCAGTGATCTCCACATGTGTTTTCAGACTAATAATATCGCCATGAGTGACTTATACGGCGAGTATGAGAAAACCAGAAGTCTTCCTGCTGAAATTAAGAGCTACTCGTCGAAACTCCGAGACCGTTTGGATACCGTATTGCTGGAATACCAGGCAGAAAAGTATACTTTGGAGAAGGACGATCCATCACTAGTATTCCATGCCAACGAGCAGTATGAGATCGCTGCATTGGTCCCTCGTCAATCAGAGCCTCGGACTTATATTCCGAGCTATTTCCCCGACTTGCCTCCGGACTTCACATACCAGAATACGGGGAGTTACATGGAGACCATTACCGACTTGAAACAGATCAAAATGAAGCTTGTGGAAGAGTCGAGGCTCAACGAAAAGTCACTATACAAATTGATCGAGGATGATGGTAATACGTGGATGGATACGCTTGAGGGCGACATTAAGGCATTGAATTCAGATCTCGAGTCTGACGAGGAGGATATCATGAGTGTGAGTGGCGCAGATGGCACTGATGTGGAATCTCCTGCTGCAGAGATCGACGGAAAAGGGGACGATATGGATGTGGATGGGGAGAAGGACGAGCAAAATGATGAAAAGGCCGATGATGTGGAGATGCTAGATGTTAAAGAGAATGTGGACAAGAAGGATAAAGAAAAGGAGAACAACGAAGAAAAAGAGAAAGACGAAGAAAAGACGAAGTCAAAGGAAAATGTGGATTCGAATGATGTAAAGACAGCAGAGGCTCCAGAGGCCCCCAAGACATCTGAGCAAGTTAACACAGAGGTCGAGACCAAAATCGTTACTGGATCTTCTGAGACAGATGAAGTGAAAGCTGCGCCTGCTCAATCTACAGCTAAGAACGAGTCTCGATTCGACTTTGTTGAGTACGCCCGGAAACGCAGACGTGCCAAAGATGCCGAGTTCAGGGCGATCGAGAAAAGAAGACAGAAACGTCTGCGCAACATCTTCATGAAAGCAGAGAAACTCTTCTCGTGCTACGCCACCAGTGAACCGAATTTGGAGGACATTGAGTATTTCAACGAGTATCTAGATTCTGGATTCAAAAGAGTGATCATGGCAACGCGGCAAGCCGAGAAGAACAAGATGGAGAAACTTGCAAGACTTCAGCAAGAGAAGGCATTACGTGATCAAGAGCAGGAGGCACAGAACGGGGCTTTTGAGTTTGGATTCGCCTTCAATCCTGCTGCTAATCTACTGGATGATAGTGATGACGATGGAGATGAGCTCCAAGATATCGTGTTTGACGAGCCCGAGAGTGGAAATGGAGGAAGTGTTGAAAACCAAGTTAATGAACACAACTCTGACCATGAAAATTTCGAAAATGGTCAAATTGCTGGGTCTGCTGAAAATGACGCACCTGCCATAACGCAAGAAAATCCCGATTCAATTATGGGTATCATGGATTACGATGACATTGGATCTAAAATCGATGGTGTGCTCACTGAGGCCGACCCCGGAGTTGGTGTCTGGGACGACGCCGAGTCCGACGAAGATTTGGAAGACATATAGAATTACGAATGACGAATACGCATTAATGATGTAGCAAAGTATATTGCGAGAGAGAAAATAATTTTGAGATGCACCTATAGATTATTCGACTTTTTCGATTACTTAGATGTCATGATGAAGCGACCGTGCCATACACCCGTACCTCTCTGAGATTTACGTACGTAAGGCAAACAAAACACGCCCCATTGCTAAATATTCCATTACACGAGACTAATCCAGGCAATTCAGTATTAGCCGACGCAAAAACTCATAGAAATCGCTTTCAAAACTGCAACGTTATATCATTAGCACCTTTTTAGCAGAGTTTTCCTTCCGTTTTCTTTCACAATTACACCCTGCCGACCTGAATATTTGTCTCCCCCCACAATGACATCCATTTCGCTACCTGCGTCGGTGCCTTTCCCTGTCACCGTTACTGCCGTCATGTGTCGGCCTGGTGATGAGGTGAAGAAGCATACTACGCTCATCAAATACCGTTACTGGGACTACCAAGATGATCCCAACCTGAAAGAAACAAATCCTCCCAAAATCCGGGTGGAACGAATCGGAACGTTCGAGTCACCTATAGAGGGCGAGGTTACTGAGATTGAGGTCGGAGTCAACGACGAAATTGCTCACAGTGGTGTCCAGCTCTGTAAGGTGCAAGAAGCATGTTCACATACTGTTCAGTATGGAGGACTTTGTGCTCTCTGTGGAAAAGCGGTAGAAGACGAAAAAGATTATAGCGGGTATACATATGAAGATCGTGCCACGATTCTGATGGCTCATGACAACACAGGACTCCGTATTTCGCTTGATGAGGCAGCAAAGATCGAACAAAGCACCACCGAAATCTTGGTGGCCGATAAGAAGCTCATTTTGGTGGTTGATTTGGACCAGACAGTCATCCAGGCCACTGTAGACCCGACTGTGGGTGAGTGGCAGCGGGATCCGCAGAATCCCAACTATCCTTTTGTAAAAGACGTTAGATCTTTCAGTCTTGAAGAGGAACCAGTAATTCCGCCCGGCTGGGTTGGCGCAAGACCAGCACCTACCAAGTGTTGGTACTATGTCAAGCTCCGGCCGGGACTCACAGAGTTTCTTGCACGCATCTCGCAACTTTACGAGCTTCACATTTACACCATGGCAACCCGAAATTACGCTCTAGCCATTGCCAGCATCATCGACCCTACAGGCGAGTACTTTGGTGACAGAATTTTGAGTAGGGACGAAAGCGGCCTGCTTACTCACAAGAACTTGAAAAGACTTTTTCCCGTGGACCAGTCCATGGTGGTAATCATTGACGATAGAGGAGACGTGTGGCAATGGGAAGCAAATTTATTGAAGGTTGTACCTTACGATTTCTTTGTCGGAATCGGTGATATCAACCTGAGTTTTCTACCGAAGAAGAATGGCCAGTTGATGGGTCCCACTAAAAAGAGGAAAACAATCGCTCGTTTGGAGGCTATGGAGGAGGCACAATCGAGTGAAAGTGAGTCTGAGACACCAGAAAAGCCAGAAGGCGCCGAATCGGCACAAGTTTCGGAAGATACTCAGTCTCCGGAAGGTGATTACAGCGAGTCGGAGCCTCCAGAGTCCGATTCCGAGGTATCATCACCCGTTGATCGCATTCTTGAGCTTGGCGGAGGTGAAAATAATAAAAACCTTCTTTTGGAGCAGCTGATCACCAGGAGCCAGTCACTAGAGCAGCAGCAACATGACAGACCATTGGCAAAGCTCCAGCATAATTTGGACAAAATTATTCATGACCACGAATTGGACTCTCCAGCACCAGAAACTAACGGGAAAGTTGAAGAGGAAGAAGATAACCTCTTATATGATGACGATACTGAACTTTTCTCCTTACAGACAGCCTTGGAGAAAATCCACTCAGAGTACTACATCGAATATGACCGTTACAAACTTCATCAGGACAGAATTCCTCGTCCTGATCTCACTACTATCATTCCAAAGTTGAAGTCTACCCGTCTTTCGGGCATAAATATTCTTTTCTCGGGCATTTTGCCGTTGGGTATGAACATCGATAGTGCAGACATCGTCATTTGGTGCCGGCAGTTCGGTGTCCGTGTGACCAATGAAGTGTTTCCGGATGTCACCCACGTTGTTTGTCGAGACCCATCATCTACGTTCATGAAACCAGGACTTACGCTTAAGGTACGTGTGGCGAAGAAGACGATCTCAAACGTGAAGATCGTCAACCCAGATTGGCTTTTCGCATGTTTGAGTCAGTGGAAGCATGTTAGCGAGGATGATTATTTAATCGATGTGCCTGAGCAGGATTGGTTCGTTGCAGACAGAGATGTGGAAAAGTACCAAAAGAGCCTTGAGGCAATTAAAATGAAGAACTCAAGGCAAATTCAGAGGCCAAGAGAGGGTTCTCTTTCTTCAATTGAAGAATACGACTTTAATGATGCTAGCGCCGAAGTGGATGATTTCTTGGCCGGAATCAGTGACGAAGATGATGAAGAGGATGGAGAGAATGGTGATGGAGGAATCAGCGATAGCGAAGAAGACGAGGAGCAGGCACCTCAGAATAACGGAGGTTCCTTTGTCAAGAGTCTTTACGCTCGCAAGAGATCAATGGAAGACGACGAAGATCGTGAAGCTGACGTTGATGATTTGCAGTCGACAGCCAAGCGCCCACGTACCGCAGATGATATCGATGAATTGGAGCAAGAACTTCTAGACGAGCTCGACCACCTTGAGGAGTGAATTTACGACTGAAAGAACCACAATATAGTGAACCAGTTCCCTCACTTCCATCCGTGATTGAGAAGAATTTGTGGATCTTCCTTTCCATGTGCATGTATTTAAACGACAATTATATTCATTACTTTCAGGGTTGTATCTCTTAACAATATCTTGGGTTGAATAATTCATAATCCAGCAAGTAATGAGTAGAACAAAATCTGTGAACATCTATTGAGGAATCTGAAAGAGGATTGATAAAGAATCTGTTCTGTATTACGTGAGCATCAATAAGCGTCTACTTTGCTCTTATTTTTCTTTAAACTCGGTTCTCAATTATATCATCTATGTTTTCATTAAAGTATCCTTCCTCACAAATAACATCAAGCATTTCCAAGTTGTGAGCAATTGATAAACCCTTTAGCCATTTCCCGCTCATAACACTCACTTCAAGCCTGCTAACTGTAGGAGGTACCTTAAGATGACCTTTGAAATCGTACAAAACCAACTGCTGCAAGTGGGGAAGCTTCCAGTCGAATTCAATGCATCTCCCATTTGTAATTTCGAGTTTTTGAAGGGTTTCAGGAAGTGCAAGGTGAGCAAACTTGGACTTTCGAGACTTAGGAAGTGTAAGAGCAAGAATCTCCAACTCCGATGGAAAGGACATTCTCTGTGGCCTTCCCTTGACTGTTATCCTCAATTCTTTCAAGCCTTCAGGAAAAGAAGTTCGCCAACAGTCTTTGATAGCATGTCCCAGGGCATTGAGCACTTTAAGTGTTGAAGGAAATCTGACATTTCTGATACTCTTGATGTTCCGCCTGGAAGAGGTTGAGATATCGAGTACTTCCAATTCAGGAAAATTAGCCCTATCCATGCTGATAAAATGATTGCTACCAGCATACAATTCTCGAAGCAGATTGGGGAATTCACAAAAGTCTAACGTCCAAATTGTATTACTACCCAAACTTAGAACCCTTAACGTTTCTGGAAACTTCAAATTTTGCAACTTTCTGATCCTATTAGAGTTTAGGTTTAGACTTACGAGAGACGAAGGGAACTTAAAACCTTCGAGGCTCTCAATATCACAGGAGGAAAGATTTAGAACCTCAATTGAATCAGGAAATTTCAAAGACGAAAGCTTGCTACCGATTTGGTGTTCAAAATGTAACTTCGTCAACCTTGAAGGAAGTCTTGCCACTAACTTCTCGATATCAGGAACTGAACAATTGCAAATCAGTAACTCTTTAAGCGTTTCAGGAAATTCCATTCGATTCGAAGGAAACCCTTTAATATAATGAAAGGATAGTTTTACTAGCTTGGGAGGGAACACATCCATTGCCCAATCCAGGAACTGACAATTGAGTTCTCTGAGGCTCTTTGGAAGGTTAATAAGAGTCAAGTTTCCGTGAGAGCTGATTTTCAAGTGAGACAATGTAGGTGGCCATCCGTCCAACTTTCTCAGATCATTGCCACAGGAGACCTCTATCAGGTTTAAGTTACGGAGTACTAGAGAAGGGTCGAAACATCTTGCATTTGTGACTGTGAATTGCGAGATACTCCGGAACAATATCTCCTCAAGTACCGTGTAGCCTGTGTGACAGCGTACCACGAGTTTGACGTCGGCAATATTCGCAACAAAGGAGGGATTCTCTTTAAGAAATGGGAGGTATTCTTCTTCGTAATTCAAATGCATTGTACCAATGGGGGCATTCACTTTTGCAGCTTCCACTAAATCCTCCAAGGAATGTACACTAATTTTTTTACGAATCCTGGAAATTGCAATTGATCTTAAAACTGACGTTTCAATAAAGTCTTTGTAGAAAGTTGTCAATGCTTTCTCTGACAAGAAAAGAAAGATATTGTCTATGACTTCTAAGGGAAAGATATCAACAAGAATTTCCGACATTGTGTGAGCTTTTTGATTTGAGCTATCAAACTATTATTCCAATGCTCTATATGTAACACTGGTATCTAAACTGACTCATCACTGTAATGGTTCATCTCTACCTATGGAAAACCGTTCTTAAGTGAGTCACGTTTCCTCTTGACCGTTTCCGTACTCGATCACTCATAGTACACGAAATGAGACAAAAGAAAAATAAATGATCATCTTTGCAGGGGATAGGTCATCAAGATCACTTCTTTGAATGATGCGGTTGTACGTTGGAGATTCATTTAGTCTAATCGTATCAAAGAAGCTATCGGAACGAAATCATAACACAGAAGGAAAGAAAAGGCAAAGAAAAGAAAAGAAAGAAAAGAAAAGAAAAGAAGGAAATATGTAAGCTTCTTTCCCAAAATTATCTCAAGCACTGCGAAATACACGTAGTATCGACATCATGTATCTCGGTCATCTGATTGAAGTCCTGGATGAGTCTTATTTTTGCGCAGTATGTAGTGAATCATCATCTCGAATGTTTGAGATCTTCTTCTATTTCTGGTTTACTGTAGAAGTTCTAAATTAAAATTCAATTCGTTACAAAACTTTTATTCGTATCTCTTTGGAAGCATTGCAACTGAGGATGATATTCTTGAACATCTTCGAGATCATCTTCAAGATCAACAGAAACTAAACAATTTTCACAGTTCAATTATATATTCTTGAGTAATCACAAAATTAAACTAACAGCCTTAAGTAGTTCCGACGTAAATTTGGGTGGCTCGTTATCCCAAGACTGGTATTAGATAAAGAGCTTCTATCTACCTCGAGGAACAATTTTGCACCCAAAAGTTTTGTTACTCTAACTTGCATGACCTATATGTATGTTATAATTTGTGATGAGAGCAACAATTTAAGCAAGATAAGGAGTAATTTTCGAACATCCAGCCATCCACCATGGTTTTTGTATCAACACAGCTCTGGCAACTGTTGGTAATGTGGATGGTTTTCCGATAGTTTATCAGAAGTTGATGGGGAAGTGAAAGAATGGAACCGTTGGCTATCACCAAATATTAGTTAACTTGAAAGGCTACTGGGATATCATTGGAGACGAGTGAACAGTAAAGAAGAAACAAGCAGATTCTATATCATAGGTGAACGAAGTTTAACATGACGTTGTCAACTTGATGCCATTGAGTGTGGTGACTTTATTTGTCTGTCAGTAGATTGAGGCTGGGTAATTAAATTTGTCTCCAAGCACCTGGAAGGAGTATGTCATTTATTTGCATGGGATCTACCAGGGTTCATTCACCGTGTTTCTTGTGCTCACTTGCGCCCCCAACGTTGCATTTCTCTATGTCAACTCCATTATTCAACTTCTCAGCCTCTTCCTCAGTTAGGTAGATTCTACTATGGTGGCTGTATGTGGTCATGTGTGTTTCCAGTAAAGGCATTCTTTGAAGGCTCACTAGTATATCGAGAAATATTGCTATTGATGTTAATTTAGTAACTCAGCTATTATTCCAACAATACACATTTCAACGGCTTGCTGAATCTAAAGATATGTTCGTTCTATGATCTGTCAGCTATTTTTCAAGTAAAAGTAACTGTATTAAGATTGTATGATGACTGATACATAACCAATGAACGAATGATCTTGTCAAGGCTGATACCCCCTTGCACTATAGAGGCTGACATGCCTCCACTTACATGTATAACATTCCATTATAATAAAGGGAAAAAAATTAAGGGCTTTGTCAACTTTTTCCAAGGCTTATGAGATGTTGCAAATTAAGCAAGTCTCTCTGAGAGGCTTAGCATGCGAAGGAGCTGCCCCGAACGAGCTACAAAATACTTTGCGAAAAAGTGAATAATGGCTACTTATTGAAAAGATTCAAAGGAAAGAAAATTCTATGAAATTCAGAATTTACCTTAGAATGCCTCTATTTGAATAAAAAAAACCTTAAGTCCCACTTCAGTCTTTATACACCAGTTCAAAAATTTTGATGTCACTAGTCATTTCGCAACCTTCATTTCCATGCATAAACTCAGCCTTCCCAGGAAACCTAGAAACTTCTTAAAAAGAAAAATCAGCCATAATGTCTCGAAACTCTGCCTATCAAGATACTTGATATCGCCCCTTCCAAGCAATTCACTGCCCGGCCAAGCCGTTTAATTGAACATTGTGATCAAAAGGGCCGGTATATAGCAGTCATTTCTCCATCTTTTTATAGATCGTCACCAGCCACCTAACCATGTGGTTTGCGATGATCAGGCTGAGCTAAGGTATTTTAATTGCCGACGATTCCGCTTGAAGTTGTAATTTTTATCTCTTGACAGAGCCATCGTACATCAATTTCCATTTCAATTATATTCTGGTTTTGATCATTCCGTGACTAAGTATATCGGGTCTTTTGATTGCTAATTGCTTTCTCGATTATTTTTCTAGTGGTTGCCCGAATTATTTCTTGATATTTTGATCTTTGATTTTTGATATTTAATTGATCCACTTATCCATATCTTCTACTGAAGATTCACAATCATTTAGAAACACAAAGATGATTTTCAGATTGATAGTGTTGTTCTTTACCCTCGCAGCCATGGTGTTGTCTGTGTGGTCGTTGGTAGGATCTCACAAGAATGAGTCCTACCTTACTGACAATTACCTTTTTGGATTCCAGTTGTCCAACGTGAATCTCTCCTCGATTATTCTGACTTCCAACAACAAGAGAGAACTTCTTGATACGCCGTCGTTTGCTTTCGAGGAATTATTGAAGGAGCCAGTGTATCAAGTGTTTGATGATGACTCAGATACTCCAACTCCTACCACCAATTTCGATAGACGTGACATTCTTGAAAGTTTGGCATCTGCTGCTTCCGCTGCTGGACTAGCCACGTCTGACATCCTAGGATCACTTCAAAGTCAAACATCTGGGGCTGCCAGCCTCTTGGGATCGATCACTTCTGGAGTAAACACCCAGTCTCTTTTTTCACAGTTCAATGCGGCTACCGCAACTGGTGATTATATGAGTGATTTGCTCCTGCTTGCGTCTGCTGCATCCATTCCTGATTCCATTGTTACGTTGGCTGAAGCTCTCGATGGTAACGTGGACGAAATTGTCAGTGAATTGGTTTCATCTGTAAACATCACCGACTTGGGTCTTGCAGAATACTACTCGGTGGGATATTGGGGCTACTGTCGTGGAAGCATCAAAGGCAGTGAGGCTTGGCTCAACAAATTGGGGAAATTTGGCAAGCAGTTCAGTAATAAGGATGTTAACTTTACATATTGCTCACCGCCAAAAGTGGGATTCAAGTTTGATCCGCTCGAGATTTTGAAGCACGAGATTACCAACCAGATCAAGCATACAGTGGACGGAGTTCCTGATTTGCTTCAAAATATATTGGGAGAAACCATCGAAGCGCAGCTTCTAGCGTTGGTCAGTGCAGTGACATATGATGATTTGGGGCTTCCCGGAGACTTGAAGAAGTACTTGAATCTCTTACATCAGCTCACTGTGGCCTCTTTTGCACTTATATTGGCTGCTGCATGTTTAGCGTTCATTTCGTTTGTGTTCCAAGTCATTGGTTTGTGCTGCTCTCCCGATAATTTCTGCCTCTCTTGTCTCAGCTTCATGCTCATGGTGCTCGTGTGTATTGCCACACTTGTGGGGTCTGGTTTGAGTACTGGTGTGTACATCTTTGTACGTCAGCAAGTGAACAACAACGTGAGACAATACGGAGCTCAGGGTTGGCTTTCGATACAATATTATGCCTTCCTGTGGTCTGCTGCCGCTGCTTCGCTCTTCTTGGTTGTTTTTGCTTTCTTGGGCTATTGTTGTGGATGTTTCCACTCTGGGAAGAGAAGGTATAGGCTGGTGAGAAATGAACAGCCACAAATGGGCTATGTTCATAAGGGATATTAAGGTAATAAGATGTTCTGGGTATTTTTGACAGTATAATTTCTGGTGTGATCGTTTTTTGTAGAGTGCATCGTCACTGTAGAGTAAAGGCGGTTGTAAAAGATGAGGTCCAATAGACTATGAGGTGGTGATGTTAGCAGTATTTCCATTGAAATTCTCTACTGCCAATTTGGCACCCATTTCATTATTTCATATCATCTATTCTCGAAATATCATCGCATCATTTATCCTTCTGCCTCATATATACTTGTGGTGCTGCAATGTATAACTTGAATGGTATTCTCGCCACATCAAAGTTCCAGATACTCATCAAACCACCTACCAATTTCACACGATAGTCAAAATAACAAATTACAACATTCACGAAAAAATCTTAAGCCAATTTCTAATTTACAAGACTCTTATAATTCTCTCATATTTCCCTTAAATTTCTCTCCTTTATCATTCTCTCGACCACATTCCATCATTTTATCTCTAGCCTGAGTGTATGTAGGCACATCTCGGCATTCAAAACTATAAGCTTCTCATCACACATTCTCATCTCAAAATCTGATCACACCAAATGCTCTGTGCTCTATCCGGAGAACCAGTGAAAGAGCCCGTGGTGTCGCCTCGTAGTGGCGCAATCTTTGAAAGAAAATTGATCGAATCCTACATTGCTACCTCCGGTAAAGATCCAGTGACCGATGAACCTCTAGCGACAGAGGACTTGGTACCGGTCAAGACATCGGTGTCCACGATATCTCCACCCAGACCACCCGCATTCAATTCTATTCCCACGATGTTGGCGGCATTTCAGAACGAATGGGATGCTCTTGCGTTGGAGACGTACACGTTGAGAAAACAGCTTAATCAGGCCAGACAGGAGCTCAGCGAGGCGTTGTATCAGTACGATGCAGCGGTTCGAGTGGCGGCAAAGGCTATCCGTGAGCGTGACCAGGCGCAAACGGCGCTTGTACAGCTTTCTGAGACCTTTGCAAACGAAGCTGGTGGTAATGTACATGTAAACAATGAAGAGGTACAAAATGGCCAGAACAGCCAGAATGGCCAGAAAGATGGTGAAAACGACACCTCAGGTAACAACCAGATTCCTGTAGATTTGTTGAAGTCCGCCAGAGACACTTTGTTTGCATTGCACAAGAAACAGAAGGTGGCATTGCCAGTGACAAAGAAGCTGACTGTACAGATCAAGACAAGCGACCAGATATCGACCTTAAAGAACATTGTGGCTGCCAGTGCAAGTAGTGATGGGTCCAAACTCTTGCTACAGTCGAAGTATAAGATGCAGATTCTTCCGGAGACGACAACCTTTGACCTCAAAGATGTTTCGGCGATTGGTGTGATCAATTCCTCCAATGGAATCAAGGCAATAGCATTCGCAGACGGAGCAGTGGTGGATTTGCGTGATAACAGCCGCACAGACCTTCCGTTGACGGCCGTCTCGACCATCATCCCGCATCCCAGTGAAGCTTTATTCGTGGCTCTCACTGAAAACAACGAATTGGCTCTTTGCGACGACAACGAGGTGCTCTACAGAACACAACTCCCGCATCCTGTTACAAGTGCCGCTTTGCATGTGGACGGTGTGCTTTTGGGAGTAGGCACTTCGGGAAAGGTCAAAATTTACGACTTGACCACCACAGAGAAAGTCTCCAGCATAGAAACGCAATATCCGCATATTCTGAAACTCCAATTTGCACTCAACGGTTATTGGCTTGTGGTGTCATCACTGGAGGGGGACAAGTGTGCATTGCAAATTTTTGATTTGCGGAAGAACACGCTGGTTCATGCAATAGAATTCACGTCGCCAATTGACTACATTCTTGATCCGTCATGCCTGGTACTTACCACATACGAAAAGAGCTCCAAGAAATTGCTTGTACATTTATATGTTAAGAAGGGAAAGCTGTGGGTGGATAATGCTGCGGAACTTGAAGCTGGAGAGTTGGAGTATCTTCTTGGAGAGTCTACAGGAGAGTCCGTACAAGAGACTCAAGTAGTGAAGATTGCAGGTGTGGGCAAGGATCATGTGGTGCATTACGAGCTCAGCATACAAGAGTAGCTGGGTGGTGGTGGCCTTGCTACCATGTATGTAAAGAAATGGATGTTGATGAGAATGTAATAATTTGTATATACGAACTCATTGGGTATTATTAAATTTCAATCGCAAAAACCAAATTTGATTTCTAATTCAATTTTAATGACCAAATTCGATTTCAATTTCTATTTCGTTGTTCCAATTTCTATCTCCCCTCGTATTTTTTGAGGTTCAGATCTATAACATGGTTTACTCCTCCACACAATTCGCAGCCTATATCATCTACACTCTCTTTACCTCAATGACTTTCGACAAATCCAAATTAGATGCTCTTGTCAAGGACTGGTTGGCCGTAGATGTCAACCCACAGTCCCGGCAGGAAATCTTGGAGTTGCAAAATTCCGGTGACTATGCCACCTTGCACAGAAAACTCTCTACCAGAATCGCCTTTGGCACTGCTGGACTTAGATCATCCATGGAGGCCGGATTTGCCCATATGAATGACGTGACCATCTTACAGGCCTCTCAAGGATTGGTGGAGTACCTTCTTGCCAATGGAGGCTCGTCGTTGGTGGTCGGATATGACCATCGTCACCATTCACAGAGATTCGCAGAAATCACCGCTAGCGTAGCGCTCACAAGGGGTTTCACAGTGTACTACTTGGGTTCTGTGTCCAACCTTTCATCTGAACTGGATGCACGAGTCTCAGATGATGGTCAAGATAGGCTGTATGTGCATACACCCATGGTTCCCTTTGGAATCGATACTTACCATGCATCTGGAGGTGTAATGGTCACAGCGTCTCACAATCCGGCTAAAGACAATGGCTACAAAGTTTACTATGGGAACGGATGCCAGATCATTCCTCCTCACGACGTAGGCATTGCAAATAGTATTGCACAGAATTTGGTACCGTGGTTAGATAAGAAGGTGTGGGACATCGCTGGTAATTTTGAGGCAGGATTGGCGTCTGGCAAATTAAAATCGGTCAAGAGAGATCTCACCAAGCAATACGTTGACACTGTGATGTCCAAATTGGCGAGTAATCCGTCGGTGAACTTCGACTTCGTCTACACTCCAATGCATGGAGTCGGGTTGGAGATATTCGAGAAAATCGCCCAGAAGTTTAATATCACGGTCGATAGTGTGCCCCAGCAGTCTGTTCCAGACCCAGACTTCTCTACTGTGCGGTTCCCAAATCCAGAGGAGGCAGGAGCCCTTGATTTGGCCATAGAGCAGGCAAAGCGCAAAAATGTCAAGTTGGTGGTTGCGAATGACCCCGATGCTGACAGATTCAGTGTCGCTGTGTCTCACAATGGAACTTGGAGACAATTGACTGGTAATGAAATCGGAATTTTGTTTGCCGTATTTATTATTGAGGAGCTTACTCCTGCCGAAGAGCTTGCCAATACTTACTTGGTCAATTCGACCGTTTCCTCACAATTGCTTCGGTCTATTGCAGAAATTGTTGGTTGCAAGTTCACTGACACCTTGACTGGGTTCAAGTGGATCGGCAATAAAACCATTGACTTGAAAAACGAAGGATACCTGGTGCCATTCGGCTATGAAGAGGCTATTGGGTACATGTTCGATGTGGTCAATGATAAGGACGGTATTTCTGCTGCAGTTATGTGGCTTCAACTCTACGAGAAGTGGTTTACTGGCGATGTCGATCCACTCGACAAACTTGAGCAGATCTACTCTAAGTATGGATGGTTCAAGGAGTGCAATGGCTACTACAAGCTCGACGATGTGGCCAAGACGCCTCAGATCTTCAATGAGACGATCCGAAAATCGTACGGAGCTGGTCGTGACTACCCAGAAACCATTGGTGAATTCCGGGTGGTGGAATGGCGAGACTTGACGGTGGGATATGAATCCACTACTCCAGACAATGTGCCGTTGCTCCCTGTTGATGCCACATCGCAAATGATTACTGCGGTTCTAAAGGCGAGCGCTTCTACGGGGCAGGTTCGTTTCACCTGTCGAGGATCAGGTACCGAGCCAAAGCTTAAGGTTTACATTGAGGGTAAGTCTGACAACAGCGAGCAAGAGGCGGAAGATTTGGCCGTGCGGTGTTGGAGAACATTGCGGGAGGCGTGGTTCCAGCCCGAGAAGAACGGCCTCGAAGAAGTTGTTTGATCGGAATAAAATTAATACAAGGTGGTGAGAAAGCAAGTGCATGTCAGAGAGCACTTTAAACGTGGCATTGAGAGACGACAAATTAAGAAATGGAAAGAACTATCAATGATTATTTATCAGAAATCTTCAATGCGATTTCTGTCAGGAATAGAATTATTCAAGTTTGAATGTGAACTATGTCTCGCTGAGCATAAACAACGCGTCCATACCAATGCCAGTAGGAACAATCCGAAAGCAGCTGCAAGACATCGAGATTTTATGAATATCGTATTGAAAGTCTCGTCAAATCGTCATGTTGGTCTAGCAATCTCATCCAATAACCAATGAAGACAATCACTATAAGACCTGATTTAAGTTGTTCTCACTCACCGAAAACACGGACTCCCTCAATAAAAAAAAGTCTCGGTCGGATCAAGAGCTGGAGACAAGATCTTCACCAAACGACTACAAAAAACGCAAAAGAAAAAAAAATCTTAGAAAAAATAAAACGATAATCCCTTGTTCTTCATCTCAAAGGACTGGTCTTCTACACATGAAACGTGCTATCTATCACATTCTCTATCCAAATTCCTTCCACGTCGACGTTCTGCACACAGTAACAACGCTCACCTACACTATGTTAGGGCGATTTTTTATAGTCCACCTTATCATCAGTGGATCCCGCCGCCTAACCCTCTGAATCGCTCTCTACGTCATATCCTCGACAATGGCGCTATTCAGCCCGGCCAAAGCCGACTTGCCGATGTATGTACTTTCCCCCACCAGTTCCCCCCACCATTTCAAGTATCTTTCTTACCGTGAATTCCATACTAACTTCAGGAGTTACAACAGCAAACTCTACCCTAAAAGGCCCTCTAGGGGCTTGATCCGAATGTTATGGGTCGGCGGTGTCTGCCTACTATTGATGTGGGTGATGTTCCGCCGTGGCACATTCTCCGGATCATCAGAAAACCCCAGCAACGATGATTATGAGCTATATACCGCTACCAAGGACGGGATCACCAAGGAGGACACCTCTGGTCTTGGTAGCTTGACGGATGAGCTCGGTGGTGATGACCATGTCTTGTCCCCGGAGGAACAGGACAAGATTTACAAGGATACCGTCGAGTTCTATGACTTGGACAACTATCAAGGCTCTGCCTCCAATGCCGCCAGCAATGGCGATATCGTGCTTTTTTTGATGCCTTTGCGTAACGCCGAGCATGTGTTGCCCATGGCCTTCCACAATATAATGAACTTGACGTATGATCACTCATTGATCGACATTGCTTTCTTAGTGTCCGATTGTTCTCCAGGCGATACGACCTTGGAGACGGTGTTTGAGTATGCGGTGGCACTTCAAAATGGAACCTTAGCAGACCAACTTCTTGCAGCTGAAGCCAAGAAGCGTAGCGCAAACGTGAAGGGAACGAACGACTTGTACCAGTTGTATATGGAGCAAAGCTATGTGGAAAATGTGGAACGTGCCTACAATTCGCCAGAGTCGTACCATGCGGGCTACCGTACGCCTTTCAGATCAGTTACCATCTACGTGAAGGATTTTGGCCAGGTGATTGGACAGGGTTTCAGTGACCGTCACGCTGTGAAAGTGCAAGGAATCCGTCGTAAGTTGATGGGCCGTGCCAGAAACTGGTTGACTTCCAGTGCGTTGAAGCCATACCACTCGTGGGTTTACTGGAGAGATGTGGATATCGAGACTTGTCCGGGTACCGTGATTCAGGATTTGATGAAGTTTGACTACGACGTAATGGTTCCTAACATCTGGAGACCACTTCCTAAATTTTTGGGCAGCGAGCAGCCGTACGACTTGAACTCGTGGGTGGAGTCGGATCCTGCTCTAGAGCTTGCGAAGACTTTGGACGAAGATGACGTGATTGTTGAAGGATACGCTGAGTATCCAACCTATAGAGTGCATTTGGCTTACATTCGAAACCCTGAGGGGAACCCCGACGAGGTAGTGGACTTGGATGGTGTGGGAGGAGTTTCAATTCTCGCCAAGGCCAAGATTTTCAGACAGGGTGTTCACTTCCCTGCGTTTACATTATGGAATCATGCTGAGACTGAGGCATTTGGCAAGATGGCCAGAGCAATGGGCTTCCGCGTGGGAGGCTTGCCACACTACACCATCTGGCACATATACGAGCCTAGTGAAGATGACTTGAAGCGTATTGCCACCATGGAGAGAAAAAAGAGGCGACAAAAGTCTCATTGAGGTTCCCTTTGACATTAGCATCAGCTGTATAATACATGAATCAGAAAAGTTTGAATAAGAGTCAGTAGAAAAAAGAAGGGGGTGATGAATGGTAATGCTTAAGAAAAAGAAAAAGAACATTTTATCAGTAGGAAGGCAGGTGTTTTAATCTACGTGAAGCGTTTGCTACACTCAGAGATTGTTCACATCCGTTTTGATCATCATGAAATGTTATGCTGAGGGAATCGAACCCTCGTCGATGTGCAGATGCGCCACCGCTTGGCCACAGCAAATTTGAAACGAGGTAATTGATGCTCAGTTGATAGGGCCAGAATTTTGAAGCAAAAATGTAAAAAAGCAGTTTTTTTGAATTTTTGGTATCTTCTAATGTTAATACTAACTTTTTGAGAGGACTCAAGAATTTTGGAGGCATTTGTTTTGCTGTGCGTGAGTGTGTGATCAAGAATTGGCAAGCCATTGTTGTAGTGAGCACAAGGACACAAAGATCAATAGAAGGATAGAGAGGATTTATAGCCATAATTAGCTTAAGGTCAAATCAGATAGAATACAAATTTAGTAAATGATTGACGATCGGGTACATTATTAGTTGGGTATTTAAGTAAGTGATCAAGTGAAGATGTCGGAAGATATTGTTTGAAAGAATTGGAAATTAAGTTAGCAAAATGAAATTGCTCAATTATAAATGAGTTTGAAAAAGCTAATGGAAATTTTGACATAAATAGGAAATTTTAAAAATCTATAAGAGAGTAGGAGAATAGTGAAAATGACACCCGGGTTTAGCACAATCAACAGGAAATCTTAATCTTCGCAGATGGTCTGAGAGTAATAATAAAAAATTAAGAGAGTGTAATGGGTGAGAAGAGACTGGAATGTCCCATGGTGGCTTATTCATTCAAAGTATTGGTAAACTCTGGCTCCAAAGTTGAAAAACGGACATGCAAAAATACAACCAGGTGAGAATTTTTGTTTCCAAGGGATTTTAAACTATTCTGCTCGATCAAAATACAATGTGTAGATGAAAAACAGGTAAACATGTAAATAAATATCTTAACACTAGCATCACACGTATCCACTAACTTTTGACTACAAGACCCCCAATTTGGAAGACAAACTCCATCTCAAATTTCGACTACCTCAAGTTTCCCCTGAATCTCCAATTACAATCTCCCCTTCACTACACCTGAATTCTCTCTACCTCTTCACGTCCACCTTCCTAAAACACCAACTAATTCTATTCCCTGAATCCCCTCCTCTGTATAACTTCTCCTGCCCATTGAGGGATCTCGCTAACCCAAACTCCCAGGTTGCGAAAAAATATCCAGAAAATACTAGGAGGAGGATCTTCCACCTGAAATTGATTCATGACTCAAACTACAAACAAATCAAGTCACATAAGAAGAACCCCACCCCGAAGCAAAAAAATTTCGAATTTGGAATTTTCAGATTTCATATCTCAAATTTCTTGTTTCCTCCCGTCAAGCTCCGCCCCATGGTGTTGTTTGTTTTACTTCTATTTTTGTTAGGCATTGCGAACGCTGCTTGTAACCGAAAACAACACGGCCAATAACCACCCACATTTAAACAATAACACTTTAAAACAAAATTAAAAACATAAATAAATAGTTCTAAATTCGAGCACTTCTCCCCATTGAAATTCGCAAATCACATCCATTATTCTCCACGGGCTTCTTCTCCCCATCTCCAAATCTCAAATTGTCACTTTCCAGGCCAGATCTACTATCGGCCCGCGTTATATCCTGTACACTCCCACCAAATCGTCTCTTCTGCACTTTAACACCACTTTTCTTTTGGTTCGTTTGTCGTTTTCAGAGGCTTTCTTTCTAATTTTTTTTTTTATTTGTTTGCTTTGGCATTGTCTCTGGCCTCTGCCGCCTCTTTCTCTACTCTTCACTTCTTCTAATGTGGTGGCTCCCGCTTTTTGTCGCCTCGGTATCAGCATTGGGCCTGGTTAAAGATTACCGGGTCGCCAGCTGGGAGACATTGGATTCGTGGCCTTTTAACCACCAAAAAGCCGCCTCGGTCGCTTTACTGGGTGTTGCCACCAATGTGATATCGTCTGTATCTTCCGTCTCGACGGTTTCGGCGGCAGTGCCAGACTCTGTTCCAACTGTTGTTCTAGGTTCAACTGTCCAGGCATTATGGACCGATTCATCCAACTCCATCTACTACGTCAATGCCACCATCGACGACAACAACTCGGGCTACTCACAGGTGTTCCCGCTTCTCATTGATACAGGCTCGGGCATCTCGTGGATCTACAACACCAGCTGCACGCTGAGTGCATGCCTGAATGCTCCCAAATTTGAAGATTCGGGCTCTATCTACACCACGTCGTCCTTCAGCCTCACATATACGGGTCAGACTATCAACGGCTCTTTGGTCGACACTTTGCATAACAATCTCACATACAGCTTTCCCGATGGATTGGCGTTGGCCAACTACCTGTTTGGATTGGCGACATCTGCACCGCTGTTCTTCAACGACTACAATGTGAGCGGAATCATCGGCATTCCCTCAAAGTTTGACGAGTCCGTGCCGACGAATTTCATTGCCCAATTGAAGGCTACGGGCTCCATCGACACGAGAAAGTTCGGCTTGGTCTTGGGAGGCAGTGCCAACTCGAACTCCTCTTTTGGCGGGTTGCTTTTATTTGGAGACGCTGCATCCAACAATTCCAAAACTTTGGCCACCTCTGACCTCACCTATTGCTCTCTCGATGATAACTCGCATGGTTATTGGCTTGTTACTGTGTCGGAGTTGAATGTAGTAGATTCTGATGACAATCCACACGCATTGTCCAGTTTCAACAGTTCTCGTCAGGCAATCATTGACACAGGAACAACCGGGTTGTCACTTCCGTTGGCTGATGCTGATGCGCTCCACACTGCGCTTTTTGGCTCCACTCTCGTATCTGACAATAATGGTAACTATGCATTCTTGTGCAATGCCACCGGGGAGATGGATTTCATCATCGGTGGACACAATTTCACCATTCCCGTTGACAACATCCGTGGGAGTGCCTACCAGAACAGCGTTTTGAGTGGCTATTGTGCATCGAAAGTCCAAGGATCGACAAGCTCCACCTTCTGGGTGTTGGGAGCCAGCTTCCTTAAGAGTTTCTACACAATTTTCGATCTTGACAACCTGAAGATTGGGTTCGCTCCATGCGTGGAGTCATTTGCTACTGCTGCGGCTAATGAGGCTCCAAAAATGTCGCTGACCACGTTAGCTACTTCAACCACATCTATGGCAAGTTCTGCCTCGAACTCAACATCTACAAGCCATAACAACGCTGCGCTCAACGCTGTTGGCCCATTTGCCAGTCTCAGCAGCGTGGTACTAGCATTATTCTGCATGCTTTATTAATCTAATAGAAACTATTCCTCATCTTACTATCTTGCGAGTAACACCACAATTTTTCTCAGGTAATCACCACCAACCACGATATCACAGCATACATTAATGCCACAGGATATATGGCAAGAAAAACTCGCCCGGGGAGTACTCCCAGGCAGCGTAGGCTCATGACGGCAGCGTAGACACTCCACAAGTTGAGGAAGCCAATTATCAACAAACGCAACCACCTCCACTTGATGAACAACGTGCTGACTGCCGCACCAATGACAATAGGAAACATTGAGTAACCTGTGGCACTGATGGCCGACAAAAATGAGATGCTGCCACCTAAAAGCTGGATGTTTAGACCCACCACAAGGTAGAATACCCAAATGAAGCTAAAAGTGCCGGAAAACACCACATTTGTCTGGGAGTTGGGCGCTGCAAGCCCCATAGTGACTGAGTAGCCTAACAGGAAGATAAGCGGACCCCAGAGGTCCCAATCAAGTGCAGTCACAGCCGACGAATTACCTTCAGCAAAGGTATCATCATCATCCTCTACAGCACGAGCTGCGTGGGTAATCAGCAGCGGCAAACGGACGCCATTACTTTCTGCGAAGTTGACAAGGCCCTGGTGGTGACTCTTGGCCAACTTCTTGAGCTGTGCTGGCCATACGACTATGGCAAGTCTCTTTCCGATTTGAGCTAAATCTCTTCTCAATGTGTGCCAAACCGGCTCGTCAAGCGTATCGCCACCACTGTACTGGCGCTCGCGAATTGTGTTCGACTGCTGAAAATTCAGTGAAGTCACGAATGGCGTGAATGCCGTAGACAAGTCTACCTTGGGAGTCAAGAACAGGAAGCCAGGAGCCAGGTTCTGTTGTGTGTTTGTCTGGGAAGGCTGTGTGTATGATTGGGTGTATGGTTGGGTGTGAGAGGGCGACTCATCTTCGTCGGGAATGATGAAGTCGTCAGGCGATGGGCCAGAGTTGTAATTCATGGATGTTTATGGTAGATTGTGAGGTGGTGTATAGAATATGTGGAATATGTGGGATTTGGTATTGGGAGGGAGATCCAGATTTGTTTTAATGAGTTCGGAGATGGCCAATTTACAAAGAATTGGAGTATTTTAATTGATTCAGATAAATGAAAATTGAATGTTGGTTTAGGTTCGTGTTGAATAAGTCAATGACCAAAGACATGATTACAATAAGTAGGCAGTAAGTGGTGAGTGAGTGACGAATGGATGGAATGAGCACATGAATTTACATAAAGAAATTGCTATTGGTGTCTATCGTCTAATCAGGATAACCAGTGAAAGTTTCACTGAGCCTAGATGAATTCTTCACTGTGTGTGGTATGCTTGCTGAGATTATTCTTGGATTAACACCTTTCATCACCAGATACAAACCCTAGCTACTTTCTGTTACAGTCACTTAATAAGAGATGTTTCATTGTCACGACAAAGGTCTTTTTTTAACTCCTTCAATTTCTTTCTCCAGCTGATTTCTGCCATCAATTGCCATCACAATGTTATGCTTACAATAGATTGTCATTGGCTATGGCTCTCACATTTAGCATAGGCAGTGCTAGCTCGTCTCAAGCTCATACATGATCATTTATCAGAGTAAAATATAGATTTCCATACCTTTGTCAATTTTTCATTAGTTTGCTATATATTTCTGTAATTGTCCAATTATCTATGGATGAAGCTACGAACCTCTAGCTCCACACAAACGTCATTTGTCAATCTACAATCTACATCCCAATAACTAGGAATTAATAATAATTACATTTGAAATTTCATCCTGGAATAATCTATTTTCACATTCCACATTCCGATCGATATGTTTATTTCCAAATGTCCACCCTCTGGTTATCTAGACAATCTGCAGATCGATAACTGTCTTTATTATTCCACCAATATACTCATCATTGAATAATACCCAATGTAAATCTCTTCCATCTACAAAATTTACACTTCCAAACATATCGAATCTAAATCCATTCTAGTCTTCCTATCTATCGTCTAACTTACCTCCTTCATGGCATCCTCCTTCTTCTCATAAGGCTTCAACTGTCTCACGACTCTGGCTGGAACTCCCACAACAACAGTGTTGGCAGGAACATCTTTGTTGACCGTACTACCAGCGCCGATCACTGCTCCATCGCCAATAGTAACACCTGGCAACACAGTCACATTGCATCCCATCCACACACCGTTTCCAATCTTGATTGGCAATGCATACTCTACACCATTCATTCTCTGAGTAGGGTCAGTAGGGTGAGTGGCAGTGGTCAAAGTACATCCGGGAGCCATCATCACATAGTCTCCAATGGTGATGAGGGTGCAATCCAAGAATGTCAAGTTGAAGTTTCCATAAAAGCCCTTACCGATGGAGATGTTGAAGCCGTAGTCCACGTAGAAAGGAGGCTCCAACACAATGTCTGGTTGGATACTACCAAAGATCTTCAGCAAGAACTCGACTCTGGCAGCCTGGTGCTTCTCAAAGCTATAGTCGTAGTCTTTCATACGAATCTGGTGATAGTCGGTAACAGTCTCATGGGCCAAGTTTCTTCTCAACCAAAGATCCTTGTTGAAGCAGTCATAGGGCACACTGGAGATCATCTTCTCATATTCTTCGGTTTTTGGAATGTTCTTGAGGTTCTTGTAGGCGTACTCTACAAGTTCCTTGTTTATTTCGGTGTTGACAGACATTGTAATGGATTTAGTTGTTTTGGTTGCGTCCTGTACTTCTCTTTCGAATTAATAACCTTTCCCTTCGAAGTTTTTTTATTATTTTTTTTTGCTCTGGATTATCGACTGGAGCCTTTCGTTATTGTTTTAACAATTAACTTCATAAATGTGGGGTTTTCAGTACTCTTTATAGTAGAATCTGCATTGCCTATTCGGGAAGTCTTCCCGGATTTCCTGGGCTTCATTTGTATACGCCTTTTTGTTGTCGTATATGCTTGGTCACAAGTTATCGGGTACACGCCCCACCGTTGCTGTACAGCATCTATTCGTATTCAGAGACCCCTATTTAGTTAAAAACATCCCACACTGGATCACATGTTCTGACAACTCCGTCCTTCTCAGACAACTTGTTCAAAGCGAAAAAGTCCTCATCTGACAATTGGAACGTCTTCAAGTTGGAGATGATTCTCGACTCGGTTACCGACTTAGGCAACACAACCGTTCCTCTCTGCACAGCCCATGAAATAAGTACCTGTGCAGGCTCCACATTGTTCTTCTTAGCAATGGACACGATTGTCTCGTTCTTGAACAATGGTGAGTCGTTCGATCCCAATGGAGAGTATGCCTCAATGACAATACCCTCCTGAGTCAAGTAAGACTTCAAATCTTCCTGAGGCAACAATGGGTGAGCCTCAATCTGGTTCACAACAGGCTTGACAGTAACATCCTTGTCGGCCAACAACTTCTGAATCTTGTCCTTAGTGAAGTTAGAGATACCAACAGATTTGACCTTACCAGTGCCCACCAATTTCTGAACCTTCTTGTAAGTTTCAAGGTAGTCGAACTCCTCTGGTGTTGCCTTTGCGTCACCGCCAACGGAAATTGGCCAGTGAATCAAGTACAAGTCAACGTAGTCCAATCCCAACTTTTTCAAGGAGGTGTTGAGGGCGCCCTCCACATCGTCGTGAGCAGTGTTCCACAATTTAGTCGTGACATAGATCTCGGATCTTGGCAATCCAGCAGCCTTGATTCCTTCACCGACTTCCTCCTCGTTACCATAGATGGCTGCAGTGTCGATGTGTCTGTAACCGCTCTCCAAGGCAACCTTGACAGAGTTGGCAGCAGCCCCCTTTTCAGTGGCTCTCCATGTTCCCAATCCCACAACCGGGATCTTGGTACCATCGTTCAAGGTAATGATATCAGTGTTAACTTCCAAAGACATTTTCAGTGTGTGAACAGAGTTATAGTTTCAGTGTCTTAGACAATTGATTGAAGACGTGAAGGCAAGCGGGATCTCGCAATTTATATACTGTGGAAAATAGACAGCCGCAACTAGTCTGCACACTGACATCACATGGCTTACTAAGAGGGCCCAAAAAGTTCCATCCTCCACAGTTTATCCACGCACCAGCAATCTTTTGAGACGAGCCCTGGGATATTCACATCAATTCGCATAGTTCTAGCCATATTTGGCTTTATTTCTTGCGAAGTCCGAATAAGCTCCGCTTCAGTTTCTTTTGACTAGATGCCTTGCTTGACGAAGTTTTTGCACTAGCAGAAGTTTTCGCACTTGTAGAAGAGTTCAAACTTGAAGTCAGCTTGGAGCGTGAAATCAGTTCTGGAGTGACTTCCTCATTCTTCGCCTTAGCAAACCTGAACAATTTTTTCTTCCCTGTGATGGAAATTAAGTCCAGCTGGTCCTCCTGAATTGTGTTACGAGAAATAATCGACATGTTGTCGCTGTCGTCGTTCCGTGTTTCCCCAGGACTAGCCATGCGCCTTCCAAACAACTTTTTCTCTTTTGCTTGCTTCTGCATTATCTTCTCATCCTTCTTAATCATTTGTGTAATTCTTTTGTCCAACTTTTTGTTAGAATCTATCAATTCTGTTTTTGAACTCTTGAAGGGCGTGAACTTCATGTTAGTGGCACTTCGTGACATGGCTTCCGATTTGACTGATTGAGTAGTGGCTAACGATGAGGACGAGCGAATAGGTTCCAACTTTGCAGAACTACTATTAACGCTTCCCGGGGTTCCGGGTCCGATCGAAGAAATCAGTAGATCGCCGTAACTGCGGTGTTCAACGGGTCCTTGGGGCCTGAACGAAGTGATCGATGACACGGATGGCCTCTGCTCTGATTCTTCCTCTTTCTTATTCTGTGCCTGGACTTTGGCCTTTTCACATAATCGGTTGTACTCATCTCTTGTTTGTTTAAGAGCCCGTACCATGTGTCTAACATTCATAGTTCGCAACATCAATTTGACATCTGTACACATCGAAGCAACCTCATAGATCACATCAATCGTGGAATTGCTGGGTTCTGGACAATCCGGCGAGACCAACTGCTCCAACGTCATATCAGCAGCACGCTCTTCATCGTCGTCTAGCTCATCTTGATCAATGTAGGCTTGTGCTGTTGCGTCATAGAACGATCTGTCAAACACAGATCTTGATCTTGGTCCAAGGGCGGTTCTCCGCTCTTGATAATCCAAATAGTGTAAAGATCTCTCAATGTGGTTCTCATCTTCTTCACTGTTGTCTGTGGTGTTATCGTCCTCCAAATTTTCCTGTTCCGCGTCAATTCCATCTCTGGGTGACTTGGGGTCCTCCTTGCTGAGGTCCGGCTTCTCCAGAAAGTAATCTCTGGTCATGTCATCGCTTTCCTCAGAGACACTCATCCCTAAAGACGTAGAGTACTTCTTCTTCCCGCTTCCCAACGTGGATACACTGGCCTTGTGAAGACTTGATGATTTGCGCAATAGAGCAATGTCCAAATATCCGTCGTCAACAGTGTCCATAAATCCCTCATATTCATCTAGAGGAGACTTCAAAGGCGCCTTAGAAGGTGTATTCATGTCTTTAAGAACTTCACCTATCTTTCTCTTCAATTTGTTGCCTTCTTTCACGATAAGACTTTCTTTTCTTCCTATGATTCCGTAAAGAACTTCTAACAACAAATCATAAAGGAGCGGTACTCTGAAATATCTAGCAATAACCATACAATCAACAGCACTAGGTTTGAGAGTCCATTTGTTCCCAACTTGCCCAGTGTACAAGTATTCACAAAATGCTTTCAAAGTGGTTGTGCCGAAAGGAAAGTATAGCTTTCTTGGAATCAAAGATGGCTCCATTCTAAATGTTGCTGGATCAATGGTGGTGAAGTCCAACAATGTCGGACCATCATTTGATGCAGCCATTTCTTTGGTAATATTGACGCTCTCGGCACTTGAGGATGCCTTCTTAATGACATCACTGGTGGACGACGAAACATCACGCTGCATACATGTCGACTTTTCAGGTTCTGCACTGCTTCCAGAAGTTTCGGAGGCGGATAGAATCTCTGTAGGTTTCATCGATTCAACTTTTTGATTTAACCCCAATGATATTGCTGGATCACTTGCTGCTGAGATGGAGCCCCTAGGAGAGGCAAACGGACTTGAGTTAGTTGGAATGCTTCGTAAAGCAGTTAATGTATGAATGATGGAAGCACGAGGCGACATTGCATCAGTGGAATTCTTTCTGGATGTTGATCTGAACGATACCGGCGTTGTTGGCACGGCAGGAATTGGCTCACTCGGTAATGGAAGCTGCGGCGGAATATCCTGAAGGGTCGATGCAAGTAGTGAGGGTCCTGAGGAAAGTGACGACACAGAATTCTTTCTGGAAACATCCAGTTTGTGCGGATCTATGGAGGCCGTTTGGGACGATACCTCGTTGATTGAACTTGAGGACTTTCCATCCTGAAAAGGGAGTCTGAACTGCGGAGCCTCCTTGTTTGAAGGCGACGGCTTGGCTAATGCGAGTTGATAATGCATTTTGGACTCAGCATCATCGAATGCGCCGTCAGTATGAGAGATATCACTCCCCGATGATGAATGGGATTTCCCAAACCCTTTGAGGCTTGTACTTCCACCACTGCTTTTAGAAGATCTCAATCGCATTGCTGGATTAGCCTCGTTTTGTTCAGTTTCAAATTTGTCAATTGCTTTCACATATGCTCTGGAAAGGAGATCGACGAAGTATGGACCCCATCTTTCAACAAGAATAGTGGATGACACGGGAATTCTATCACCGTTGCAGGAAATCAACTCGAAATCTGATATCAAGTCTCCATACCTGTCGAATGCGTTTCTTCCCAAGGTAATTGCTGCTGGGGGGAAAACTGAACGAACTTTTGTGAAATTTATCTTCGGTGCAGCATAATGGACATACTCGTTGAACGAGATAGCATGGTGTCCTCCTTTACTCTCGCTTTGCATTGAGATACCAGAGAACTTTCGCAGAGCTGGGTGGGGCTCCGGTAGGTCTTGTCCATCGCTGACTTGCAGGAGTACAGAGGTGGCTTCCTCTTCCGAAAAAGACGAGCTGTTTGACACATTATCATCCGTGGAACTGGTTTCTGTAACATTGTACTTCCTTCCCACCTCTGAGCGGCCACCAGCCAACTCGGAAGAAGCAAGAATATTGGTCACAGGTAGACTGACGGTAATCATTGAGGAAAAGTAACGGACACTGCTTGTAGTCCTAGAAGTGACGTAGTTTCCAAGTAAGATCACTCTGTGATGAGACGTCCATGCAAATCCTCCCCAAAATCTGTGTGACCCGTAGTCGTGGTTACAGTAAATGTTTAGCCTTGACCACTTGCCGGTAGGCTTATTATAGATGAAGATGGAGATGTCGAAATCATTTGGTAAGAAGCCAGTGATGACTAAGTTCTGACCGAATAAACCACCTGTTGGGTAGCGCAAATTGAGTGGAATAGTATGACGTATGATCTTTGCATTAAGAGGTTTTCCAATTTCAGATTTCTTCTTCTTGCGTAAAGAGAGAACTTTCCCGCGGCCAAACTTTTTTCCCATACGGAACGAAAGCAATGGGTTGACTGTGACATCATCTTTCTGTTCCACAGTTGGAGAATAAATGATTATCGACTCTTGTTCCGTGGTAGACTTGTTGTGAGATAATGCGCCATAAGTAGTGTTTGGATTCCCCAGCAGAGTGTGGCGCTCGATATCTTCTTTGAAATTGACGATGATACTGTTGAGGTAGTTGACATTGATCATATGGTTTTCGTTGACGGCGGTGAAATTCGAGAGTCCCTTCTCCTTGTCCACAACAGGGTCGCCTGTAGAGGCCAGAAACTCTAGTGGTGCCGCAGATACTGAGTAGGCGTCATCGACCAAGTCAAACACAACGTTATCATATAGTGGCGCAGAAGATGCGTTCAAGCCACCCGCAATCATAAGGCCATAATGGTCCTTCTTCTTGGCAAAAGGTAGCGACCCCACCATTGTCATTTTGTGGCAGAAACGTGGAATAGGCACTGTCAGGTCACCATCTCTGTTTGAGCCGTCGTGGAGTTGTCGCCAGGAGCCAGTGGTGAGCTTAAACTCCCACAAATCGTTACATGGCACCAAACGACATGGATCAAGTAGCTCATCCACGTCATCAGGCACAACGAGGCCCCCGAAAACGTATATACAGCCATCACCTTTTGCCAACTCGTGGAAAAGTCTGGGTTTCGGTTTAGGGGCATCTGGCGGGATCTCCACCCGTTTCCATACTTTCAGTATGAGATCGAGATAGAATAGCTCGCCAGACAAGTATTTACGCACACGCTTGGACTTGTTGGGTCCAATACGCAGCAAAAACATTGCGGAGATGTCATCTATGGAGACATGGTCATCCAACTCAAGACCAATGGTCAAACCTCCGTAAGTGAATACATAGGAATTGTAGAGCACGGAAGCTGAGCCTGTGCGGACATTCAAGTTGAGGCGGTCGTCCTTTTCTGTGGGCGGCAACTGCAACATATGGCAGGCACTGGATGCTGGAATTAACGTGGTCATGGTTCTACGGGCATGTTCAGGCCCTCACGAGCGATTGGAGACGATGTTGGAAAGGTTTGGAGGTAGTAGGGAGCACACGACGGAGGGAATGGGCGGCAGTAATGGGAGCAGGTGCAAAAATTGTAAAAAATTCGACAATGTCTGGTGGTGTTTCACTACTAGGAAAATTCGCCAGATGGAGAAGAACTTGTTGGTGGAGATTGAGTTCAGGTTTGACTTTTGAGTGAGTATATCTCAATGCAGGGAGATGGGCGATCTTAAAGTCGAAATGGGGAAGCAAACACCGGACATTAGAAAATCAAGAAAAAATTTTAAGGCAAGGAATAGAGGAGAGGAAATGGAGAAGAAGATAATAAAGAGAAGAAAGTGGTTGAAAAAATTAAACATTTGTTCATGGTCAAAAATGGGACCCAATTGCTCCATTCCATTGTCCCATTCCATCTATGGACCAATCGCGAGATTCGCTACTAACCATGCACCCAGGTTATCAGCACGCGGAATTGATGGCAGATGGAGGGATGAGAGGGTAGGGACGGAATTGACCTGATTAGATACGGCTAGGGAAAGGGGGTTCTAAATTAGTAGGTTCTGGAATCTTTAACTGACTGGATAGGTTGGGGGTGAGATGGTATATTGGGTTGCTGGATTGTGGGGAGGGTGGGATGGCTGTGACGTAAAGGTGAACACGATTGGATGAGTATCTATTATTATGCGTTTTTTTGGGGGGCATTTTAATTGTTTTGTTTTTTTTTTTGTATTTTTTTTTTTTTTTTATTG
>Ga0160505_100227_pt1 | contig 39362 bp, 26 predicted proteins | sample DIDeMG_FD_108225 | JGI IMG/M metagenome (GOLD analysis project Ga0160505, IMG submission 108225) | Enriched chicken feces microbial communities from UW Madison campus, WI, USA - DID2874_E49_Stillage MG | ecosystem: Host-associated > Birds > Digestive system > Large intestine > Fecal ... | reverse complement strand
TCGCTCACTCGTCTCTTTAATGAGCTTCTGTCGATGGGGAGCCTGGCTGATGAAGATAACACAAATATTGATGTAATTCTTCCAAACTCTGATGCAGACATGAATAGACTAACGGCATTAGTGGTGGCTGTGGTGCAGATTCTCAATTATTTCGGTGGATCTGGTCGCAGAGAAGTGCTTCCTATCGAACGGGAGTTCTTCACCTCCTCCGCTACTTACAAGAGCGTTCTCTATCTTCTTAAGTATGAAGACAATAAGTTGATGAACGTGGCAGCTCTCAACCTCATTCGGTTCTACTTCACGTTCATGGATGATGCCAATCCATCAGTCAAAACTGTCAATCTTATTTTCGAGAAGCTCTTCCCGAGAATTATCGAACTTCTCGATTACGACTATTCGGCTTCCAACGATCAGCCCAACCCCAGGTATATCCAGTTGCCCGTGACGATTCTTTCTGACTTGTGTCTCAAGAATCCCGAAATATGCGATCATTTACGCAATACCAACGTGGATATCCGCATGATGAACGAGCTCGAGAACCTCTTTGGTCAGGTCCACTTGTTCCGGCAGTTACATGCACTTAAGTCAGCTGCTCAGAACACCAGCAAATTGGCTGATTTCACGATACTAAGGAAGTCTACTGCAGAATTGGAATCAACCGGATCTCTGAATTTGTTACTGGTGCAGAGCTTGCAATTGGACATGATCTCCAACTACTTGCTTCTTTTGGGAGTCTTCACTAGTTCGAGCGAGGAGTTTCGTCGCCGCATCACATCATATAAGAGCGATAAGAATTCCCATTCGGGACCCAATTTCTTGTGCTTGATGATTTTCGAGATCATGGACGATTTCAGATTTTTGGTGACTCAAACACTCATGAGTTACAATACTTTCGCTCAGTTGCAGCAACTGACGATTGTGGATGAAGTGTTTCTTACATGGTTTGGAAGTAACATTGGCGTCCTCTTTACATTGTTGGAGAACTCTATATTCTCCAATACTTTGTACCTTCTCAGATCACTTTCTCGGTCAGTAGCCACACTTAGAACGTTCTTTGTTGATTTGAATTCAGTGAAAAGTGTTTTGGATGCTGAATCTCAAGTGTCGGAGTACTTGACATTGGACCCACTGAAACATAGCGAGTCCATTGTGGATATCGTCAGTGCGGGTTATGATCGGGAGATTTCTTTTGACAGAAAGGGTAGTTTTGTTACCAGCATGCTTGAAATCTTGAGTCTGCTTGAAGATGTACACGTTGTAAAGGAATACTTTGTGTCTGTGAAAAACGACGTTGATAATCAAAGGATCTTGTCTCGTAAATCCCTTTGTGTCAAGAAAGTTATGTTGCTAGGTTCAATTGCAAATTTCGGTCTTGATTTCAGCTCATTTAGGGCGGGAATTATTAACCATGAAAATTTCCTTAAAGATTTGGCAAACATCAACATGAATGCGATAGAAGCCAAGCGTGCTTACGACTACTCCGAATTTAAAGATGTTGCTGCAAGAGACTCCATTTATGAGCAATTGAAAGTACAACTTGGAGTATTCAAAGTGTTGAAAAATTACTTATACAATGAAACTGAAGAAAACAAAGCGATCGTTTGGGAATTCTTTCCACTTTCATTGATATATGAGAAGTCCCTATATGGTATTATCGATGAATGGGAGGAGGATCCGGAAATTCATAAACTTTTCTTGGAGCATAAAGTGATCGCTTTTGGAATCATGAGAAATCTCGCGGCGGCTTCCACATACTTCAGTGAAGACATCAAGAATTCCTACTTAAAGTATGCGAAGGAAAAGCATGACAATGGACAGTTATATGTTCCTCAATCTTGGAACGATTATCTTCACGATAACATAATGTGCTACGATCTTTTCGTTGATTTGCAAGGCGACGAAAATTCACTCGAGAAGAAATTCTTCAATGACGATGAGTTTTTACTCAGATTGATCCTGGACGAACAGTACTTTAACCTTGTGGTGAATATATGCTACTTGGAGGGTAACCGTTACGCAAACATAACCGAGTTTCGTCGGTCTGATTTCCCTCGTTCTAACTTTCTTGATGTTTGGAAACGACTTCTCGAAGTCAAGTTGCTGTATAAACTAGAAGCCAGAATTTGCGGTCTGAATGAGAAGGACAGAGTGAACTTATCAACTCTGCTCTGCAAAGTGAAATTAGCTGTTACTTGGATATTGGTCAACTTGACCTATATTGAACAGGCTCATGGTTATCAGTTGTCTGACAAGATTAGTTTTGGACTATTCGATACAGTTACGTCTTCACAGGCTTCGCACACAGCTTCAGGTAGTAACAGATTACTCACGCCATCCAACATTGTTATTGAAGAGAGTGATGAAGAGGAAGAAGAAGACGAAGACGAACAAGATCATCAGGCAAATAATCAAGAGTCTACAACGCTGGAGGAGAACGGATTACTCACTCAACTAGACAGAGCAAAGCTCCTCAACAAGCATGGATTCACCGATGTTTTGGAGAATTTGATCTACGACATGTCTACACCAAAGTATGAGGTAGCCAAGAGTAAAGAGAGAAGTTCGCTAGAGCGTTTTGACAACGTGAATGCCAACAGTCTTTATGAGAAGTGCAAGACTTCGCATCAACAGATTGTGTCGTTATTAGCCGGAACATCGGATGATGCAGGGAAAAAATTCAGAAACCAGCAATATCCCAAGTCTAAGCGCACACATCCATTACGGAGAGCCAGCAACGTGAGTTGGTCGCAAAGAGAATTTTATGGAACATCGCAAGAGAGGCTTGGCCAGGTCGGTAGGTCACAAGGTGAACAACAAGAGAGGAACAATGAAGAGGCAGTCGTAGATGGCGACGAAGAAGAAGACTTTGATGAGCCTTGGATTCGATGAATTTTAAGCCACTGTGCGACTACGAGAAGTACATATGCGACTAGGAGAATTGCGACTACGGCAGGAGGAGAGATAACAAGCTGCGATGCATGAACCGATGGGACGAATATAGCGGAACGAGTCATGGCGAGGCGGACATGCACAGTTCAACGATCATAGGAGGGATCTGACGTCAATCGTCAGAGATGACAGGCTAGAGTGGGAGAAAACTTGGAGTCCAACATGCTAGAAAATAATGTTCAACAAAAGATGTCGCCCGAAGAAATAACGCACCCTAAAGTTACTCGTACACACACAAGGAAATTTTCCAGGTATCCAGAAGAAGGTACAAAGAAACAAGAACGAATGTTTCCCAGTACGACGACGTAAGTGTATCAACCACGATCATCAGATCGATGAATGCAAATCTTTTACCTCAAAGCATATCCTCCCTATGGATCCACTATAACGGTAGGCGAGGATGATGCAGTCGTCGCGGGCATGTTCGCAACCACTGAGCCATTTGAGCCAATGGCAGCCATTCACGTTGGTGAAAATTTTCAACGACCTGCCGAGAATGGTCAAACCCCCCGCGCCATGCACTCGTTAATGCTTTGACGTTGGGCATGCATGGCGGGGCAATAATGCATGCTCAGATGGACCGAAGGGCCCTAAGATATACAAGCAAGTGATGGAGGCCATGCACAATAGGATTTCGTGGATGGTGCCATATCCCATCTGTGATAGCCAAGTGGCTCAAACTGTGCTTGGAGGATTCGGGGTGTTTTTTTTGGCACATAACGGATATGCCTGGATGAGATATATATGCGCCACGGTTATGTGGTTGTTGCTCCTATCCAAGGATTTTAGGAACTCTACCTCCGGACCAAGTGCCCAACAATGCTGCGGCGTGAAGAAGAATGCTTATTGCGAGGGCTGTGATGGGTCAATCGATTGGAAAGGAGCTAACGAGAACAGGAAGGTATAGCATACAAAGAAAAATGCGAAGTAAATCACAGATTGCTACCATAATTTATCGTAAGTCACCATCAAATGAGAAAACCATGAGTAATTGATCAAAAACATAACCAAATAAACCACGAAACAAAACACATTCAAGAATACAGACGAGTATAAACAGAATTATGATATACCCGCATTTTAAGAGGTAATCATCTACTCGTCCATGATGGCACAACGCATCCAAAACTTCAAAACGGTCAACATCGCATCGTCACCGACCCTTACTGACTAAATTTGGCATATGACGAAGCTGAAAAAGAAACGGTTGCTCACATTGTAGATCCTCCGAAGATAAAAAAAAATATCATACACCAAGAAACATAATCGAAAGTGTGAAAAACAATGTCACACACCAATTCAATAATCTTCTGTCGTTTCTGCCACAACTACTTTTCCTTTCTTTTATATTTTTGACCTTTTGTCACTGGGTCCGCTATCTACGAATCTGATACTGCTTACAAGGGGCGAGCCTTTTTTTTTTTAATCTTTTTTTTTTTTTTATTTTCTGGATATATTACACCTACGTCTTTTTTCACAGCATCTCTATAACCACCCTTGGTGATTATTCCATAGAGACCTCCGCCGAGAATTCTAGTCCGTGCTGTCCCTTCGACCACCCAAATCTTGTCCTAGTTTGCTTATTTTTTATTTTCCTTTCGTCAGCTCCAACTTTCATCCACCTCCTCCATCCAGTCGTAATGGAGTCCTACCCAGCAAAGAGCAAAGTAGCTGCTAAAGACACTACAACCAAGGGCAAATACTCTTTGAATGACTTCCAGATTCTCAGAACATTGGGCACAGGGTCGTTTGGACGAGTGCATTTGGCCAGATCCGTCCACAACGGACGTTTCTATGCAATGAAGACATTGAAGAAGGACAGGGTTGTTCAGATGAAGCAAGTGGAACACACTAACGATGAGCGCAGAATGTTGAGGTTGGCACAGCATCCATTCATCATCAGAATGTGGGGCACCTTCCAGGACTGCCACAATTTGTTCATGATCATGGACTACATCGAGGGAGGAGAGCTCTTCTCGTTGTTGAGAAAGTCCCAGCGGTTTCCTACGCCTGTGGCAAAGTTCTATGCGGCAGAAGTGTTTTTGGCCATCGAGTACTTGCACAATCTCGATATCATCTACAGAGATTTGAAACCAGAGAACATTTTGTTGGATAAGAACGGTCATATCAAGTTGACGGATTTCGGCTTTGCCAAGGAGGTTACCGATGTCACATACACTTTGTGTGGAACTCCCGACTATATTGCACCCGAGGTGGTGGCCACTAAACCTTACAATAAGTCTGTGGACTGGTGGTCTTTCGGAATCTTGATTTTCGAGATGCTCACAGGTTATACGCCGTTCTACGACCCCACGCCCATGAAAACATATGAAAATATTTTGAATGGAACCATCACATATCCAGACTACTTACCTCCAGACATTCTCGACTTGTTGCAGAAGCTCATCGTCAAGGATTTGACGCAACGGTTGGGTAATCTTCAGAATGGGTCCGATGACGTGAAAAACCACCCGTGGTTTAAGGAGGTTATTTGGGAAAGATTGCTCTCGAGAGACATCGAGACGCCCTATGAGCCTCCAATCACCTCAGGTGTCGGAGACACCTCGCAGTTCGACAGATACCCAGAAGACAAGAATTTGGACTACGGAATTTCTGGCGTGGCAGACCCTTACGCAGATAAGTTTACCGACTTCTAACCATTCCATGCATTTCTTGACGGGGATTGACAGGGACTTCCCCTCGTCTAGATTTATTTCCTTCCGCACTCCACTGGCTCCTTGTGAGCTACACAGCTTGACATAATTAGATCATCCGGAAAAGTCAGCCCAAGCATCACACTTCTTGCGTTTGTACATACTATTCGCAACAGCATTCTACTGGACTCAACCAATCGCTCCTCAACACCATATCCACGCTAGCTCTCGTGCGTGCATTGATGTCGAGCAATTTGTAGATGAAGTACTTTCGTAGAAGAAAGTCGTCTTCCTCAAACTCAGCATCTCTTTCGAACATCGAACCGTCATCCTTAGCATCGAATAATGTTTCTATGGGGAGAAATTTTCCTGGTGAGTGAATTGTCCATTCTTTGGTGTTCTTGTCGTAGTCTGCAACCATAGCACTTCTCACGTACTCGTCAAACACTTCATCCTTATATTTTCTGTGTTTGGAAAGTGAGATTGTCTTTGCCTCAGTAGTGCGCCACAAGTATGACGAGCTGTAGTTCTTTGTGGTGTCCTCATGTGCCTGTTCATCGTAGTATCCCAATTGACACACCTCGCCATATTTCCCCACGAAATACGACCGCCGAACATTGAAAAGAACCAATATTAGAACTCCAAGTGCCCAGCAGTCTTTTTTAATGAGCGAGTACCCTTTCTTTGTTGGAATGTACTCTTCGGGCGCAATGTATGGACCGGAACCAACTGGTCCACTAGTAGACAACTGTTCCTCGGCGTCCCATTTCGTCCGCACGACATTAGACTTTCCAAAGTCCGAAAGCTTTAAATTCATTTTGCCTCTTTGGCCCTCTTGTGGCGTCCTGGTGTCATATGTGATCAAAATGTTCTCCAACTTTAAGTCACAATGGGCAACTCCATGATTGTGCATGTACCACAACCCTTTGGTGATCTGTTTGACCATGCAATCGATTTCGTCGATGGAGATGTACTGTCGAGAGGCAAGCGACTGTTTGATGTAAGAGAAAAAGTCACCTCCATTTGTGCAATCCATCACCTGGCTGATTTTAAGACTATTCTCGGAAATCTCCACAGGTATACCAGATTTACTTCTGGGAGGTAATGTCACCAAGAAATCCAACGTGCGGACTATATGCTTGTTGTTCAAAGTGGAGGAAATGATGAATTCCGACACTGCACGTTCGAGAAAGAGCTCTCTAGTCTCTTTGTTTTTGTCGGTGCTCGTACGTTGCTGGAGTTCCTTCACGGCATAAACCTTATTCTTAATAGCAAATCCGTCTGCGTTGTCGTCTGGATCTACAATCTTTATCACTCCATAGGCGCCTCTGCCAATGACATCCTTGAAATTTCCGTATCTATCAAACAAGGTTCTGTGGTCATCAACAAGACGGTACTGAACGTCTAGATCCAGCAGAGCGTCCATGAGGTTATTAAGCTGGCTGGTAAGTGCATTGATAAGTTTTATTTGTAAGTCGCCGATGACAGACTCAAAAAGATGGGGATCCGAAGTGCTCATAGTTGGCAGAAGTCTATTGATCTTCAAGTCGGAGGAAATCAACGAAAACGTGCGCCTCAGCTCTTCATTAGCAAGCTTTTTAAGTGCCTCTTTTGTATGAGAAAGTCCTACAAGTCCCATGAGCGCAGATAATTGGGAAACCGTAGCAGTATGTCTTGGAATCAATGCATGAGTATGTTCTTCGTAATCATCGTCCTCACTTTCAAAATCCGAAGCATCGTCTTCGTTTTCAAAGTCATCGCCTTCAAAATCAGCGTGCTGCTCATCTTCAACGATAGTACTGACTCGCCTGTTGCGGTCATTGGTCTCAATCTTAACGTCATTTGTCACGATCTTTGGAATCAATAAGTTTTTGTCTACGGGCACTTCTGTTTGAGGCTTAGGCTTCAAAAGCAGCTTCAATGTATGTACAGAATGAGTAGAGGTATTTGAAGGAACCTTGGTGATGACTGGCACCGCTGGATCCTTTTTCCTGGAGAAGAAACCCATAAGTGTAGAATCAGTCAGATCGATCGGTCATGTCAGTGATATCGGATGGGTGCAGGAGTGACAAGCAAGTGAAGGTTTGATGTATTAACAGAGGGAAAGCAGGTAAACGGAGAAAAAAATTAACTAAAAAGGGGATTATGTGCTTATGAATGTGCATAATGTCGAGAAATTTTTATGATTTTTTGGATTTTGTTGGTGTTTTATGATGATTATTTGAGAAAGGAAATGTATTGCGTAATTCCGCACATTCTTCGGTTGGTGGGGTAAATGTTGCGAAATGATAGCAATTAGTAACATAAAAGAGATAGTTGAATGAGAAAAAAATGGAAAGAAAAGAATTTTCAAAAGACTCATTTAGAAGTTTTGCATGTCATCTTGTGAAATTGTGGACCCTTATTGTTTGTTGATGTGAATATGAATTTGACTTTGCTTATTAATCAGATCAGAAGGCACCGTGTTAATGGATATGATTACGAAGAAACAAGTTCCGGGAAAGGAGAAGATGGAGTTGACACAGAAGTCTCCGGAACTTCAGATTGTAGACATTTTCTTACTATAGCGATAATTTCAAGTTATCTATGTCAATTGAGCAATTAGGAACAATAGAATGATGGATTCAGGGACAGCAACTCTCGGCCCAACTCTAAGACCTAGAGCTATAGAAGGAACTATTATATGTCGACGAGACAAAGTAACACATATGGTACCATATAGAATCCTGGTCCGGTAAAATGGTTATCTCTTCTTGACTCATAGAAGGAATACACTATTAGGAATTATGTCGATTAACTGGTCCGTTAGACGTGAAAATGTAGATTCTGTCGTGTGGAGCAAACACCTCCAATTTAAAAATAAGTCTTGCAAAACGGAACGTTTTCAAGCAGTCAATCACAAGCTTCCAGTTATACCTTATCTCCAAAGAATAGCACGTATGATTTGCTCACAGTATCTAGTGCAATTTTGAACGTTCAGAAATACACGCTCTAGAGTAAAGAACTCAAACTTGTTACGTATTTTGACAGCCTCTATTCAAGAAGACCATACCGCTGAGTAAACCTTTGCCAAATTTATCAATGGCTGTCATCTGCACATGTGCATAGACATGTAAATCCTAAAGCCAAAAACAAAAACAAAGTTTGGGATGCAATGTCGATCAAACATATCTACAAATGCAAATTAATGTTTAGGTTTGAATTTTCTAGACTAAGTTGGCTCGGTAGAACACTCATTATTCCGTAGGTTGGAAAAATTCCACTGCAGTACGACGAATATGGTCAAGGTGTAAATAGTAACGTCCGCACGAACTTCTATATTCTCCAGATAACCCTAGGAACGTGAGAAAAATCAATGAAAAACATGAAAAAATAATTGCAAAAATATGAAAACAAACACAAGTTGTCAACAGTTCTAGTTGGAATAAATCAAGATCGAATATTAAATGTCCAGAGAAAGCTGGACTTTTAGAAACAGTAGCTGACCACCTACCAACAAGCCGAACTAAGTAAAAAGCCACAGAAAATACAAGTTAAGAAAGAAAAAGTCCTCTTAATCATAAAAATAACATTCTCTCTTCTCTTCAGATCGATCTTCATGCCTCAGCTCGTCTACATCCATCTCTTCTCTCAAAGCTATTTCTGTATCCTCCTGCACCGGCAATCACCAATCGCAACTATTCAGTCCGACATTCAATGGTTCCTGGCACCGATTGGGGTGTTTACCTGCTGATAAACTCAGGGAGAGATGCACAACTTTGTGGCCCGGCCTGCACGGTCGACGAATTCACACCCCCTTCTGTCAGCCACGACTATGCATTTGAAGGCTGGGGGGAAGGATCATCACCGTTAAGGAGCGGTTCACGATGAAACATGAGGATGAAACAAGCCAGATGGACGGTAAAACCGTTTCATCATCAAACATTCTGAAACACAATAAGAATATTCATCCACTCAAGCTTTTTTTAAACAAAAACCTCCATCCCATAAACCTCCAAATAATTATCCATAGTCTCATTCCTAGATCTCACTTCCTTCCTTCCGCTCCTAAGGCCCTGTACGTTATTTGGGTATTTCCTATTCTCGTTGCGACACGTCTTCCCTGCAATCCTCTCGTGTAACTGTCTACCCACTACATACACTCCGCTAGCTACTCAACCATTTCCATTCTCTTAAAACCTCCCGGCTCCCTGCTGTTCTTTGTCTCTGCTGGTTACACCATGACCTCCATCTACACGTCCAACATCAAAAACCATAGGCGTGCACCGCCGCCACCGGGCGCCAATGCTGACACCAGTGTACCTTTCACTATGGCAGCAAGAAAACAAAGTGGATGGGTGTATTTGAAAGACGACGGCATTTTTACGTCATTCCGTTGGAACAAGCGGTATATGGCAATTTCAGACCGTACCCTTAATTTTTATAAGCTGGAACCGGCACCTGGTGACTTGTCGGCCGAAGTGGACTTGCTGTTTCCTTTGAGTTTCATCAGTGCCATCAACTTGAAACCCAACTCAGGCTATAGCAAGACTTCCTACACCATAGAAATTGCCCCCAAGAATGGAAACAAGCCCATGTTGGTGTCCATCAAGAACAACAACGATTATTTGGATTGGCTCGACACCTTCACCACCAAATGTCCATTGGCCACCATTGGCCAGAATGGTGCTACCGGTCCTGGCAATACTGGGGTGTCCAACCCCATAAACTTCACGCATAAGGTCCATGTGGGATTTGATCCTGCCAGTGGCAACTTCACGGGTTTGCCTGAGGCATGGAAGAGTATGCTTCAGCATTCGAAAATCACCAACGAGGACTGGAAAAAGGATCCTGTGGCCGTCATAGAGGTGTTGGAGTTTTATTCAGACATCAACGGCTCTAGCAACAACACGCCTGTTTCTTCTCCGGCGCTTAATGCCAATACAAGGGCAAAGATGAACTTGCAAGATTGGACAAAGCATCCAACTGCCAAGTCTCCTCCAGATTCCTCAGATCTCAGACCGACCAGAGCAGCTCCCAAACCGCCAGTGCCATACCACCTCGCTAAGCTCCAACTGCTGCTGCTGCTGCTGCTGTTGTCGTCGACACTGCTGCAGAATCCACAGCCAATCAAGGACGATCTTTCACCTTTGACTAATCTAATGAACGTCCAGAAAAACGACGACTTGGTGCCGGGCAGAAGGGCTCCTCCTCCACCCGTTCCAAGTTCATCTGCGTCATCTATAGCGGGAAGCTACCGTGAGAAGCCGCAGCTTACGTCAACATCAAGTTCGTCTCACAATCAGAATGCTGGTCTCAAAACGCCTGCTGGTTTAGGCATTTACACACAAGCACCGAGAACGGCGCCACCAACATTACCTCATAACGTTCATCCAAATGTTAAGATTCAAACACAAGACAACAAACCTGGATTGTCGTCCCAAACGAGCGTCGACCAAGGGAGAGCACATGTTACGCCAAACCTTAAACAATTGACCTTGAAGGCATCGACGCAGAACACAATCGGCGAAAAGCCTAAAGTAAAGGAACACCATACTGCGGGTCCAGCCCCCGTGAAGACTGCCAAGCAACTCAAAAAAGAGAGAGAACAGTTGAATGACCGCCAGGTGATTGCAAAATTGAGAACCGTGGTCAACAACAATGACCCCTCGTCGTTATTCCGTATCATCTCCAAGGCTGGTCAAGGTGCATCTGGAGAAGTTTACCTCGCTGAATCGCTCATACCCAATGAACGTGGTAAGAAAGTGGCCATTAAGCAGATGGATCTTCAAGCCCAGGTCAGAAAGGAACTCATTATCAATGAGATTTTGGTTATGAAGGACTCTCGTCATGATAATATTGTCAACTTCCTTGACTCATACTTACGTGGAACAAATGATCTCTTGGTTATCATGGAATACATGGAGGGAGGTTCGTTGACGGAGGTGATTGAGAACAATGAGTGCAAGTTGAACGAGAGACAGATTGCTACCATTTGTAATGAGACTTTGAAAGGGCTCCAGTTCTTGCATAAGAAGCACATCATCCACAGGGACATTAAGTCCGACAATGTGTTGCTTAGCGCAACAGGAAACGTTAAAATTACCGATTTTGGCTTTTGTGCTAAGTTGACTGACCAGCGCTCCAAAAGAGCTACAATGGTGGGTACGCCATACTGGATGGCACCAGAAGTTGTCAAGCAGAAAGAGTATGATGAAAAAGTTGATGTCTGGTCGTTGGGTATCATGACAATCGAAATGATTGAAGGTGAGCCACCGTACTTGAACGAGGAGCCATTGAAGGCACTTTATTTGATCGCTACCAATGGTACGCCCAAATTGAAGAAGCCCGAGCTCCTCAGTAATGCCATCAAAAAGTTTTTGTCCATTTGTCTCTGTGTTGATGTCGGTTTTAGAGCAACTACAGACGAGTTATTACAGCATTCATTTATTCTCTACAAGAGTGGACTGGTAAAGGATTTGGCGCCACTATTAGAATGGAAGAAATCGCCTCCTCCTCTGGATTCCCCATAAAAGCATTTATAATTGTGGCGGACATTTTATTAATACATGGTTCATAGATTATGGCAGACGTCACAAGTAAAATCACACATGGCCCACCGGCAATAAAACAAAACAAGAACAGAAATTTTTCCACCCATCAGTTATAATTATAAGGCTCCTCGGCCGGAGCGAAGTACTCAGGATATTCCACAGACCGTTTCGAAACAGAGGAGGTTTGGGTGGTTCCACTGGCATTCAGTGGCATGACCCCTCCATAAAACCCTGCTCGATGCCCACTGCCATAGTCTGCTGACTGGGGCAGATGTTGCGGTTGCTGCAAAGTCTGTGGTTGTGAATCTGTTGAAGATAAAACCTGCGGTGGTGGTTGCTGAACTTGTTGAGACGTCAAACCAGGAACATTTCCTGTTGGAGGAAGATTAGTGTTCGCTGGTTGCACGATTTGGCCGCCTCCTGGGTTAAAATAAGCGGTGCTATTGTACAATTGATAGGGCACACCAGGGTACTGACCAGGATAGCCCTGTGGATAGGCCCCATCCTGGGTCAAGTAGTGTTGGTCCAGTGTGCCTGAGGGCCCGGGTAAAGAATACATCTGCTGAGGGTGGTGTGGATGATGATGGTGATGGTGGTGTAGCAGTTGGTCGTAGAGGGGGTACTGAGTAGTCTGCGTTGGACCAAACTGCAGCAGCAGCAGCGGAATTTCGGGGGACCGTTGTTCAGGATAACCATATGTGTTGGGATGGTTGTAGGTCTGCAAAGATGTAGGGGCCGAGTAAGTCGACACTGAGCCCAACTCGGCGGAATCGTCCTCTTTTTTCATCGTGTCTATGGAGTTTGCGCTAGACTGTTTGCCCAGCTGTTGAAATAAAGGAGGAACATAATCGGCGTGAAACGCAATCGGCGGAGCAGGTCCCGCAAAGGGCACTGGTAACACATATGGCAACTTGGAGGGATTGTGTTGGACTGATTTAGCAGCAGGTTGGTGAGTTGAACCTACAGAAGCAACCGAGCCCACGGAACCCACTGATGTCAGCGGTTGTTTTTTGGCAGTATCAGCCCGACTGTTAAGCAATACTGACATATTTTGGAGCTGGTAGTTGGAATCCAAGTAATAGTAGGCCTCGTCCTCTATGGGGATTTTCCCACCCAAGGACGACTTCTTAACAGCTTCCCAAAGCAGTGGAGGGACTGGCAAATTCTTCAAATTGCCATGAGAGGGGCGGGACAATTTGCCCAGCAACACATCGTGTGCTGAATAATAAGAAATTAGGTGGATGGTCTGCTTGTTTTCTTTGCTGGTAACGGAATTTTCTTTCCCTGTAGTGACCGAAAGGGTCTTTTTGATGAGGCCGTGATCCTGGACCACTTGGTGAGGGGTTTCTCGGGAATACTGTCTTGGATAGACGTTTAATGGAGCGCCTGGAGCATTTGGAGCTGATAAAGATGCAGATGGGGCGGTGTTGATGGCGCTTAAAGGCACATAATCTGGAGCGACCAGTTCATAAGGTCGATAATCGAGGTGTGAGCGATGGAAATCGGAGACAAGATTAGCATCTGATTGATAATCAACAGGTTGCAGTTTCCTCAGAGGTATCAGTTCCAGATGCTTTCGTCTTTTTCGTTTGTCGTCCTTCTCATTCATGCTGGAAGGGTCCAACTCGCGATACACCAAAAAACGGCCAAGAATCCTCGAAGCAGACCACGAAATGCCATCGGTCCAACGTTTTATGCCAGAGGACTCTTCGATAAACACAAATACATTTCCACTTTTTATTAGCTCTGCCCGTTCGCGATCCTGGGGCCGATGGTCCACCAAGGGGAAATCACCAAGCAACACGGCTTGGATCACCAAAACGGCATCCTTTGTGGAGCCGATAAACCCCGTGTACGACGGCGTCAACAGCAGGGACATTGATTATTGTGAATGAAATAGTAAATTTGGAGATTTCGGAGGTATTTCACCGGTATCACCGTTGGAGTTGGCGCGAGATAGGAAAATGTGGAGAAGCGACACAAAAAGTACAACAACAGAGACAGTTGGCAGCCCAAATAAAAAAAAACAAAATAGCGATGTGGAAAAGATTAGGGAGAGATCGCTAAGATTGACGACAAATCACAGCGGCGATGGCTGGAAAAACCACACACTTTCCGTGACAAAAAACCACCCGATCGGAGTAGGATAATATGGATAAGGTAAGAGTGACAAAACCCCAGAACAGCAAGTGGCGGCGAGGGGGGAATGGCCGGCGGGAACACAACAAACAGTAACACCCCACGTGCAACAAGTGGAACAGTGGAATTAGAAAAATGGGAGGAAATTGGGGCTAAATCACTGGTGTCGAAACCACACAGACATGGTGTCGGAGCAGGAGGAATAGCGGCGAGTTGCACAGGAAAAGAGGGAGGAGGAGTGCAAGAGAAGAATTGATGGACAAAAAGTTGAGCAAAGGTTTCATTCAAAGACAAAGAGTCTTAGATAAAAAATAAAAGAGAATTCAAAAAAAGGAAGAATAGAAGAAGAAAATTATAAACCCAGTTCCGCCAGTGGAAAACAAAAACACCTCATCCTAAAACAGATTGCCGGTTTCGAGAAACCTTAATCTTGAGCGATGCCAGTCGAGCAATCTTGCGGGTCGCATCCGTACATGCCAAAGGTTAAGTTGAACGACTATGGGGGAGACATAGAAGGTGACTTTAATTATCGTTTTTTTTTTATTTTTATTTTCCTAAAAAGCTTAGGGTATCGTGCCAGGGTGGCGAGTGGAACAAATGAAGTGGTAGGATTGGAGGGGATATTACTGGGGGACTTTGAAGTATTTTTTTTTCTTTTCCAGTTACCATTGGGGTGGTCTGGGGTCCAGGGTTGTGACTGGAGGTTGCGGGAGGGGGTCAGTTAAGCTTTAACTAGTCGCCAATGTCACTTAACCCACTGTGCATGACGGGGCGAGTGAGACCACCATCGGTGAGCATGGGGGAGGTCATGGTGAAAGGGAGAAACGGCGAGTGAATGGGAATAATATTGAAATAAAAAAATAAAAAAAATATGGCAACTGGGAAAAAGTGTGACGTGGGTTGGTAAGAGGGCTGGCAGGACAGGTCAGGGATATATTGGAGGGAGGGACGGAGACAGCGGGTGAGGAAGATTTCGTTTGATAGGAGTCCAGAAGCCATAGCGATTATTATTATCTGTCCTCTGCCTCCCTTGGGTAATGCTGCTCTGGTATATTGCGTACATTAACAGGCCAGGGTCCATGGTGCTGATGCATGTCATAAGGTTTCAGAGCCACTTGGAGGCGGAAGGGCTTAAGTTGGGTTTACCCGGTCAGGGATCCGCCCCACACCCTTCAGTCATCAGTTCGGCTTCCGAAGCTCACCAAGGCTAATGGCTGAAAGTTAGTGAATGGAGTATTCTGGTTCTGTCAATAAGGTACGACTGACGCTCCGAAGATAACAGTGTGCGCTTTGCTCCATGCATCTTCCGGTTTAGTGTGGGGGCCGGCATATCGGCCACAGGCATTGTCCTACATTGTCGTCGGGGCCACGTCTGTTGTGGTTGCCGTGGCGCCGGAAGGGGAAGCAAGAGCGATTGAAAATGGTGTACAAGTAGATGCACTTGGGGGTAAAAATGGATGACAAGTTTTTAGCCACTCGAAGTTGGCAGCCCTTAACAGCCTGCGTATGAAGTTCGTCGGTGCTCCTTCCCGAGAGGAGAACCAGGAACCAACTGGGTTAGCGATGCCCGTGTCCAACTTCATGTACAGACGTGTGCAGTGGATGTGCAGATGCGCCTCGTCAAGACTAGTCATGGCGCATGCACCACTCCCTTAAGTCGCATTGTTAGCTGCAGAGAGTCCCTGCAGATATTTTGAAGATTCGTCGTAAATGTTCTTTCATCGCCCGCATCAAATCGTGATGGGACGGTGCCATTCGCCAGCTCCCTCACCTCGGCATGGTATACGGCCAGCAGGCCCAGGTGCGTGCGTAGAATATGCATCCTGGCGGGGTTCGCATCGTGCTCCTTTTTTTTTACTCCTGTTCTGCGCCGCTCAACCTCATGTCAGTTTTTTCCTTTCTTTTGCTGGTCGGCATTCCTTCGACTTCGCTGCCTTGCCGATCCGTGATTGCTCTGACGCCTTGTAGTAGGAATACTTCCTTTGTTAACGCAGATCTGGCCCACTTTGTGCTGCGCCTCGATGTATCTATTGCAGCAGGAGTTTTACACCCCGACATCGACAGAATTTCATCACTCGTCACCACTCAATCTGAAATTCCATGTGCTTCTCCAGCCTAGAACGCCTTGACAATACATTTCCGTTCTCGATATGCAACATGACTCGCAGCATCGTTTGCATCATGATGCATCAGGTTACTAATGCAGGTCGGAGTCATGACTAATGCTTGACTTCAACTCTTAGACTTACCGCATGTGGCGCCAATCTTGACATCAAGGGGGATCAGCTTCCTTCGAAGCAATAGCCACATGAAGATCTGATATTTTTCAAAGATAATTTCTATTTTATGATTTTAGCTTTAGCATCTAAGCCTCGGAATCTGTGTTTTTTTTTTGGTCTACTTTTAAACTTTACTGTCATTCCATTGAATGTGTCGGAACGGAAATTCCTGTAATATGCGATGTACGGATGTTTGTTTTGGGGTTTGGGTCTTTTTTTTGTTGTCTTTACACCATGCATGAATTCAAAATAAGACCAAGTTTGGTTGATGCACGTGCGTTTATCTTGGTGTACGGATCCACACTCCCAAGAAATGTACGGGTTTAAAGTTAACGAAGATGTACGGGTGCGAAAATGTGTTCTCGCATGTACGGGTGTAGGATAAACTCACACCCGATCACCCCAATCAGGGATGTACGGGTGCATTCCTAAATTCCCTCTTGTGCCGATGCACGGATTGTTTTAATTCAGGATGTACAGGTGTCATATGCCTATCAGTTTGTTATTGTCAACAGACTTTATTACCATTTTACTAATATCTTATGTGGTATCAACCGCACACATCTGTGCACCGCCTCCTATTCCAACCACTTTGTCTACCTCGGTATTGCCCCTATTATTCATTGAAACTTGTCGCTTTCCTGCAGGACGGCTGCCCCCTCTTTTTGTGGAGGTTGCAACTAATCATGGCGGAGGCCATATAGCAACTCAAGTATAGAACATCCCAGATTTCTAGAAAATTTCTAAACAGCCGCCACGAACAAGAATCTCTCCTTTGTGGATCCCTCCCCTGTAAAAAGTATATAAATAACACCCATTCCCCGACCAGGATTCCATGCATTATTTTTTTTTTCCCATCACTGCCACATCCCCAAGCCAACGGCTAGACTGCACGGCGCCTCAACTATCTCGCGATCTCTAACCAGAGCCCCCTCTCCTGTTTCGGGCTAAAAGTATTGCTTCAGGGGACTGAAAACAACACCACGCCACAAGAACATTAGCACCACATCCACCAACACAGTTTTTTTTTGTTTTTGTTTTTCAAACGCTTTTCTGCTGCTGGTGCCGCTCAATATTTATATTCGCTGCTCCCATTAGTATCCTCACCCCTCCCCCGCAATATTCCATGGATGTTGAATACCATAAGTATCTTCCCTCGTATCGCTCACTTTTGACTCCAAACGCTCAATATGATTACAAGACCCACCAGGTGGTGCAGCTCAGCCAGCTGGACTTGAAGAACATCATCTCACGTTTCCAGCTGAAACAGAGCTCGTCTCTGACTATCAAAATGAAGTACAAGTCACTCCTCAGCGATGTTTCTCGCAAGGCGCTGATTCTCTCCATGAAGATGCAATCAAGCTTACAGAATCACTCTATGTCTCAAGCACAGAACACGTTGAAGGCAACTCAGGCATTGTGGAACCGCTGCAAGCACTTTTCGCAACTCCCGACGGAGATCCAGATCCATATATTCACATTCGTGGATGATCACGAGGCCTACCGCAACTGCCTCTTGACCAGTAAGCGGTTCTACCAGCTCAGCAAGCCGTTTTTGTATCGCTCCATCCGCTTTACATCAACTTATCGCTTTGCTCAGTTCATTACTTGTATCCGGATCAATTCCGCTCTCGGCTGCTATGTATATGAAGTTGATTTATCACAGCTCAAACCTGGAAACTGGGAGTTGGAGATGAATGCGGAAGAGGGAAACGATGCCATGGAATCCGACGATTTATTTGAGAATCCGGCCTCTATTTTGGCAGGTTGGCGTGACTGGAAATTCAAGAACAACCCATTGTATGCGTTGCATCCAGCCGCTGCAATTCCCTTGACCAAGGCAATTTCCAACAGTTCGCTCAACTCGAACCACGCACCAAAAACTGCCAAGCTTACAAGGTACTTCAAGAAACGAAGAAGATCCTCGGGATCTGTCTCGTATGCTCAGGTAAACCACCACACGAATCATCCAACGAACCACAACACTCATGCCAATACAAATGCAATCCACAACAGTTCAGCAATTAGCAATAACTGGCATACTCACGCCAATGCGCCACATCCTAATATCAATAAGTTTCTCATGAATTATTCTAGCTCCAAGGATGTGCCCGTTGGCTACGTGCTTCACTTGATCAATTTGTGTCCAAATCTCGAGCGCTTGAACTTTGGAAATCTCTCCTTGTCTTCCGATTATAGAATCGTTCAACCCATGGCCCACAAGTACCAGTCGTATGACGTGATGAACAATTACCATAAGGACTTGTTCAAGGTGATTGATTCCATCTCCCCAAAATCAATGGATTCATCGCTTCCACCATTCAACGAGGAGTTTCTGTCTTGGTCCAAGGACAACCGATTTGAGTCGTCTGCGTCGTCGGTTTTTTCAATCAACACATTCTCCAAACCTATCAGAAAGTACAATAGTTTGCTCCCACCATTACCCAAATCCGTGGTGGATTTCCTGTACTTGTCCAAGGGTGACGGCAGAGTCTATTTGAGTGATTTAAACTTGAAATCCATCACCAACATGCATTTGGAGGTGGTTAACGAGTCTGAAGTCTTCCAGTGTCTCAGCTTGCGCTCTGAGAGGTTGCAAAACGTCAATTTGTCCTCCATGATTTCCATCAACATGAAGATGGTGCGTGAATTTTTGGTTAAGATGCTCATGGCAGACTTAGAGCACAAGAATATTGATGGAAGGGAATTGTTACTTTTCTGTGGAAAGTACTTCGAGGTTGGCGAACCCATCTCCAACAAGGAAGATTCCCGCAAAGTCGCCTTGGGACCTCGCCGGTCGGGGCTCAAGGTTCTTGATCTTACGGATTCGGGTATGTACAAAAACTTACAGTGGGCGCAGAAGATCGACACCGATACTTACGAGGGTCAGAAGCTAATTCACAGAATCATCAACGAAGAGTTGATCAGCAGCTTCGAGGAGTACGTGATCCGCGAGCGAATTCGCCGTGGCCGTATCGGGGAGAATTATTTCTCGTAAGGTTGGTACATGCTTCTCGGACAAATGTACCCCGTAATACTTGATGAAAAGAGAAGAAAATGTAGAAGAAGAAAATGTCCCAACAGTCAGGTCATCACTGTTTCATGAGTCTGCTCAGATCCTTGCGGACCGGCGACCTCCAACAGCAATGGTTTTAGAGCTGGCTTTTTGATCTCGGACATTCGTTCTAGCAGACGCCTAGGCTCGATGTTAATGCCTTGGCGACGCCAGTAGAACGAAAGCTCGTGGGTTCAAAATTTTCTGCGCATGGGGGTTTTTATAGTCGGTTTACAGGGCTACGCACGACCTAGGGCTGGGTAAATGCCTGCAAGAGTAGGGCAAGTTTGAGTACACCCACACCGTATCTACACTACCGTTTTTCAAAATAGTGACTGTAAATCGATGCTTTCAATTTTGTAAACGATACTATGAAAGCCTTAGTTGTCATAATTTAAAAAAATGAACCGCCAACATTTAAAACAAGTATGCTTTACTTTGGCCCACACCCGTACACCAGCGCATACCACCAAAAGTCATGGTTACTTATATCCTTTACTCCCTAAGGTTCCACCATCATGTCTGATTTATCTTCGCAGTTGTCTGCTTTTAAAAATAGAATCAGAAGTGGACCTTCGGTGGCCGTCAGACGTGCTGTGACACCCAAACCTGTGGTGCAGACCCCAGAACAGGTGAAAAGGGTCAACGATCCCATAGACTCAGTAGCCCAAGCTATTAAGCGCCAAAAGCAGTCTGACAACAGTATTCTGGGCTCACATTTGTCTACAAGGTTGCATTTGGCTGTGGAGTACATCAAACAGCAAGATGCTCCTGTGTCTGTGTCCAAATTGCTGGGATATCTCTCATTTGACATCAAGGATACCTTGCTTCCGCTCCTTAAGGAGATCGACCGAATCAAGTATGATCCTGTGGCGGGTACTTTGGAGTACATGTCGCTTCACAACATTAGTAGCGCTGACGACTTGTTGAATTTCCTCCGTTCTCAGGCAACATTCAAAGGCACACCAGTCAAGGAGCTTCGAGATGGTTGGGCGGGATGTTTGGAGGCAATTACCATGTTAGAAGAGGAGAACAAGATTTTGGTTTTGCGCAACAAGAAGGAAAACGCCCCGCGGCTTGTGTGGGCCAATCTTGGCGGAGACATTGGCACAGTCGATGACGAGTTTGTGGAGATGTGGAACAAGATTAGGGTGCCGGACAGAGACAATCTCTACCAGGCACTTATTGATAACTCTTTGAAGCCTACTGGTGCTGATCCTCACGAGCTCAAGAAGAAGCCACAGCAGCAGGAGAAGAAGCAGAAGAAGGCTAGAAGAGGAAAGATCACCAACACTCACATGAAGGGTATTTTGAAGGACTACTCGCAGTTGGTGTGAGTAGAAAAGTGGGAGCATAAGGGTGGAGACAAGGAATTGAGCTGAGAGGGAACGAAGTAAGCTCAGAGGGAGGGAGATCATTCGAGAGAAAGACGACAACTAGAGATAGATAAGGGTGATTGATATGGTTGGAGAGGAACAGAGATTTGATGTGAGAAAAGAAAATTGCCCAAATTGAAGGAACTCAGGATAGTCATAGCTTATTAACCAAAAATTGACACCGTTGAATGTCTCTCGTTAGGCAATCAACCTATTCAAACGAAGGGAATCTAAAGGTGAAACGCACCCTCCCACTGAGAGCAGCGTTTTCCTAGAGACAATGGATAAGGAAAAGAATACAACATACAAAAAATGAGAAAAAAATAAATAAAATAAAACTTTCACGAATGATCTAGTTTATATACAAATTCATAGTAGATAGTACACCCGTCAACACCTACATATTTCGTGCACGCACACCGCACTCAGGAGAAAATTCTTTACTTACCTCTCATATAATCATAATGTCTGGTATGTATCAAAATGGATCCCAAGGGAGGTCTTGAGTATTGTGAAAGTTCTAAGATTCCAATCCTTTCAATACAATGAACTATGTCTAATTTGTTGACGGTCTTACTTCACATTTAACATCCAAAACCATGAGTTAAAGTTTGAACATCAGTTTGGATGTGAAGGCATTTGCATATGTTGAATCAACTGTATGAAAAGAATGATTATTCCAGTTGAATAAATATTTCACTTCAATGAGACGATTTGAAAATCTCCAAATCAGGACCTACGACTCTTGAGCCAACAATCTTTACTTCCTACTAACACACAGTCGACTTCAACACCGTAGCCACCGAGTTCTGCAACTTCTACTACCAGCAGTTCGACTCGGACAGAAACCAATTGGGTAACTTGTACAGAGAACAGTCCATGTTGACGTTCGAGACTGCCCAGTTGCAAGGTGCTAAGGATATCGTGGAGAAGTTGGTGTCATTGCCATTCCAGAAGGTTGCTCACAGAATCTCCACCTTGGACGCCCAGCCAGCATCGCCAAATGGCGATATTTTGGTGATGGTGACTGGTGAGTTGTTGATTGACGAGGAGCAGAACGCTCAGCGTTACTCCCAGGTGTTCCACTTGATTCCAGATGGAAACTCCTATTATGTTTTCAACGATATCTTCAGATTGAACTACTCCTAATCAATGACTTAGAGTGCTGGTGTAGTTGAATAGTGCTAAATGTATGTGACATTAGGTGTATCAAATTGATGTGTTTGGGAAGTTGCTACTGTAATTTTGATTCATCAAACTCTCGTCTACGTTCGACTTGTCAGTCAAACTCTACCTTCTTCCAGCCTAATTCTTTCTTGACATCCTCTATATGTTTTGCTTATTTTATTGGCGAATGCTCTACTCTCAGGATCTTGTGAGTTGCTGGAAACAAGAAATAATTTCAAGAGCACCAATTGACAGTTTATACCAAATTCAATTTACATGTGCTTGAATCTTGTATCCTCTACTTGATACCCTCAGTCTTCAATCACTTTTCATCCGTCTTCTCTTCCTTCTACTGTTAAGTTAATACCGAAGTCTACATTCTACCGTCTACCTTCATATAGCTAAAGGTACTAATTAGTGTGACCCTACTAGTATATCGACATCAATGTCAGACTCTCCAATCCCACAAATCCCACAAATTCCACAGAGGCCCAAAAGACCATCCAAAACACCATCGAACTCGACGTTTGATCTGGAAATTGCCGAGCATTCTCCTCAATCTGACACCTCAACTCCACAGCCTGTGATTCCTCTGCGTCCCAAGAGGAAATCCAAGGAGCCCGAAGATCCCAGTGAGGAGCCAGTGAAGGAACAGAGTCTTTTTGACAAGTTAGCATCAACAGTGGCGCCCTTAGTCGGCATTGATGCTGAAAACGATGTAGATGAAGAGGAAAAGACTGTAGGAGAGGCGGTCGGAGAGAATGTTGGCGAAACTCATGCAACTAACCAGGAAATCGGAAACCAGAGAATTGATACTGAAAAGGAAATCAGAAAGTCTGTTGAGATCCCAACTGGTTTGGATGCAGACGATGTAGTTAACGATATTGATGAGGTTGATGTTTCATCGAAAGTGAAGGGGGAAGAATGGGAGGGAGACAATAATCAGAAATTGAAGGCTGATTCAATTCCGGTAGTCATTCCTCCACGCCCAATTAAGCATAAAGAGACAGCTGAAGACAAGCTTGATGAGAAACCTGAACCCGAGGCTGCTTTACTGGAGGCTGAGTCCCCGGTTGTGCCTCAACGTCCGCTGAAGATTGCTAAGGTGATTGAGGAGTCCCTTAATGATGAAAACGAAAATACAAAAGACGAAGTTGATTCGGATGATGAAATCATTCTGACTGGTGAGGGTCCTGAGGTTCAAAAGAATGATGTTCCAGTAGACTCTGAACCTACTGCGACTGCTCCAATTGAGACTGCCCCAATTGAGACGGACACAGAGAATGCTCTGCCAAATAAGAAAGCTGTTACAGTAGACCACTATGACAAGACCTCTGAAGTATATGCTGAACCCGAGGTGCCAAAGGTGTTGGCTGAGGCTTCTAGTCAGGGAATAAAGGTTCCAGTTTCAGAGACTGTCGAGGATTCAGATGTTCAAGACAATGAAGTTGACAAAATGCAGACTAATGCTGACTCAAAGTCCGGTGTTGCAGAAGTGGAAGAACTTCAATCAGAAGAGGAAGAATCACAGCCCAAGGTGGAAGAGCCAGAGACTGCGAAAGAAATCTCTCCCTCAGAAGTGCTTGAAGAGAAGACTAAAACTCAAGAAAATGTCTCTACTACTGAAACCGAACAGATCCCTGTCATTCCTTCGAGGCCCTCAAAGCAACCTTCAATTCCTAGCAGACCGGTGAAATCTAAAACCAACTCTTCAGAAGTGGTGCCTTCTGCCTCTCCAGCTATTCCTCATCGCCCTGTGAAATCCGATGAAACCAAGAAGGCGCCACCTCCAAAACCCAAGAAGTTGTCCTCCAAGATCGCAGCGTTCCAGCAAATGTTCAACCAGCCAGCACCAGAAGCTCCCAAGCCAGACTCTCGCGGTGTCAGGTCTTCCGGACGTCTTTCTTCTGATAAGAAGGACTTTGCCTCCAACTTGCAGAATATGATGGGCCGAGGAATTGCTTTGCCAGGCATGGCCAACCCTGAAATGCTCCAAAAACTTAAGGCAAGCAACGAGGAAGAGACAACTGCTGACACTACTTCTGAATCTATTCCTGGTGTTCCCCGTCGTGCTCGTGGACCAAAGGGTAAAAGATTACCCAAAGCTATCCAAGAGACAACCGTTACTGTGGAATCTCCATACAAGGTTTCAGTCCATGATGTGTGGGAAATTGAATTTACCAAGAAAGAAATCAACGACGAGGTTGAGGTGGTTCAAGAGAATGCCAGCGGAGATATTATTGATGAGCGCTTTGAGAGCGACGAATTAGACAAGCATATCACAGAAAATTCAGAGTTAGGCAATGAAGATAACTCTAAGCGTGTGAGAAGCATCGAAGAGGTGGAATTAGCAATTGAAGAGTTGAGAGAAAGTCGCGAAGTGCTGGTGGAAGCACTGGGTGTTTCTGAATTGAGGGATTCATCACTGAACGAGGTTGAAGTTTGTGAAGTTCGTGAAGGTCGTGAAGTCTTCGAACCAGAAACTCAGACTCCCGAAAAGGTTGGACTCGAAACTCAAGTTCCAGAAGACGTTAATCTGGAGACTGAACTCTCAGACAAGGCTCAAGTTACAAAGAAGGGCGAGGCTGAAGTTCCAGAGATAGGCGAGACTGAAGTATCAGAGGATATTAGACCGGAGACTGAAAATCCAGATGATATCATTGCAGAGAAGACCTACCACGTCAATGAAGAAGTTGTGAGGAGCCCAGAAGGTGAAATTCCCGGTGCTCCGGTTTCTGTTGGTGTTTCTCATGTTTCACAAGATGTAGGCGGCATTGAACCAGTCAAAGTACCTAGCGAAAGTGATGCTTCAGAAATTCCTGGTTCGTTGGACTCTATTTCTCAAGAAACAGGGCATACTGGCACTCAAGATGGAGAGATTATTGAAGATGCGGAGCCAATCAAGGTCGAAGTTTTACATACCCTGGAAGGTATTTAACTGCATTTATTACAATTTCATTCATTCATTCATTATTTTAGTATTCTATCGATTTGAGTATCGAGGTACGTAGGCCTGGACGTTGGACTCAATCTTTTCAGTCTTCTCAGTCTTCTCAGTCTTCTCAGTTTTCTCAGTTTTCTCAGTTTTCAAAGTCTTTGGCTTATCTTTGCTAATGTTTGTTACTTTGCTTTCCTTCTCTTCAACAGCCGGGCTAGTCTCCTGATTCTCTTCAACACCATCTTCTTCGTTCCTCTCAATTATCTTCCCAGGTCGCAGTACCTCGGTCAATTCTCTTCTCATCTCAGCAACTTGCTTTTCCACCTCTTCATCATCAACGTCATCATCCTCCAATTTATCTCGAAGCTCCATACATTTCACTTCTATCAATCTTTTCATATCATGATCGACAATCTCCCCACCAGCACTATGTCTAATCATCTTCTTCTTCGCTTTAGATTCCCTTATGCGGTCCTCCTGCGCTTCTCGTTCCCGCTTTTGGCGCAACCCTTCCCTTTTCAGTCCGCTTAAACTCTTCTGTACATATCCCGAGGTTCCTGATCCACGTGGGGTGTGTAATCCAATGCCGTTGTACGACATGGTGATGATGATTTAGGACAATCTTGTGGTTAGACAGGATCAGGTACTTGGTTGCAGGATGTGTATACAGGAACAACATACTTCGATTTGCACCTATTGATTAATTTCACGGCCGATCGTCATTTCTGCATCTCAAAACCCAATTCCGCCTCTTTATACAAATACAATCGCTAATCAGCTAGAACAAGTTCTGAATACGTTCAAAGTTTCGAAGAATTTCCTCGTCTTTCCAAAATTCCGTCTTCCTATTAGTTTCCGCACGTGGACTGGAAACTACTGATAAATTACAACTACCCACTTACATACTGATTGACAGAAAACGGTTCAAGAATCTCTCACGTGCTGATAACTATAAATAGAGAGACATTTTCCACTTTCTGAGTCTACATATCCAATCTTCATCTCCACAATTCTCCATGATTTGGGCTTCTCTCTACTTAGTGGCTGTTGCATTGGCTGGCGAGGCTCGAGTGCCAACACACTACCCTCCGATCGTTAATGAGATCACTAACTTGACAGACGTCTTCAATGATGAATTGGATACCAACGGGGGCCACTACAATGGCTCTTATGTTTCTCCAGAGGCTTATGGTGAGTATAACTTCTGTAACATGCCCCACGTTAGAAAGCTGGAGTACTTAGTTCCAGAGTCGGGTTTCAAGTTGCAGTATGTGGAGGTAATCCATCGTCACCACAAGAGAACTCCATACCAAGACAACACTTTCCCAGAGGAAGATACTGAACTCTCGTGTTCTACAGTTAGAAACATGTACTACTCCAACGTTCTTACTCGCGGTAACGAGAACGTCAATGTTGGCTGGAGCAACTACCAGGATCCCGTGAATCCCTTTGCGTTTGAGCTGCCAGGGTTCAATGGAACGTGTCAATTTCCGCAGATCAGCGATGGAGGCCTCAACGACTCATACTACCATGGAGTCGATCTCTATGCAAATTATCACACCAACTTGAACTTTTTGCCAGAGAAATACAACTCATCGTTGGTGCAGTTTTATGTCACCTCCAATGTTATTACCTCGCAAGTGGCAGGAGCTTTGATTGCTGGAATGTTCCCATTGGAGTCCAACGAGAACATCGATGTAAACATGCAAAGAGCCATTTCAGACTCGTTAGAACCAAAATATGAATGTGATGGTGCAGACGCTACGAAAGCATCCATTTACCTCGAGCAGGGATGGTTGGACCACTTGTCTGATTCTAAGTTTCTCTTTGAGGAATTGGATCTGATTTCAGGCGTATCCAACACTTCTCTGTCATGGCATACCTCGTGGGACCACTACTTTGACAACTTGGCCCACCGGACTTGTCATAATATGGCATTACCATGCAGTTTGAAGTCTGATGAATGTATTAGCGAAATTCAAGCTAACCAAGTGTTCAGATTGGGTGATTTCGAATACAATTATTTGTACAGACAGTCGTTGAATTCTACCTTGTACTCGGTTGCTCGTTATGGTGTCTTTTTAATGGAGCTCCAACAGCATTTGAAGGATGCAAAGGATGGCAGTAGCACTATCAAATATAGACACAACATTGCGCATGATGGGTCTATTTCTCCTTTGCTCGGTGCTCTCCAGATTGAGTACATGAGATGGCCAGGAATGGGTGCTGAAGTTGTGTTTGAATTGTGGCAGAAGCCCACCGATGAAACCTCCTACGTGAGAGTTTTGTATGGTGGACAGCCATTGAAGACTAGTGGACCTTTGGGAACCATTGATATGGTCCCTTACGAGGAATTCAACGATTACTTAGAGTCGCTTGTGGGTGATGGTAATGTTGTTGCTCTCTGTGCTAATTAGAGTTTGAGCATTTAAGAAAAGTTACTTTGTTTTTACCTTCAATTGTTTCATATATTGAAATTGTAGCTATAATTCGACAGAGGTGGCGTTAAAATCTATAAGACTATTAGCCCAATAGAAGCTTCTAGGATACTCATAGTATCTCATGAGAACTTGATCGCATGATTATTTTTTGATATATTGGCAGATTTGGCAGATTTGGCAGATTTTACTCTCTCAGTCCTTGTATATTAACTTTGAAAGGTCCTTCTGGAAATAGATATTTTTGATGTAGCAAACATTGATCATTAGAAAGGATTGAAAAGAGTCTACTTTTGAAGAGAGAATGCTGTGATTTCAGTTTCAGTGTACCACCTTCGTTGATCTTATCTCTCACTCTCTAGTATTTACCGATATATGGTTTTCAGCCTTTTTCATTTGAATTTTGGAAACTTTCTTTGCAGAAACTACGAATGTTGGAGATCAAAATGATCCCAAAACGGAGATGTGAAGTTCTAGCTCGCATTTAAATCGATTGATTTCCAGAAAGATGATGAAAGACTTAGACAAGGCATATGTCTTAAAAGAAAATGAAAGAAAAATTAGCATTTGTTTTGTGAAATGTGAAAGTACTATAAGGTTTCTCAGATATTGTATAGACTATCCCTTATCTACCGTTGTCCACTGTCAGCATCCTGTACCATACGACATAATCCACCTTAACAATCTACTATCTAAATCAGCAACATCTCACTATATCTACACTTTCCTACCATGACGAAATGGATCAAGCAGGTTAGAGCACTACCATCAGATCCATCATCCAATGACTTTTTGAAAATCGAGTACATCGACGTCAATCTCAACAACTCGAGGAAGTTGATTGCCAATGTGACATCTTTAGCTTCCACCAGCAAAACTACCACTGAACAAACAGAGGATGCCATTGAGAATATGCTTCGGTTGAGGAATATTAAGAGTGAATTGTCTTGGTTAGACGATTTGGTAGACTGAACAAGTCAATATAAACGGATCATACGGTAGTGATTACTTTCAAAGTTTTTCTAACTAAACTTGCACTCCAATCTATAAAATTACACCAATCTAATGTCTATCAGAGGACACAGAAGAAGACGCCGAGTCATCATCTGAAATATTGAACTCTTCCATAACGATATCTTCCGCACGATGATACTTGACAGCATCATGCTCCAAGTCCCGAGGACGCTCTTCCTCCGGGACAGTTGGCTTGTACTTGATAACAATATATGCATTTCCAATGATGAGAGCCATTCCCAAGATGCTCAAAATACCTGGCAAATGGCCCCATATGGCAAAGTCCCAAAATAAGGCAAACACCATGTTGAAATAGATCATTAGCGACGATTTACCTGCCTTTTCTCTCTGGAGACCCGCTGCCAAACAGAATTGCATAAAGAAACCTGAAACACCAATCAAGAAAAACAAAAACCACTGATAAAGTGTTGTAGGCATCTGGAACGAGAGCGAGGGCGTCACCAAAGTGGCAACAAATGTGATTACACATGTCAGCAACGCAAAGTAGCTGACACTAATTAATGGATGTGCCAGTTTGCCGATTTTACGAAGAACAACGTAGACACCGGAAGCACCACAGACGCCGATAAGACCTACTCCAGTTGCTAATAATCTCAACTTGCTAGAGGAGGATTCTGCTGAGTCATTATGAGAAACCTCAGTGTCTGTCCCGAAAAGAAAGTCCGGCTTAGCGATAAGAAGGACGCCAGCCAACGAAAGAACCGCACACACGGCCTCTAGAACCGAATACTTTTCGCCCAACATTATGAAGGCAAAGAACGCAGTCACCATGGGAATCAAAAACGTGATGGATACAGCGTCCGAGAGACTCAAGTACTGCAATGAGTAGTATAAGCCGAAAACACCAAAGAATCCAATGATTCCTCGCAACAATAAAAATGGTCTTTGGCTCTTGGGCCCGAATGGAGCATCCTCCACACTTCTAGTGATCACCATGTATAAAACGCAGAGTACATATGTAACAAACATTCTGACGAACAAAATCTGCACCGGATGGAGCGGAGTTTCAAAGTCTTTGTCTCCTTCCAACAATTTACATGTGAGGATCATGATGGAGTTGAGGAACTGTGACAAGAGTAAAAGACTCACACCCATGTTGGGTTCCACTACATCTCTGTAGAACCTGCGAGCCTTATCACTTAGAGATTCTGATTCCAGCATGAATATATGGGAAAATGACTTTAGCAACTATGGATACGAGCCACAGCCAGAGATCAAGACTAGTTCAGAAGAAAAAGGAGGAGTATGATGAAACTTTTTTTTCTTCCGGAGAAAGACTAGATAGGCACCCTGCATCATTGATCCCAGTGCGGGAAATTACTTGCGTCTTCCTGTGTTAAAACACCGCCTCCAGCAAGCATGATCGTGAGGAGAACAACCTGAAAAAGAAGGTTTGAGTTGGGTGTGCTGAGGTTATTGTTGAGGTTGGAGGAAATTTTGACATCAGGCTTGAACTTCTAGGTAATCATTGAATGTGTTTCTCGGATAGTTGATTAATGCTTCCGATGACGCTATTATATGCATGACGGTGTCACAGCCTTCCCCAGGAAACGGATGATGATCAGAACGCACTTTCGGGTTTGTAAATATGATTATTAGGGTGGTGGTGAGAGAAAATAGGCAATTAATGGGAGGAAGAAGATGAGATTATCTGTTGGTGTGGTTTCAGTGTGGAGTTGATTGTGGGTTTTTTTTGTAAAGTGTGGGTTTATATAGTGCGGCAAAGTGTGGGGGATCTGACGTTGACAGGGTGGAGGGTCAAAGACTAGAACAACAAGCTATATAAACAATGTTCTCCGGGTGCGTACTATAGATGTCGATGTTTTCGAATGGCTGGAAATTATCCTTGGATGTATGTTAAGAGTAACTCATAACGGTATTGTTTCATAGTTTGATTGGTGCTACCGCATTTGCAAGCGGTTGGGAGACATTGACTCTGATGTAAATACATTTGTAAAAAAAATTGAGTGAATTAAAGCAGACAGGGATGGCACGTTTGTAGAAGCATTGGAGATTCGGATTTTCGGTTTTGAAACCTTGAAGTTCATCTAAAGAGGACTTGGTAATTTTCTTCCTCTTTAGGTTTCAGTAATACTCTTATTCAAGAACACGAACCCTACAGCATCATTATCTCAAAAATTGATAATACACGACAAACCTGGAGAGGTTGAATAGGTTTTGCACTTTGACACATACACTATAATTCATACTGATTTGTGAAAGCTGTTACTGGATAAATCTAACATGTAGGCCCGAAAGATACGAAGTCAAAGGTCATTGTCACCACTACTGAGTGGGTCCAATAGAACTGGATAACTTGTTTCTGTTCCGTTTTCTCTATTCTTCACATTTTGAGAACAATTAAATATAACGAATCTGGATGGTCATAGTTGAAAGGACCGATATTACAGTTCGAAGACTAGAAAAAGCTGATGTAGACCCATCTAGTATCAACACTTTGTAGAAGCTGATTGTTCTTGGAACAGATTCTACGTTCTGTCTGTTCTCCTGTAGAAATTGACGACAGGAAGCCAGAGATCTTTTTCGAAAGACAGTTGGGCAAGTTTTTAGGGACTTGAGAGTAGATTATTTTTATGAAGTCCCATTTCTTGACAGGAACATTCCCAAGCCCTAAAGACTTTCGTTGGCCGTATCCTCCTCATTCATGGTCTCCATAACAGGAGATGTCAAAGTCTATTTCAGCACATGCATTTAGAACACACACCAGTAACAATCACATTTTCCCAACTGAGCCCAATCCACAGAAAAAAGGGAATCAATAGTAGAATCTTTCGGTCAGATTTAATCGCCAATATGAATGACCAACCGATGATGATAGACACCCACAAATTTCTTTTCTATTGTTCACACTATCGATCTATGACAAGTCATTTATGGTAATTGTTCATCTTTGTCAAAATGTCTGTATTCTCTCTTCTACATAATTATGATTCCCATCATATTCCCACTTTTTGCCCCATGTCTTAGTTTTCTTTTCTATTCTACCCAAGTTCAGGTCGCTTACTACTCAAGTTCAATTGCTGCGAAATCTAGAAGTTTCAAAATTTCTACAAGCCTTTCAAGAATACTGTAATGACATTTCAGCTCCGCCCCCTCTACATTCTCTCCCACGCCGCCTTTAACTATTTCACTTCGCCTTGTTCACCGTTATGTCCAGTCTTCAATTCAAATCACACCCAGTCCTCTGACAAAGCAACCATTTGTCATCTCAAGTTCTAGGACACCCCCACATACAGTACCAACTGGCAACAATCATATAAAGGCCATCACACTCCACTTGCTATCAGGACATTACATTCAATCTTTCAATTGAGACATCCCTTCAATTGCATCCCATCAATTAATTCTCCATGCCATATCCTAATCCATTGAAGATCGTCACTCAGAAGCTCACGGACAACATCTTGTTAGCAGCCAGTGGGTTCAAGAGATTCGACAAGATCAACTTCGGTGGCCGTATGGCCTTATTCCATTACAATAACTCAGTAATTGTGTGGTCTGCCATGCCATTTGGAGACGAGGTCCACAAAGCCATCGAGAAACTCACAGGTCAGTCTTCTAGCCCCGTGGCGTATCTTATCATTCCAGATACCGAGCACACTATCGCAGCCAAGCTGTTCAAGGCGAAATATCCAGAATTGAAGATCATTTCCGTGGAGCTGGTGGATTTGGGCCCTGAGACTCCCATTGACTACGTGGTGACTTCCAAATACAGCAAGAAACTCATCGACAAGCAGGTATTGCAGGAAATCGGTATCACCGACCCCACCATCACTGACCACTTCGAGTTCGTCTACCTTCCTGACCACGCCAACAAGGAACTTGTAATGTACGATAAGAACAGCAAGACTCTTTTCGAGGCAGATTTGCTCTTCAACTTGAGCACTCAACAACCACAAGAGCAGTTCAGTGAAGAGTTGGGATTCCCCAAAAATTACTTCCCATTCTCTGGATACTCATTTCTTGCTCGGTACTTGAATCCCGACTCGAGTATCGGCAATAAGATCTTGAACAAAATTGCAAACTCAACAGCATCTGCCGAAGGCTTGCGTATTATCTATGGATGGGACTTTGACAAGATAGTTATGTGCCATGGCAATGTCATCAAGGCTAATGCGAAGAATGAATTCAAGAAGGTTTTCGGTAAGGTTTTGTGAGCAGCTATAACATAATACGAATAATATATAATTTTTAATGAAATGTGTGCAAATATCTTAATATCTAAGTATTCTCACAATAATCGCGTAAATATATCAGGTGGTTTCTTTCAATAAATAATTACACGATTCTTTACTTGTTCCTCGGAACCTGCCCCCCACAATCTTCTCCGGACACATGCAGGCTTATCTTCCGTGGGTATAAAGCCGTCCCATATTCCACAGATGATCATTACTCATAATTTCCGTTTTTTTTTATACATTTTTGATTTTTTTTATACATTATGGAAGCTTCTACCTTGGTTAACACAGCCGCAAGCTCTGTGCTTGACTTGACCTCGGGTCTGCAAAAAGTCATCGAGCTGACCTTGTACAGCCACCCAATCTTCCAGTACTATGAGAACGTGAATCTCAACCACAGTATCGCCAACAAGAAAAATGCCCTCATCGAGGAGAACATCTGGCCACATTTGACAGGTCACACATTAGTGGGGCCAGACAAAATCAACCTCAGATCTCGCGGGCTTTACGTAATCGACGAGAAGTTCTTAACGGAATTTGAAGACATCGATGAGCTTGAACCAGATCAGCATAATCACAGCTACACGTTTTTCCACTTGGGAAGCAAGTTGTCTGGACACACTCTGATCATTCACGGTGGGTTGTTGGCCACCATTCTTGATGAGTTGACGTGTAGACTTGCATTTCAGAGCTTTGAGTCTAAGAAAGGTGTGACTGCCAACTTACAGCTCAACTACTTCAAGCCTTGCTTCGTGGACTCGTACGTGATGCTCAAGTGTACTTTATTAGACAAAAAGGGCAGAAAATGTCGCGTTAAAGGTCAGGTGTTCCTGGTGGACTTGAAAGCAGACTTGGAAGGCAAGCCTGTTCCAGAATTTGTGGAGGACAAGGCCAACTTGTTGACTGAGTGCATTTGTTTAGTGATTGAACCTAAGTGGGTCAACGAGTTGAACAATACCCGGCACTAGGGCTGGAATTATTTATTGATTACCTCATTACACATTAGGCATTGGTATTAAATGCTGGTATCATAATTGGTATAAGATGCTGGTCTTAGAATTGGTATAAGAAGCCAGTTTAACTATTTATTGGAATGGATATTCTCATACAAAGTCTCCTATTTCAACATGTAAAATCACTTGCTAGCCAACAGATCTGTTCCTTTCGTTTTGCTCTGTCCAACTTCTAATTTGGCACTCTTCGCACCAAACTGGATGGCTCGCTTGATCTCGTCTGCTGCCATATTCAAATTTAGATCTCTAGCCAAGCACCGTAGAATATGCTTACGCACAAACTGCTTGACTGTCTTCTCTCCTTTCTTTGTCTTGACTGTTGTCCACTCGTACTTAATCTTGAACTGTGGTTCAATCTGATTGACCACGAACTTGATCACGGCATTATCAAGAAATGGATATCGTAACTCTTTTCCCCAACATGACATTGCCCTGTCGTCTCTTCCTAGGTTTCTTTCGTAGATGATCTCTATATCGCTGATCAAGGAAGCTGAGAGTTCCCGATATTTCTCTTGAATCACAAGTGGCTCTGCTGCTTGATCTAGATCGTTGAAAATGTTCTCATGACGGGAATATCCGCCAAATAGCTCATCTGCTCCAAGCCCAGAGAATAAAACTTTGGCCTCCGACGTGTAGTTTTCGATTTTCAACACCTGATTAGCCATATCAGTGGAGAAGGTTTGCCAGTCAATTTTTGAAAGATCTGCAGTCACTTCCAATGCTTCACACAGCTGTGAGCGGCAAGCAAAGTAGAATGCTATGGCAATGGACAAGTCCATCTCAGTGGTGCATGGGTATATGAGATCAAGGACATGATTCTTGTGAGCAAGCCATTGTGAGTACAGAACATCCACCTGCACCAATCTGAATTTAACAGACGTACCGTGGAAAGCCCTTGCAAGTTCGAAAAACGACCTTTCACTTAACTTTCTGTCTGGAGACTCTCGAGCTCCAAGCCCCGTACGAGGATTCTCAAATCCAACGGTAAGAAGATCTATCACAGCATTTGCTCCCATCTGAATATAATTTTTGGCTATTAACCCTGCTACCACTGTGCAATCGAGACCTCCACTGAACAAAATTCCAAGATCGAGGTGCTCACGGCTAGGATGGAGAGGGTGGATGGTATTTTGTCTTAAAAATGTAGCACGCAGTAGAACTTCCAGTAAGACTTGTGTACGAGACACCAAATCCTCCTCTGAAAATGTAATTTCCAGGTTAATTGGACATAGGGACAATTGGTGGTCCTGAGTATGTGTTTTCCACAATTCAGCGTAGAGCTTGGATGACAAAGTCTTGTGTTCAAGATCGTAGATATGAATGCGGTCACTTTTACACTCAATAACATTTTCATGACGGCCATGATACACAGACGAGATAATTAGTCCATGATCATGAGTGGAATACAAAAGAGATCTTTTTCCGACAACATCTTTGCCGAAATAAACCCTGTTTTCAAGCAAGTCTGTGAGTACGAAAGCAAACTCACCATCTAGCAGACATACGACAGACATAATCGCTTCTTCACGCAGCTTACTCAGTTGAAGTTCCAGATTGAGCTTGTCTGATATAAACGTTGTGTCATTGGTTTCTAAACACTCCTCGTTGTAGAGTTCACCATTGAATTGAAGAATGTAGTCTTCTTGAACGACTGGCTGAGTAGCAAACGGTTGTCTGAGGGATAATACAGATGAAAGCATTTGAAATAGCATATTTCTCAGTCTTAGTTCTCTATATTGTGCATAATCGGGCCCTCTAGCTAGGATCTCGGGAATTATGGAATGGATCACTTCTTGGTCATCACGAGGTGGAGGAGTATCTTCCACGGCCAATACAGACATTTGTTGCATAACCTGGCTAACCATATCTTCATTTCGGGCATTTTTGTATTTGTTGAGTAGCAATTGAAGTTTCTGAAGCTCGTGAAGATTGTCTAATTTCTGCTGGTCTTGGTAAGATAATCGTGTCTGGGATGAAATGTGCTCCAACAAAATCAGAGCGATTTCACTTTCGTGAAGCTCGGCACTACACGAACACTGATCTTGAGCTCTTATGAGATGATCTAGACATCGAGGTCTGGTTTGACGTTGTGTGCTGGCGGAGAAGAATATTCCACACATTGAAGACTCAGATTGTACATACTGCGCAGAACAATCAACCCATGCAACGCATCGACAATATGACGAATTAACGTCGAGATATGAATATATTCCGAATTGTTTCCCGTCGCTTTGATTCTCGTGACAATTACCAATCCTACTGAATCTACTGTTTGTACTTGGAAAACTGGCTCTGCTTACATCGAGAGTATGAAGAATGTGAAATTCCCATCTACTCTCAAAATACTATAAGCCGGTGGACACTGCATTGGAGACTATGGGAAAACCAGAATTCCTGACGGCTTAATAGAGTTGGAGATACATGTCAAGGGAAAGCTATAGAGATTATCGTTTCCATCCAAGTTGGAAACGCTCAATGTAACTCTTGCAAACTTTGGGAAATCAAAGTTCTCTCTCCTCAACCTCCCAGCTAGCCTTCTAAACCTTGCAATATCAAATGGAATATGTACAAAATTCGACTGGAAGCTACCCAATTTGGAGAGATTGAAATGGAAAAATTTTCGTGGTCAATTAAGGGTACCTCAATCAGTAGCAAAATTTAGAGTTACTCGATAAAAATCGAAAATGGTTAGAAGACTTAGTGGTTCCTCACATATTGGACTATTGTGACATCCGCGGAGAAGAGGACTATTTCAATCGAGGTATAAACATGACGATTGCACGACAAAGGGGTAAAATTTACCATCAAGTAAGACGAAGTGTTGCATGACGTAACATTCAGAAATGAATCCAAAGAGTTCAATAAAGATGAAACAGTAAAATTCTCCTTCCAAATTGTTGCAATTCATAGTCAAAAAACTCTTACAATTTATATTAACACCAAGTTACTAAATCTTATTCACTCAATTTGCAATAATTAATCACTTTAACAAAATTCAGAATTACGAAATTGGTTGCGGTTTTTGCAACCATGGTAGTACTTCTCTAATGTCTCTTTACATACAAGACGTCTGATTGAGGCCGAAAACAAATAAGTGTGAGTGCTAGTTGCTTGATGCTTGTAAGTTAAGATCGCCCTTGAAGATAAGACATGTTCATTCTGCTTAAGTAGGGATGTTTCATGAGTCAATTTACCTCTAGAAAATCCCCGATTATTTACGAATTCGGCAAACGGGACCTATTCTGCAGCCCTGCTTGAGCTTCGCTGATTTCTATTTTCGTAAATTATGAGTGATCGGTGACGAAAACGGACAGCAACAAGAGTGAGTAAATACTTGTCGATTCATTCGTATAAATCAGAATTGCCCTCGAAGGTGAGTCATGTTCCTGATACTTAAGGTCCAATGATCTATCTATACTTTATGATCATTACTTAAGGTTAGTCACCATGTCTGATACACTAGTTCATATCTTCCCTTTAGATGTCATAGACAATGTTCTTCTCTTCTTATCCAAGAAAGCATTGAAAACTTTCTTCCAGGGATTAACCGAACATTCGATACTTCGGGAACTTGTACTCTCCAGAATCTACAAAGTACTCGAGGTATATAAGTTAGAACAACTAGTTGAAGCCGCAAGTCTTCATGCTCCGGTAGGAATGATGGGCTTGCAGGCTCGTGACGATTATCTTACATTTTTCATAGAGAACCCAACCTTTGCTTCGAATATTTCAGACGTTTATCTCTTGCTTGGGTGTTTTCATGATTACAAGAAATGGAGAGAGATACCGTTTCGGAGTATTTCATGTCTCGTTCTCAAGCTATGTGAATGTTTTAATCCATCTGATGTTCCACACAACTTGAAACTGATAGTACTCTACGCTTATCAATCGAATCAAATGGAATTGAAAGGATGGCCGCCTTCGTTGACTTGCATGACTGTCGAAAATCACACAAACTTGAAACTTATAGACCTACCAAGGAACCTTAAAGAGCTCTCTTGCCTGGATCTGGGCGGGTTATGGGACCTGCTTCCTCCAAAACTCGAAATATTTAGACTTCTGAACATAAAACCTTTCGCTTCAAATCAACTTCTCCTTCCTGAATCGCTCCAGGAGTTGCTGATTAGTCGCTGTCTTGCTTCTGACACGGAGGAACTAATGTCGAGATTACCAAACAGGTTGAAAAGGTTGAACTTTCACCTTTGCAAACCAGTTTCTTTGCATCTTTATTCTTTTCCAGAGTCACTAGAGGTTTTGCTGATTCGTTGTTGTTGCGTTACTGAAATTGAGATGATAGTGGCCACCTTGCCTGTGAAGTTGAAAAACTTTCAACTAAAATATCGTTTCAGTAGCAAATTGGCATCTCTCCAATTCCCTGACTCTCTCAAAGTTTTAAATCTTTCGGAATGTGGAATTGAGAGTCTTGAAGGTATTATATTCCCAAAGTGTCTTGTTGAACTTGAGTTAGGGTGTAACAAGATCAACCTGTTGCAAAACTTGAAGTTTCCAGAATCTCTTATGGTACTAAATTTGCGATGGAACAAGATTATGAAGGTAGAGTCTTGTGAATTTCCAGAATCCCTCACGGTACTAAATTTAGATTACAATGTGATCACGACGATTGACTCTTGTGAATTTCCAGAATCCCTCACAGTACTAAATTTAGAGCACAATAGGATCACGACGATAGATTCCTGTAAACTTCCAGAATCCCTTACGGTACTTAATTTGGATGAAAACAAGATAACTGTGTTAGACTGCTGTGAATTTCCAGAATCTCTCAGGGTACTAAATTTAGAAGAAAACAAGGTCAGATCACTCAAATGTGACTTCCCCGGTCTTCGAAAATTGCATGCGTCGAACAGTTGTTTGACCAGATTGGATGGAGTTAAGTTCCCTAAATTGGAGGTTCTTGATATCTCTACGGAATCCACACCTAGCATCCGAAGTATGAGAAATGTGAAATTTCCGTCCACTCTTCGGATCCTCAGGGCCAGTGGTCACTGTGTCAGTGACTTTCGGCAAACCAGTCTTCCTGCCAGCTTGAGAGAATTGGCAATAAAAGTCAGGGGGAACCCGCTGAGGTTGTCCTTTCCCCCGAAGCTAAGAGTCCTCGAACTAACATTTCTCAAGAAATCTAAAGTTGCTCTTCTCAATCTTCCTGAGACACTTGAAGATCTTACAATATTAAATGGGACATATACTGAATTCGACTGGAAGCTCCCCCACTTGAGGAAGTTGGATTTGGATTTCAGAGGTCGAGTTAAAATTCCTCCTTCGGTGAACAATTTAACCATAGTACTTCCACAAGACAAGCAATGGAGGGAGCACTGGAGGAATATTGTGCTTACTCACGAATTGAAGTACCTTTGGATTAACGAGTACATTTTTCAAAAAGACTTAGATGGTGACATGTTCAAATTTATTGAGAGTATGGTGTCAATGAATGATGATCACTGAGTAATTTTTTTTTAAACATTTGTGTATTGGGTACTATATCAGGGACCAGGCTGAGAAGCATGGTCATAGTCCCGTTGAGAGTAGATAAACTAAGGTTGCTGAAATGCTGCTATCATCACCAAAGCTC
>Ga0160505_100226_pt1 | contig 39364 bp, 25 predicted proteins | sample DIDeMG_FD_108225 | JGI IMG/M metagenome (GOLD analysis project Ga0160505, IMG submission 108225) | Enriched chicken feces microbial communities from UW Madison campus, WI, USA - DID2874_E49_Stillage MG | ecosystem: Host-associated > Birds > Digestive system > Large intestine > Fecal ... | reverse complement strand
AGGTGGTGGAACGTGTTCTATAGGAATGGACTGGCTCTGCCTCAGCAAATATGTTCTCCTTGAATGTGGGGTGATCGTTCAGATACTGCTGCTGCTGTAGCTTCGTATAATTCACAGAAAGCGACTTGCTGAGCACGTCGTAGTACTTTAACGTGAAATCGTTGGGCTCGTTCTGAAAACTGACGTTGTTAGGAACTTCAAAGAACTTACGAATCGCAAGCATCTGCGCCTCACATTTGCCTAGTTCCTCCTCGGTTAGTCTCAACTCTTTGTGTTTGAGCCGAATTTCAAGATCAACTTGATTTGTAAGAATGTGCCGAAGTGTTTCTGTGGGGATACCTTCTAATTTCTGGAGAAGTGATTGCTTGTCTATTAGTGGTGGGTCTGAGGATTGGATGGATTTTCCAGTGTGCGTATCCTCTGCAGAAGCCGAAACCTCCGGTGTGAACCCGGGAGTATCAGGTGTCATGGACTTTTCTGAATCCATGTTGGTTGGAGGCAAAAGAATTACTAGCACGAAAAAGCTGGTTCACTTTGAGTGTGCATAGGAGGTTGTCTTGAATCTCGCACTTGATAGCCCCACGAAAAGGTCAGGCAGGACAACACACTATGTGCACTAGATAATGGCCCTGCGATTGAGAATATCCAAGGGATCTGGACCAGGAACGCAAGCCAGAAGCAATTTTTTGTAGAGGGCTGCGACACCTTGGCGGTCCAATTTGGGGGAAGTCAACTTTGTTTTGGACGTCCCCGGTTTTGTTTGCTTCGAATTCGGGTTCTCCTGTGTCGATTTACTAGTTTCTTTCTCGCTCGATCTTCTCAGTCTAGTACTTCGCTTCCTGCTCTCTGAACTTCTCACAAGGATATTAGACAAGGGTACATCGCTGAGCTCCAATTCTGAATCGATGAATAAAGTTTGTGGAATTGTTGTTCTCGTGACTTGTAAGTCATAACATGCTAGGGGTAGAGATGCAGAGATGTCACTTGATGGAAGAAAGGAAGCGATCTTACCGTCTTCATTTTTTATTCTTCTTTCAACCATTTCCTCTAGGTTCTCCACCTCTACCTTTTTCTCTGTTTGTTCACGTGGATCAAGTGTTTCAAACAAGTTCTGTTCAATTTCGTTCTTGATTCCCGGTGAATTTGCACCACTTTGAACTTCGTTCTCTGGAAGCACCTCCAAATCTTCATTCTGAGCTATGTCATCAATTTCAAAACCCGAAATCATGAATTTCTTTTCTTTTGTCCCACCAGCCCCTCCAATCTCCTCCGTTTCACTTCGAATCGAAAACTCATAAGGCTCAAGCCAGTCACTAGTCAAAATATCCTTCGGCACCCTGTACAGTTTGATGGGCGTACTGGCCTTTAGGGGCCCAAATATATCTTCCAATTTTGACAAAGTGTCTCTTGGATCACATGGCACTTCTTTCACCGACCTATGTCTTTTTATAACTGCTCGTTGCCGCTGAGTCTTGGGCTTTTTCTTTCTACGAAGTACTGTTTGTTAGCGCTTAACTATTGCAGATGGAGCAAGGGCATACTTTTGGTGGGTTGTTGCGACATGATAACTGTTTTTATTCTTGAATTTTGTTTCAATTCTCAATATTCTGTCTGTGATTTATTTTTCCTAAGTTTCTGAGTATTTTTCTAATATCTTCATTTACAAGATAACTCTAATCACTCTGATCTTCCATACACTCCGAACCTCATACTAACAAACACTCAAAGTTAATTCTTTACCACCAGATCATTCTTACTCCCACAGTCAAACCCCACGTTTACCCTTAGTTGACCATGTCAGAGAAACCCATTTTGCCTTCAGCAGCCATGGGTGCACTTACCATCAACGACGTTCCCAAAAGCGGATTCGGATATAATCCATCAATAGGACCAGCATCCAATGCCATCAACAGCGAAACATCAGCCATTCTCCTCAATAAACGAACGGTCAGTTTAACACCAACATCGCATAATTCTATCTATGACCGAAACATTAGCTCCAAGAAGGTTAATGAGATCAGTCTATCTACACTAGCGTTTCTTTTCTGTGAGATCGTCAACTGGGCACACGAGCAGTCGAAAGGGATCCAGGACCTTGAAAACAGGCTCAATGGACTAGGCTACCAGATTGGTCAGCGTTATTTGGAGTTGGTCAAATTGAGGGAGGGAATGAAATATGGTAAACGAGAGACAAAAATCATTGAGATTCTTCAGTTCATCCACGGGCCCTTTTGGCGGGCGGTCTTCGGAAAAACAGCCAATGAGTTAGAGAAATCTCAGGACATTCACGATGAGTACATGATCATCGACAATATGCCGCTTGTATCGAAGTTTATTAGTATACCCAAGGAGTATGGCAATTTGAATTGTTCTGCATTTGTAGCGGGCATAGTCGAGGGAGCATTGGATAGTGCAGGCTTTCATTCGACGGTGGTTGCACATTCTGCTCCAGTGGAAGGACTTCCGTTGAGAACAGTGTTTCTTGTGAAGTTTGATAGTCTGCTATTTACGAGGGAGGAGATACGGTTCAATTAAAATGGCGAAATCCAGCAGAGGAGGAGAAGTAATGAGAGAATTACATTATTGTGAACGATACAGAATGAATTTAAGAGAAATAGAGGTGACTTAAGGTATATTTCATTTGGAGTTTGGCCATATTGGTTTGTCATGGAGAACAACGATGACCAGAAGTTCATGGATTGTTTTTAACAATCTATAAAAGAAGAATTCCTTCGCAACTTTGTCCATAATTCGTCCATCGGTATTTGCAGATACGTTCCCATTTCCGATGATGGATGTCATATTGATGATGCGATCAGTGACCACCCGACTTGTACATCGTGGAAAACGAACATTTATAGGCATAAACCCACGAAAGCATCCCAGAAGACTACGAAAGCAAATTTTAGAACAGAAGTTAGCCAGAATAAATTATATCCAGCCACATTATCCATAGTATCATTAGATTAACTGAATAGACTTCAGAAGTAGTCTAACCTACTAAGTTGCGAAATCATGGCCTCACTGTGCACGACCTACAAACATTTTCACCAACGGCTTTTCCTTCAATAATCACCATGGGCATCACTATCAGAAGGGCAACCATTGAGGATGTCCAGGCGATGCAAAATGCTAACTTGCTCAACTTGCCCGAGAACTACCAGTTGAAATATTACATGTATCACATTTTGCTGTGGCCCCAGGCAAGTTTTGTAGCCACCACCTACGATTTCGTCGAAACCGAAGACGACACAGAACTGGATGTTGACCAACTATCGGAAGATGCCGAGGCGTTGAAAATAGCCGACTTGGAACACTTGGATCCCAAGGGTGACCCCGCATACATCAGAAAAGGCGAGAAGATCGTGGGTTATGTGTTGGGAAAGATGGAAGACGACCCCGAGGCAGAGGACAAGACTCCACACGGACACATCACATCCTTGGCAGTGATGAGAAGCTACAGAAGAATGGGGCTTGCCGAAAAGTTGATGAAGCAGGCATTGTACGCCATGTGCGAGTCATTTAACGGCCAGTATGTGTCGTTGCACGTAAGAAAGTCCAACCGAGCAGCGTTGCATTTGTACCGAGACTCGCTAAGCTTCGAGACCACCAGTATAGAGAAGCTGTACTACCAGGATGGCGAGGATGCCTACGCCATGAAGAAAGTGCTTAAACTAGACGAAATGCTTCCCTACCATGGCCACACTGAGGTGGACGACTTGCTGCTGGACTTGATATAGCTACCACCTAGACCATAGATGAAGTAATTAATATACACATGCAATAACCCTACCCTAGTATCTCTCCTTCATTCTGGAGGCCACCGTTCTCAAGTTTCCATACACCTTTCCTGGAGGCGAACCCAAAATCAACGACACCACCGCCTCTCTGGCCATTCTAATGTGGGTGAATCCTCCCAAGATGTGAATCTTGGAGTCTGCCAATACAATTCTGGTTCTGGTGGCATTTTCGATAGCAAACTTGGTCTTACCATCTTTTCCTGCAATTCTACCGATAGCTCTCGACAAGTGGTCACCGGTCAACGTCTTGACATCCTTGATCTCAAAAGTCTCGATATATAGGTCATCCAATCTCAAAAGAGCGATTGCATCGTCCACGTCAAACCCCAACGTGAATGCCTTGATGAAGTCTGCGCCCTTCTGCAATGCACCCTCATCCTCAGTGAACTTATTGGTTCTTAATTCGACGGTTTTGGTCTTCAAGTTCATTCTTACTTGCAACTTGAGGTGCTCAACTAATGGTGGATAAATCTTGACCCAGGTATTCTTCAACGGAGTCATTCTGTGGGGAGGAACGGCAACCTTTCTACTCTCTAACTTCACCTTCATACCGCTCTTACCAGCAGCAGCGAACTTGGGCTTTCCGGTCTCGTCCAACACTACCGATGTTGGCACAGGTTTGTCTTCAGCCATTTCCTCATCCTCAGCCACAGATTTGGGCTCAGCAGCATCGGCAACAGGCACATTTGTGGTATCAATCAAAAGCTCTTCTTCTTGCTGTTGCACTGGCTCCACAGCGGGAGCAGTGTTTTTGCGTGCGGTGGGGGCAGCCATGGGGTTTTAGATTTAGATCTTTAGAGATGGATTTTTTTAGGTTGAGAAGCGATGAGGACGCACCCTGTGCACGTGACCTCGATGGAGGACAGAAAACTTGTCATACTATGGGGAGAAAGATTTCACAAAAAGGAGCTAAAACAATTATGAAAATTATGTCAATGTGTTAAGCTCATCCATCTATTCCCATTCACTTGATTTTTGCTTCTTTTTTTTTCCAACCTCCCCATTCGTTCCTCGATGGTTGCCTTCGCGACTGTCTACAACCAGCGTAAAAGCAATTCCGGTGCCAGCAAGGAGCAGGGGCAATTTCTGTTTGCGGAGACCATTATATATAAATGGGCATTTCTATCATCGATTTAAACAAACTTTAGTGCCTCATTGAAGAATATCTCCATCCGATCAGCCCACTTCCCTATCTTGGATCCTGAATGGGCTTAACCCCAGACGTCCTCCACGCAATCCATATATACTACATAAGTTCGCACAGAAATCCGTCCCCGTATTCTTCAGCAAATTTTCTTTTCTAATACTTTCCAGTCTACTTTCACCAGTTCGCGCTGCTTACTCTGCCTTTTAGCCGGCCCATTCAATAATTTGTATTCTCGTTCAACACGAAGAATTCTGCGAGGAAAAACTTTAACATTTTCTCATGTTCTCGAGGTCTGCCAGCCTGATATCGTGGAGAGTTACTGGCTCCCATATTTCTCCGGGATCTAGGGCTTTTCCAAGGCTCACGCCGAGAGCATGGCACCAAATAGGTCCAGAACCACTAAATGTGGCTCGGTTGTTGCATAGTTCAAGTCGTCGCTGGAAACAACCAGTGACCAAGTCCCAGCTTCTAGCTCAAGCACAAAACCCCGTATCCAGACTCTGGGTTCATATCAAGTGGCCACTCACAAGAAACAACAGGCCGTTTTCCATGGACGACTTTACGGCATTTTCTTCTTGGCTCTTTGTGGGCAACGTCTTGTGGATCATCTTGGGTACCACCACCTTTGGGTTGTTCACGATGTATTCCGTGGACAAGTTTGACAAGTTCTATGACACACTCAAGGGTGAAACCGAAACAGGTAGCCAGACTACGGCTGAGTCGCGCAAGGACGACAGCTTCCTTGGCTACCTTGCACGTACCATTTTGTCCCATGGTCTTGGAGTCAAGATTGTATTCGAAAAGGGCAATGTGGTTCCCGAACTCATTGATGGAATGCTTCGTTTCAAGAACCTCAAGGTGTATTCCACCCACAACAAGGATGAAGTGAAGTCACTCGCATTTTCCGCCGCCATTCTGGAGGTGAACTTGTCTCTCTCGTTCAAGAAATGGTACGAGGGACGGGGCCTCATCTACGACTTGGAAATTTTCGGAATGAATGCCAAGGTTTACAAAAATGAAGACATGCCCGAGACAGACCCTCAGCTACTTCCCCAAGACAAGTCGATTCCGCTCAGTTCAATGGCCATGTCGTTCAGCAGGTACAGCGACAATGCCCATGTCCAGAACGACATCAACGAACACAACACGGAGATTCTCGAGAACTTGAACAATGTACCTAAGTCGTCGTTCATTGACGCAGACTATACGTTTGCCCATGTCAAGCTCCAGGACTCCCACATCGAACTTTACGAGAATCAAGACAAAACTCCATTCCAGATCACCATCTTCAACTGCGACATGCCAAGACTTCGTGGTAATCGGTTGTTGATCGATTTCTTCAATGCCAACAATGTCACAGGTGCAGTCAACAACTCCATGTTCACCATTCATAAACACCAGCAGTTCTCTGACAGCGACAACGTGGTGCGGTTTAAGCTCGATGGAATCAATATGGGCTCGCTTTCCAAGGCCAACCAGCAACTGAAATTCAATTGGCTTGTCAACGGAAAGGCCGAGATTATCGCCGACATACGCCTTCCTTCATTGGAGGAGAAGGAATTTGAGGATGGAGAGCTACTGGTGGGAGGCTTCTTCCAGAAATTGTGGGATGAGTTCAAGGACATCTCGGGCCCCAAGGAGGATGCCTACAAAAATGATAACGACACCAGCTTGCTCAAAGGTGCCATCTCCGCAATCTATGAGACGTTCAGCAGTCACAAGAATGAACAAAAGATGTCCAATGACTCGGAGTACGTGATCGTTAACTTTAAAATTACATTTACCGATTTGAAGGCTACTTTGCCTCTGCATTTGCCCATGGCTTCTTCGTCCAAAGTTCCTTTTATCACTCTTCAGTCATTGAGATCATTGATTGCTTACGTGAATGGTATTGAGCACCAGGACGCACTTGTGATCAAGACTACAGTGATCGAGAAGTTGTCTGACTTGTATGACTTGAACAACATTTCACAAACGAGGGTGTTCGACGCTATTGTCAGTGACATTTACGACGATCTCTTACGCATGGTTAAACTCGACGAGAAGAGAATCATCGAAGAGAACACCAATAAGTGGTCACACTCGGTGGTCAGCCAGCTTCTTCTTTTGGGGCTTGGTGTATTGGCCTGATATATTTATTTTTGCATCTAATGAATGAACGATAATGCTACTTCCCTGATTCCTTTTCCTTTCGTATAAGCGGCACACTAAGCTTAGTTCCACGCTTCATCATGAGCTCCTGCTCAAGTTCCTTTCCTACGGGCTTAGACCCTATGCCGAGAACCAAGCCTTTTTGGCGATGTGTAAGGTCTGTACTTCCTCCTTTGGCCAACTTTCCGTCCCATCCCATTCCACGGAGTAGGGCAGCTCCAAACTCCTCTACCGGCACATTTTCATAGTCTTCTTCAGTATTTTCCAGCACGCTTGCTGAGTTCTTACTCACATTTAGTACTAGACTTCCAGGATTTTCCACTACTTCGCCTTTTAGAAGCGAATCCCTTGCATTCTTGTCAATATCAGCCTCATCATCTTGAATGTCTTCGTTCTCCTTAGTTTGCGTTGACCTGCTTTTAAGTAAACCCGTACTTAAGTTTGCAGGAACTATAACAAGAGTATCTTTCTGATTAACCAGTTTGGAACCATTTAGAGCACCTCCGGAATTGTAGGCATCGATGATGACCTTCTGAGGCACATCTTCTTCTTCGGCCAGTAGAAGGTTCGATTTCACAGCAACTTTTTTTAGCGAGACCTTTTTGCCGTTCTTAGGCTTGGCTACTTTATTCTTCAAGTTCAACAGAAATCCACTCATGTGCTGTTAGTAGATGGTTGGTTTATTCTGTCTTGATATTCAATTCCCGTATACAATCTCACTATATATCTCACTATTAAACTCACTATTCACTACCCAGATGTATTGAGGGCCCCTCCATTCAGTCCTTTTAGTCATAAAACTTACCGCAATCAATATCACCATACATTTCAGAGCTTTGGTGCAAATGAAAAAAAAAAAGAATTGCAAAAGAAAAGTTACAAAATTGTTTCCCATATATTCTAAACTGAGCTTATATTCATCTCCATCTCTGCCTCCATACAAGCCATAAACTATTCGCGTCTTACCCAAGCGTGAACCAACTGGATCAAGTCGCTGGGTGCAACATGGATATTGCAGATCCGGTGTCTCGAATTCTGGACGTTTCAGAGAGCCTCAGCGAGGACTTCACCGACATGGAACAGAAACCAAATAATAAAACCATGCTCATGTCTCTATTATCAGGAAAGCAGAACACCAAGAAGAAACTACGAGGAAGAAGAAAGAAGATAGAAGGCTCCTTAAATGAGATAGCTGACGTTAATACCAACACCATGGAGTCTGATTCGAAAAGTCATGAAATTTTGATCAAGGAATCCATTGATCTGAAGCACATCGATCTATTGGAAGACATGGTACTTGACAGTGGAGACAACGCAGACAACGCAGACACTTCACTGACAGAAGAGTTATCAGAGATCACAGACACGTCGTTTGATGCCGCTGAGTTTGAGCGGAGGTTGCAGAGCCAGCGCACGTTGGCAGAGCTCGAGCTGAAGGTCTACAAAGAAGGTAAATCTGTTTCTGCTATGGACTTGTTGCGTGGTAGAAAAGAAAAACAGGACACCGTGGTCAAAGAGTCCGATTTGGTCGAGCATGTTTACCAGGAAGAGCCTGAAATCGTGGAGGTAGTGGTCAACAATATCACAGACCACATATTGGTGGAAGACGACCCAGTTAAACTTCTTGAACTGAAGTTTGCAAGCAAGAGAACAGCTGCACGCGACTTGTTTTCGTCCTTCACACCAAAGGCTGTGAAAAATTCCAAAGGAGAATGGACATTGAAGGTGAAGCTTCGATTGAGTCCACAAAAGTTGGCAGCTGTGAAACAATTTGAGAATCCGCTCATGGCAAAGGGAAACACTGGTCCCTGCCCCACGGGCAAGAGTTTCTTGAACACGTTAATGAAAACAAAACCAAGTTACGAGGTGACATTCAAACTTCCCAAAGATTTTTTACTGGAGATCAGACGAATAAGCAACCCGTTATATACTAAGAGTTCAGGAAACCAGAAAGGCAAGCCAGCAAACAGTGTTTTCGCAATGATGATGCAAAGCGCGAGCCAGACTGCGCTTCCAAAGTTGACGTCCATTCAGAGACTCAAAGAACTTTATCCTCCCACAATCCCCAAATCTTCATTGCATGTGTGCCCTCCAGACCAATACAGTTACTCCCTGGAGAGACTTAGAGAGCTACCGTTGAGGTCCGAACGTACACCCCAAATAGACATATCAAAGGAGCTGTTTGACTCCCTCCTAGAATACAAGGATACATTGAACTATGCAGAAATCAAGACAGTGATTTCCGACGAATTGAATCTAGAGACCATCGTCGACCGCATACCACTTGCATCATCTAATGCCGCCCACAAGCGCATTCTTGATGACTTCATTATGAAGCAGACAAATATAAAAAATTTGAACTGGCCACAGAAATTTCAGCCGGCCAATCTTGAAACACTGCTTTTAAGCGAATCGTCTCGAACATTCATCCGGGACTGGATTGACAACGCATTTTCTGTGCTCTCCATCCAATCCACCAAGACTCCTAGAAATGTTAAGCTACGGGAACAAGCCAAGAGACAGAGAAAACGAGAGGCTAATATGAGCTTTATTGTTGATGATGATTTCGAAGAAGAAGAGGACACAGATGAGGATATTTTCGTTCCGGTTCTCATAATCAGTGGGGAAACAGGCTCATGTAAGACATCCTCAGTGTACGCTGCTTTGAATGCATTGAATGGATATGTTCATGAAATTAACTCTGGACAGCAGCGTTCTAGAAAGGACTTGTACAGCTCATTGAAAGAGTTCTGTACCACTCAAATCATTCACCAAAACCTGACAGTCGATGGAACGACATTTCAAAAGGGAGTGGTTCTATTTGAGGACTGTGACATTCTCTTCGATCAGGACAAGACGTTCTGGACAGTTGTCCAAGACGTTGTCAACTTCTCCAAACGTCCAATTGTTATCACAGTAACAGACACTTCTGTCATTCCTCGTAACATTTGGGACCTTGCAGAAGAACAGAACTCCATTGTCAATCTTCTGATTCCTGACAATCAGTCTCTTCAACAATATCTCTGGTTGTGTGCGTACAGTTGTGGATACGACTTAAAAATTGGCCTTTTAAAGAAGATTGTTGATGATTGCCGTGTCGACACCAGCTATGACCTCAGGAAGGCTTTGATGATCTCTCAGTGGTTGTGTTGCCGATTAAATGCACCGGAAGGCAAAATTACGGAATTGAATTACGAATCCCCACAGCCAACCAAACTGACCAGCATCGAAGACTTGAAAGCTCTCGCTAATCGGCTTGATAATATGTCTGCTTCCGATATTATTGGAGAAAATAGCACATCCAAATTCTTGCACGACTCACATGAGAATGAACTTTTGGATATCTATGTTGTTCATGACTCTATGCTTACGAAACAGCCTTCCTTGCAGCACGAACTTAACATAGGAAAGGAATTACAGAAAATGATACATGGAGATAACGATCGCGAGATGACATTAGAATTTACCCACAATAAGCTTCGAGCGATTGTTCTTAAATTTCTCAGCTCTCGCAAGAAGAAGCTGCCTCGATTCCTACAAAACCTTCAAATTCTTCGAACACAGACCCGGAGCAGGTCGTCATCTGAATTTGTGGAAGATGAGCCAGAATTGCAGCTGTTACCGGATACATCAACGTGTTACAGCATGTCGCACTATCCGTTCATTTTAGACCTTGCTCCTTTCGCAAGACTCTGGTGCTGCTTCCAGAAAATGATCTTTGCCATGGATATCAAGAGTATGGAGAAGGGAGAGAACATCAACCTTGAAAGCTTCTTAGATTGGCGGAGATTCTACCATAATGTTGACGAAATCCTCGAGACGTCGCCGTTGAAAATGACTTAATAGACAAATTGCATACATTTTAAATCAACTTCGTTCCATATTTGAGCATTCCTCCTCCAAAGGATCTGGCTGCCTTGTGCTTGAAGTCAGTGGATTGTAGCCTTCTCCAAGCCTCTTCAATATGGTAGGGCTGTATGGGCTTTGCCAATTCGTCTGGTTTGTCAAACAAGTACTTTCTTTTCCTCTTGTTAATCTCCTTGTTTAGCATTCCTGTCTTCAGAAGTGACTGTTGGATTAATCTCTCTTCAGCAGCCTTGATGCCCATAGCTTCCTCGGTTAAGGAACACACAATCTCAAAAGTCAAAAAGCCCAAAATATCAATGACATCATCATTAGGTCTTGACTCGCAAATCTGGGAGATTTGGGCCCATTCCCTAAACTTCTTCACTTTTCTAAATGTGAAAGAAGCCTGTCTACATTCGGACCAATGCACATACTCTTCCTTGGTCATGTTTTTCGTTCTCTCATCGGCCATTTTCAATCTTTTAAGAGACGCCAACGTAGCGGCTTTCTCTTCATCATCCACTTCTTCAGCTTCCTCGGCTGTTTCTAGGTGCTGCTCACTGAACATGAATTGAACCTCCCAGGGCAACCGAATCTTCAGCTTACGATATCTTGTGATCATTTTAGATTGGTCGTTGGACGAAGCACCGGGACCTCCGCCTGCAGCAGCACCTTCTTGCTCCATAAATGATTCTGTTCCTCCACCTTCATCTTTGGTGTTTTTTCTCACATCCTTCCATGAGAGATATGTAATGAGACGGTTGACCTTTGCCCTGTCGTGTCTTATGAGAAAAATAACATCCTCTGGCGCTATGGATCGCGTGCCTCTGGCAGCGGCTGTCTTGGTGGACTGGAGGAGGATTTCGATAACCTGGCCCCGGACGATATCTTCTATAAGTGATGTCGTTTCGACAGGAGGATCGTTTGTCTCTCCCGAAACAAACATCATCTGTTGAACCTCTACACGGTATCGGTATTTATCTTGGTTGGACATGGTGTTGTCAGCGGTGGAACAGTTTGTCAGATAGTATATAGTTCAAGTAGTGTATATTTGAATGAGTTCTACGCACTCAGTAATTTGGGGAAGATAGTAGAATCAACTTAGTCGTGTCCCGTGAATAGACTATTATTGGGGGGAGACATACATGAATAATATGAATAAATTGGGATTTATTAAGAAGAAGAAGCAGCCACAAAATTTAGAGGTTATTGGGTAGTTTTTGTATAGGCATTTCCGGAGTGTCAATGTAGTACCTCCGTACATCACACTTATCTAGCTACAACCATTTTGACATATGATCCACGTGATGAAGGTGAAACTTTAGATTATGGAACGAGTCAATATGACATTTCCCAAGCGATCATTAGGAATTGTAAAGTCATAATTCGACTTCTTCTTTATCTTACTGTTCAACTTTCTGTTCTTGAAGATTTATGTTTCTCTTACACTTTCCAAAAATGTGAAGCTATCATTTCAATTCATCTCAATTAATTACATTGCCATGTATCAGCAATTCAACATTAATATTCAAAGTTCCCAGACATCACTTGAAATAATAACAGATAACCAAATCATATCGGTGGTCCAAATCTTATCCATTTCCTACCCTGTTCGAGGCAGCTGGTGCGGGTAACAGCACCGAAAAAAAAAATTATATATATAAAGTGCGACGAATCCGCTTTTCTCATCTCATCAACTACAATACGTATGTACACATGTTGCAGTGAATATGATGAACAGAGTGCATTTGGCTCGAGACTTTCTGTCGGTGTGGAAAAGACCTAGCTACCTTATTTTTTTTTGTCTGACATTCATTGCATAACATTCTTTTATGTTCCTATACTAACCTACCCAGTGAATGCACCTTTGTTCACCACTTGTGACCCTCGTCTAGAATCTGTACCTCTCTAACTCTTTTTTACCGTAGTTCACGCAATGAGTAGCACTAAAAGCAAAATGCATAGCACCACCATGAGAATACCTATGCACCAATTGCTGGCAGTCTCTCGATTCTTCTCAATCACATAGTTGACTCTCTTCAAACCACGCTGGAGCTTATTGCCCACGGTATCCATCTCGTGGTCCAATTCATCCAACATGTACCCTTGGTCCTCCAACTCTCCACCCATCAAGGTGGCCTGTTGATTCAAACTTTGCATTGTCTGATGAATTTGGTCAAGCTGGAGGTCTTGTGACTGTATGAGCTCCTGTTGCTGAAACTGGTTAAATTCCAGGTCGATTCTGTTTGTTTCGCTGAATGGATTGCCTCCATCTTGGCTGATCCGATTGGACATGGTGGTGACTTCTCGTTGACGATGTGGATGTTTCTCTTTGGCTTCCCAATCGCTCTGGAGAAGATTAATTTTCTGCAGCAACTGCTTCAAAGTCTGCTTGCGGTACACTATGTCTGAGGACGTCAAGTTGAACTGGACTGGGTTGGACTCCAGGATCTTGACTGCCTGTCTTAAGTCTTCCAAGGTCTCCTCCAATTCCTGGTAGTTGTTGGCGAAATCCAACTTAGCATCTTCAGATACCACAGACGTAGAGTTGATGAAGTCGGTGAGACTGTTGATCTGCGCCCAGCAGTCCTCCTCCACCTCTTTGAACGGGTCCATGTTTAGTAGTGAAGTAGGAGAGTTGTAGATAGGTAAAAGTGTGTACAGTACAAGCTAGGAATAATGAGTAGGGCAGTAGAGGAGAAATGAAAGGAAAAGATGAAATATAAATAAAGGAAGCGGGAGAAAAAATGGGAAGGGAAAAGAAGCGATTTCATTCAAAAATATTGAATGGGACTTTATGTTCTTGCGTACCACTTGATATAGTCTTTTCTGACTATGTCGCTCAATTTCACTACATACCGAATCTTAACTAACAACCTCAATTGGCATCACTATAGATGGAGACCCCACAACATGAGAACGGTCACACCCATGTGGACGAGAAGAAACCGATAGAAGAGACTGCCAGCACCGTCCACCATACGCAGCCTCCAGTGCACGAGATGGTGGGAGGTTCTTCAGTAAGACAATACTTGAACAAGAATGTCACACCTCATCTTTTGGAAGGACTCAAGAAAATGGCCCAGAATCAGCCAGAGGATCCGCTTCGGGAGTTGGGCGAGTTTCTTATAGCAAGGTCAGAGAAATTGAAGAGTGAGCTGACGCAAAATGATCGATAGATAAAGTGAATCGGACAAACGAAGTAAGCGAAAGAATTGAAGAAATGAAGTACAATAAAAAGAAGGAAGGGAATGGAGACGAGAGTTATCAATAGAGGAATGAGTTTTGAAAGGTGGATAATGAGGACGAGAATTTTAACGATTGACCTTACCGATCATAATTACTCCAATGTCACAATAATTGTTTACACATTGGTGATTCGAGAAATTGGCATGGACACCTTGCAACAAAAAAAAAAAAAAGTAAGGACATGCTTCATTGATTTTGTCCTATTATAGCGTTCTCCATTCTGATATTTCACTATTCTTCGGTCCTTTGCTCTTTACTTTCCAATATTTAGTTCCTTGCTACACACTTGATTTCCCATCACTCACTTTTACATCTCCATATCAACCCCCAATTTTATAATATACATAGAAAAAATCCACAATTCAATCATGATTCAATAAATTCTGTCAATTGATTTAGTAGCAGCTGGACTTTGTCCCCAGATATCACATCTTATCTTCTCTTCGTCTTCCACCTGCACACCTCTCCACGATTGCCTCATTATCACCAGAATCCCTACTATCTTCCTTCCAGCATGCCTGGAGACAACACCTTACGTCCGTATTACGACCACGATACCTTCAACGCAGGGTATCTGGTGATCTTTAAGCCCGGTGTGGGGCTAATAGATACCACCACGCGCAAACCAGTAACGGCTTCATTGGGCCACAATCTAGCAAACCAAAATGGCACTTTCCCGCCAGGAAAAGTCGGATTGCTGGCAATGTCCCCCTCCGGAGCTGATCTATTAATGAAATCCGCCGACAAGAACTACGTGTATGACTTGGAGCTCCTGGAGTATTTTGACATGAATAATTTGGGTGAGCTCTTCAAGAACTTGGTATGGAATTTCTTTAAGAACTACTGCAAGGTTCTTCTTTCACAACCATTGGAGATTGTGCGGTTGGTTCTTCAGGTTGGTTATTTTGACTTTACACTGCCTGCTAAAAACGACGCCAACTACTCACGTTTGATGGATGACATGGAGCCAAACTCGAAGCCCGTGGACTTGCTTTCATCTGATGACTACGAGGAGGAAATCGACTACTTCCAGCTGACAGAATTGGCAGAGGTGCCTGCCAATCGCCTCAAGAGGACGGAGACCCCTCCGCAGGTGAAACGGGCCAAAAGCAAGAATCCTAATAAGATCTATCCAATCTCTCGACACACCATCGACATCATGACAGCCATTGCATCTAAGGATGGACCGTTTGCTTTATTCAAGGGTATTAACGCCTCGTTCATCCATTACACGTTGTCGCACACAATTGAGGCGTGGATCACTGGATTTTTATCGCCTTTCTTGGCCATTCCTGATCCATTTTTCCTTGATTTGACTCATTCCACTGAACCTGCAAAGTCGCTTTGGCTCTCGGTCCTGGCTTGTGTGTTAGCAGGCGTAATATTGATGCCTCTTGACTTGATTAAGGTTAAACTCATGCTTACGCAATTTAACAAGCCTGCGATTACCGAACCACATACTCCGCAGGAGAGTATAATGACTACAGACAACGATGCTGCTCACTGGGCTGCCTCAAAGTCTCCTGAACCAATTTCACTTTCCCATGCTCCAGAGCACTCGACCATGAATCAAAGATCTGTTAGAGACTCCATCCGGAATTTCCCTCATGGTGTGCTCCTCCGGCCACCTCCAACGATTGTGTTGCTTACGGTTCTCCATCAATTCTCCACTACTGTGTTCAGAAAACTGGCTCCTTACTTGTTGTTTGTGCGCTACAATATCGACTCATACCTGTCTCCCAATCTCTATACGGTGGTGAATCTTATGCTTCTGTTGATGGAACTCTTCATCAAGTTGCCTGTGGAAAATATGTTGAGAAAGGAGCAAGTTCGTTTCTTATTGACGCCCAAGCCTCTTTCGGAGGACCCATACCGTGTGGTGACTATTGACGACCCGAGCGAGAATTTGATTGTGACCTTCAATGGATGGGATGCGTCTCAATTGCTCGACGAGGAGGGCGAACAAAAATTAAGTTTCTGGACAAGATTCCGCATTTTGGGACTTTTCAACGGCTGGCGTGTGGGTGTTTTGAATGTGATAGGGTTCTGGGGCTATAACATCTTCAAGAGCTCAGCGGTGATGGCGGAGGAGAGACTTTAAGTTATGTTTATAGGATCATATGTATATGAAACCTCTTTTAGAGGTACCAATAGCTACGTTTGGTTGTACGAGGTAAGATAATAATATTTGTGAATTTAATTCGAATGAATTTTTCTTTGTTCGCTTACATTAAATCTTGGTATTCTCCATTAAGTGCGATTCTAACAACCTTTATCTTGTACACCTAATTATCGCACTCCAATACATAACTTCTTCCACCACTATGTCTTCTGCTATTCCGTACAATCCAGACGACTTTGAAGACAATAATCCGTTTGCAGAGCCCGAGCAAAACATTTTCTCCCAAAGTGCACAGTCTGGCCATGCAGAAGACGAGAATGACGACAATGGTGAAGAGGTCGACACCATTAATGACACCACCACCAATGACAAAAATGACAAGAGTGAGGCGGATCAGGCCAAGTTGGTCAAACAGGAATTGATGAAACTTCTTCCTGAACGATTCACTGATAGATATTCCATGAAGATTATACTTCGTGCTGTCGAAAAGAACAAACCTTCAAATCCAATTTTACGGTTTGAAGCGACCGTTACAGGGTTGACCAAATACAGACAGAAAGTGTACAAGGATATCCGCAGAACATACAATGAGGTGGTCAAGTTCAACAATTACTTGATTGTGTCCAACTTGGAGGTTTTTGTGCCGGTGATCCTGCTGCCTACGACGCTGTACCCCACAGGTGGGGAAGATGAAAACAAGCAGCTTATGTATGTTTGGCAGGAGTGGTTTGATCGGGTGACCAAAAACCCGATATTGGTGCGTGATGATGAGTTTGTGTTTTTCATTGAGAGTGACTTTGGCTACTCAGTGATCAATTCTGCTAAGAAAACCCTGGTCGCCAGTGGGTTGGTAAGAAAGACTTTGAAGCAGCTTGCGGTGCCTTACGATCCCTATACGGAATTGGCAGAATTCAGGCCCATGATAAAGTCGGCATACTTGCTCTGCCAGAAGTTGGAGAAAGCCATGGAGAAAAACAAGAACAACGACAAACAGTTGGCGTCGTATTTGAGTGAGCTCAGTACAAAGTTGAAAGGGTTATCACAGTTTGAAACGGTACATGTTGGTATGAAAAACATGTGGGAAAAACTTGGGAAGGTGACACAATTGCAGAGTGATTTGACGGTGATTCAGCTGATCAGTGATATGGGTGCGCTAGGTGATGGCGTGGTAGGACTCACCAACGACTTCTACGAGATCAAGGAAGCATTGACTAACCGTCACCTAATCATGCGTGAATTGCTCCAAGCACAAGTACAAACCAAGGCTAAGCATGTTCAGGCCACAAAGATCAAGAACAAGGTGTCGCTTGACCCCATCAAGGTAGATGAAGCCTTGCGGGCACTTGAATATGCCACCAAGGCAGAGGAGAGCCTTAACATGCAAGTTAAGAGGATCTCTGGTGAAATGATGTTCGAGAGGAAAGAGGTTGTGGAGCATGTGGAGCACAAGTTCCAACGAATGTTGAAGAATTTCGCTCTCAATCGTGTGGAGCAGCACCGCAAACTATTAAAGAACTTGGAGAACATCAGGCTAGATGTGCGTATCATCGACCTGAAGGGTGGACTCTCGCGATTGAATAGAGATAATCTTATTCAGATCCAGCACAATCTTACGCTGTCGCAACCAGCATCTGGAGACTCGTGGACTTCGAGGACGTTCCGCAGTTTAACGGAAGAACAAGCAGAGAAAGAGAGTCGACTCCGAAAGTCCGAGGAGACTGAGGTGGAGGTAGATGCCAAACAGGCAGCCTCAATCTTGGGGGCAGCCACTTTCTGATGGCCGTATCTCTGTGAAACTAAGCTTTGAATCTACGATGTGCATTTCTGATCGAGTTAACTATATAGCGGAACATAACTTAATTGACCAAGTATCTCTTCTCGGCCTCCTTCCAGCTGATAACGTTCCAAATGGCCTTGAAGTAGTCAGCCTTGACGTTCTGGTACTGCAAGTAGTAGGCGTGCTCCCAAGCGTCAATGGCAACCAATGGCACCAATGGTCCGGTCACAGTGTCCTGGTTGGCAGTGGTGACCACCTCCAAGGCGCCACCGTTCTCCTTGTTCTTGACAATGAAGGCCCATCCGGAACCCTGAATACCTGCCAACTTGGCATTGGTGATGGATTTCAAGTTGTCGAGAGAGCCGTACTGCTCCTCAATCTTTTTGGCAAACTCGGAGTCAGACGAAGGTGGCTCACCACCACCCTGCTTCTCAGGGGCCAAGTTCTTCCAGAACAAACAGTGGTTGGTGTATCCTCCACCGTGGAAGTTGATGAGCTTCTGCAATTCGATGGTCTTCTTAACATCACCCTTGGCCTTAGCCTCAGCAGCCTGTTCAATTGCCTGGTTGTAGCCGGTGACATAAGTTTGGTGGTGCTTGGTGTAGTGGATCTCGTTGATTTGGGCCGAGATGAATGGCTCCAAGGCGTTGAAGTCCCAGTCCAAGTCTGGCAACGAGACCTTGGTTCTGATGGCGCCGATGGAGGCAAAGGCAGAGCGCGAAGCACGGGCGGTTCTCAATGTGGATGAAAGCATTACAATTGGAATTGGAATTGGAGAAATTACAAGGAAGCAAGCTTGTTATATAACCTCCGAGTGTATTAATACAGGACAAAACACTGCACTTTTATTGGCGAGCAGAGAGTATTGGAATCAGGAGAAGAAGGATGGAGAAATGGAGGTCGAGAAATCAGGAAAAATTGGAGGTTTGTTCAGTATATCCAATTGAAGGATATTAAACAATTTTTAACTCTTCAATCTCAATTTGGTATCGATTTGGTGGTGGTTTTCTCTGGGGATGGAGGTAGTACACCCATACATCTGGAGGAGTGGAATTAGACTAATGTCAAAAAGGTTGAATTTCTAGATCTACGTCAATTGCATATCTCCTGAGGATTTTGGTGGAACAAAAAGCACCCTCATGTGTTGGAAACTTTCCATATTTCTGTGAGCTGTGTATATTTCAAATAGTTGGTTCACCTTGTGGTGCTAAATTGGCTAGATTCGAGCGTGGGGGATTCTTAGTAATGGCTGCGAAGTATGTAGGATTGTGGCACAAGGATACAATCCTAGCATTTGTTGAAATTCCGTTATAAGCCAGTCAAGACGTCATGGTTGCTATTATCGTGTGAGTATTTTTGAAATAATCCGAGTGCTCCGCTGGTCGGATCCGAGTCTCGGTGGATTCAGGCACCAAGTTAGTAAGAGGTAGCTGCGACATTTGAGATTCTGAAATTAGCCACACTGCTTCAATTGTCTATTCACTGTGATTTATTATTCGTTGTATTTGTACAGAAAGTGCAAGTAGTCTTAATGGAGCTCTGTGGAGCATGGGAAATGTTGAAAATTCGATTTATTAAAAGAACCTCCTAGTGATGACGTTGGCTTGATGGTTGATCAATATAGTCATAAGTTCGAATCGGCTTTACTATTCCTTGAAGGGAAATTATCCTTGTTTTTGATCTATCTCTGCTAGACGAGTTTTGGTTGAATTTGCTTTCTCGATCTGGTCCTCGTGTCGTTTCATCTTTTGTTTCTGCCCAGTGTGCTCTATCTCCCTGTCTAATCTCTGATTCATCGACCTTTTTTATTTTCCACTCCATCTCATTTACAACTTCTCTATTACTCACTATTTTCACTATTCTTCCTACTCTTGCTTCTCTAATCTCCATTTCCTCCCACCTCTCCTCTTTACAGGCATCTCTAATAGCATTGGATTCCCCTATATCTTAATTTCTCAACGCACGCAATCTCTCCGCAAGCTTATCCTCCTTCTCCTCAGTGATCGTCACTGGAGGCGTAACAATATCTACCTTCGTTTCGTTCAACCCTTGCTTCATCTCGATTCCTGCTTCATCAGCAATCTGGTTCATCAATTCGTCCACCTCCTCTTGTGGTGTGGTCAAAGCATTCACGTTGTTGGTGGCAGACTCATAATAATTGGTCAGTGCATCCAAATCTTCGAACTGAGTCTCGAATTTCTCCATAACAAGCGAGATTTTCTCCAAGTTCATCGTCTGAAGTGCCTTATCCATTCCTCGAATCACCTGTGTCATGTTGCCAGTAACAGATCTCATAGTCACAGCAGTCTGTACTCGCGAAGCCACAGCATCGATTCTGGAGGCTAGTCTGAGCAAGTTCACTCTTTCGTTCGACTTTCTGATGGCATTCTGGGCGTAAAGCTGAGCAATATCGTTATTACCTTGCATCATGGCTTTTTTAGTCTTTGCTTTCTCCTGCAACTCTTCTTTGGCAGCCTTTGCGGCTTGCCTATTCAACAGTTTGGCGGTAAATTTGAGCTGAAAGAGAGACTGCTCCAATCCGGCCATTTTTGGTGTAAGTATTAGTCTGAGGAGTTGATGGCCACTTTCCTATCTTATCTGATACTGCAGGTTATCACCATCATCAAGAGTCACTAAAGCCAGATACTTTTGAATAATGATACTCAACAATACTTTCTAAACTGGTGTTGTTTTTATGATCTATGTAATTTGGCATTTTCTTGACTCCCTAACTGGGTATTTCTGATATAAATGTTGATATCTTCAACTTTACGCTGGTCCCTTGTACTCGGACTTCATGTCACTCACAGCTCCCATTATTCCAATTTAATCAGCTTTCCAATTCGGCTTGAGTTGTATGATACTAGGCAATTTGAACTAAATTAGCACATTATAATCCAAGTTAATCCAAATCAGGGGCATCGGGCATCTCTGCATCATCGTTAGCATCTGCCTGCGGTGTTGAAGACTGACTAGCTGGCGTTGCGGTCTGGGGTGCTGTAGTTTGAGTCACCGCGACCCGGTCAGAGGAATGCGTGGCCTGTGGGTTCATCAGTTGCCTAGAAACCAGTGGTCGTTGGTGAATTCTGACCACGCTTGGTGTCGGATGGGAGGGAGCCTGAGTGGTATTGTTGGCTCGTCTTGCCTGATTTCTTGTCGCATCCAAATGGTGTCTCAACGCCAGTGAAATGATTCCTCCAAGATTTCCCCGAATGTCCGGAAGAAAGTTCTGAATAGAATTGCGGAAATCGGCTGCTGTTTGTGAATTACCAGCTTCCGGTTCTTGCACCACGGTTCGAATAAACGTGCTCGAATTAGTAGGTTGGGAGGTTGCAGCTCGTGCGGTTTGAGCTGCAGTCTCTGACTCATTTTCGGCGGCTCTTGCTTCTTCCCCTACCTGAGTTTGAGAGTCTGGGCTGATCGAAGTAGAGCTGCCACTTGAAGGAGTGACTGCCGTAGTTGAACTGGCTGAAGCTTGAGCAGCAGCACGAGCAAGTTCTGCAGCAGCGGAGACAACAGGTGGAGCAGGGGCAGGGACTGGGGTACGAACGGAAGCATCTGATGTGGGCTGTGCTTCTTGGTTAGCTTGGGAAAAAAACTCCTGGGTTTGTGTGTGCACCATATCTCCGAGTGCTTCCCCAAGATTATTCAACATGTTCCGTATGCCATCTTCTCCAAAGTTGAATGTTGCAGTGGTATCAGTTGCTCTGTTTTCGCTCGGGGTATCAGCACCTGGAGTTGGAGGCACTGGGCCGTCATCTGTTCCAGAAGTAGCAGATGGATTAGTTCCATTATTTCTTCTCAATGTAGGTGGTGTAAATGTTATCGGAGACAGAATAGTCACTGCCGTAGCTTCCATATTGTTACCTGCCATGATGTCTTGAACAACATCGGGCGTAAGTATTGAAGGGCGGGTTCTGTTAGCTCGAGAAGCTGCCGTTCTGAAAGTATCGAAAGAAGTATCCAACGAGTACGACAAGTAGTTCAAATCTTCAGGTGAAACAGTGGCCCTGAGACGGGCCAAGATTGCTCGTGTTCTTGCAGTAATCTCCCGGATAGATTCTGTTGATTGGAGCTGTTGGCTGGCTCTTTTGTCCGAGAGTATGATCGACTGTACTAGCTTCTGGACAAATTGTGGAACCACAGTCCTCATTTTGTTCTCGGTGAACTTTGCTCGCAAATCCTGGTCCTCAGGAAAGTTTTCCGGGTATATTTCGCCTGCAACTGTCCGGAGTGCTGTGTGGAAACACTGCAAGGCAAGGAAACCAGATCCCAAATTAAGTTGGCAGTAGCCCAATTGTGCCCAAGCAGGTGTGAACGTTCTGTCGTATCGGAGAGCAGCATTCAAATCACTGACTGCTTCAGGAAAACAGTTGAGGCCAATGAATGCAATTGCTCTGTTCGTGTAGAGTTGTGGGACATTGTTGGAGCATGTCCAATCGCACAAGCTTATTGCCTCAGTGTACACCTTTATTGCTTGCGGATAAGAGCTGATGTGCATCAAGTTGTTTCCTTGCTCACGAAGCTGGCATACAAGATCCGCCGTGGATTCTTGTTCGTCGACGTTGGCACTGGAAACCTGCAACTGCGACGCTAACATCGCTCTAAATACCCTGAAGAGGGTGTGAAAGTCACATGAGGTGCCGGAGGCTTCCAGTCGAAGATGCGAGACGGTGGAGTCGATCTGCATTGACAAAGCACCAATATCAAGCTGCTCCGTCAAGCTAGAAGCCATGTGTGTCAAGTATTCGGCTAAGACCTGTGAAATGGAATGGAACATCTGGGTATCTCCAACATTCGAACCCACAACCACCTTGGTAGCATTGATCAAGATCAAGTAAAGTTTCTTGCGGAGTTGGTTGACGAAGAGCAGAACACCTGTAAACTGTGCTGGCTCGTCGACCTTGGCCAAGATTTGCTCAGTGGTGATGGTATTGAGTACCTTGACTCTAGGACCTAAGAGCTGAGACTCCATGGCGTACGACAACGAATGTCTGTACTGACCCTGGGGACAGTTAAGAGCCAAATCGTCTTTCCTGTAGTAGTCAGCCAATCTGCGCAAGCCGAATTCTCGTACCAAGTGGAAGTTGGTGGTCATATCTTGAGCCCAAAGGGTCTGTTCTAGTGATTGGAAGTCCTCAGCAGGTAGGGCCAGGAACTTTGCTTCCACTTCGGCCAAGTGAGCAGTCATGGCTAGTGCAAATGCATAGTTGTATGCTGCCTCATTACTGGGTGAGTCTAGGGATTTCGCCATAGTTAATATCGAAGAATGGTGAGTAGACTCAGTGGAGGTTATACAGGAGTAGAGATCTGGAGAAGTAGAACTGTCACGTGTCGGAGTTCCACACAGTCAAACCATAATTGATGGATCTGATCGGAAAATGAAAAAAAAAAATGAAAAAGAAAAAAATAGATCTTGATATCTGAAGAAGGTATCGAAATTTTGTTTTTGATCTGGATTAACTTACGAGATGTATCGTTGATTTACGGGGTGGCTCACTCGTTAGCATGACCAGAAGAAGGTCATGGGAAGAATGATAGGAGAAAAAATAGGACACTAAAGTGCTAAAGACTCAAACCAGAGAAGCTTTCCAAGACAAAATTTTCAAAATTGCTTCATGCAAATGTTATTTAAATTCAAAGACTGAGTTCCTCATATCACAATCGCCTTTCCCTGATTTGGCCCATGTTTCTCGACAATATGTATGATCTTCGGATTTCAAAAGTGAAACTCATCAATTGTTCTCAACTTCGGATTCCCCAAAAATTTCATTCCCTAATACACCAACTTTCTTTTTTCCTCGATTATTGACTTCTGATTCTTCACTGAACTCCTCCCTTCCAATTCTTTTCCACCAAATGTATCCATAACCTTATCGCCCCTCTCCATGGTTTCTATCTCCGAGTCTGCGTATAATGTCACTCTGATCACCACAATTCTTTCTGGGAGCCAACCATGACAATGGCAGAACTTCTATATAAACCCAAATCAGAGCCTCAGAGAGCGCCCGTGCTGTTGCTCACTCCAGAAAACTGTCGATCGTCCACGCGGATCAGAGCATTCCTACTGTTATCAAGAATCGCAGCTGATGATACTATCAGGCAACATTTGAACGAAATCAAACCCAAACAATGTGACGATTACTTTGCGCGATCAATCTTGCCACAGTGGATTGCTCGTCAAGAGGCGATTCAGTATTGCTCGGATTACGCCCGGGACTTACACAATAAAACAGAATCAGAAAAGGTAGAGGTGAGTGGCAACTACGACTTGAGGGTCGATCCTTATGCGTTGAAGGACGCAAATGAACGTTTGGTTAAGCAGTTTTCCGAATGCTCCAATATCGAGAATTGGGTCGCTAATGAGTTGAGCGTTGAGTCCATCATCAAGGAACAGACTGCTAATGTGCTCAATGACAAGTGCTATTACAAGGACTGGCTTGCTGACTTCAGGCAGGCTCTCCATAAATAGGTTCTACGTAATTGGGCACGGCGTCAGAAGCTGCCTCTGTAACGCTCCAGAAGTGCTTCGTACGATTTTATGAATAAATCAATGCATTGACTTGATGTAGTTTTATGAACCATGGCTGTCTATCGTTGTGCTGCTGCTGCTGCCGCTGATAATGCAAACTTGTTTAAATTCTTTTTCGCCTCCAGTGGTCCTTGGCCAGCTGGGGTGTTGCCACTTCTAGATGCTGGTGGCCTTTGCGTTTTTTTGGTACTTGCCGCTTTCTTCGTCAAAGGTGGCTTCTTATCGTTCAACTTGGTTGACCTTTTAGTTGGCGCATCTGTCATCTTCCTGGTTGAGTCGTTCAGTGGTCTGCTGGGCGGTGTTTGTACGCCAGACTTCTCAGATGATGTGTTACTGCTGCGCTGCTTCATCTCTCTATCAACCACCTCTTTGGCATAAATGAGGCAGTCTATCCAGCCGATATTGGGACCAATTCTAACCTGGTCTCCATTTTTGTCCACAACCCGTGTGGGGTCTTTATATCTCTTAACGTCGTCTTCGCTGAATCTCTTGAGAAATACTAAATCACCTCCCTCCTTAATTAATTCCAATATGAGGTATCCAAATACATCTTCTCCTTTAAGACTTGAACCATCGCTCTGATCGTCATCAACAACTACAGATTCAAACTCGTAGTCGTACATCAGGTAGTCGCCACCTTGGTTGGCTGTCAAGTCCACCATCATCACATCAAGGCTATCGTCAATCAAAAACACACGAGCCTTGTTGGAGACACATGCAACAACCGGTGTCATGTGCTTATCCAAAATTGTCTCATGTCTTTGAATAAGCTTCTCTATAGCATCATCGTCCAAGCTTCCTGGCTTTCTGTTGATCAATCTATTGCTCAATGTCAGCTTCAATATAGTATCGAGCTTTATGATTTTCTCGTTTGAATCCAAGAAGGAAGATATATCCTTGAGTCTCACAGTGTTTGTAGCTTTCACCTTATCTTTCAAAGGTGGGAGAGCCTTGTTTAAGTTTTGAGGAGGAGAGCCAGCATTAGCTGTCTTGTTTGCCGTTTGTGGCCGTTTTAATGGCTGTTGCAACAATGGTAATTGTGGTGAAACTGCAGACCTCGTCTGCCCGTTTGGTGACTGAAATGCTGTATTGTTACGCAAGTTATTCATCTGTGGAGATCTGGGAGAAGGAGGCGAGATCTGAGTATCAGCCAATTTCTTTTCGAGACTTGGAAGAGCACCTTGCAGAGCCAATTTAGCCGCATTCTGACTAGTGATGTTCACAGGTGCTGGAGGCTCATGATGATGCAACCCATTTGGAGATGGAAATACCTGTTTGTGGTTTGCCTGTGAAATGACATTGCTCCCATAAACATTGTTCGCCGTCTGGTTACCCTGCAACGGTTTCCAGGGATGGACACCTCTCGATGGTGATGGAGGAGTCATTCTTTGATCCTGATGATGTGCAGAATCGTAACGCCCGGGCGTGTGCTGTGGCTTGAGCGGCACGCTTTGTGTAGGCATGCCTTGATTGTTCTGTTGAACGTTGATCGGCATAGCGTGTTGAGTATTTTGTTGCATGTTCTGTTGAGCGTTCTGTTGCATATGTTGCATACTTTGTTGAACGTTCTGTTGCAGGTTCGATTGCATGTTCGGTTGCAAGTTCTGTTGTAAATTCTGTTGCATGCCTTGTGGAATTTGCTTATTCTGTGCCATTTGAGGAGGCTGGGCGAAACCCTTCTTGATTCTAGTAGGAGGTTGGAAAGGTTTTGTCTTCGGTGCAATGGATGGCACCAAGTTATAATCAAATTGCTGAATCTGCGAATGTAATTGGTAGTTGGAAGAGGACTTGTTCATGTTTCTATTCGATCCCGTCTTGATCTGTGGTGCCGCATTATATGAGACCGGCTGTTGGGGAGAATAAGGTTCAAATCTGGGAACCTTTCTGCCCCAGATATAATCTCGGTCGTTCCATGGAATACCCTTGAACCAGGCCATGTTCTGTATCTGTGGGATGGTCAACCTTTTCAGAGGCTCGTACACCAAGATGTTATCCACAATATCCTTAACCATGGGTGGAACTGGTCCCCGGTATGTGTAGTTGAGCGCAATGATCTTTTCGAAGGTGAGATACTCCGTGTTGCCCTTGAAAGGCGGGAGTCCATTGAAAAACTGGAAGAGGATACAACCAATTGCCCAGATGTCTGATTCAAAGCCGCATGCATTGTATTTCAAGAGCTCTGGAGGCACGTATTCGGCTGTTCCTACGAAGGAGCCCTTACGGTCCTGATCTTTCCGAGCATTCTCCTGAACAGAGTCATAATTGATCTTCTCATCCTGAGAATCGTCGTCATCGCCCATTAGTTTGGCGGCGCCAAAGTCTGTGATTTTAAGGTTGAAGTCATAACCTACCAATATGTTCTCTGGCTTCAAGTCCCGATGAATGACGCCCTTCAGGTGTATGAAGCGCACCGCATCGATGATCTGGAGCATGTAGAACTTCAGTACGGGCTCCAGAAGCGAGCCAAACTTCGATATGATGGAGAGCAACTCGCCGTACTCGGCGAAATCAAGCACGAAAAACAAGCTCAGCTCATCCTGAAAGGTGTAAAACAACTTGACGATTCCAGGATGCTGCTGACCCAAGCGATGCAACGTCGTCTTCTCGATGTTGACGTATTTGATCTTATCTTCCTTGACAATGTGCTTTTTGGAGAGCACTTTGATTGCATATGTCTTGTTGTCATACAAGTCCATGGCCAGATACACGGTGGAGTAGGAACCTTCTCCAATCTTGGTTCCAAACTGATAGTCTCGTGCTGTACGTTTCCTGGGTGCTGAAGATGAGCCGCCATTTGTACCTCCATTTGATGTCCCGTTTGACGAGCCTGGGGCGGATCCTTGAGCATGGACTGGGTCTGACATGGACAAGGATTCAATTGGGAGCACACAAGTGAAGAGGTGAGCGTCTGCTGTGGAATATAGCGTCAAAAAACGGTTAAAAGAGGGGAGTTTTCGATGAAGGGGGACAGTTGGGAATGCTTAGGTGTGAACACCTTTTTTCTGATACATAGCGTTGTGATCTACTGCATGGAATGTGGAGGGATTTAAGCCTTTGACGTCAATGTAACCAGTGGCGGTGGAATTTGGGTAAAATAGTTAAATAATGTAGTTCTTCGTGTATTGGTATTATTTGGTAAACATGTGAGATATTTTATCTTTTTTATTTTGGTTCTGGTGGATAACGTATTTACAAGAATTTGGGGATGTTCCAAGATGATTATGCCACCTGTTGTATTTTGAAAGTGTACCCATGTCTACTGATGTTACCAAACATGATAGACAGATGAAGAAGTGCAAGAATATTCAAGAATCTAATCCTCCCGAGTCGATTTTCTTCTTTTTTTTTTTTCACTAAACCTTTTCCTCTTCTTCGTATGTTCCTACTCCCATTGGTTTTTGCAAGTCCCAAGCTAGTGTGCACATCTTGAACAAGCTTTTCATCTTATCTACTGCTCCACACCATGCTCGTGCAAACACTAATACCGCGAGCCTCATGGGCCCCTCGCATCTTGGTACCCTTTGTAAGGTCGTTACATACGTCTTCGGGCCCTGAGCAGATCCGCAAGCTCTTCGACAGTCAGAAGTACTTCAAGAACTTCACTCAGTCAAGCTACTCCATGTTGAAAAATTCCAACGTGGGGTTGTTCCGCAATAGCAAACTTCAGACTCCTGAGGGACTTGTTAAATTCTCCAAAGAATCCCTCGAGCAGGCACGTCTGTTGGTGCGGACAATGCTTTTGGAGGCTAAGAATACCGAAGACGGAAAGCTCACTTACATCCGTAAGTTGGACCAGCTCAGCGACATTCTCTGCAGAGTGATCGATGTGGCCGAGTTCATCAGAGTTGTTCATCCAAGCCAGAAGTGGGTGGATGCTGCTCAGAAAACCCACGAGATGATGTTTGAATACATGAATCAGCTCAACACTAATGTGGACCTCTATAAAACATTGGCCAATATTCTAGATCTGTACGTCGCCAAGGGTTTGAGTGACGAAGAAATTGAAGTGGGCAAATATTTGAGACAAGACTTCGAGCGTTCGGGTATTGCAATGGACCCAGAGTCAAGAGACAATTTCGTGGCCATCACCCAGCAAATCTCCCTATTGGGGTCTGCGTTCAACAACGAGATCCACAATTTGGAATCGTACTGGTGTAGTGTTCCGCGTCACGAGTTCGAGAGTCTTGAAAATAATTCGCTCAAGCAAGAGATTCAAAGTATGCAATCGCGTGCCCCGGGTCAGAATAAGTCAGAAGTCCAAGTCCCTTTAGCTGGGCATATTCCTTACACCTTACTCACAAATTGCAAATCTGAGGAGATTCGGAAAAGAGTTTGGATTGCATTGCACAACTCCCCAAAAGAGCAAATCCAGACCTTGGATAACTTTATCAAATACAGAGCACTCTTGGCAAATATGTTGGGCTACAAGTCATACGCAGACTACCAGTTGGAGCACAAGATGGCCAAGAACCCCAAAAATGTGATTACTTTCTTGAGAAACTTACAAGAGACTTTACTTTCTAAAAAGGATGGTGTTGTTAGTGAGGTCAAAGGTCTCTACAAATTTAAGCCCAATTGCAAGCCATTGGTTAGTGATGAGAGAGTCTTGAATGAGGTTAAACCATGGGATAGAGACTACCTCTTGGCTTTGGAAAGTACCTCGACGAAGTCACTCGAGACTCCAGAAAGTATCTCAAATTACTTGTCGGTGGGTACAATTATGAGTGGTCTTGACAAGCTATTCAGAAGCATTTACAATGTTGGATTAGTTCCAGAGAAAACAGAAAAGGGCGAAACTTGGGATCAAATCCAGGTTAGAAAATTAAGTTATGTCGATTTGTCCACCAATGAAGTGTTGGGATACTTATATGTGGATTTCTGGTCTGCCAAAGTACTTCCATCACACTTTACTATTGTTTGCTCAAGGGAATTAAATTCAGACATTGGAAGTGAATCAAGATCAGAGATGGAAAACTTGGTCCACTTAAGCAAAGATTCGGATTACCAGTTGCCTGTCATCTCGTTGGTATGCAACTTCCTGAAACCCAAGTGTGGGGGTCGCATAGCAGGATTTGCTGGGCGTGACGAAGATTGTCCTACCCTCTTGACTTTGGAGCAGGTGGACACGATTTTCCACGAGATGGGACATGCTACTCACTCCATGTTGGGCCGTACCAGACTTCACAATTTGTCAGGAACAAGATGTCAGACTGATTTCGTGGAGCTTCCTTCTGTTTTGATGGAACTGTTCAGCAGTGATCCAAGAGTGCTCTGCAAAATCGCTCGTCACCACAAGACAGGAGAACCGTTGTCTCGAGAGCTTTTAGAGAAACATCAAAGCAAGAGACACGCACTCAAGCTGTGTGAGGAGTATTTGCAGTCGAAGATGGCATTGTTGGACCAGGTCCTTCATGACGAAAATGTGGTGGACTTTTCGAATGAACAAGCGTTCCAACAATTCAGCTCCACTGAAATCTATCACTCACTTGAAAAGAAACTCAAGGTCTTCAGTGATGAGTACTCTACATGGCACGGAAAGTTTCCCCATTTGTTTTCTTACGGAGCAGTCTATTATTCTTATCTCCTTGATCGTGCCATTGCAGAAAAAATCTGGAAGGGACTTTTCAAGGAAGATCCATGGAGTAGAGAGGCTGGAGAGAAGTACAAGCAGAGCATTTTGAAGTGGGGAGGAACCCGTGACCCTTGGGTCTGCTTGGCTGATGCATTGGACGAACCGGCACTCCGGAAAGCGGATTCTCGCGCGATGGAGATCATCGGTCACCTTTAGATAGAATCACCTTGTATATATGGTAGCAGGTACTACTGCACGCAATTTACGACCCACTATGAAGCATCAGATTTCTAGCAGGACATATTTTCCACCACATTGATAACTATGCTACGTCGCCAGTTTTGTCGATATGCAAGTACATTCAGGAGTACTACAGCACTCAAACGGCCAGTTTTTGACATCAGGGCCATTCTAGCCAGAAGTGACGAGATGAGGACCTCCATGGAGAGACGTGGAGAGAGAGATACCTCCAGATTGGACTTCATTCTTGAGAACAGACAGAAGGAAATCGATCTTCAGAACGAAAGAAATAGATTGGTTAACGAGAGAAAGTCATTGGGATCCCGGATGGCTGGTTTGGTTAAGCAGGGCAATCTGGAAGAAAAAGCTGACTTGCAGAACAAGTTACTAGACTTCAAAACCAGGATTTCCGCCGTCGAGGCTGATCTAGATGCATTGTCTGAGAAAATCCACAACGCAGTTGAATCTCTACCTAACTGGTTGGATTGTAGTGTCCCACAAGACCCACTCGAGCCGGAGGTTGTGCAAGTAATTGGAGGTACTTCTTTGATGGAGATCGAGAGCAGCATGCCTGTGAACCAAAATGACCACAAGAAGATAGGTGAAGCGCTTGGACTCATGGAATTTGTTGCTGCATCCAGGATATCTGGGTCCTCTTGGTATTACTTGGTGGGTGACGGAGCATTGTTAGAACAGGCTTTGGTTCAGTATGCCCTTCGAAGAGCCCGCCAAAAGGGGTATAGGATGGTTGTCCCACCTTCGATTGTAAAATCTGAGGTTGTTAATGCCTGCGGATTCAAGCCAAAGGATCAAAATAACGAGAAACAGGTCTATGAGATTGAGGGAGAGGATCTCTCGCTCACAGGCACAGCAGAGATACCTTTAGGAGCCTTGCACTCGTCATCCACTATCGACCTTCCCAGAAAGTACGTCGGGGTGTCGAGATCTTATAGAGCGGAGGCAGGAGCTAGAGGAAAAGACACCACAGGGCTTTACCGAGTTCACGAGTTCACTAAAGTGGAGTTGTTCCATTTCACAGACTCTTCAAGATCTGAGAAGGATTTGGAGGAACTTCGCCTCTTCCAGACTTCTATCATTGAGGATTTGGGATTACGGGCTAAAATGCTCAACATGCCAACTACAGACTTGGGGGCTCCTGCAATGAAAAAGTACGACTGTGAGGCTTGGATGCCTGGAAGAGGTTCGTGGGGAGAGTTGACTAGTTGCTCAAATTGTGGAGATTACCAAGCTCGTCGTTTGGGTATTAGACATAAGAACTCTGCAGGTAAGTTGGATTATGTCCATACTTTGAACGGAACTGCCATGGCTGTACCCAGAGTGATTGTGGCCATTATTGAGCAGAACTACGATCCACAGACCAAAAGTGTGAAGATTCCAAGTCCTCTTGTACCCTACATGGATGGAAAAACTCACATTACTTAAAAGCTCACGCCGTACATAGACCCATAATTCCGTATGTAAATAGACCGACCCTGTAAGTTTCACCATTCGAAGTGTGAAATCACCTGCATGATTAAAACTCCTGGTCGCTATTTATTTGCTCGTAGATATCAGGTAGCAGGTCTGTTGCCTTCGTTGGCATGCTAATGATTCTCTTCCTGATGGAGCTGTGTTGAGTTTTACCCAATTGTGACAACTTGTCCACATGCATCTGCTGCAATCGGTCGTACTTCAGGGTGTCAATTTTGGACACCTTAGATTCGAGATGATCCACGGTGTTCGTTAGGTCAGTAAACTTCCTCTCGAGAGTAACTAGATCCAAGTACTTGGATTCATAGTACTTGCATAGACTTTCGTACTTCTCCTGAAGTTGTGCATGCTTGAATTGCAAGTCTTTGTATTCGTTCGTCTGCAATTGAGCCAGAACGTCAACCTGAAGCGATCTAATGGTAGCATTCTGATTTTCCACTAGTTCTTGTAGACGAATAATCTCGCTGTTGGAGTTATGTGTATCCAAGGCTTCAAGTTTTTTAGTTAATATATCGATGGTTGACTTTTGGGAGTCACTGCTGTGGCGCAAGAGATCGGACACTTTCGTGAGCTCATTAACGGTTTCAGCATTCATCGTTCCCATGTACTTTTCAATATCCTTTGCAGAGCCTTCCGAGACCTTATTCAATGCTCTTTCCACATTGTTGAGTTTCAGGAGTACCTCGATGTTGGCATCTTCAGGATCACCTTGTGAGTCGCTGATTAAAGTCTTGATTTGCTTTACAGACTGTTCTTGGGACTCTTGCAACAACTTGAAGAACAACTGCTCAAGTTTGGGAGTACTCAACTCATTTAGACGCTCTAAAATCTTAGATACGTCACTCTTGGTAGCATTTCCTTCTGTGGTTACCTCCTCGGAGTAGGCTGCAATGCTCTCAAGTAATTTGTTCAAGTTCTGGTTGTTACTCTTCAGTCTGTCGAATAATTGTTCCAAATCATCGTTAGTCTGCTTAGTCTGTACTTCTATTAACGCAAGCAGCAGCTTGATCTCTTCGTGTGATCCATGAATACACTCAAAATGATCGTCCAAATTATCATTCTGAAGGAAATTAAGCTTCCCCACCGAGTTGGTGTTGTATTTGCTAGGTGATATGGGCTTCAATGCTCTTTTGGGATTTGAGGGAGAATATTCCACGCTAGGACTCGACGTCATTTTCAGAGGCGTTGTCGTCACGTTTTCCTTGTCTATAGAAGCCATTGGTTGGTATTTTTGTTATATAGTAGTCCGAAAAGGTAAACAACTCGTGTTGTGCAGGCTTGTTGATGGTTGAAACTCTGATTCGCACCCAGTTGGGCACCCAGTTGGGGATGAAGGTTGGTCCGTGACGTAGTTTACACTCCGAACTTGCTCTTAATAGCCAGCGAGTAAAATGACCGTTTCAGGCTCTCCACAGTTTCATTCATTGATTCAGAAAGTCCACTAGCATACTGGTTCATGCCTTCCTCCACGGCATCTAGGCCATCCCGCATGGTCTTCATGAATCCACCAGTACCAAATGCATAAGGGTTCGTGCTTGTGGCTCTACGAACAGGTTGCTCGTAAGCTTTTTCGGGCTCCTTTGATGCTATTGCGCCTGCGTACGCTCCATAGGACATGTTGGGGTTGGCTTCCGGACTGATATTGTACGCCAATTCACTTTCCGAGTGTTTGGCAGGTTTTCTGTTGGGGCCAGCGATCAACGAAGCCAAATCTTGGCTAGATATGTAGCTTGCTTGTCCCTTTGCCCACAGCAACGCACCTGCTGTTGGGCGGGGTGGAATAATGGCGTTCTTGTTGAACAATAAATCGGTAGGATTTGTCTTTGGAAGACTCTTATTCTTGGACTCATCGTAAATCAATAAATTCAATGTCTCCGAGGTGCTCATCAGGACAATGATTTCACCCGAAGATATCACGGTTGAATTTTGAGCTGCTCTTCCTTTCAAAACATTCTGTAGTTTCTTGTAGATGTCAACGGGGAGCTTAATGTCTGCAACGTCACCAAGAGAGGGAAGTGAAAAGAGCTTCACGAACCCAGTTTCCGTCAAAGCCGCTAAAGCTATGCCTTTTGGACGGATATTGACTATACCACAGGAAACACATGTCTCGTCGACCACTTTGTGAGCCAACTTCTGTTTAGGTGTCTTGAGAACTCTGAGGTCTCTTTTGGAACTAACCACTACGTAACCAGGTATAACAATGTTGCGGGCCAATGCTCTGAACATTTCAAGTGTCGCCACAGCAGATTCTCCAGTTGCCGCATTAATGGGCATTATCTTGTCCAATCGGGAATCCTCATTTTCTTTACTTCTGTAATTAAGTCCAAGTGTCTTGTCAGCAAAAGCGACATCAAATGCACCATTCGACTGGGGGACAATCTTAAAAGTCATTAGATTTCCTCCGGAATTAGTTCCCACAAATAAGAGTAAGGAGGAGTATCCATCTTGACCGTACTCCATGATGGAAAACTCAAGAGAGGTGACATAGCATTCTCCGCTAACTGAGGGCAAGTGTCTTGTGATGTTCTCTAAATTCATGATCACTGCTGGACCTCGAGAAATATCACAAACAACAAGTCTTCCTGATTTGTAACCCACGGCAGCAAAGCCAGCATCTGTCAGCTTCAAGCACGAGATTCTGTCACTGGATTCAGTTTGCAAGAGAGAAACTGGCATGAACGATGGTTGAGAAAAATTCCCCAGAATGCGACGAGACAAATCAATAATTTTAGCAGTGCCATTCGAATGCTGTACAGCGCACTGGTCGTAACCACTACGAGATGGAGGGTTAACACCAGCTTTAGTGAACTTACAAATGGCAACATTTCCATTTGCCAATCCGACTAGCATCTCACGGGATTCAAAACTGCACGATACACTAATTGGACGATAAGATGCTGAACCTGTTCCATTATCCAACGTGTCCTTCAAGTTGATCTGAACGATGGACTCGTCATCATTGTACTCTCCGCTGGTTACGTCCAAGAGACAAACAGAGCCATTCTCATGAGCCTTAATTGATACGGTATGATAACCTTCATCAAGGCCAATTGAGCGAGGATATAGTTTATTGGAGGCAGCACCTCCTGATAGCAAAGTATTTGGTGGTGCACCTTTGGCTCTTCTGTTAGAAAGAATACTGAACCAGTTAACTCTCTTGACAGATTCAGAAGACGAGAAGGTAAGGGGTGGAAGAATTGTCGCCAAAGAGGGAGGCATAGTCATATCCGGAGGTGAGAGCGGATTGAGGGGGCTCATGTATAAAGCACCTAAGCTTGACAAGAGAAAGATTCTTGAGGGATTGTGACTGCCATTGAAATATGGTTGTGCTTCAGCAGCAAGCGGGAGCAAATAAGTAATGTACTCTAAGGGACCCTGCTCTTGCAGTCTGCGGTTGAACTTGACATGAATCTTGCGTTGGCCCTCCTGCGGCTTCCTGTAGAATTCACCTTGCTTCTCGTGGGAAGTCATACTGTACTTCAAGGTATAGCCAAAATCCAAAATATCAATGACGTCTGGGGCTTCCGCGGTGGCTCCTGTTACAAGTAACAGTGTCAATTCTGGATCTTGGCCCGTGATCCATCTGGCTCTCATTTCTCCGCACGCACCCACCTGTGCCGGTGGACCCTGCTTGTGAAGTCCAGTTTCTTTGATAGTTCTGGCCTCTAGTAATGTGGCACTGTTAGAATCCCAAAACGCAAGAGTTCCGTCTGCGTGAACTGTGACCACATGGAGACCATTTGGGTGGTAATGAGCTTCAATCACCCTAGGACAAACCTCTTTCGGAGAGCCAAAAAGCTTCTTTTTCCCACCTGTTTCGATCAAATTGGAGTATTCAAAGCCTCTGCAACTAGGATCGAGTTGATAAATGAATGCATTCTTGATCCCTCCACTAGCTATGGAGTATTGGACGATACAGTGAGAGTAGGAGATCAACAACGAACCGATATCTCTTGGATGCCACTCAATAGACAAAACAGGTGACATCTTCTGCTTTGGCATCACCACCTTCTGCAAATTATCAACTCTGAATGGGGTTAATGTAAGACGATCAACATCGTAGAATATGAGAGAGCCATTGTTCAAGCCGACCACTAACCAGTCCAAAGATGGATCGGATTCCACTGCACATACGGTTCCATGGGCCAGGTAATGGCCCAAGATTTCCTTGGACTCGAGTGATAATACTGTGATTGAACCGGATGTTTCCACGCAGACCAAGTATACACCTTTGACGAATCTCAAATGAGACACCGAACCCAGTGACTTGAGCCCGAAGACAACCTCGACGGTGCTCTGCCCGTAGACATGAATCGTGTTGTTTGTTGTACCAACAGCTAATAGTGACTGAACTGGATCGTAGGCAATAGCAGCAATGGAATCGACTGGAAGTCCCAACTGGTCCCCCGCAGTAACTTTGAGATGTTTGGGGGAAACTTCTGGGCTTAGGTTTGAAGTACCTGAAGATTTGATGGCATTGCTGACGGAACTAAGTGAGAGAGGGGCTTTCCTCAGTTTGATTTTGTTAAACATGAAAGGTGGTCGTATAGAGTTGATCGGAGTGCAGGTGAGAAAGGTAATAAAGTAGGCAGAGTAGGAAGGAAGTCAAGAAAAAGAGTTAAGTTAAATATTGACGAACAGGGAAAGAAAAAATTGAGGATGATAAGGTGATGACATGGAAATGAGGGGTTAGGAATTGAAGCGTAGAATTCAAAAACAATTTACCAAATCTATCTAGAAATTATGGGGGGAAGTGCAGTCACATGGCTGAGTTCAACAATTCAGAACTGGTTGCAAATTCATCTATCTGTCTCCGATCCTAGAAGAACGAATTAAGCAATGACGACAAATTATCAATGAAAACTTCTCATGTTTCATTTTATCTTTATTTTTATTTTTCATTTATTTTGTACTGTTTAGATCATTTGGAAGTTCATAAATTGTTCTCTATTGTTCACTTCCTATTCGCAAGTATTCGCGGGTTTCCCGGACATTATCAATTCACGAAAAAGTCTACTTACACAGAAAAAATACTTAAGCTTCAAGATAGCAATAAGTGGCATTATGTCGCAAATATTTATCCCTCAAACTATCATATATGATGATTATAAACTCTTGAATGCTCTCTACCACTAATTATCCACATCTTTCAATTTCAACCAGAGGCACTGGTGTTTTGCACCTTAGAACACGTATCACAAGCTTCCACACTTCACTACCTTCTTCACAATTGACATGGTACGTTCCTTCCATAACACTTTCAATGAGCAGATATTAACTATAGTCTGATAAATTGGTTGGCTTGGCAATGCTTGCTGTTGCTACTGGTGTATTCTCCTACTACACCGCTTGGGTGTTTTTGTTACCCTTCCTAGACGATGACAACATTCTCCAGAGCCTTTTCCTCCCAAGAGACTACGCTATCAAGTTGCCAATCCTCTTGCTCGTATTGGCAATTTTGGCCGTGGGTACTTTTGTGGGAAGAGTGTTGTTGAAGAACGCTGAGAAGGAAAAGTTAAAAAAGAGTAAGAAATCCGACTAAGTACGTGTCGCTTTCGATACATTCCACAGAAAACTCTATTAACACAAAGGACGATCTAGTGATGCATCCAGGGAGCAGCTTATACTGTGAGCTCCCCCCGATATTATTTGTTTTGGTCCAATACAACTTAGCTTCCATGTTTTATGATTATTTCAGACGAATGGTATAATCGCCGGTTTTGGTGATGTACTTGACACCTTTGTAGGGCTTTACTGAATCCCCCATTCCCTTAGCGCTGATCACCTTGAGGCTATCCACTCTTAACCCACTTGGAACTTGGCCCTTGTAAGTGAAAGAAACATTGTAATAAGAAGGCGACACCGGTTTGGCACTAGGTTTGTCTACCTCTGAATTCTCATGAGTAGATGAGCTTGCTGATCCTTCTGAATAATCGTCTTTTCCTCCCTTCGTGGAGATTATGCCTCTAAATACAGGCTGATTACCTGTGGACAAGTTCTTAATTGTCCACTCACCACGCCCGTTACCTTTGTAGCTGAAGTCACCATGGGTTGCTCTAATAGTCTTGATGTTTGAAACTCCATTTCCACATCCAGATTCGTCGTCGTCTTCCCCAGGAGCAAATGCAAACATCTCCACTGTGATACTTTCGATCTTCGGCACGGCCTGGAGCTTCAGAACTATGATGCGAACTTCAAATTCGTTCAGATGGATTCCAAGATCCAGCAGACAGTCAAATTCAAGTGGACCGAGCATGTTCAATTGAGTTTTCTCAGGGAGAACATCCAAATCAACCAGGTAAGTCATGAGAGTGGACAGACCATCCGGAGGAATGAAGGTGAGTGAGCGAGAGCGCTCCCAATTGGTAGGATTTATGCACTGATGGAATTGAGGGGCCTCGATGTATGTAGAAGCCGAGTTGAGTAATATCTGGAGCTGGGGAACTCCACTAATATGCGAAAGGCAGTCAATTTTCCCACTGATGGCACCTGTCAATGGGACAAGACGCTGACCCGGGGTAATGTTCGACAGCGAATAGAATGCAGAGTCGAAGTTCTGGGTGGTGGATCGCGTCTTGTGGCCTCTCTTGGGTTTCAAGATCACACTGACCTCTTCAACGACATCCACAAACATCTCGTTGTTTGTGTACTTGACCTTCGACCGACGCCATGGAATGATCTCGGTGTCTAGAACACGTGTTGCTGAAACCTTCAGGAGGGATGCCAACGACTTATTCGTGGCAGCAGCAGCCAATTCATTGCTGGTGCTCAAGATCTTCAGAAGAAAACTCTTCAGCAGCACCGAGTCTCGCAAGCGATTAAAATCGGTGATATTGGGAATACCATCGTCAATCATCTCGTTCACAAGCAAAGTCAATGTGTCGTTATTGGCGTCGATTTTAGTGGAAGCAAGAGGTGTACCAAAATACTCTCCCATGGCCTCCACCAATCTTTCTATCAAGACGAACGGAATCAATGGATTGTATGTATTGTATCCGGACAGCGCCGCCAGCAGGCACAAGACGTAAATATAGAGATTGTCTGCGGGCTGGCAACAGACATAATATTCGTCATTGATAGTCAATAGTGGTGGAGGGTTTGAATCGTCGAAGTCACCGAATTTCAGGCGGATGCCGTTCATAAGTGACTTGAAGCCTGGTGAGTACAGCTGTACTAGGTACTCATAGACCAAATTCTGTTGGCGGTCAGCAATGTAGACGGCCTCGAACATGGATGGGATGGAAAGGTTGTAGTATTAAAGTAGTTTAGTTAGTGGGCATATAACGGACAGGTTCGCATTTGACTACACCGCACTCAACCCGACTTGCGAACTCAAATTTTGAGGATTCGCTGGCTATGATCGCACCTAATAAACCACATTCTGATTCACGGGATATTTGCTTAAACAAATTGCTGCGTGGGGTGGTTAGGGTAGGT
>Ga0160505_100224_pt1 | contig 39624 bp, 29 predicted proteins | sample DIDeMG_FD_108225 | JGI IMG/M metagenome (GOLD analysis project Ga0160505, IMG submission 108225) | Enriched chicken feces microbial communities from UW Madison campus, WI, USA - DID2874_E49_Stillage MG | ecosystem: Host-associated > Birds > Digestive system > Large intestine > Fecal ... | reverse complement strand
TGGAAAAGCCCTGTTCAATTTCGAAAAGCTGCACAGAAAGCGGCATAATTGCCATCTTAACAAACAAAAAACGGAGTAGATTTCTCTACTCCGAAATAAGTCTAACTTTTTGGGGTCACTTCAAATTGCCTCCGTTGATTTTTTTGTTTTAAATTATTCACTGGAATAGAAAAAAAGTAAAAAAAAAAATACTCTTTCTTTTTCATAAAAAGAAGAAATAAAAATAATAAAACACCGTGTTTTTAAACTTGCTTAATTCTATTGATTTCAGTCAACTTTAAATAACTTAAGAATTGTTTTTTAAGGAAATTGACGATTTGGTATGCTATAGGGGCTAAATCTGCATTAGTTGAAGGAGACGAGAGAGATGGGAAAAAGCAAAGTGTTGGTCGGGTCATTGTTTCTTTTAGTCATCATCATTCTGAGTATCGTCGTGCCGACTATCACTGTTCTAGGGAAGACGGTGGCAACGTCGGAGGCGACGACAGAGACGACGAAAGAAATAACGACAAGCACGATGAAAGAATCAACGAAAGAAACGACAAAAAAAACCACGGCAAAAGTAACTGAAAAGAAAGCGACAAAAGCATCAACAAAGAAGACGTCGGATCAACCGATGGTCAACGAAGCAAAGCTGCCGCAGGGACCTCAAATACCAACCCTTGGGAAAAGCTATGAACCTATTTATACGAATAAAAAACCGGATTATCAAACAGACGAGAAGGGAACCTATCCGACATTTGCGTGGCAGCCTGAGGGTCAAACGAATGTTTTGAATCATCAAGGGGGGATCAACGAGCAGACGGGTTGGGACAAGGTGACGTCGTGGAATGTTTTGGAGAATGATTATACGCACTCGTACATCAAATACGGAGCTGATGCAACGAATCCAGATGTTCAGTTACGGAAATATGCCCAGCAGACAGACCGCGAGGAAGAATTTAAAATCAAATTGAATGTTCGCGGGAATACGACGCAAAATGCTGGGGTGGACATCGTCTTCTTATTGGACAACTCTGACTCCATGAACAATACGGAAACTGGCGAACCACAGAATCGCAAAGCCTATGCAAACGAGGCATTGGATAAGATCATCACGGAATTAAAAAATGTTTACGCTTCTTCAGGAGAATCGATCCGGATCGGCGGACACATTTTTTCTGACTATACCCAAAATGCTTGGGGAGATAAGCAGGGGCAGATTCCAACATTTCAATTGTCTAACAATGTAGCCGATTGGGATAAATTAAAAGCGGAATACGCGCGGGCTTATTCACTGGGGGCGACCTTCACACAGCGAGGCTTGACCGTGGCAAAAGATGTTTTTGATGCAGCACCGAACTCGGAAGGACGGCGTCAATTATTGTTTGTTTTGACGGATGGCGCGCCGAATTTGAGCTGGACGACAAAGGATACAGGAACACCGAACAAAGACATGTTCGTCGATCGCCTGCATTTTACTAATTTTAACAAGGGGACAAAGGGAAGCTACAACCCCGGGGATGTATTAGGGACCAAAAGCTATAAGACGACGATCATTCCTGCATACAATGGCGTGATCAACAGTCATATCACCACGACGAACTCGACAGCGATGGATATAAAAAATGCCGGAGTCGAGATCCATACGATCGCGATGCAGCTGACGGTCAATGTGAATGAGACGAATAAGCGGGAGGAGCTGCTGCGGGGGCTCTATAAAATGTCGACGAAGCGGGCCAATGGGAATCAAGATGCTGAGACGGATACGGCAGAAGACTTTTTCTACTATTATGTTGAAAAAGGGGCAGATCTGACGGAGTATTTCAAGAGCTGGTACGAAACGGTCATTCGGACGGTCGATAAAGGGAAAATCGTTGATCCTTTGGGAGACATGGTGACGCTTGTGACGGAAGAAGGAAAGGCACCGAAAGTCACGCAGGTAGCCAACGGTGCCGCGAAGATCGAGGATCTGCCAGTGATTTCCCATACGGCAGAGCAGATCAACGTGGACAATATCAATCTAAGCGGTGATCAGGAGATCGAAGTTGAATACACGGTTCGTTTAAAGAGTGATGACCCGTCATTTGTTTCGAATCTCTGGTATCCGACCAATAAGGAGACGACCCTGCAGCCGCTGCCTGAACGGACGAATGATTTGCTGGAATTTGGGAGTCCATCTGTCAAATTACCAAAAGCGGAATTTCGCATTCCGGTGATGAAGGTCTGGCAGGATGACCTTCAAGGGGTAGAAAATTACTGGAAACTACGGCCAGATTCGATCACGGCGGTCCTCCAGCACTTGGAGGGGACGGATTGGAAAGAGGTCGAAAGGGTAGAATTAACTGAAGCAAATGACTGGAAAGCCCAATTTTCCCCTGTAGAAGGGGGTGCCGACCAGCACTATCGAGTCATCGAGCTGACGCGAACCCCCGGGTACAAGCAAGCCGTCCTCAGTCAGGAGCAGTTTACTTCAGAGGAATTGAAGGCAGAGGGCCTCACGATCACGAATGAGCTGTTACGTGGAAGCTACCGTTTTTGGAAATTCATGGAGGATGGGAAGACGCCTTTTACAAAGGACTTGCCGACATTTCAGGTGAAAACGGCGGTGGGGCGCCTCGTTGCTGAGAATCTGACACCTGATAAAAACGGCGCCGTTATGATCGAAGAACTTGCGCTTGGAGAGTATCTCGTGGAAGAGACGCATGTGCCCCAGGGATTCCAAAAGATGGCGCCTTTTGCGCTCCATGTAACTGAAGATAAAACAGCGGAATCCTTGATCATCAAGGTCAATGATCAAACCGAAGAATACCACGCCATCAATGCGTTGGAAAATTTTGCATTACGTGTTGAAAAGATGGATGATGGAGGGAAATCACTTGCGGGAGCGAGCTTCAAGCTTACCGGTGAGGCCTATGAAAAAACGATTGTTGGCGGACCGGCATTTGATTTTTCTGACTTGCGTCCAGGTGATTATACGTTAACAGAAACGGTCTCTCCCGAAGGATACGAGGCCATAACGGAACCCATCCTGTTCACGATTCAAGTGGACGGTCGCGTGACTATCAAGGAACATCCGAATGTTGCTGGATCAGCTGGGATCAAGGAGACAGGCAATACGATCGCTCTGGAGGTAACAAACAAACAAAGCCGGCCGGGTGCTTTACCGCATACCGGGGGGATTGGCTTGCGGAGTTTCTATTTGCTGGCGGGGATTCTCGTAAGTATAGGTGTCTTCTTGAGCAGCGTGTACGTGTATCATAGTCGAAAACCTTAAATAGAATTACAATGGTTCATAGCCGAATGGTTCTTTCTCATGCAGCAGTTGAGAAGGTCATTCGGCTTTTTTTGTGTGAATCATCAAGGGTTAGTCAGTAAAAAGCCGTCGTTTTGAGGAAATGTAGAGTATGTGAGGGGGATAAAGAATATTCAAAAGGTTTAATTCGCTTATTTAAAATGAACATTAATTAACTTTAAAACAATTAAATCATACGGACTAAATAACAAAATGAACAAAATGAGTACAGGGCTTTGTCCCTCTAGATTTAGGTAAAATAACTGTGTTTTCGGAAAAACGGCGCCATGAAAAAATTACTCAATCTGCTATTCTGGAAGTGCTGATAAGGAATAAATAATAAATTGCTTGGGGTAAGAAACAAAAAAATAATTCACTCGTTTCTTGCTAAATTGCTCGAATTTGAAGTGTTTTGTGCAGTAAAACGGGGGTTGGCGAATGGAGAAAGGGAGAGAATGGATATGAAAAAGACAAATATAGTCCTATTTTTAATGTTGCTTTTTTCGATCATCACGGAGGCGGCTATAACTGTCGTCTCGGTTCATGCAGAAGCAAAGGATATTCAGTTGGTGGATGAGAAGTGGTTGGACCTCTCATATACATACGAAAAGAAAGGGGAGAGCAATCAATGGGGCGTGTCCTATGAGCAGCAAAGTGAGGAAAAGGATGCGCCGCGTCGAATGAAATTTCGGGTGACAGATGAGAAAGATCAAGTGATCGCGTACCCGAAACACGAAACGATGACAGAAAAAGAGGGGTGGCTGATCGAAGAGGCCTTCTCAGAAAAAAGTGACGGACGGTTGGTGCTGGAAGTGCCTAGAGCGATCAATGCCCTGCATTTGTATGTCCAAATGGATCAGCAATCAGAACCGGCGAAGGACGGAGATGCACCAAAGATCCATGAAAATATCGTAGAAAGACAAGCGCCGTTTGTTCTTGAACGAACCAATAAAGCAACGAAGCAGGCAACAAAAGAATCTACCGAGACAGAGCAATCGACAGACGAGCGGATCGGGCCCAAAAAGGAAAACCCGCCGATGGCTGCAACGGCATCAGCAGCACAGCCCTATGGCACCAGCCAAATGTATAGTCAATTGTATACGAACAAAGAAACGAAGTATAAACACGATGCCGGGACCTATCCTGAATTTTCTTGGCAGCCGACGGGGCAGACGAATGTTATTAATCACCAAGGGGGCGTAGCCGGACAAACGGGGTGGGACGGCGTAAAAAACTGGAATGTCGCCAATGATACCTACAGCAATTCCTATATCAAATATGGGGGAGAGGCGGCAAAACCCAATGTTCTCTTGCGGAAGTACGCGCAGGAAACCAGTGAACCTGACGAGTTTAAGATCAAATTGAATGTTCGAGGGAATACCACTTACAAGCCCGGCGTGGATATCGTCTTTCTTTTAGACAATACTGGTTCAATGGCTGGAGCTAAAAAGAAGCAGAGCGCAGATGCGATGCAGAAGATCGTCGATAAATTACAGGAAATCTCGGGGGGCGATGCGAACTCGATCCGTGTAGGCGGACATATCTTCGCTTCCTACGATAAAAGTATTGAAGGTCAATGGGGCTGGACGAGAACCAAGACCCATCATAAATTGTCTAACAAACCCTCCGATTGGCAAAACATGGTGAAGGTGTACCGAAACTTGACGCCTGCGGGGATGACCTTTACTCAACGTGGATTGCAGGAGGCGGAAGACATTTTTAACGCATCGGGATCAAGCCTTGGTGAAGACCGGTACAAGCTGCTGTTTGTTTTGACGGATGGGGCGCCCAATATAAGCTGGAAGCCGACAAGTGCGATACGCGAACCTTCGATGTTTTATGATCAGACCTTGATCACCGGCTTTGATAGCGGGTATGCACCGAATTACAATGGCGAGTATAAATTTGACGGATCAGGTATCAATACGAAATTCGCCAAAAATTTCCCAGTGAACGGGCAGCCGATCACTAGTCACTTAACGACCACCAATTCAACGGCCTACAAATTAAAAAATTCCGGAATAGAGATCCATAGTTTGGCGGTCCAGATCCGATCAACAGGAGATGGGGATCATCCCGCGGCGACGCTATTAGAAGGAATGTACAAAATGGCGACGAAAAAGGCCAATGCGAAGACTGATACACAAAACGATTACTTTTTCTACCATGCGAAAAATGACACGGGGAGTTTGACTGAGTATGTCAAGTCGTGGTACGACACGATCATTCGGACGGTGGACAAGGGGATCGTGATAGACCCCTTAGGCGACATGGTCGAACTTGTCACAACAAATGGGAAAGCGCCAAAGGTCAAGCAGGTGAGCAATAGTGCACCGGCAATCGCGCAAGAGGATATGGCGAGAGTCCAACTCTATAATAATAACCGTCAGATTGAATTAGAAAACATCAACCTGACCCAGAACCAAGAGATCGAGCTGGAATACACGGTCAAACTAAAGACGAATGACAGCAACTTTGTTTCAAATCGCTGGTACCCAGCCAATAATAAGACCATGCTGTTCCCGACACCTGAACGGACAAACGATGAAATGGAATTCGGTCGTCCTTCCGTAAGATTCCAAAAGGACGATTTTGTGATCCCAGTGGAGAAAATCTGGTCAGACAAGCTGGCGACAGAAACGGATAATTATTGGGGGATGCGGGGATCAAAAGTAACGGCGAAGCTTCAGCGGTTGGCGGGATCAACGTGGACCGATGTCCAATCGTTGACGTTGAATGCGGCGAACCAATGGAAAGGAACCTTCTCACCTGTCGACGGCAGTTCGGGGAATACTTACCGTGTCGTGGAACCCACGCGGACGAATGGGTACAAGAAGGCCAGTCTGAATCAAGGGATCTTCACTTCTGATACTATGCCTAACGGCGGGATCAAAATCACCAATGAGTTGCTGCGAGGGGACTATTCATTCTGGAAGTTCATGGGGGACGGAAAGACACCATTTACCACGGACCTGCCGAAATTTAAGGTGACCCGCAGCGATGGAAAAGTATTGGCGGAAAATCTTACTCCTGAAACAGGAACAGGAAAAGTGACGATCAAAAACATGCCGATCGGAACCTATACAGTAGAGGAAACCTATGTGCCGAAGGGCTTCCAGAAGATGACGAAGTTTACCATCGAAGCGACAGAAAACAACAGCAGTGCACCTAGCTCGGTGGTCTTCAAGGTGAATGGCAGCACAGGGAAGCACACGGTTCGGAATAAATTAACGGACTTTTCACTGATTGTTGAGAAGGTCGATGACAATGATGCATGGATCTCGGGAGCGACCTTCAAACTAACGGGGCCCAATTATAATGAAACGATCGCTGGCGGCCCAATCTTTGATTTTATGCTTTTGCAGCCAGGGAAATACACGTTGACTGAAACGGATAGTCCGAACGGCCATGAAATGCTCAAAACACCGATCACATTTGAGATCAAAGAAGATGGGAAATGTGTGGTCGATGACCATGGGAATGTCACGGAGTCCTCCATCACGATCAATGATGAAAATGCCATCTATTTAAAAGTACTGAACAAAAAAGTACGCACCGGCGTATTGCCTCAGACTGGGGCCTTTGGAGTTCAGGGGCTCACGCTGATCGCAGGAATACTCGTTCTTGGGGGCGTGACGCTAGGCATGTTTTCTCTCTATCTTAATAGGAGTAAGAAGTAACTTTTATTCGATAAGCTAGTCCAAAGAGTCTAACAGCGCTTGCGTTGTTGGACTCTTTTTTTTTTAACAATCTAAAAGAAAATGATTCAAAACTTTTATTTAGTTTCTTTAATTTGAGTATTTATAAAGTTTATCACTTATAAAGAAAACGAAATAAATAACGACGTCTTATTTATAAATTATTAAATTACGGGTTTTTTACGCTTTATAATAACTATAAACAAAAAAATAATAGAAAAGCGTCAGAAAATAAGATTCGCTATCATGTAGTTATAAGGAAGAACAGTTAAATTTTTGGGTCATTCTTGATGAAAAATTGGAAATAATAAAACATTTTTCTCTAACAGCCAAACTTTTTTAAAAAGTATAAATACATCGGGTTGTTTTAGGAAAGCGCTTTAAATACGTCGAGAAATAGGAGGGAAACGAACCAAAAAGTTCATACGATCCAAAAATTACGCGTGTGATTTTTTAGCAGAGCCACTTTGAGGTATGGGTATCTCAAGCAATGAGAAGAATAAGCGTGCCGCAAGTAATAAAAATTCGTCCGGTGCGTGAGGGATGTGTTGGTACAAAGGCCTGATCTGATGATTTTAGGAACAGCGCTAGTTTAAGAGGGGTAAAAAAGGGGATGTAGAGATGGATTTTAGAGAGGTTTTAGGAACAAGCAGTTTACGACGTCTGCGCTTTGTTGAATTACTGTATGCAAGTCAGGTGGGCTTGCCAAGCGATCAGCTGCTTGAAGAATTGGAGTGTTCACTGCCTATTCTATTGAAGGACGTCAAGTTGATCAATGACGATCAGGACGATTTTCATATTGAAAAGTTTAAGGGATTGTACCAAATTCAAGTAAAACCACATGTAAGCATCAATCGCTTATATGCAGATGTGCTGCAGCAGTCACCTGAGTTTCAGATCATTGAAGAATTGTTGTATGAAAAATGTTCAAGTATCAGCGACTCGGCGGATAAATTGTATTTGAGCGCGTCCAATACGCAGCGCTATTTGAAAAAAATTGAGACCGCGTTGAAAAAAGCGGGCATCAAGCTGGACTATCGGCCATTGCGGATCGAAGGAAAAGAGAGCTGTATCCGACACTTTTATTACCGCTATTTTCTGGAAAAATCGGACCGCTTAGAGTCGTTATTTGTTGACTTGAAGGGGCATCAAATCAAAGCGATCACGGATCTGGTGGATCAATTTATCCAAGTCAATCATTTGGAAAACCGGCATATTTTTAGGAAACGTCTCAGCTACAACATTTATATCAGCCTGTGGCGGATCAAAAATGGGCGCCATTATCCAAAATGCGACTTGATCAGTCCCTTGAGTCTGCCGGATGTGGAGACGTTAGAGGCGTTTGAGCGAATGGCGGTAGAGGTCTTTAGGATTCGATTGACGGATGAAGACATCAAGGATTGTCTGTGGCTGTCGTATGCGGACATGCTGATCTTCAGCGAGGATCAGTGGAAATCCGCGATGAAGCAAAGCCGAACGTATCGCGACCTGTATCAAAAACATTTTGAGCTGGTGGAGGAATTCAACAACTTGATCGGCCGTTCGTTGGATGAGCTGGAGCGGAGTGAATTAGCGATCGTCTTGGTGAATGACCAGCGGATGTATTCAACTAAAGGAAAATATATCGATATTCTGTACCGGCAGCGGGGGATTTTTTTAGAAAAAATGATGGAGACGCATTACCAGGCAGTAAAAAAAGTGTTGCGGATCGCAGAAGCCTTCGTGAAAAAATACCGGATCTATCAGGAGAATGATTTTGTCTGGAACTATGCCTACCTCTTGATCACGATGGTGCCGCAAAGCTTGAATTTGCTGGCTACGAATGACCATGTTTTGAAGATCTTGTTGCTGTCTGAGCTGTCGCCGACGGAGGAATCGTTTTTGGCTGAACAGATCGAAGAAAGGATCTACGGCAATTTTAAGATCCACTTTGTTGAAGAACGAGCGCGGGATTCTCGGATCGATCGGCATGAACTGCTCAAATACGATGCGTTGATCACCTCCAGCAGTGTGGAGGAAGTCCCCTATGACTATCCGACGGTGATCATCGACCCTTTTTTGACGAGTCAAAACATCGTCCAGCTCCAACAGTTGATCAGCGATTTGTCGGGATAAGGTGCACCTGTCAGGGGAAGCTTTTTGCGAGAAAGAGAAAACCAAATGACTGTAATTAATTTAAAGAAATGAGTTTTACTATTTGAAATAAAAAATTAAATAAATGAGTATAATAACTGATTTGACAATCGAAAATGTATAAATAATGGATTGTTAACGGATATATAATAACTAAAAAAGAGAAAAAAAGTAAAAAGCGAAGAAAAATAATATCAGTTACTATGATGATGGATCAAAAAAAGGTCAGTATCTTGAGTGGAAGGAGGAATACTTGAAATGTGAGTATATTGAAAAATACAAACATATCAATGCTGGTGAATCAGCTATCAAAAGCGCCAATCGCCTGATAACAAGTTTTTGATACGTAAAAATCAGCAGTCACTTATTCCGCTATAGAAGGGGGGCTGGAAATGGGAAAAAGAATTTCCTTCATAGTATGTCTGCTTCTAGGAATTTGTTGTTTTGGTATGACGGGTTTTGCGGCAGATGAACCAGATGAGCAAGTGGAGTTATGGATTCATACTTGGGGAGAAGATGGAGAGCAGGTTGAAGGAACACAAGGGTTGACGTTTGATGTGTATGATGTGACTCAATGGCGGAATAAGCGCGAGGGGGACGAAAAAGAGGACATAGAATATTTGCGGAATACGTACGCGACGAAAGAGAAGATGCAAAAATTTATCCAAGACGAAGAATTAAAAAAATGGAATGACTCAGAATTGGGCGTTGACGGCAGCGGGAATGTCTCATTTGATGTTCCGCGATACCAAGCTGGAAAGGATGCCGCCTATTTGATCTTGGCGAGTGGTGAAACAGGAAAATACCACATGACGCCAATCATTTTATACCTGCCTCAGAAACATCCTGAGACAGACGAGGAGGCAAAACGGCTTTTGATCTATGGAAAATACCAAGACATCAGCAAGCCGCCGATCCTCTCTTCTTCAGAACCGGAGCCGACCTCGGAACCGGAACCAAGTGAGAGTTCCAGTGAGCCACTAATGGCTGAAACACCAAAACCATCTGATCAAAGCTTCACCGAACGAATGGCGAAAAAGTTCCCGGCCACCAATGATACCGTTCAAAATTATACTATTTTGGGAATGTTGTTCGTTCTTGTCGGCCTAATAGGAATTAGAAAAATGCAAAAGAAAACCAAGGGGGAAAAGAGATGAAAGCAAGAGGTAAAGTAATCAGTTTAGTGACCGCTATCCTTTGTTTAGTGCCGATGTTTGTTGGCGCATTGGGATTTGGCGATCAGGCATCTGCAGCAATCGAGACGATCAATGTAACGTTGCACAAGAGAAAAATGGATGACTTCCCGATCGGCGGTATTCAGAATGACGGGAAAGAAATGGCGGATGAATTCGATAAATACGAACCGTTGGAAGGTGTAACATTTTCAGCGTACGATATTACAGATGATTTTTATACCGCATTGGACAAGGAATTAAAAGGCGATGAAGACCCTACTGCGTATAAAGCAGTCGTGAAAAAAGTCATGGAAGGCTTTAAATTTTCTGATATCAAAACCAAAAATAAACTAGATTCACAACAGACAGATGATAAAGGTGAAGCTAAATTTAATTTACCAGATCGTAACAATAAAGGGATCTATCGCGTGTATTTCTTCGATGAAGAAAATGTGCCAGAAAAACAAAAATTTAGTCAACCCGTTATCTTGATGTTGCCATTCGTTCACCCAGAAGATGGCGAATTGCACGACGTTCACCTTTACCCGAAAAACAAAGTAGGGGGCGAAGTGAAGAAAGAATTAGTGAATGACGATTTAAGTGTCCCTGGTGAAAACGATGAAGAGCTTTATGATTATGAAGTTGGAAAACAAATCAAATACAAAGCAACCTTCCAAATTCCTCACCAAATCGGTGAAAATGTAAAAGATGGCACTAAAGAAAGAACACGTTACAGCCAATTGATCTTCAAGGATGAACTTAGTGCGATCGGTACGAAATTTGCGGGGATCGAAAAGATGGTGGCTGTAAACAAAGACGGACAAAAACAGGAAATCGTCGTAAAAGATTTCTTGAACTTTGCTGATAAAAACGGAACGTTCACAAACCATGTGAGCCAAACGTACGATAAAAGCAAAAAAGCCGGCTTTGAATTGAAGATGAAATTAAATGATAAATATGCAACATCAAGTGATTACACAACATCTAGAGCAACAGCAGATTACTTAGCTAAATACGCAGGGCAAACGCTTGAGATCTACTACGGCGTCTTGCTGACAGAAGATACACCAGTCGATGTAGACATCAACAATGATTTCACTGTTCGTTTAAGACAAGGCAGCGGACAAGATGAAGAAATTCAGACAGTGACTGACAAACCAATCGTAACGACAGGTGGTAAGAAATTCTTCAAGCATGAATCAAATAAACCTGAACAAGGATTAGGCGGAGCGAAATTCATCCTGATTCGTAAAGAAGATGGCAAATACTTGAAGAAACCTGCGGGCAATGTTCGTACATGGGCAGCACCATCAGAAGGCAAATATCCTGATGCAGTAGAATTTATTTCAGGAGACGATGGGAAATTTGAGATCATCGGGGTCGAATTTGGTGAGTATCAATTAGTCGAAATCGAAGCACCAAAAGGCTTCCAAAAGTTGGATGCTCCTCATGACTTTGATATTTCAAAAGGCTCTTATGAAGGCGATTATGATTCATTAAAAGAAGACATCGAGAATGCCACTCAAGGCGGCTTCTTACCAGCAACTGGTGGCGTTGGGATCGCAGCATTCCTAGTGATCGGGTTGAGCTTGATGGGTGTAGCGATCGTTCGTTACCGCAAAACACAACACGCAGCGTAACAGAATAATACAACTGATTTTAAGATGAGGTGCTCTTGCCTCATCTTTTTTTTGCGTTTAAAAAGCAGGGGAAAGGACAGGCTGTCAACCGTGACTTATCTTTGAACAAATAAGCTTAAAATCAGTGAAGACGGCGGGGAAAAGGAACGTTTTTGCCCGCTTTTTATAGGGAAAGGACCTGGAAATAAAAATTTCTAGGTTTTTTTGTGCTTTTTTGGAATAATTCAAAACGTGAAAAAAATTGCGACATTCAAACTTTATTATTCTTTATTTCAAATTAAGTAATTGGTTGGGATAACATTAAAAAATACAAAAAGACGGAAAACAACAATAAAATATCTATTTTGAATAACTAAAAAATACAAAAAACACAATAAGTGAATAAAAATGATATTAGTTATTATGTTGGTACGTGGAAGGGAGAGTGGGTGAAAAATTTTTGAAAGGAGGAAATCATGTAATGAGAAAGAAACACTTACTCATGTTAATTGTTCTGCTGTTTTCTTTTATTGCTGAGACGATCCCGTCACTGGTGACCGCGCATGCTGAAACAACGAAGACGTCGCTGATCGATGAGAAATTCCTGTCGGTCGCCTATGAATGCGAGCCACAGGATGACACCAATCGTTGGCGCATCACCTTCGACAGGCGAAGCCAAGACAAAGCGAGCGACCAACGTCTCAAAATGAAAGTATCCAATGAGAAAGGAAATGTGATAACCTATCCGACAATAAAAGGCATGAATGAAAAAGATGGATGGCTGATAGAAAAAGAATTTTCGTCGTCCATGGAAGGACAGCTCGTTTTTGAATTGCCCAAAACGGTTCAAAAACTCTATTTAGATGTGCAAATGGATGAGCAGACCCTTTCCCAATCAACAAAAGAGCAGACGGCGAAAATACAAGAAAATATCTTGGATAGCGACGAGCCTTTTGTGTTGAAAGCAAACACCGAGAAACGTACATCGAAAAAAGCAGCACAGACTTCAGAGGGCCAAAAAGAAGTCAAAGCAAGCGCGGAAGAAGTTATTGGTCCAAAACCGGAAGACACGGAGCCAATGCCGGCAACGGCGGTCCCTGCCAACGGGCTGCTTCGAATGGACCCGCCGAAATATACCAACAAGAAACCGGTCTACATCGACGACGATGGTCTGTATCCAAATTGTTACTGGACGCCGACTGGGCAATCCAATGTCCGCAATCATCAAGGCGGGTATGAAAAGGACAGCGGCTGGGATGGTCTGACGAGCTGGGATGTTTCGTCGGATGACCGCACGAAATCGTATATCACATACGGTGAAAATCGATCAAAACCCAACATTGAATTACGGAAATACGCAAGCGAAACTTCGAAAGAGGATGAATTTAATATTCGTTTAAATGTTCGAGGAAGAACGATTCCAAAGCCCGGAGTAGACGTTTGTTTTGTGCTGGATAATTCTACTTCAATGGCAGACACTGATGGATATATCGATGGGATGAGTAGAAAAAAACTAGCGGAAAAATCGTTATAAAAACTGATAGATAAGTTTAATGAAGTAGATCCAGACACAGATAGTTTACGTGTTGGGGGTGTAATTTATTCTTGTCATGAATATCCCCAGATGAACAAAATTATTCCTATGTCCAATAATTCAACCGGTTGGCAGAATTTAGTAAACACCTATAAAGATATGTATGCCAAAGGGAATACGTATACCCAGAAAGCTCTGATAGATGCGCAGAAAATGTTGAACAATGCTAGTGGAACCAATCGTCGGAAAGTTATTTTTCTTTTAACAGATGGTGCACCTAACATTAGTTTAACTCCTACGAAGGGCTACTCAGATCCGACCATTTTTTACGATGGGATTCGAATTACTGATTATAAGTCATCACCTGATTATTTTGGTGATTCGTTAATAGAACCGCCAGGACTGCGTGGGTATCATACGGTATATAAACCAAACGGACGCCGTTTATCAATTTCAGGACAAACTATTTATAGTCATCTGACACCATTAAATTCCACAGCGATGGATATTAAAGAGCAAGGAATGGAAATCAATACTATCGCGATCAATATTCAAAAAAACCTTAAAGCTGAAAGGCATTCGAAAGAGGAGCTCATCACTGGTTTATATCGATCAGCTTCGAAAAAAGCAAATGCAACGGGTGATTCGCAAAGTGATTATCAGTTTTATCCTGCGAATACGAAGGGCGACTTTGATTTGTCTTTTGATGATTGGTTTGATTCAGTCATTCAAACAGTCGATAAAGGAAAGATCGAAGACCCGATCGGTGAGATGTTTGAATTAGTGGGGACACCGACGATCAAAGAAATCAAAAAATCGGGTGTGCCTGCGATTGAAGCAAACAAATTGCCGACGAATCCAAAGGTTGAGAATCGAACGATCAAGGTCAACAACATTAATCTTTACGGGCAGCAAGAGGTCCAACTGGAGTACAAAGTCCGGCTGAAAACGGATCACAAGGATTATGAAGACAACATCTGGTATCAAACAAATGGAAAAACAACACTCGAACCGACACCAGAGCGGACAAACGATGTCCTCGAATTTGGGGTGCCTTCTGTTCGGAAAAAGAGTAAAAAAATCTGTATCCCGGTCGAAAAGATCTGGTCAGATAAACAAAAGGGATCGGAAAACTATTGGGGTTATAGAGCCGGTTCTGTGAACGTGGTATTGCAACGAAAAAGTGGGAATACATGGGTGGATGTTGAGACGAAGACATTGACTGGGGCAACGAACTGGAAGGCGATGTTTGAAGCAGACGGCGGTACACGCGTCTACAGAGTTCTCGAGCTGTCACGAACATCCGGGTATGCCAAACCAGCAGCCAACGTCGATGAATTTACCGAGAAAACATTGCCGAGCAAAGGAGTTCTCATCACAAATAAACTGCTGACGGGAAAGGCAGTTATTTGCAAGTACAAAGAAGATGGCAAAACACCGTTTAGCAGCGACAAGCCGAAATTCTCGGTGCGGCGCAAGTCAGACGGCAAGGTGCTGGCGACCGATCTTGAGCCAGATGCGGATGGTCAAGTAACGATCGAAGGGATTCCGATGGGGGATTTCATCGTCGAAGAGTCCTATGTACCAAAGGGCTATGCCAAGATGGAGAACATCGAACTCAAAGCGGTGGAAACCAGTGCTGGCAACGACTTGACGATCACACTGAATGGAAAATCGTCTCCTTACAAGGTCGTCAACAAATTAGCAAAAGATCTAGAGATTCCAGTGGAAAAAATCTGGTCCGACAAAGTACAAGGAACCGACAATTATTGGGGTCTGCGCCAAATGTACATCCGAGTGAATCTGCAACGGAAAAATGGCAGTTCGTGGGAACAGGTGGAGCAAAAGATCTTAACGACGCCAAATGCCTGGAAGATAACCTTCAAGAATCTAGAAGGGGGAGCGACGGTCTATCGAGTTGTTGAAGAAACGCGGGCACCAGGGTATGCCAAGCCGACCTACAACTACACCGATAGCTTTACCGCGGCGACATTGCCGGCAGGCGGTATCAAATTAACGAACAAATTGTTGACGGGCACGGCTGTGATCAACAAGTACAAAGAAGACGGCAAGACACCGTTTAGCGGCGACAAGCCGAAATTCTCTGTGAAACGCAAATCAGACGGCAAAGTATTGGCGACTGATCTCGAACCAAACGCGAGTGGTGAGGTAACCATCAGCAACATTCCGGTGGGGGACTTCATCGTCGAAGAATCGTATGTGCCGGCAGGGTATGAAAAAATGGCAGATATCGACCTTCGCGCGGTGGAAAACACAGCGGGCACGGCGGTAACGATCACGTTAAATGGCAAAGCGTCGCCATATAAAGTCACAAACAAGCTGGCTGACTTTACCTTGAAGATCAAGAAAGTCGATCAAGAAGGGAACGTCCTTCGCGGAGCAAGCTTCAGATTGATCGGAAACAGTTATGATCAGACCAAAGCGGACGGGCCGTATTTCGACTTTACCGGATTGCGACCAGGGGAATACAGTCTCTCGGAAACGGTCGTTCCAACGGGGTACCAAGGAATGAGCGGCACCGTGAGAATCAGTATCTCACAGACTGGAAATGTCACTGTCCAATCAAATCCGAATGTCATCGGCACAGGCGGCATCGGCAATACCAACCTTATTCAACTGACTGTCACAAACAAGAAGCGCGGCGCAGGACCGATGCCAAGTACTGGCGGATCGGGCACGGCGATGTTCTTCAAAGTAGCAATCGGGGTTATTTCAACAGCGGGAGGACTGCTAGGCAGCCTCTACTGGCTTCACACTAAGAGGAGGGGATCGTAATGAAAAAAATGATTCTGCTCTTGGGACTGATTCTGGGGATTTGTAACATGGGGGTTACTGCTTTTGCAGAGGAAGGTCAAGTGGAAGTACAGATCAATACACGAGACGAAAAAGGCTTCGCCTATGAAGGGACCGAGGGCATCACATTGGATGTTTACGACCTGACCGAATGGCGCAGCAAACGAGCAAGTAGTGAAAAAGATGATAAAAGATACATCTTAGATACGTATTCGTCGAAAGAAAAATTGCAGGCATTTGTGAAGGACGAGGTGCTGCGCAAAATCAATGGCGCATCACTCGGACTCGATGATGCCGGGAGCACCACGCTCCAGCTTCCGCGTTTCCAAAACGACAAAGACGCGGCGTATTTGATCCTTTCCTCTGGTGAAACAGGGAAGTATCACATGCTGCCGATCATCGTTTATCTGCCGCAGCGAATGGCTGATTCGACAGTGGAATACGGACACTTGCTCTTTAACTGCAAGTACGACGAGATACCGACGACACCAACAACAGAACCACCACCAACGACACCAACGACACCGACAGAACCGCCAGTAACAGATAGCTCAGGACCAAGGAAAATACCAGTTGATCCACCAAGTGATGGAGGGGAGGGACCGAAACGTTATCCAGGAAAGGAACTTCCTTCTACAAATGAGTTGATTCGAAATTATTGCTTTCTAGGGTTGTTGCTAATGGCTGTTGGGTTGTTTGGATTAAACAAAAACAAGGGGGAAAAAAACAATGAAAAATAATAAAAAATGGGTTGCGATCTTGACCGCATTGGTCTGCATGGTTCCGTTACTAGCAGGGGTGCTAGGTGGAGGAGACAGCGCGCATGCCGCAGATTCAGTCAATGTGACGTTACACAAGAAAAAAATGGACGAGTTTCCAAATAGCAGTCTTGAAAATACCGGGAAAGAAATGAGCGAATTTGATCGCTACGAAGGCTTCCAGGGCGTGACTTTCTCAGCATGGGACATCACGGAAGATTTCTACAGCGAATTAGACGCGACATTAGATGGAACAGAGACCGATGCAGAATACAATGCCAAAGCAAAATTGATCATGGATCAGTTTGACTTGACGAACGCAGCCAATGCGACAAAAGTCGGCTCTGATCAAACAACAGACGCAAACGGCGAAGCGAATTTTGCCAACCTGCCAGCGAAAAATGCTGATGGTTCGTACAAAGTTTATTACTTTGAAGAGCATGCACAAACAGGCGTTGTGATCGGTTCGTACAAACTGATCTTGATGTTGCCAATGAAAGACGGCAATACTGAATTGACAAACATTCACTTGTATCCAAAAACAAAGTAGAAACTGAAAAACCTAAAAAAGAATTAGTAGACGAAAACGGTGATCCATTGCCGCCACGTCCAAATGGCGCTTACGACTTTGAAGTAGGTCAAGAAATCTATTACCGTGCTACGTTCCAAATTCCTAGCCAAATCGGCGACATCTTGCCGAACGGGGCACCTCGTTACAGCAAATTGGCCTTCAGCGATGCGGTTGACCAAACAGGCGTGAAATTTGAAGAGATCAGTCAAATCACCATGAATGGCACACCGATCAACGCCGCAGAATTCTTAGGAGCACCTTATGCGACAACGACCTATACAAATGATGGGGCAGATTTCTCTAGCTATGCTGGCTTCGATGTGGCGATGAACTTGACCGGTACAGCAGGTGCAGCAACAGCGAACTACTTGAGTCAATATGCAGGCAAAATGATGACGATCTACTACACGGTTTCATTCACCGAAGAAACACTTGTAGACTTGGATATCAACAATGAATTCACTGTTACGATGAACCACGACGGCGGATCAGACGAAGTGAAGACAAATGACCCAGTCGTTCCTCCAATCACAACAGGCGGGAAGAAATTCTTCAAATACACAGATGGTTCTTCAAAAGAAGCGTTGCCAGGTGCTGAGTTCGTTGTGATCCGTGAAATCAACGGAGTCGATCACTACCTGACAGCCGATGCAACGTCTATGACTTGGACAGCAGTCGGTGCAAACGAAGATTACGCAACTGCAACAAAATATGTTTCTGGCGTAGATGGACGTTTCCAAGTAACAGGTCTTGAATACGGCACATACTACCTACGTGAAACAAAAGCACCAAATGGCTACTCTAAATTACAAAACGACGTAGAATTCACTGTTGCGAAAGGCTCATTCAACGCAGCAGCACAAGAAATCGAAAACGTGACAAAAGGCGGCTCGCTACCATCAACTGGTGGGATGGGGATCATTGCCTTCATCGTGATCGGTCTTGGCTTGATGGGCGCAGCGATCGTTCGCTACCGTCGTGTGCAATTTGAAGCATAAGTAAAAGAAACGAGCAGAAGGCGAGGGCCCTCTGCTCGTTTTTTTTGTAAGTCTATTTTTAAACCCACAGGCTCCTTTAGTTCCTCTAAACATGGGCTAGCGTTCATTCCTCTTGTCTAAACGAATCAACTGTGACGCATTACTCGACATAGTTGGTTGTTTTTACAACAGTTTCTTTCGCTAAACTACTTGTAGAAACGAAACACAGTATGTAGGAGGAAATACAATGAACGAACGAAAATTATTGAATGGCCTGTCGTATATCTCGATTGTTTTTGCCCCGATCCTTTTTCCATTGATCGTATGGATCGCCAGTCAGGATCTAGATGTAAAGGGACACGCCATGAACGCATTAAAATTACATTTGATCCCTGTTCTATTGACAGCGATCGTTACAGTCATTCTTGGATTCACCGGACTTTTAACGAATGATCCGCAATCAACCGGCTATGTCGGTGTGGTTTTATTGGGCATCGTCGGTTTAGTGGATGTCAGTCTAGCTGTTTACAATATTGTAAAAGGCATCAAATGCTTCATGGGATAGTCGTGAATAGAAAAAAGAGCGGACAAAATTCTGTCGGCTCTTTTTGTTTGGGGGAAATGAATTTCCAGCTATTTAAGTGCAACGGTGGCATCTATCTCTACCTTGAACTTGGGATTTACCAAACCTGCGACGATCACTACTGTCATCGCAGGTTTATTTTCTCCGTAAAAGGTTACTAAGGCCGTTCGAAGGGGCTCCAAAAAGGCTGCATCGGTCAGGTAGACGTTCATTTTAACGATGTTCTCCGAACGCGCGCCGTTATCGTCTATTAAGGAAGCGATTTTTCCGACAACGATTTGGAGTTGTTCGGTAATGTCTTCTGGAATGAAGGTGTCCTTTTGAGGTGTTTGCCCAGAAATAATCAGTAACGGTGAATCGGTAATAATGCTGTCAGAATAAATAGCCATAAAAACACTCCTTTTTTTCGTATCGTAAGCGGAAATCACACAGGAGAATCATTGAACGCACACGATCACGAACGATTTTTAATAAAAAAAAGTCTCATGGAAGAGACCGAAGTGACACACACTATGGTTTTTTTCGCGTGGCAACAAAGCGGGCGGCAATGTAATAAAAAAGAGTACCAAATGCCCCTGTAGCCCCAACAAGAAAATACCAATTGGATGTATATATTGAAAGTCCAAAAAAGAACAATAGAATGATCGATGTGATTGCAATGCCTAAATTTGCTTGTTTTAGACTCAAATGAATCGCCTCCTTAATTAGTTCATTAAGTATAGGACATCCGAAAAGAGGATTCAATCATTTTGCTGACAACTATTTTGTTTATCTGACCAAAAAATTACTTATCTATCCCATCAAGCAGAGAATCCTTTTCGACGCCTCGATTTTCTGAGGTATCCGTAAAGTATTCTATTTGCCAGCTTTGAGTCATGCGTGCCGTTTTATTTAGTCCCTGTTCCCATGTCGGATAAACACGCAACGCCATTTTTCCTTTTGTGTCGGGTCCTTTCAGGATTCCTTTTTCCAACAATCGTTTTTTAGGAAAAATAAAATGCCCAGAGAAGGGTGCATCAAGGACCGTAACGATCACTTTTTCGGGACTGTCCTCATAGGAGAAGGGATGGTTCGTTCCGGCGGGATCTTTTTCCCAAAAAGCGACAAAATAGCCCTTCTTCTTGGGCGTTAATTTCCCACGTCGGCTGCGGAAGGACGTTCCCTCTAGCGAAAAGGTGGCACCTTCGTAGGCGTCATTTTGTTTTTCTAACTGGAGATGCTGGAGGCTGCCTTTGATCAATTGGTTATTTAAATAAGTGAGTGAAGCGTACAAGCTTTTTCCTCCTGACGAATAAACGAGCGTACCAGACACTCCTCGTACGAAGTCTCCTCCAAAAATTTAGATCACTTCAAATGTCGTTCCATTGACCAGGAGTACTTCGTCATTTTTAAGTGGGATCAAATCTTTTTTATCCTGATTGTTTTCAACGATCGTCGTTGTGATCACTGCAAAGGGTTCTTCTTTATAATGGGGCAGCGGGTAATAAGGAATCACGTTCAGCCCTTGCGTTGACTGTAAAGAAGAGGCTTTAGAGCGGTCGTCTAAAGGAGAAATATAATCGATCGCGGCGGAAGTGATCACGGCACCGGCAGATTCACCGATGTACATTTTTCCAGCCTTTATTTGTTCGATCAAAACCGCAAACGTCCCGGAGCGATACAATTGTTCCAGCAAATAGAACGTATTGCCCCCTGAGATATAGATCACCTCATTTTTTTGTAACGTGTGCGCGATAACTTCGGGAGATTCGGAAGAAATATCCACTACATCGATCGTAAACTGAAGTCGCTTGAAGACCTCTAAGGCCTCCTCGACAAAAAAATCTACCTCCTCGACGAAACTGGCGGTTGGGATAAAGGTTACGCTTTTGTTATAGGAAAATTGCTTCAAATACGCGTCAAATTTCGCTTCTACATCCGAAAAGGAAGAAGCTAAGAACATCGTCATCATAAAAAAACCTCTTTCTTATTTATAGTTGATTATATAATAGCAGTTATAACTAATTTTATCAAACATACGTTCGGTTTTCAGGTGAAAAAATAGCCGATCGATAAAGTAGTTTTTACAGACCACTTATTTATCGGCTATTTTTATAGAATGTCGTCCCAGTTCGTCCCACGTTCGACGAAACCGATCGTTTTGTATAAACGGTAAGCGGGGATGTTCTTGGCTGCGACAACCAAGAAGAGCTCCTGATGCTGCTTCGACTTTTTTAGTTCTTCTTTTGCCTGCTGGATCAATTGCTTCGCAAGACCGTTTCCTTGCTGCGTTGGGTGGATGGCGACGTAAAGAATCAACGGGATTCCACGAAACAACGAGGTGATCAATGTGCCGATCAGCGTTTCGTCGTGGAAGAGATTAAAGGATAAAGAAGGGAGAATTTCTCCGTATTTACCCGTCATCGTAGAAGCGACTTCGGTTTCCCATTCCTCCAGAGACTCTCCTTGATCATCGAGGGAATCTTTAAAAGAGTCATACAATAATTTTGCGAGACGTTTCTCCTCGCTGTCTAACGGTGCAAAGTGATACCCCTTAGGCAAGGCGCAAAGAGAAGGTTCTGTTGGTTGTTCCTGTAAAGTAAATGACAAAATGTTCCGCATGAATTCTTTGCTCCTTTGACTGTTGTTGGGGGCTCGCTATAACAGTGCTTGTTTAAAAGAAAGTGGTAAGCAACGTCAAGATAGCAAGTCCGCCTTGAGTAACGATTATTTTTTTATCGCTGGTCAGGCTGCCGTACAAGGCAACTAAAATGATGTAGCAAAGGATCAATCGATTGATCTCTACTGAAGCGTTGGTTGAAAAAATACTGTAGATCAGACCAATTCCAAGTAGACCATTATAGATTCCTTGATTTTTAAAGAGGGTAGCGACAGATTTTCTATTTAGCTCGTCCTTCGACATCCGAAATACCTTGCTGGTAGCTTTTGAGGTAGTAGCAAAAGTTTCTAAATACATAATATAAAAAAATTCCAGTGCGACCAACAACGTTAGAATTGTTGTTAGTAATGACATGATTCATTCTCCTTAAAATAAACATTGTAATTGAAATTATAGTAAAGAAATAATATTCGGTCAACGAATAACTCGGAGAGAAAATCACGACTATACCAATGACATAAAAAATAAGCAGCGAAGGACTCGCTGCTTGAAGGGTCTAAAGGAGTAGGGGTCAAAAATACGCCTCATTAAAAAGCATCATGAGGATGAAAAGTGAAACAAGTTCTTGCGAGAAAAATACCAGGCACGCCTTGTTCCCGTTAGAGCTGGTCAATCAGCAACACTCTTTACAGGAGGAAAAATGTTTGTCCGGAGCTTCTGTTTTGGCGATGCTCAAGGCCTCTTCATAGGTCGTGGCCTTTCCGATCAAACTCCGTTCAGAAACTTCTGGTAAGAAATCGCAAGTATCCGTATGGATCAAGTGTTCATTCGTGCGTGTGGGTGTATCGCAATAAAAAAAGAAGTTCAACTTAAATCACCTCAGTTATTTATTTATGAGAAGAGTATAACAATAAAACGATTACAAAGTAAATGCTCTTTTTATTTACTGTCTATTTGTAAGGTATGTGCATGGAATGTTTATTATTTTTATTGTACCTTCTCCAGGGATATTCCTGATTTCTATTTTTAAGCAGCACAAATAAACGTGGGGTAGTTAAAAAATTGAAAAAGGGCACGTTACAGTTTGATCATCTGCAATAATTTGTCAAAAAAGGTTTTATCTGGCGACGTGGGGAGCTGAACATGATCAGATACAGAGACTGACGGATCTGCTGGGGCGTCGGCCATCTTATGCAGGTGCTCCTTGCTTGAATTGCCTATGAAGGTCTTTGAAGGAGGCGATGGCGGCAGCGTCGCTTTTTCAAGGGCGCGTTTTTTCCGATGCGCGTCATAGGTTTCTTCTTTCTTCCTGACGTTGGTTGTTGCTGGGGCAGGGGTTGCATCGACCGCTTTGTTGACGGGGACAGGGGCTTTTTTCGTTGTCGCTTTTTTGACCGCTTTGCCCGCAGGTTCTTTCTTTTCCTCGCCAAAATGACCGAGGTGTTTCACTTCGTAAGTATCCCCCGCGACAAATTCTGCGAAACGATTGATCCCGTTGGATTCAAAAATCGATAGGGTGGTCAGAATCGTCATCAAGCCGCTGAGTGCGTCGGCTGATTTTGTCGGATCGGTATTTTTCAGTACCCATGTCTGTTTTCTTCCGGCACTGGTGCGAAAGACGGTGTGGGTATTATAGGTGACACCAGGATCACTGGGTTCCTTCTCTGGGGCATCGATGACAAGATAGTCGATGGCGGCAGCGGCTGTTTTGGTGAGTTGGTGGTAGTGTGTTTTATCCGTGAACAGGCGTGCGCACACGGATTCCCACTCGTTTTGCTGGAAGTAGCTGCGGAAATAGGGCAGAAAGGTGCGCAAAATATCTGATTGTTTGGCAGTCTGGTAAATCGAGCGGATGAGCTCTGGAAACATCATAGAGAAGCCGCCTAGTGTGAGACTGTTGCGGACAAGAATCGCGACTGCGTATTCAATGACATTGTCGGCGTGCTGGCTTTCTTTGTAATAGGCATTCACTCGTTTTTCAAGGCTGGTTCTTTTCATGGTAAAAAGCTGTCTTCTTTCTAGTGGCTTGATGGTCATAGTGTCTTCTCCTTTGGCTGCGTGATCGCTTTTTTTTCGTTGAGTTTTATCTATACTGCTATCATACACCGAAAACCCTTTCATGAGTTTGCCTACTTTTTTCATTAAATTAATAATTTTGCATAATTTTTTTTTAGGTCTCGCGTCTTTTTCGTCAGTTTGTTCTAAGTTTTTTCTATAACAAGCCGATTTTTTGAGCTTTGATTTTATCCGTGTTACGGTGAATCATGTAGTAGGCAGCGGGAAAATCAGGCTGTCGAAGGAATAGAACCACGACCACACATGAGAAAATAGGAGGAAATTAGACACATGGCAAAACATCAAGGATTACCAGCAGTCGAAACACGTCTCTATATTAACGGTAAATGGGTGGAAGGCTCAGAAGGCACGGAACCCGTGACCAATCCTGCGACGGGGGAAACCTTGGCAGAGGTTCATGTCGGCGGTGAAAAAGAAGTGCACACAGCGATCGAAGCAGCGAACAAGGCGTTTCCTGAATGGACACGCAAATCCGCAGCAGAACGGGCTAAATTAATGAATAAAATGGCGGATCTCGTGGAAGAAGACGCGGATCGTTTAGCGACCATTATGACGATGGAACAAGGGAAACCCTTAACACAAGCCAAAGGTGAGATCCAAACAAACGTGGAGAATCTGCGGTGGAATGCGGCAGAAGGACAGCGAGTGCTTGGCGAGATCGTTCCATCACCAGCTACGAACCAATGGCAGGTCCGCAAACAAGCGGTAGGTGTCGTTGGCGCGATCACCCCATGGAACTTCCCGTCAAATATGATCATTCGGAAAATCTCTCCAGCGATCGCGGCCGGCTGTACCGTGATTTTAAAGCCATCAAAGGATACGCCGCTTTCTGCATTGGCGTTGATGGAATTGTTCGATAAGGCAGGCTTTCCTGAAGGCGTCGTGAATATCGTGATGGGGGATTCCTCCACGATCGGACAAGTATTGTCAGAATCAGACGATGTTCAAAAAATCACCTTTACCGGTTCGACTGAAGTAGGGCAAACGCTGAATGAACAAGCAGCACCTACATTGAAGAATGTCTCAATGGAATTAGGCGGACACGCACCGTACATCATTTTCCCAGATGCGGACATCGAACGAGCGGTGGATACGTTGATCCAAACGAAATTTATCAACAACGGGCAAGTCTGCACGTCACCAAATAGAATCTTTATCCATAAAGACATTAAAGAAGACGTGACGAATCGCTTAGTGGAAGCAATCAAAGAAGTAACGGTAGGCAATGGCTTAGACGATACGACCGTTGGCCCATTGATCAATAAAGACGGTGTCGAAAAAGTCGTGGAGCAGTTGAAGGATGCGACGGACAAAGGCGCGAAGGTCTTAGCAGGCGGACACAAGCTGGAAGACGGCGAGTACGCAAATGGGAACTTCTTTGAGCCAACGATCCTAGACGGGGTCACGAAAGAAATGGACATCTTCTATAAAGAAACCTTTGGTCCTGTGATTCCATTGATCACGTTTGAAGACGAAGAAGAAGTCATCAAAGATGCGAACGATACAGAATTCGGATTGGCCTCGTATTTCTTTGCGACAAATATCCATACCATCGACAATGTCAGCAACAAGCTGCAATATGGGATGGTGGGTGTGAACGATACGGATATTTCGAATTCCGCAACCCCATTCGGCGGCGTGAAGCACTCTGGCTTTGGTCGCGAGAACGGCACATACGGTGTGGAAGAATACGTCGAAGTGAAATTCGTAAACATTCGTACAGCGAAATAACGCTTTTATATAGTAGGAAACCGACAATTCCATTGGATTTGTCGGTTTTTTGCTGGAAAAATCAGGTCTGTTGCGTAAGTAGGAAGGACGGAGAGAATTGTTTTTTGCGAGGGTTTCTTTGATTGGAAATAGCATTTGTACCTATTTGTTCGAATTAAAATAGTGAAAATTCAAACAAAACAAAAAAAATTCAACTATTAGTTTCTAAAAAAAATTATTTTAAATTTAGAAAGTGAGTTAAATAACGAATGGTTTTTAAATATACCTCTTTAGAACAAATGCAATCTAACTTAAGATAACAGCCTTTTTTTAAAAGGGGTGAAAAGCAGAAATGCATTATATCAGTTACCATGAATATACAGTGAGACAACGGATAAACCGAAGCAATAAGCGAGTTCCTTTTATTGTTTGGCTTTTTCTTTTGTCACTCGCTTGATACGAAGGGGGTGGTCGCGCAATCAAAGGCGCAGGCAATAAGAGTTTTACTAAATGACGCATGTGTGAAGCTGAAGGGGTTTTGCTTCATACGCAAATGACGTGAATGTTTTAGTTACTGTTTGTGGGGTACACAGAGGAGTTAAAAAAGAGGGTGAAAGTGTGGATTTTAGAGAGATATTAGGGGTTAGTAACCTCCGACATCTGCGTTTAGTGGAGATACTATACGCCTGTCGGGTCGGTCTATCCAGTGACCAGTTATTAGAGGAGTTGGAATGCTCGTTGTCGGTTTTATTAAAGGATGTCAAACTGATCAATAGTCAGCAAGACGCCTTTCGAATCGTAAAATATAAAGGACTTTACCAGTTGCAGATCAAATCGCATGTCAGCATCAACCGATTGTATGCCGACACGATCCAGCAGTCCCCAGAGTTTCAGATCATCGAAGAGCTGCTGTATGAAGAATGCGAAAACATCATTGATTTATCGAAAAAGCTCTTTTTGAGTCCGTCCAAGACACAGCGGAATCTCAAAAAGATCGAGAGCGTCTTGACCAAATCAGGCGTCACCTTGCAGTATCGACCGTTGCGTCTTGAGGGCAAGGAGAGCGTGATCCGTCACATGTATTACCGCTACTTCATCGAAAAATCAGACCGTCTGGATTCGCTGTATCGGGATTTGAAGGAATTTCAAATCAAGGCGATCACAGAACTGGTAAATCAATTCATTCAAGTAAATAAATTAGAGGATAACTTTATCTCGCGGAAGCGGCTCGGGTACAACATGTACATCAGCTTGTGGCGGATCAAGAATGGTCATTTTTATCCAAAAGCCGAGCTGGACAGTGACTTGATGCTGCCGGAGAGACAGCTATTGGATGCCTTCAAGCGAATGGCGATGGAAGTTTTCCGCGTGAAGCTGTCTTCGGATAAAATCAAGGACTGTCTCTGGCTGTCCTATGGCGATGTGGTGGTGGCAGGCAAAGGACAGCTCCACAGCGCATTGAAAAAAGAGGACACCTACGCGGAGTATTATTACCGTCATTTGGAGCTGGTGGAGGAATTCGACAGTCTGCTGAATTTCTCATTAGGCAACGGGAAGAAGCAGGAATTGGCGGTCGTTTTGATGAATGAACATCGGATCTATGAGCCTACTGGTCAATTGATCGAGATCTTATTCCGTCAACGGCGGATCTTCCTTGAAAAATTATCGGAGACCCATGATCAGGCGGTGAAAAAGGTGAAGAAGATCGTGGAGTATTTTGTCAGACGCTATCAGATGTATCAGGAAGAAGATTTTATTTGGAACTACGTGTACATCCTGATCACGATGGTGCCGCAAAGCTTGACGCTCTTAGCAAGCTGTGACCGCCCGTTGAAGTTGCTGCTGTTGTCTGAGCTGTCGCCGACCGAAGAATTTTTCTTAGGCAATCAAATCGAAAATCAGATCTACGGAAATTTTGAGGTCCATTATGTCGAAAAGAAACTCAGCAACGTGAACATCAATCGTTCCGAGCTAGAAAAATATGACGCACTGATCACATCGAGCAGTGTCGAAGAAGTACCGGAGGAGTATCCAACAGTGGTGATCGACCCATTCCTGACGAATCAGGATGTCTTTCAACTACAACAGCTCATTAGTAAACTGGCTGGTTGAAAGGGTCCGTTGCTGCCCCAGAAAGGTCAAGGGTTAGAAAATCTGATCATCCCCAGAAAAATAGGCAGTGAGAAAATCGATTGATTTTCTCGCCGCCTGTTTTTTTACGACCGAAGGATTTTTTTTACAGTATACATGGTCTACTGAAGTGTCTGTCGAGGGGGTGTCAACTGATCCAAGATCTTGTAAGCGTGGGTGAAATTCCTGGCATCGACTTTGTCAAAAAAATTGCGGCCTAATTCCTCAAAGGCTTTGGCCAAGCGTTCTTCATCTGCTGGCAACTCGTATTTTGCGATCATGAGGTTCCCTCATCCAATCAACTAAGGCTTTCTGACGTACAGCTACACGCTTATTTTACCAGAGGGCCTTCGCTGAAAGAAAAAAAATCCTTCACGAAGACATCTCTTCAGGAAGGATATTTCTTTGTTCAGCGTTTTGGTCGATTGGGAACGCTGGTCGTCCGAAACGGCTTTTTGAACCGCTTAGGTAAGACTAGCGAGATCAATTCAAAAGGTGTAGCTAAAACCGTCCAGGCCACTTGGCGGGCACTTGAATGGAAATAATAAACCTGCATCATGACAAAATGAAGCAGCAATAATCCCGGCAACAATTCCAGTCCGATCTGCCACGAAGCATCCCAATGGGTAAAGTAGCGGAGCAAACTCAAGCCCAACGGATACAAGTAGAACAGAGACGTCACCAGGTTCACACGCCAGCTTTTGGTCAATAAGCGCAGGTTGAATAGGAAAAACAGTGCCGATAAAACGATCCCGATTGGCGGGAACAGGCTGACTAAAAAGGAATAAAGCGCGCCGAAAAGTAAAATTCCTGGTCCTTTGAGTAAGGCTGCGACAAGGATCAAGGCACCGATCAGTAATAATTGCTGTTTAATGGTCGCGATACATAAAATAGCGAACAACGCCAAAGTGGCCCAATGCCAAAAACTGCTCACGGCTTCCTTATCAGGATACCGTTGCTTCAAGTAACGTGCAGCATTTGGAAAATCTTGTTGAAAATTAGGCATACGATCCCCTCTTTCTAAATCGTCGATAGACACGTATTGTCCGTGTATCGATCCTTAGTGCCTAGTATAGAGAGAAAGCCGAGGAGAAACATCCGACTTTCGACGGATTTTCATAAGGAATGAGAAAATTTGAGATTTGTGCTATTGTAGGGACAGTTCTACTTGAGTGAGCAAGTAGTAAAAAGAATCGTACAACAACGTTTGAGGCTTTCGCAGCGTCGAGCGTTTTATTGTTAACAGTTGGAGGAGAGGAACATGATTTTTGATTCTCATACGCATTTGAATGCGGAACAATTTGAAAATGAGATCCCGGAAACCGTCGAACGGGCGAAAGCGCTTGGTGTGACGGAGATGGCTGTTGTCGGCTTTGATACGCCGACGATCGAGAAAAGTTTAGAGCTGAACCAGCAATATGAAGGGATCTATTCTATCATTGGCTGGCACCCGACAGAAGCGGGCAGCTACACGAAAGCCATTGAAGAAGACTTGATCAAAAAATTGACACTGCCGAAAGTGGTGGCATTAGGTGAGATCGGATTGGATTATCACTGGATGGAAGATCCAAAAGAAGTTCAAGACAAGGTGTTTCGTCGTCAGATCGCGATCGCCAAGGAAATGAATCTGCCCATCAGTATCCACACGCGTGAAGCGTTGGAGGATACGTACAAGATTTTGAAAGAGGAAGACATTCGCGACATCGGCGGGATCATGCACAGCTTCAGCGGCAGCGGTGAATGGGCGGAGCGCTTCTTAGATTTAGGGATGCACGTTTCTTTTTCAGGTGTGGTTTCCTTTAAGAAAGCTCTGGATGTTCAAGAAGCAGCGACAGTGGTGCCAATGGATAGATTATTGGTCGAGACCGACGCGCCGTACCTTGCGCCAATGCCGTACCGCGGCAAACGCAATGAACCAGGCTACACTCGTTACGTGGTGGAGAAAATCGCGGAATTGCGCAATTTGCCGATGGAGGAAGTCGCACATCAAACGACGCAAAATGCCCATCGCTTGTTTAGGATCACTGCCGATGACTAAAGAAAAGATTGAAGAAATCATCGTTGTTGAAGGCAAGGATGATACGAAGCGACTAAAGGAAGTCTTCGATGTCGATACCATCGAGACGCGAGGGTCTGCCATTAATGAAGCAATTTTAGAACAAATCGAGCACGCACAGGCAACACGAGGCGTGATCGTTTTTACCGATCCTGACTTTTCCGGCGAGAAGATCCGCAAGACGATCATGGAAGCGATCCCCGATGCCCAGCACGCCTTTTTGTCCCGACGAATGGCGGCTCCGCAAAAACGCGGAGCAAGTCTTGGTGTCGAGCACGCCAGTGACGAAGCGATCATTGACGCCCTTCACAAAGTCGTGACGCCAGCGGAGAGCAACGAGCCAAAAATAGCTAGACAAACACTCTTGGAGTATGGTTTAATAGCGGGAGCTCAAGCCCGTGAGCGTCGAGAACGTTTAGGGGACGAACTGAAGATCGGCTATACGAATGCCAAACAACTAGAAAAACGATTAACGATGTTTCGGATCACCGAAGCACAACTGCACGAGGCAATGAGGAAAGTAGAGGAAACTTCTTGAACGAACACAAAGATATCGCAACGCCTTCTCGAACACGAGAAATCCTGCAAACGCACGGCTTCTCCTTTAAAAAGAGCTTGGGTCAGAACTTTTTGACCGAACCCAATATTTTACAAAAAATCGTCGCCACTGCCGAGATCGACAAGCACACCAACGTGATCGAAGTCGGACCGGGAATTGGCGCATTGACTGAACACTTAGCCCGCGCGGCGCATCAAGTTCTCGCATTTGAGATCGATGACCGTCTGATCCCTGTTTTAGCAGATACACTAAGTCCTTATGACAACATCCGTGTCGTCCATAACGACATTTTAAAAGTTGATTTGAAAAAAGAAACGGCGTATTTTGACCAAGCAGGGCCTGTCAAAGTCGTGGCGAATCTACCGTATTACATCACGACACCGATCATGATGCACATCTTGGAATCCGAACTGGCTGTCGATGAGATGGTGGTCATGATGCAACGGGAGGTCGCGGATCGCATCTCCGCAAAACCAGGCACCAAAGCCTACGGGTCCTTGTCCATTGCAGTCCAATATTATATGGAAGCAACGACAGCCTTCATTGTACCGAAGACCGTCTTCATTCCACAGCCCAACGTCGATTCGGCGATCTTGCGGCTGGTTCGCCGTAAAACACCGGCGGTAGAAGTAACGGATGAAAGAGAATTCTTCAAGTTAACAAAGTCGGCCTTCATTTTGCGCCGCAAAACGCTGTGGAACAATCTATTAAATACTTACGGCAAAGACGACGCGACCAAAGCGTGGCTAGAAACCAGCCTGCAGCAAGCGGAAATTGATCCGAAGCGACGAGGCGAAACACTCTCGCTGGAAGAGTTTGCCAGATTGTCGAATGCGTTGGAAGCGAATAAGTAAGCAAGACCTGTGACAGTAAATGTGTCACAGGTTTTTTCCGATAACCTTAGATTACAAAGCGAGAGAGTGGTTGCTTTCTTTTTATTTTTTCATTAAATCCACAGTAAATTTGTCAAACAAAACCCCACTCACCTATAATAGAGAACATAAATTTGTATTTTTGGAGGACACAATGAAAAAATTGATCATTGGACTATTAGTGGTATTCGTTCTGGGTGCAGGCGGCTACTACGCATATACGACATTCGGCGGAAACGAAGAAGCTTCACCTAAACAAGAAACACGCAAAGCGAGCATCAAAGCAAAAGAACCAGAAAAAGCGGGCGAAACGATCAAAGCCAGCGACTACAGCGATGCGGATAACTGGTTGTCAAAACCAACGGATATTACCAGCCAAGCAGATGTTTTCATGTTGTATCCGACGGCTTACGCACAAAAAGACAGCAATGCCTCACCAGTTGCTAAAATCGACAACGCAACGATGCGTGCAGGCGCACAAGTATTTCTAGCGACGCAAGGATCTGCCTTTGACACAAGCGGCAATATTTTCGCGCCTTACTATCGTCAATTAGATGCCAACTGGCTGTATTCAAAACAAAAAAATGAACAAAATGAGTATGTTGATGGGATTCCAAAAGCAGACGTCATCGCCGCTTTTGACTACTATATCAAACACGAAAACAACAACCGTCCCTTCATTTTAGTTGGACACTCGCAAGGTGCCCGCATGATCAAAGCGATCATGTATGATTATTTCAAACAGCACCCTGGCGTGAGCGACCGCATGATCGCCGCGTATGTGCTGGGTCAATCGGTCACACAACAAGAAATGACAGACAATCCGCAGGTCAAATTTGCGACAGGCCCGGATGATACCGGTGTCGTTGTTTCCTACAATACCGTTGCTCCAGACTTTAACGGACAATTACCAACCTGGGATGAAGGCGCCTTAGCCATCAATCCGATCAATTGGAGAACCGATGGGACGCCAGCGACCGCAAACGAAAATCTAGGCTCTTATGTTCGCAATGACAACGGCGACTATGCTAAAGTGATGAACCTTGCGGATGCGACGGTAGATGGCACTCGCGGCCTCGTCGTTTCCTCCACAGTCGACAAAGCAAAATATGAAATGCCGGAAAGCACACGAAAACTTTATCCAGCAGGCTCGTACATGAACAATGACATCAGTTTCTATTATTACAACCTGCAGCAAAATGCTGAAAACCGTGAAGCACAATATTTCGCTACACATCCGCAGCAAACAACTCAAACACCTACACCGGATGCCAACCAGCAACCGGCACAGCAAGACCCGCAAACAGTTGATCCAAATCAACAAACGGCGCAATAAGCGGCAAAACGACCTTTCGATCACATCGAGAGGCCGTTTTTTTGTAAAAAGAATTTGACAAACAGCCTTTTGCCCGCTATCCTTAATTTACAATCATATTAAAACACGATGAGAAAGAAAGTAGAAACGATCCCTTCCCCCCAGAGAGTCTCGGCAGCTGAAAAGAGATGGAAACGAATGGTTTTGAAAATGGCTTTTGAGTGGATCTTCTGACTAATTAAGAAGGTACGGGATGTTCCGTTAAACAACAAGAGTCTCCCAGTCAAACATGGGGTACTTGTCGAGGCAGCCGACTGTGAGGTCGCTGCAAATCAAAGGTGGTAACGTATATCAACTATGCCCTTAGATAGCATCATGCTATCTAAGGGTTTTTATTTTATTTGAAAAGGAGAGGATTTTATGAGCACTATTCCATTTCGTTTTGATCAGGTAGGCAGTTTATTGCGCCCTGCAAGATTGAAGGACGCGCGGGAAGCATTCAAACAAGGAACGATCACGAAGGAGGCATTGACGAAAGTCGAGGATGAAGAGATCATCAAAGTGATCCAAAAACAAAAAGAGCTTGGGTTGCAGGCAGTAACAGATGGGGAGTTTCGTCGTCGCTGGTGGCATTTGGATTTTATCGCCAGTTTGAAGGGGATCACGGTGTATGATTTTGAAACAACAGCTTTTGGCGTGACTACAGAGGCGCAAGGGACGTATGTCAGCGGCCCGCTTTCCTTTGACTCGACGCATCCCTTTTTAAGTCATTTTAAATTTACAAAGGAGCAGGCAGGAGAGGTGACCGCGAAACAAACCATTCCTGGACCGAATATGATCTACCTCGATTCGTTTATTTTATCAAAGCAGTATCATGAAAATCCTGTCTATGAGGATAAAGCGGCCTTCATTCAAGATTTGATCACGACCTATCAAGCAGCGATCCAAGCATTTTATGATGCCGGCTGTCGGTATCTGCAACTGGACGATACGAGCTGGGGCGGGTTATTCGATGAACGTTTCCGCGGTCTGATCGCCAACAACGGGTACGACCCCGATGAGTTGATCCAGGAGTTCGGCGATATCACCGAGGCTGTTTTGGCGACTAAACCGGCTGACTTAGCGATCACTTTTCATTTCTGCAAAGGAAATTTCCAGTCCCATTGGCTGTACAACGGCTCTTACGATAAAATCGCTGAACGACTATTAGCCATCACCGCATTCGATGGCTTCTTCTTAGAATTCGATGATGAGCGCTCCGGCAGCTTTGAACCCTTGAAAAATATTCGAGAACAGCGGATCGTTTTAGGTTTAGTCACTACGAAAACACCGAAATTAGAAGACAAGGACGTTTTAAAAGCACGGATCAAAGAAGCGACACAGTATGTTCCTTTGACACAGCTTTGCTTAAGCCCGCAATGCGGCTTTTCGTCAACGCAAGAAGGAAATAAGGTTACGGAAGAAGACCAGTGGGCAAAATTACAATTAGTGATCGAGACAGCAAAAGAAGTCTGGACAGAGAAGTAACCAATGACCTGCAAAACAGGACAAGGACTAACGTTCATTAAAAAATTTTCAAAAAATCTAAAAGCAACACCTGCGCGTCTTTCTCGCAGGTGTTTTTTTGCTTTTTAAGCCGACCGCTGAATTTGTAAAGTATTCCACAAGCATCAAGTTAGAAAAAACACTTTTCATCTCCTATAGTAGTAAAGGATACAGAAACAGGAGGAATCATCATGGATTATCGCGTATTACTTTACTATAATTACACAACAATCGAAGACCCTGAAGCATTTGCCAAGGAACATCTCGCCTTTTGTCGCGCACTCGACATCAAGGGCCGCATTCTTGTTGCACCAGAAGGAATCAACGGCACGCTCTCGGGAACAAAAGAAGCGACCGAGCAATATATGGCAGCCATGCTGGCGGATGAACGATTCAAGGACACGTATTTTAAAAGCGACGAAAGCGAAACCCACGCCTTCAAAAAGCTTTTTGTTCGTCCACGGACAGAACTCGTTGCACTGAATTTAGAAGAGGACATTGATCCACGTCAAATGACTGGAAATTACTTGGAACCTCAAGCCTTTCGTGAGGCATTGTTAGCGGAGGACACCGTCGTTATAGATGCCCGCAATGATTATGAATACGACTTAGGACATTTTCGTGGAGCGATCCGTCCAGAGATTCATAATTTCCGCGAGCTGCCAGAATGGATTCGTGAGAACAAGGAACAGTTTATGGATAAAAAAATCGTCACCTATTGTACCGGCGGCATTCGCTGTGAGAAATTCTCCGGCTGGTTGTTGCGGGAAGGCTTTGAAGATGTTGCACAGCTTCATGGCGGCATCGCGGCTTATGGGAAAGACGAAGCCACACAAGGGGAGCTTTGGGACGGAAAAATGTATGTCTTTGATGAACGAATCAGTGTCGAGATCAATCAGGTCGACAAGAAGGTCATCGGGAAAGAATGGTTCGATGGGACCCCGTGTGAACGCTACATCAACTGCAGCAACCCAGAATGCAATCGTCAAATGTTGGTTTCTGAAGAAAACGAAGAAAAATATTTGGGGGCATGTTCAATTGCGTGTGCTAAAAAATCAGACAACCGCTATCTAAAAAAACACCACATCACCCCAGAAGAACGGGATGCACGCGTGGCACTGATCGAAAAATAGTGAAACTTTTCAAAAAATTCTCACTGCTGCTGTCTTGACACCTAGTCGTATTTGGACTACACTAAAGTACGAACTAAGTGTCTTGACACGTATAGGAGGATACAATGAAAACTCATTCTGTTAAACATATGACGATTTCAGCCTTGCTGATCGGTATGGGGATCTTGATCCCTATGATCATGCCCAAAATCGTAATAGGCCCGGCATCATTCACTTTGGCCAGTCATGTTCCGGTCTTTATCGCGATGTTCTTTTCACCCTTTGTTGCGGTGGCGGTCGTTTTAGGAACCGCGTTCGGCTTCTTTATCTCCACCACTCCGATCATCGCACTGCGGGCGCTCTCCCATCTGATCTTTGCATTTATCGGGGCGAGCTATTTACAAAAGCATCCCGAGCTTGTATTGAAAAATGGGAAATTTACCTTGGCAAATGGCCGTTTCCAATTATTTAACCTGATCATCGGGGTGATCCATGCGGCGGCAGAGATGCTCGTTGTATCCGCCTTTTATTTTATGGGAAATATGCCGGATACCTTTTATTCACAAGGGTATCTGTACACGGTCTTTGTCTTGATGGGGGTCGGCGGATTGGTCCACAGCCTAGTCGATTTCAACATCGCCTACTTCGTTGCAGGCGCGTTGTACAAGCAATTCAACTTACCGATCTTTGAGAAGGCGGTCAAACAGGAAAAGAAATTGAACAAGGTCGTCGCTTAAGCCGTGAGAATACTCACGGTTTTTTTTCTTTATTCCAAATTAAAAAAAAGAAAAAATGTAGAATGTTCATAATTTTAATTTGTATCATCTAAAAAAAGAGCTTTTATTTCCTTAGATTTAAGTTATATTCTATTCATAGTCATAATTGAGTAGAAAATGAGGTTAAATAAATGGTACGAGTTTTAGTTTTGACAAAGAATATTTTAGCAGAAGAAATAATAATCAATAAATTACAACATTTAAATTACGAAGTCTTTTGTTCCACTAGTATTTTGAATGAGATTCAAATAGAAGGACGAGTGTCTGATCTGGTGCATTATTTCCCGATCATCGTCATTGGTGAGACCATTTCAAGCTACGAGATGGAGCTGATGCTGCCGAATCTGACAGAACAGGATCATAGCATTCTACGGGAAGTGGATCATGCGATCAGTGAGGAAGAGCGCGCTGCTCTTTACAAGCTTGGCGTAAGCGGCGCGGTCCAAAACAGCGAGTCGATCGAAATACTGCGGGAACAGTTAGCAGAAGTCGCTGCTCAGTATCACGGCAAAGCGTTTGAACCTGCTGCGACCGAAAAATGTGATGGACCTGATGCAAGTGAAGGCGAGCAAGGGATCTCAGCAATGACATTGATCAATCTGTCATCGCTTGAGCTGCAAGTGCTTGAGAAATTACGCAGCTGCCCAGGCGAGATCGTCTCTCGCGATGAGTTATGTATGACCTTGTGGGGCAACGTGTCGCAATCTCGACTAGCCCAACTTTCTTCATTAGTCAAAAACATCAAATTAAAGTTGGAAATGCTAGAAGTCGATCAAGAAATCATCCAAACCATCTGGGGCAAAGGGTATCGCGTACGAAAAGATATCGCAGTCCACAACAAATAAACGCCATACTGAGGAAAAGTGATCCTGCTTTTTCTCAGCTTTTTTTTAGGCCAATTTGAATTGGTGCTCAAATTTCACAAGCTATGCTAGAATGTACTGTACGTTGAGGCTACGGGTTTTAACGAATGACAAAATAACAATTTAGGAACCGATTAGAAGGAGCAAGAACCGTGAAAAAAAATTTTTTGATTGGTTTGATGATGGTGTCCGCGGCATTTCTTTTCACTGCGTGCGGCAATGGAACGAAGGAACAGTCCACCGTGTCAACAAATAAATCCACGCAAACAACTGAAACGACAACAAAGACGACCGGAAAAACAACGGCGAAAGATAAAATGGAGAAAAAAGTGGAAAAAACAATGGCTGATATGACGTTGGAAGAAAAAGTCGGACAGCTTTTCATGGCACGTGTGCCTGAGGAGAACCAAGTGGCAGATATCCAAAAATTTCATTTAGGCGGCTATCTATTATTTGATCGTGACATGCAAGGCAAAGGACAAAGCGACATCAAACAAACGATCGAAAGCTACCAAGAGTCCAGCAAGGTGCCGCTATTTATTGGTTCGGACGAAGAGGGCGGAAGCGTCAGCCGTTTGAGCCGCAACCAAATCGTCTCGCCAGCTTTTGAAAGCCCGCAAGCGTTATACCAAAAAGAGGGCTGGGATGGTATCATAAAAGATAGTGATCGCAAAGCACAAGTGTTTCGCGAACTAGGCATCCAGCTAGGCATGTTTCCCGATGCAGACGTATCGACTGACCCGCAATCCTTTATTTATGATCGGACGATCGGCATGGATGCCGCAGGAACGAGTCATTATGTGAAGAAAAGCGTCGAAGAAATGAAGAAACAAAAAATCGGTTCGACCTTGAAGCATTTCCCCGGGTATGGGAACAATCGTGACTCTCATGTGGAGATCGTCACGGATGATCGTTCAATGGAAGATTTGCGAAAAAATGATTTTCTGCCCTTTGAAGCAGGGATCAAAGCCGGAGCCGACAGCATCATGGTTTCCCACAACATTGTAAAAGCCATCGACGGCAACCGACCTGCGTCGATCTCCAAACCTGTCCACGATGTCATCCGCAATGAGCTGGGCTTTACAGGTGTCATCATGACAGATGATATGGATATGGCAGGTTTAGCGGACTTTATCTCGCAGGAGGAAGCAGGGCTTCAAGCGCTGCAGGCAGGCAATGATATGATTTTGTCATCCAGTTACAGTACACAGATCCCGTATATTTTGGAAGCAATCAAAAAAGGGACATACAGTGAGAAAGAATTAGACCAATCTGTGAAGCGTCTGCTGACATGGAAAGCGGAATTAGGACTGCTCAATTAAAAAGGAGGAATTGCAATGTGCGCATCCATGCGTTTGAGAAATAATCGAATCGCCAAATAATCAACGTTTGACGAACTTCTTGTTTGTTCAAACGGCAAACAAAGGAGCTATTATGGAAAAACAACAATGGAGAAAAAACTATTTAACGATTTTATCTGGACAAACGGTCTCTCTGATCGGAAGCTCCGCCGTTCAATTTGCCTTGATCTGGTGGCTGACCAATGAATCGAAATCGGCGATCATGCTATCTGTCGCGGGTCTGTCTTCGTATTTGCCGCAAATGTTCTTGGGGCCATTCGTCGGAGTCTGGCTAGATCGGCTGAAGCGAAAGTATGTAGTGATTTTTGCCGATTTGTTCATGGGGCTGGTGGCGATGGGATTGTCCCTTTGGTTTCTGTTCGGCAACCCCGGCTATCTAGTCGTGATCGCCGCGTTGTTCCTGCGGTCTTTAGCAAACGTCTTCCACACGCCCTCCATTCAAGCCATCGTGCCTCTGTTAGTGCCGGAGGAGGAGCTGGTCAAAGCGAATAGCTGGAACCAGTTTCTACAGTCGGGGGCCTTCATGCTGGGACCTGTTTTAGGAGCGATGATGTTTGCTGCGATGCCGTTGTGGCTGATCCTATTGACGGATCTGATCGGCGCGGTCGTTGCCTGTCTGACTTTGTGGATCGTAGAGGTTCCGACGATTCCGCGAACGGAAGAAAGCATGCATCATTATTTGAAGGAATTGAAGGATGGACTCAATGTGTTTAAAGAAAATCCACCGTTGATGGTGGTCATGTTCTTCTCATTTTTCGTCATGATTTTTTACTTGCCTTTAGGGATCTTATTTCCCTTGATGACGAATGTTCACTTTGATTTGTCCGCAGGTTATGCGAGCGTGGTGGAATTTTGTTATGCGGTGGGCATGATGGTCAGTGCCTTTTTGATCGGTCTGAAGAAAGAGTGGCGTGAAAAATTAGTGATCGCGCAATTGTCGAATGTCGGGCTGGCGATCACATTTATCGGCAGCGGATTGGCGCCGGCAAACGTGACCGGCTATTGGATGTTTGTCTTTTTCTGTATGCTGATGGGTGCCGTTGGAAATCTCTACAACATTCCCTTCACCTCCTACTTGCAGGAAACGGTCGCTCCTGAAAAACTTGGACGCGTCTTCTCACTTTTTGGAAGTGTGATGTCCGGGGCGATGCCGATCGGCTTATTGCTGGCGGGTCCTTTATCAGAAAAAATGGGGATCGCGAAATGGTTTTTGATCTCAGGAATCCTCGTTCTGATTTTCAGTCTTTTGTCTCTGACCGTCTATCGTCGGGCAAAACTAAAACATTAACTAGAAAAAGGGAAGATGAGCCTTCATCTTCCTTTTTTTTGCTATCTCAGAACGAGACGTGAAATGAAATAGCAAAAAAACACCTCGAAGGAGCAACAGCAATGTGAAGTGACCCCAAAAAGTTAGACTTATTTCGGAGTAGAGAAATCTACTCCGTTTTTTGTTTGTTAAGATGGCAATTATGCCGCTTTCTGTGCAGCTTTTCGAAATTGAACAGGGCTTTTCC